>JACLAC010019041.1_pt1 | contig 24211 bp, 22 predicted proteins | sample 8027881 | NCBI WGS metagenome assembly JACLAC01 (sample SAMN15725517, study PRJNA655200) | protist metagenome | isolation source: fluorescence activated cell sorting (FACS) single amplified genomes of... | place: Spain: Blaines Bay Microbial Observatory, Mediterranean Sea | collected 2016-01-19 | reverse complement strand
AAACGGAAGACGACGATCATGCATCGCCAAACGAAGTGAGCATGTTTGTGGAGAAGGCATGTTCGCGTCCATTAGACGATGTCCAGCAAGAGGGTGATGTGGCTATTGCGGCTGGTGACAAAGAGAATGTTGTTCCGCAGGCGCTGGTGTCGAAAAAGAATAGCGCGATTTCTGTTCACGGTGATCGAGGGCGCGATGAAGATTTGGGAACGCTGGAACCACGCAAAATCCTGGACGACATCTTGATCTCAACGCAGGAGAAGATCGAGGATGAGGCGTTACGGAGCAAAAGCGAGCCGAATTTTGCACTGCAGGACCTGGTGTTCATTGAGGATAAACCCAGTTTTCCTAAAGCGCCACCGCCTGGGAGGTTGCCAAATTCAAAGCAGACCGATGATGCGGCGAGCGACCACAGCGAGCTCGAGGACGAGGCGTGCTCTGACTGTGAAGACGTGTCGACTGCTGGCCAAGCGCTCAAACCGGCGCCGCACGCTTGGGTGCAATCCAAGCACTCGGTAACCAGTGGCATTACTCACGTACAAGGCATGACACCGAGTGCGAGTGCGTCACCAACGCTCTCCAGAGCTAGTCCGCGTCAGGCGGCAGATGCAGGGCGTGAGAACAACAAATTTTATCAGACAGCGCGGGAGAAGGCAGATACTCCAGCGGATGAAGTAGAACAGCAGCAGCAGCAGCAGCGTGGAATCTTGAAGAACGCGTCACCTGCATCTGGTGTCTGATGCTATCAGTAAAGGAGCTGCCGATGCATCGAAGGACACTGCCGCAGCTGGGGATATTGTCGACGTGATGATGGTATTGTCGGGTGATGACGTTGCACCGTTGCACGGAGCGAAGGCACCGTTGCACAGCAGCCGAACTCGCGTTGAACGGAGCGAAGGCACCGTTGTCTTGCGCACGTCGATCAGCTCCAATGCTAGCCGCAAGTCGTGGTCTCTGGGCATGAACGAAGCCATATGAGCACCTAACATAGCATGCGCCAACGTGGGTGATAACGAAGTGACGCCTTCTGGGCGTTGCAACTTCCACAAACTCTCAGACTGCAACAGGTTATCAGAACTCTAAGACTGCAACAGATTCCGCAAATTAAAATTCTGATAATTTCTGTCGCGCGCGCATAAGCGCGTGCGTGTATGTACGTGCGTGTGGTCACGTGCTTGTAGCGACTGCTATTTGGCTTGTGGCAGGGAAAAAAAGTCTGCGATGGCGCAGCAGCACTTCCGACATGACAAGTATAAAGCAGACGAGGACTCTCGACTGTATATACACACATTGCATACTGCATCGCAGACGCATTACGCAAGACAGACTTTGGTTTAGACGCATGAGGATGGCAGACGCATGGGCATGGACGCAGAAAAACGAGGCGACGGGCACTGGCCCACCACTTGTGAATGCTGTTCAGCATGCCCACCCATGGCTCCGTGTTCTCATACGCATGACAAGCCAGGTGTCGTACCAAAGGAGAACATCGTGGGAAAATTGCTTGACTCGATGCAGCAGATGGAACACTGTCACAAGATGCGGAGAGCACAGCATGAAGGCAGTCTTCTTATTACGCAGTCCCGCGAAAAATGCAGTTACGTCAGGCGGGCAGTTCCTGAATACGTTGTTGTTCTGCGCGCCCAGATGCATGTCGGGCTGGAATCTTCAGGTTTCTTCAGGTTTCAAGCGCCTGAATCCGGCGCGAAGCGCCGTCAGTCGCACGCGAAACGCCTGAAGAAAACTGCGAAACTTATGTTTCGGTTCTAGCTCTGCTTTACTCTGGAAGAAAGCTGTGAACCTTATGTTTCGGTTTGAGTTTTGCTTTTCAGCTTTACTCTGGATTTCGTGTATCCTCGGCCTGAACTGAAACTCGGCGCGAAGCGCCGTCAGTGGCGCGCGCGGCGCCGGAAATAGGTTTCAAAAATTCATGCTTCTTCTGTCTGAATCCGGCGCGAGGCGCCGTCAGTTGCGCACAAAACGGTCGAAATAAGGACCGAGCTTTATGTTTTTTCAGCCTGAACTTGGCGCGAAGCGCGCCAAATAAGATCTGAGATTTATGTTTCTTCGGGCTGAACTCGGCGCCGTCAGTCGCTTCGCGCTGAAGTCAGTCCTGAACTCGACGTTGCCTGAACTCGACCGTGTGAACGGTCATGAGTCGAGCGCGAAACCGCCGAAATATTAGCCAGTGCTAAAAATGAAGGTGCCTTGGTCTGTCCGACCTGAATTCGTCGCGACCGCCGGCGAGTTCGCGCAAAAATAAAAAATGTTAAATCGCAAATAGTTGAAGCAATGCAAAAATCATCGATGCATCATGCAACCCCGCGCAATCACGTGGCGTTGTAGTGTGTGCGTGCACTGTAGTGTTGCAAGGAGCGTATAACTATAATCTCAACACGCCCCGAGGGCCGCCAAAAAATGTATTGTTATGCGATCGAAAGGGGACAAACATTACGCGCCGCCACGCTGCTTTTCAGTACTTTTTTTCTTAGATGCTTTTTCTTTTACGTGCTTTTTCTTGCTCCTTAAATGCTTTTTTTATGTGCTTTTTCCAGTGTTCATTTTTGTCTCAACATGACCTCGCGTTGAACGGAGCGAAGGCACCGTTGTCTGGCGGGAGTGTGCTCAGCGAACTGCTGCTCGAAGAAGATGTTGTCGTCGCCAATGCTGTGGTCGCGGGCGTTGGGCGTGACGAACCAACAGCCTGCCCCGACGACTCGTCTTCGCCGTTCAACCTTTTGAATGAAAAAGTAGTTATGCAAAATGTGTTGACAGTGAATGAATTTGAAATAAATTTCTGCGGGCCTGTACAGACAACTTCTTAAGCTAATAAGCTGGCGAAACCAAATCGTTTGTCATTTTAGATACGAACATGCGATCCAACCCACAGATACTACGGAGAGAGTGAGGACAATTCTCCCTTCAACGTCAAAAGTTGGTGCTTTATATGCAAATGAAGCAGTCCATCAATCTCAAAGTCATGTACTCCGCGGCATCTCCGCCTGGAGACCAGTTTTCATCCCTCATCCACTTCGACTTCCACGCGCCGCACTCGCGTTTGTACGTCTCCGACACACAGTATTCGGCGAATATGGCTTCCTCGGTAAATGGGAAACCGAAGCGATCCTCGAAATGCTTTTTCCACCTCGCCTTCCCATCGGCCTCAGCACCTTCTTTTCCGAGAAGCAGCTGTTGCTTCGCTTCTTCGAACTGGGGGCTGCTGGAGGCACTGCTCGCGCTTGCAAGAACCGCCTTCGAAAAAGCATCACTTGCTGCGTTTGTATCACCACCACCGTTACCGTCACCCGTCGGAGTGCTGTCCCGTGAGGCAGCCTCTAAGATTTCGTCCGGAATGGGCGTCTCATCGTCTTCAATGAGATCGGACGAGATGCGCTTGGGCTCGCCCGACGAGGCAGTCGTATCCGTGGTTTCTGAGGAAGAGTTCGACCCGGACGACTCCTTCGCTGTCGGTACGCTGGTGTCCCCGTCGACATTGACCCATGCCGACTTACGCGGTGCCGGGGTCACAGGTAGCTCATGGCTCGTGAGTGGCACAGTGATCTGCTTACGCTGACGCATGCAGCCGAGTATCACCGTTTTGCTCCGCGGTTTCTTGTGCCATTTGTCGGTGGCTTTTTGGTAGCTCCAGAAGCGTCGATTCGGCCCATCCCAACCGCCGTTGGGAACCCAGCGCTCATCCGGATGGTAGTCACGCTGCACCTCATTCAGCTTCTCCTTCCACTCCGACCGCCAGTTTTTGCGCTGCCAATATTCCGCGCTATACAACACCAGGAACGGATTTTTGCGATCCCAGCCCTCCGCTGCTTCCATGTTGTTCTCGAGAACGTTGGCCGCTATCTTGCTGTTTCGAGGCAGCGAATGATGCGCACGACGACAGCGTGTTATCCGCTTCTCCATAGCCTTCACACACTTCTCCACAGCGTTCACACTCTCAGCCACAACGGATCGTTTCCCACCATCAGTTGCACACTCAGCAGCGCGCGGGTCATCAGTGCCCGACGACGACGCCCCTTGCCCATGAGGCGATGATGTCTTGGGATCAGAGGAAATCTCAGAAATCACGAGGCGGAGATACCCTCGATACGCCTTCTTCATGTTCGGCAGGTCTTTTTTGTCTGGGAAATCCACCGCCTCGTGTCGCGCCAGCCATAGCGGCAAGTCCTGTAACAGCGCAGCCCAGGATTGGTTTTTTCCTCGCTTGATCGGACGCGTCATCGCCGTCGCAAACACCGCCAACTGCCACGACCCTACCGCGACTACCAGCTGGCGCCGGCGCAACTCCCATTCCGACACATCGCAGCTCCCATTTCGACCGCTCCCTCCGCACACCAATGCGCCAAACTCCTTCATCGACGCAGTCCATTGGCACACTTTTGGCTTGGGTCGAGACCAAGATTCCACTGTCGTCACTGCCGCTGTGGCACAGGGTGCGGATGTCGACGAGCTCGACCCGCGTGCTTCATGCCTATCGTTCCTGGACGAGGCAGCAGTGCCAGATAGCTGTTCACCTGCCGACCCATGCATCCTGGACGACGCCACAGTGTGTCCCGCGACATCATCCTGCTGCTGTGAGGCGGAAGAAGCAGAAGCAGCAGTGCGCTGGTCGGCCTCTTTTTCCGCCAAACGAGCACCCAATCGAGCAACCTCTTCCTCGCCGGTCTTCCGATCTAGCACCTGCGTCTCGATGCAGCGCTCCACCGTAGGTGCCACCCACTTTTTCCACGTTTTTTTCCACTCCTCCCCCATTGTCAACTTGTCGTCCACTTTCGAGTCCAGAAGCGCCCCGTACCGCGTTTCGTACGAAAGATCATACCTGTTGCTTCCAAAAATTTTTCATCTCTTTCAAGTGCTCTGCGAGTCCTCACATATTCGAGAGGCTCCTTCATGTTAAATAGAACCTCGCTGTGGTGTGACACACTGAGACAACGGCACACCTCTTTTTCATCTTTCGTCCCAACGCCACGGCGCCCACATCAATTCAGTAATGAGCAATTATTTTTCAACAGGCGGCCCTTTCGCTATCGTCCTAATTAATACGCGTTAGATCTTGTTTGACACACTGACATGACACCATGTTTGCCCCTGACGAATTGTAGCAACGTACCGGAACGCGCGCTTCGACTTGCCTGCGGGGTGGCTCGATACTTTCCGTTCTTCCCGTAGTTCCGCGTGCGCATCTTGCAAGCTTTTCATATCCGGGGTCATGGGCAACTGGAACGCCTGCGTCCTCAAGCAGATGGGGCAGTAGCCTTCGTAGCAAGGGCCATAATACGTGCTTTCCGCGTCGATCAGGGTTGCGCGCCGGCGCATGTTCTCGACTTTTCGGGTGCCGCCGTATTGGGCCATGTTCAGCGTCGACTCGAACCAGGCTTCCTGTGGGAGGATTGCAAGTTTTTCGTAGATGCCATGCTTGAGGGCAACCTCCACGATCTTGCGGAAGCCTACTGCGCGGAGCTGCTGCCGTTCACGACCCCTCTCGGACTGCGCCAGACACCCGATTTCCCCTTTGCCGCCGCGCAAAAACTCTTTGAGCAGCAACCACTCGCTGCACATCTCGACCTCAGCGCCCGCGATCTCGGCCGCCATCTCTAGTCCGTAATAAATACTTCAAAAAAAAAACAAACAACTAATCGGGTTTTGTAAAAAAAACCTCGAATGCGGCGATGGAAACGCCTTTGATCCTTTGCTAGGAGTGTCACTGCCTCGAGGAGAAGAGAATGGTGGTCAAAAAAAGCAACGAGCACAGTAATATTGCTCCGTCTCTCTCGTGCGACCGTTCTTCTACGTATTCGCTTGTCCGTGGTCTCTCTGCCGTGGCTCTGGGGCGCATCTATTGCTTGGGGCTACTTCTTGCGGGGTGACTCGATCACTCACATCTTTAATCTTTTCTAGAGAACCTCCTGACTCCAATGCCGACGACTATTCGCAATAGTGAGTTTCTTTCAATGATACCTGCCTGCCGTCGTAGAGTCAACTACGCCAATGAAAAGTCAGCAATGAACTCGCTCCGACGCTTCTGTGTACTCGTGCGCAACTCGTGTTCCAGTGATCAATGCGGGTTCGAACCTCCAGGCAGTTCTTCATGCATTCGTGATACTACTGTGCTGCTGCGGGACTCAATGCGTGATGCAACACGACATTGCGTGGCGTGGCTCTGCTTACAACATGACCTGGCTTCCGTATGACTAATCTTGTGACAGCAAACTCAGAATTCGTTTGATTGCCAGAGCGAAAAAAGTTTGATCTTCATGTCTATCGCATCAATCTACAACTGTCTTGCTGCTTTGCGGAGCACGGGGAATGCATGACGCATTGACGCAACGAATTTTGATAAGAAACAAAATTCAAAATTGCCACAACGGGAAGATGGGTTGTACTTGTGCGAGTTGGGATGGGGCATATCGGTTGGCAATGCAGAAAGCTCTCAGTGTGGTTCTCTTCTCGTTCACGGAGTGACACAAGAACACCGTCTTTGCAGACAAACACAGCTCCAGACTTCCTCCAGAAAAACCGACGGGTCGCCTTTGCAATCTTTGCATCGTTTTCCACCGTTCTCATTTTCCAAGCTCGATAGTACAGTAGGTTTTCACGTTTCTCTTCGTCTAGAACATAAGTACAGCCAGAGATGTCGTGCATCTGGCCATCTACTTCGAATATTACTCACGTACAGCCGCGTCTTGCTGCGCGCAGCTGAGCTTGTACTTACTCAGAAAGCCTGGCGACTTGCTTACTCTAAGAACCACTCAAATGCTAGAACCACAATAAGAGCAGACAGTGTGCGATGTACAGAATGAATACTCGGCGGGTCACTCGACAATTAGTATGTACAGCAGCGTTATTTAAACCAAGACCAGAACTGCGCGAAATCTACTCGAACTGCGAGCCACATATGACACAAGGAAAGTCTAGGTTCGATACTCAGACATTCCGTCGACAATGATTCCTACTTTGTAACTAAGTAACTAACTACTCGCTGATCACTTACGTTCTCTCATCTTCTTTGGACACCTTTGCTGATTTTACTTCGCGTTCACAAGATATTCTGCAACTATTTCTGTCATAGTGTCTTCCTGCAACCCTACTGTCATAGTTTGTCGTTTTTCACTCAGTTCTCACTTTGATCATTTTGGCAACGATGTCCTACGCCAGCCAGCGCCTTTCAGCTCGCTAGCACGTTGATCATGTCAGAAAGCACGACGCCTCCGTGTTGAACTCCAACTTGTCGGCGTAGCAGTTGTCAATCACCTGATTCCACGTGAGCGTGCTCTCTTTGCACAACGTCTGCGTACTTTTCTTCAGATGACTCTCCAACATGCCCAAGTCGTACGGATTCCACATCCGATTGAACATGAAAAGACCTGAGTTTTGGAAAAAATATATGGAACAATCGTTGGCAGTTCCGTCGCACCGTGACGTATCTACGGGTCGTAGTGAACTCGTTGTGCAAGAATTTTTCCTCGTCACGATGGCGAATATCGATTGACACAGGCAGACATCACTGATTGAGCCAGTGGGCAGGCATGCCATTGTAATAACACTCGACGCACAAGCTCCAGTTCACTCAGTCACTGAAATACACATGCAATACCGAAACAGAGACTCGAGAAGACCATACAGACCAACATGACTTTGTCCTTTGTGAGCAGCTTGCGGAACAGGTCTAGCTTGCGATTCATGCCATCCTTCCTGCAACCGTGTGTGGATGAAATTTTCGGAGCGCACGCAGGACAGTTTCAAGAGGTCGACCTCGAGCTCCATTGATACTGGCGAGTGTGTTTTCACTCAACGGTAAGATACACTTGAGGCGCCTAGTAACCGGCATGGCTAAACGAAGGAATCTAGGCTCGAGCAGCATTCATTTCTGTGTTAGAACTTAGAAATCAGACGGTATCGGACATACACAGGGCGTTCTCTCGGTTCTACCTGTACATGATTCCGAACGTGATCACCAGCCACTCGAGGATGTCCGCCAGTAAGAACGACAGCCCAGGCACCAGGTACTTCCAGAAGTAATTTTCCTCGAGCGGATTCTGAAACCCAGGCAGCTTCGCCGACGGCGTGAACGCAGCAACGATTGGCACGACCAAGAACAGTAGACTCGTGTAGAGCTTCGTTGTCGACCGCGTTTGGTATCGCAGAAAAATCAGATTCTGCACCGCTTCTGCCAGCTTCCGCAACATCTTCGCCTCATCTGATTTTTGCATGCGCGCACCAACATCATCATCGCCATTGTTGTGCGCTCTGCCCCCCGCATCTTCCGCTTTGTCGTCCGCTGTCGATGACTCGTCCGAGTCTTTTTCCGAAGACGAAGACGCTGAGTTCTTTTCCGTCGACGCAGCTTCTTCCTGCGCATTTCGAGAATCCGCCTTCGTATTTTCTCCCACGGTGACAATGCGCGCCACCGCATCACCACGCTCATCACTACTCAGTGTTTTCGCAGCGGCCCCGTTGCTAGATTCTGTTGCTGCGGTGTTATCATCGCCCGCGCCAGCACCTGTAGCTTGCTGCAGCTGGATGTTTTTCTGCTGAAACAAGCTGTCCTTCTGCTCCTGCAACTTATCCCACAACGACGCCGGAAAATTCTTCACGTGCACCTCGCATGTTTTGTCGCATTACGCTGGCACAGTAACTCAGGAGTGCGATACGCCGATACACAATGCACATCGCGTCTTTTTCAAATTAGTCGTTTCTCAGAGCAGTAGAGCACTTTGTTTCCATCGTGAGTGGCTGACTCAACTGCTGAATAAAGGACCGAAAACCCTGTATCATCGAAAGCAGGACTGATCGAAAGCAATGTTGTATGCACAATGAATAGCGAGCAGTCGGAGCGGATATGTGCAAAAAAAGCAAACCCGCATGTTGTCTATCCGGATATAGACGCTGCAGCCCGTCTCTGTGAGACTAGCGCCCTTTGGCATGAAGTCTACGCAATCAACCGTTTCCTGGAAGCAAATTGCCAGCGATTTGGGTAGCTCCGCCAGCTCGGCGTACCTCATGCGGCGTTTTTTCCGCGAGTGACATAGCTGCAGTACACGATCGCAACGCTAAGTTAACTTCATCGTGCTGACAGAGTGCCACATTCAAAACTGAACTTCTCCACATTCGAAACTGCACTTCTCCAGATGATCAAATGAAGTCCTTAGGGCAAGTACTCCGTCTGGCGCGCAACGCTAGCCCGAATATCGTGATGTGTTTTAGACTTCAGGCCGACAACCCTGCTGCGAAGAAAATATCTATCCAAATGTCGCTTCGTAACCCCTAGTAAGTACTTCTGGACGAAGCTGCTAAGACCGCGCATCCACGGGCTCATGGTCGCTTTTCCCCCCGGCACCCATGTCTTCATGGTGAACACAACGTAGGTGTCGAAATACGTAAACCCGAAGTGCCAGAACTGGTAACTCGTGTCCTTCGCCAACAACAAAAAGAAAGCCCAGATGGAACTCAGTGCGAACAACACGCCTCGCCCGTACACAAATCGGATCGCATCCATCATGAAGTTCAACAAAATCATAATCCGCTGCTGGCCCACTTCGTGTACGACCCCGTCCTCCCAATAATCGTCGACGATCCGAGTTGCGATGCGCGTGAAAATCCGGCTCCAGACCGGGAGATACCCGCTGAAAAACAACGTGCACACAAACACTTCGATCGCGGACTCGACAATCCCACCGGCCGCTACTTTAGTGCGGATCACCTCCTGAACCGCTGGGAAAATCGACGCGGCGAACAACATCGCGCCGTAGAAACCTTTGGAAATCTTTTGTTTAGATTTGGACAGGCACATCATGACTCTGACCACGTTTTGTCTTGCCGGGCAATGCCTCGCGAGTCGATGCATTTCTCTTCAACGCGTGTCGCGTCGTCTTGCAAATGCAACGCGTCGACGCCGTGGCGTCGTGCGAGAACGATGGGTAAAGCAGTCGGCCAACCATGCATCCCACAGTTCTAAACACTTTTAAAATTGTAGCGCGCCGAAATTCGAATGACATGTATCATCAGAATGAATACCTGCAAAGAAGACAGAGGAGAATTTGAGAAAGTTCCAGCTCAGCCGGTACTCACGATCCCCGAGTGGCAAGAAGTTTGGGCCCTGGAAGCTTTGGCTTGCAGTCGCCGGATGTTGGTGCTGAGATTGTGGGCGTTTTTTGAATTTTGCATTTTCAGCTTGTTTTTCAGTGTTTAAAACTTCGACGCACTGTCACTCGACTTCCGACTTCGATCAACACTATGTACACATCAGTTTCCACACACTCCCAGGTATTACAAACATCGAGAACGTCCAATCAACGACACTCTTCTTGTGAGCATGCAGTCTAGAAAGCTGAGTCTTTATGAAAAAGGAAAACCTCAGCCTCAGTTTTTGTGCGAGACGTCCGGCTAAAAAGCCCTTTCACTGACGCACACATGCCCAAGCAACACTCCGGTAGACACGGCGGAATGTTTCCTGCGTCTCGCAACGCGTTTCTCCACTGTGTGCGCCACATCAGACCTGAAGTCGCAGGCCGTTGTGGTTTATACTTCATACTTTTTCACAAGGCGGCAAGACTCGCACGCGTGATGACCCACTCGACCATCCACCGTTTTTATTTATTAGGGTCTTGCAAGATATATGGCGGTATCAGGACCTTCAGTCACGAAAGTTTAAGTTTGTGTCAAGCGTGCGACATCAAATATGGTAGCGCGAGTTGAATTTGAATACAAAAATCAGGTGTGTACCAATGAGGGAAAACGTACAGGCCGCCCGCGAGTGCGTGAGGAATCGCACGCGCTTCGTGCTGGTTAAGAAGGCAAAGGATAGGGTCATGGCTCCGACGTACCCCAAAATGTAGAGGAGCCATTGCTTCCTTTTGAATGCCATCGCCGGCGGCATGAAACAATTGTTCATGGACAGAACGAGGAACACCGCAGTGAATGCGCTCGAGCCCATTTCGAAGAAACTGAACCATAAGGGGTCGGGAACCTTTGTTTCGTGAACTTAGTCAGAGGATGCAGATGGTTGCAGTGGCATGCGCAAATGATCAGCCGAACGTTTGACACTGTGCTGTAAGTTAGACTGTACTGAGGTGGGCCAGGTCGTCGTTGGCGTGGTCGGATCTGATGCGTATGCATATCAGGGGGGTTTGTGCCCGACGGATTTTAATCCTCAAACTGGTGTCGTCACTTGCAAATATTTTGCAAGTGATGACAGGGGAATGGTGGAAAAATTTTGGACACATCAAACACGGCGCTATGCTTGTCACACTAAAATGTGTTCCCACGTCACGCACGGGTGTCACGCAGTCAGTGTAATAGTACAGCGGTTGTTGGCTCCGCGCGGATCGGAGTGATTATTATTTATTTCTAGTCGCGCACCGTTGCTGGTCAGCATGGCGCGTGTAACACGTTAGACTGTACTGAGGTGGGCCAGGTCGTCGTTGGCGTGGTCGGATCTGATGCGTATGCATATCAGGGGGGCTTAATTTGTGCCCAACGGATTTTAATCCCCAAACTGGTGTCGTCACTTGCAAATATCTTTCAAGTGATGACAGGGGAATGCAGTAAAACTTTTGGACACATCAAAACACGGCGCTATGCTTGTCAGCCTTGTCACACTAAAATGTGTTCCCACGTCACGCACGGGTGTCACGTAGTGTAATAGGACAGCGGTTGTTGGCTCCGCGCGGATCGGAGTGATTATTTCTAGTCGTGCACCGTTGCTGGTCAGCATGGCGCGTGCGACACGTTTAACACGGTCTTGAGGACTCCGATTTTGCACAGTTCTGTGTTTCATCCTGTGACCTGCCTCTCAAGTGGCTCATGTGTTGTCAACACATGCATCGGTGCCACCAAATAGGAGTGACACGACATTCATTGAGCAACTCGAGTGGACAACTGGACACTTTGGAAAAATGAATGAATCCGTGACAAAGTGCATAGCAGTCAGTGGCGGAGTAGTGTGCTTATACCGATCCCGCAAGAAATTTGGAGTCGCAGTGGATGCTGTTTCGAAAGCATGACACCAGCGTGACAAGAACAGCGGCAATGAAGACGACGCCCGGGAGAAAACCCAGACCTTTCATGTGGTTCCAACATGTAGGGTCCATCGTGTCAGACTCGGCGAGGTACCTGTTTTCGAACTTTCTTCGCCGCCACGTGCACTGTATCATCGCTTGCATGCTCATCCAGTGCCCCAACGTCACCACACACTCGACAACTTTTCTGATACTTGAGCACCGACTGGGAGCCTTCTCCACAAACACGCTAGTAGAAAAAAATGGAGGCGAGTTATTGTGAACTATTTTGCTTAGCAGAACTACTTACACGATGGAACTCTTGGCCTTCTTCATGTGTTGCTGAAACAAGAGAATGGAGTTGAAGGGCTGTTGGTCCGCGCCTATGCTGTCATGCTTTCCTTCCCCAACCATTTCGTTCTGCAATGTCGTGCGTCTTTGCAAGTGCGACGTGCGTCTACCATTCTGGCCAACACTACCACGCTGAGCTGCACCATCGGTCTTGCTTTTTCCTATAGCAGATGCAGCCTTTGCACCACTCGTTACACCACCTTCGTCGCCCTCTTCTGATGTGGTCTTGCCCAAAGAGATGTCATCATCGTCCTCGTCTGCAACCACCACCTGCTGCGACGACGCGGGTGCTCCCGGCGCCGCGACACCCGCCGCCGCACTCCCTGATGCCATCTTTCTTGTGCTCTCGGGACCGATGACAGAAAAAATGTCCAGGGGTCTATCGATCCGTTTGACGTCCACACAAAACGAATCAACAGGAATTTTTCCGACGGATGACGATGCGAAGTGCGTCGGACGTTATGAACGCCTACACCGTGCACTCGACTGTCTAGCTAATTAGTAGCTACTAAGGCAAGCTACCATGCAAAAAGTATACGGTTTCTCTCTCATTTGTCTCGCTCGCCGGTTCACCACCTCACTACAACCAAAAAACAAGACCGAACAACTGAACACCGGAGTAAATGTAGACGCACGTGAAACAGCAGATGCTAGACCATCCAGTGGATTTTTCAGAATCTCTGACTCGAGATTTCAGATTTCCTTTCATAATATCGCCTCGAGCTCATCGAATTGCTCGTAGTGTGTATTGTCGCGACATGTCTTGTCGCACTATTCGACATGTTGCAGTCAATGCTGACTGTTTCAGGATGGGGCACTGCGCGTCAGGACGCCAGCTGGCCGTGTCGCGTCTGGGATATGATTTGAGCGTGTCAAAATCTTCTCAACGTCGCACCATCCAACGACGGGAGATTGCCTCAAGCGACTTCAAAATTCGTCTGAGAGGGTTCGGGTTAAGATGATACACAGTACCACGTGCAGAAAGGCGTTTCATTCATGCTACCACGAATAGCCATATGCGACGTGCGCTACGGGTTCAACAGCGGCGACCGGGCGACGGCCGACGCGCTTCAAAATATACTTGTGACTGATTCTGGTTGTTGGGTTTGAGTTTGATTCAGATACTCAGATAGTAAGGGGGTTCAAAAACTTTCAAGGTGCAGAGTTGAGTTTGAGTTTTTAGCAGCCGTACAGTACTAGCATCCATCGACACAGCTTTCTTTCTACTTTGGCATCGATGTTCTCTTTATGAATACTGACGATGGGTCGCCAACACTTTCTGAATGGTGCGTAACGAGGTTGATAAAGCGACTCAGAATGTGTGACTAGCCCACCATAGATACTGTCAAAAATTGCAGCTTTCCGCCGACTGACGAATCGGCAATCATCAGACGGCGTTTAGAGAGGGTAAGTTTCATCAGGCAACAAGATGTTTTTTTGCAATCATGCTTGCTTTATAATAGTCAGAGCGTTGCTCTGTGCCACCTCAAGGCTGCTTTTCGCTTTTCAGTCAACAATATGCTCCTCCCTCAACTGCAATGTTTGCAGCAGGAAAGCTGAAGGCATGCATCATCGCCGAATTCCATCTAAGAAGTGCACGGCGGCAGAAGTACGAAGGTACGTGTTGAGAATGATGACAGGAAGAGCTGACGATCGATCGATCTTCGATGTCCACCCCAGCTGAGGCTCCCATGCTACATGATGTTGCAGATACTCGAGTCCTCACGTAGTTGCGCTTCGCTGATCTCGATTTCCATGATGTGCACAGTTTGCCTCGCCCACTCGACGTCGCGCTGAAGCAGGAGAAACCCGGTTTTCAGACCGAGGATCGTCCGCTCCAGATTCAGCCCGAGATTGGTAATTCGGTGGTAGTTCTTCATCCGGTGAACTACCCTCGCAACGACAGACGCGAAGTCGGCGTCGAGTCGGGGGTGTTCTTCTTCTTCACCGAAACCGTCGTCGCCCGAGCAGTCTACTTCCTCGCACTCAGCAAAGAGCGGATCGATTCCATCAATGTGAGGGGCAGGGGACGCAGCTTCGTTCCCTGAAGAAACCATAGCGATGTCCACTCGCGCCGTGGCACCAAATTTGGACAAAGTCGCTGCTGGGAAAGTGAGCTCGCCAAGTGTTGGCTTCGACGATGTCTGCGCGCGCAGACGTCGGGGCACAGAGCCGACATGAGCTGCTGACGCTGCACTAGCCGGAATCAAGTCTTCCGGTCGCCGCCGCACCTTGAACCCGGCTTGCTCGTCGAACGAAGCGAACAGACCATCGCCTCGCTGTGGAACTTCTTTCCCGTCGTCAACGTTCTTACCCAGAAGAAAATCGGTGTACGGGTTATGAGGCGGAACGAGGTTATCGACATCTTCTTCTGGATACTTAACGCCGAGAAAACCGCGCGGAGGCTCCTTCCCAGAGACAAGATCGTCGTTATGAAGGACTGTAGTAGACGCTTTGGCTTTTGGCGCAGACGCTTTGGCTTTTGGCAGAGCACTGTTTCTTTGAACCACTGGAAGTACATCGTTCCTCCTACCGCCATCTGCCTTGGATTCGATAACATCTATAGCTGCCACCGACACTGGCGAAGACGGATGCGCTGATTTCTCCGCGTCTGACAATGCATCGTTCCCGTAATCGATCCAGCCTGAGGTATGGAGTATGGACATTGATTTGCGCCGCGGATTTCATGGCGAATGCCTCGCATGCTAAATTAACATCGCCGAAATTTCATAGTAATATTGAACAGCATGAGATACGTCAGTATTCGCAACTTTCTGACTTGATCGAGCGGCGCTGTCTAGATTTCACAAGCTCGTTGCCGGTATTTCTGAAATGCTTCCCAGGCGTCCTTTTTGAGTACCAACGCCCCCCTTAAGCCAGCGCACGAAGGCCAGTTCAGTCTCGTCCAAACTCTTGGTGAAGCGGCGGACAACCTGCACACTCCGCTGAGCTTCTCGCATCTGATGCATCAGTTTCCACGCAAACGTGTTATCGCCAGACGGAGCCTGGCGCGACCACGGGGCACCTCGTAGGAGTGAAATTACTCGTCACATCGCGCGTCATCCATTTCAATGATGATGTCCGAAAGTCGGAAAGTCACGCTCTCCCGTGGATATTTCTCAGACGCGCAAACGACTCGGGTAATAAATGTAACACTGGTTGCACATCGAAATTGCCACACAACTGTTACGGAAGGACACTATGCGACACGTCGACATCAAGGGCAATACCTTCTTGACCATCGAGAAAAAGGCTAGCGTGGCTCTGCGCGCTGCTCTCGTCGCAACAGCCTTCAGCAATGCTTGCTAGCAAGCACCTGCGTTGTGGCATGATTTTTGGTTTGAAGCAAGCCACGACAAAGAAGAGACAATCCGAACGGGACAGGTCGATGAGATGGTAAAACTAAACTAGTGGCAGGGACAAGTCAACACATTGTGAACAAAGAATTGCACGGAGAGTCTTACTGCAATAGCATCTTCAAATAGACTGTTATTGCGAATCGTACTCGAGGCTCCCGCTCATGCGGTTCTCGTCGTACGACTGCAGAAGACTCGCCATGGCGTGCAACTTCTTTTGCAAGGAGTCCAACTCTCGTGCGTACGGTAGGATCTGTATGTTTTCCATGCGAAACGTGTTCGTGCAAAGCTAGCTTAACTTCGATAAATTGTGCAAGCACTCATCGCACTGGCAGTGGCAGATGTTGGTATAACGAGAGAAACAACGCACTCTGCAAACAAAGACGAGGGCAGACCTGAGAGAGTACGAAATACCGATTCGATGATGAGGTCTAAATCGGCTTCAAGGTCGGTCACTTCGGCGGCCATCTTGTCATACGTTTCCAGGCGGTCGATCACTTTCACCACGAGTTCTGGCGGAGGCAAGAGACTCATGGACCCACCACCGCTATTGCTCGAAGGACTCTCCATCGTGGCGGGGAACTCATGCAGGCCTGATGACAGATTGTACAACACGTAGGAATAAAAATTTCGAATCGTTTCTGCCCTATAGCTGTTTCACACTTTACAGTCCATTCTGACGTGTCGTCTGTACCATATGTACAAATGTCTAGTCACACGAGGTCACGAAATCACCAAACCTCATAGAAATGCGCTCGTAGTCTTTCGAAGAGATGATATGCCGACTGCACTTTTTCCACATGCTGTGTCACTATGTCACTCACACTCAGCAATCGCAATGCGTTGCTTGAACATATTCTTCGCAACCAGTCAAGGCTGGCGAGGTCGCATTCAAAAATTGCGAAAGGTGAATACTTCCTTCTGACGCGGAGCTGGCAACGCTCATGCCCCCGCTGTAGGAGCTGTACGGCGACTGCGCGCTAGGAAAGTACAGCTGCGACTCGGCGGAGTCGACACTCCCAGTAGGCGACATACGCGGCGACAACGATCGACTTCCTCTGGTCGACACTGATGCACTTTTCTGAAATTTCCGCCCCCACGGTCGATGCCTCTCGGCCACGCTCATACCTGAAATTTCGGCCATCCACGACTGGCTACTGGTACTTCTCACAGAACTCGCCACGCTGCGATCGTCGTAACTGCCGATTGAGCGCGGCGTGCTTTCGAGCGCCAAAGTGACATACTCGCCAGCGTTGCACGACCGCACGCGTGAATACCGCTGCTCCAACGCATCGTCAGCTGGCCACTGTGCGCAGAAGTCCTCCAACGTGCGGAAACCTTGGACTATCTCTGCTGGAATTCCTTCACTCACCATAGCGCCACCGTCACCTGCTGTCGCAGCTGCTGTCGGAGCGCCTTCCGCTCGTGCTGGTGAGACTGGCACCGCTACGAATTCTCGCTCGCCGGAGTGTGCGACGGACACGTCGTTCACGATCCCACCATCACTTACAACGACGCCGTCGCTCATCTCGCCCGGCTGTACAGCATCGCTGCTTCGCACGCGAGATGACGAAGACACGCGGGGCGTGACCACATCAACATCATCGACGCGCGCCCCAGCATCCGCCTCGCGTGCCGCTTCCCAAAACGCATCCACTTCTGCCTTCAAACTTTCGTGTCCCTGCGCCCGCGCTGCTGCACCCCCGTGCTCTAGCGTCTCTTTTTCGTCACCCACCTTCGACTCCGCCGCAGGCGCACCAGCAACGACCACCTCAGATAAGCTCACAGAAGAAGAAGATGTCGATGATAATGAAGCACTGCGCCGCAGCCCTCGTGCAACGAGGTTCTCTATTCCGTCCGGGTACATGCGTTCGATACTGCGCCTCTCCATCCGTGCGTGGTACTCGTCGCTCAGCTGATGCGGCTCGTCCAGAAAGAAATCAAAAACTTCAGGCCGGTTCTCGCCCGACAGATCTGTCGCTTTCGTCGTCCATGGCAGTAGCGCTGTCCTCGTGTAGTGCTGGAACGCGGCAATAGCGTGCTCCGCCTCAGTTTCTTCGACAGATGATCCAGTCGCGGCAGGTGAAACCAACTCCGCCCCCTCAAGCCACCGCACCAACTCCCGCTCGGACAAATCCAATGGTTTATCGCGACTCTGTCGCAACAGAAACCGCACCTCCGCCAGCAGCACCTCCAACTCGCCACTCAGCGCAAGCATGTCGAAGCGCGCGGTACCTGGCGACATCACGCCACCATGGGCCACGTGGTCGATCAGAGCGTCGCGTCGCAGAGCCTTGAGCTTGCCCGCTTTGACATGAGCACAAGGCGCCTGTTGCGACGCTGTGCTGTTCACACAACATTCCGTACAGCTCGATGCCGACATGATCGTCGCGCCCGGCGCGGCAGTGTTTGCAGCGCACGACTTCATGCGAACGAACGGCTTTGTACTCGACGTGCCATGGCCGTCGCCGGTATGAGTAGCTTCCTGCGCCGCCGCTGCCGGACACCCTTCTGCGACATGCCCCGCCTTGTCCGACACAACCAAAGGTGAGAAGAATTCTTGCGTGGACACGATTTCCGGCATCACCTGTGCGAGATTCTCGGCAGTGCCGCCAGTACCGGCAGTGCCGACAGCAGTGTGGGCGGCCCCGAAAGCATGTCCAACTGGCACCATTTCGACGGTAATTACGCCACCGTTGGCGCCCATACCATCAGCGGCTGCGCTGGGGCGCCAATGGTCTGCTGCCGAAGACCAGTTGACAGGCGAAGATGCACGTGCCCAGTCGCCCGCCGACGAAGATGACGTTGAGCGTAAAGACACACCTCTCACTTGAAGCATAAACTTTGCCGATAGCGCGAGAACCAGTCCCATCTGAACCGTACAAAAGCATGCTCGTGACGACAGTAGATTCCGATTCTGACCTCCCCGCTCCATGATGATTGTACAACGGATACCCTTTCGCCGATGCACTTCTAAGCCGCACTTCTATTTTTTGTACTGAGACGCAACAATTTTTCGATACGTCAGGAGTATGAAATTTAGAATGCTGTGTTTCCCAACGCCCGAGACAGAACCTCGGCTTACGTGATCTCACCCCCTGTTCCCAGACGTTCAAAACCAAATACTGCCACACTTTCAGCCACCGCAACACTCGATCAGACGATACAAGCTGTGACGCCCGGCCCACAGGGCTCGAGACAATGGCACCCAGACGCCCCGCATGCATGCGCACCTGTGTAGTGACGAACACCAGAGCTATTGCAAAATGAGTTCGACAGCAGTGCCGGCACAGCTGTGCGCCCTCTCCAACATGCGTGCAACACACTTTTCCCAGCAAAGTCCATTGTTCTGCGTCGACCATCGGTTAGGAACGGCCGAGCATAAGTCTCGATCGGTGATGAGTACCGACTACAGAATGGTCTCTGTCGCTCACCTCCTTCCCGTCCTTGACTTCTGCCGGAAGAAACCCTGTTCCCTGCCGCGACCTGACATGTACACAGCCCGCTCCGACATCATCGTAGTGCCCACACCATCGTTCGTGCGATCGAAGTTTTTCGTGATACTTTCCGCCGCACCTGCTGCAGTTTTTAGCTTCGGCACACGGTAGATGTGGTGACATCTAGCTCCTGGCATGGTGGCGTATTATATGCGTCACAAGATCGCCTAATGGCCCTGATCCGCCGGCGCATTGCCACACTAATAAACGCCATAGTCGTCAGTCGGCGCATCACGGACCGCCAGTCGATCGCCCTCTATTATACATCGTCGCCTTGCGCCCGCCAGTCTTCTTACTGGAAGCCCGAAGCTCGTGGCACTTGCCTTATCGTCACGCCTCCTCGCGCCTGTTCTTCTGTACAAATCCCTGCGTATATTATGGCAACATCTACGGCATAGAAATGCTACGAAGACCTGCTACTTTTCTTACTCATCTACTTGTACTTATTCCTATACTTCGTCGCTCGACGACTGCTCTCGACGCGCCGAAGCTGTCGACAACTCAGCAGTAGCACCATTTGCTGAGAACGAGCGATCAAATTCGCTCCTCGAAGCCTTCCACGCCCTCACATTGCGAATACTTAAAGAAGCGTCGATCAGGTTGCGCTCTACCGCTCTGAGAATGAACTAGAGAACTTTCTTCACAAAAGCAATACACTGTCCCCATGCCATCGGAGCCAGGCTAGAATGGCGATTGCCTAGCGTCAGCATTGAGCATGGACAACGTATCACGTTCGAAAAGGCTGTCTCAGTTGTCTAACTCAACTTTGATTGCGTTCTTACGCCATCATGACACAAACGCCTACAGTGAATGTTCGCTCGAGCGAAGCCAACTTCTCCTTCATGCCTCTCTTCAACAGGCAACTGATCCCAACTGGACTCCAAATCTGGCCACAGCTGGCTTTCGTGTGAAATACCCTACGGAACAATCGACAACTATTCACATCATCTGGAATGCCACACTTGTGGCATTTGGTAGTATACATTCGCATAAACGTAGTTCTAGTAGGGCTTTGGATAATACTGATACGGTAATAGGCCGCTTTCGCGGAACTTTCTCCATAGAGTGTGTCAAGTATCTTCAAACAATGAGAAAACTGCCGAGATGTTTCTTCGAATAGTGTTTAAGTTAGTAGTTAGAAATGTATTTTGGATAGAATGTAGACTTGCACAGTTAGGGTCTCGTTTATCCTCTATTTTAATGTCGAAAATAGTTAATCGTAGTTGGATTTCTCGTCTCCTTCACGCGTTCTGAAGGGCTGGGCCACAGAACTCGGTGGAACTCAGAGTATCTCAGTGCTTCTGCGAGTTGCCGCCGAAGATTCAAGGCTACTCCCCCGGCGACGCCGCTAGTTGCGAACTGTTGCATCGCTTACGGCTTCCAGCAAGTGTCATCCGCGTTCCAGGTCAACACCTTGTCTTCGTGGCAACTGTCCAGGATGTGATCCCATGTGACCGTACTGCCCTCACCTGTTAATGTGTATTTGTTTTCACACGAAGGCAGTCGTCACGGCACTCTAGCTGTGCTTCGCAGAAACTTCTTCTCGTCAAACGCGTATTTCGAGATCGCACTACGAGTCGTATACAGGAAGTCGTCGTGTCACACAATCGACCACCGCATGCTGCGCAGCAAATTAGAGTAGTAAGGCATTACATCAAGAAGATTGAGTGTAATTACAAAGCGTACAGAGCGTCTTCGTTTTCTCGATGAGATGATCCTGGAGCTTCGGAAGGTCGTAGGCGTTCCACATCCTTGTGAACATGAAATAACCGAAGCAACAGGTGCATGCAACCATCGCGAAGAGCAGAAGAGGGTCCTTCAACAGCAACATACGGAAGAGGTCAACTTTCTTGTGCTGCCCCTCCTTCTTGTACATAATGCACCACGTGATCACGAACCTGATCCACAGTTTTTCGAATTTTCGCCCGTGGGAAAATATGCGATGCCGGCGGCCGCAATCATACTAAGCGATGTCGGCGTTTTTCCGACGAATCATACTAATCGATGAAAGCTGAATCGGCCCCGACAGAATCATACTCATTGATTGGTGAAAGTTGACCATCGGTCAAACAGGTGAGAATATCCCCGCCGATGGAAGTTGCGAAGAAAAAGGTTTGTCCAAGTTGACAAGAACCAGCCGGCAAAACTCGATTGACTCGATTGAATATTTGAGTGGCACAGAATAATTTGCAGTGATGACCTCAACCTCACATACATTATTGTTGCTCCCACAGTCATCAATGTGATGAAAAACGCAGTGCATACTTTTTGGCGCAACAAGAAAACTGCCCTACGCCGTACCACTCCATGATGTCACATATGAAGAAGGAGCCTCCAGCGAGCAGGTATTTTGTGTCCTCCAGCGGCGTCGTGTAGCCGGGGAATTTCTTTGCGTCCGTGAAAGATGCCAGGATGGGAATCGCCAAGAACAAGAAACTGGTGTAGAACTTCGTGCACACCCTCGTCTGAGAGATATTTGATAAATGATATATTATTTGGTCCTAACAGTTCGTCTGATCTCTTCAGGGCTGTTTCAACATTAAACTATCTTAATACATGATATCCTAGTTTTTCGCAGTATTAGCGGATGAGCGGTTAGCGGATTATTTATTACGATAAACGCTGCGCAGTATTAGTTCTTTTTGGTCGACCACTGTGTCAATGTGAAGAAGTCATTATTATACCGAGTAACGCAAGAAGATGATTCCTTGCACTTCGCCACAGACCTCCCTCATCATCTGCTCCTCTCTCTTGGTCACTGGGATCGTTCTCTTCTCGTCCATGTCTGACACTTTTGCCAGGTCACTGGCAGCGAGGCCGCGGTTTGCTTCGATGCAATTTTAAATTTTTGCTCCTTTCAACGCCATGCATGTCGCCACAGCAGGGCTCTACAAACTACGGTTCGGCGCCACATCATGCACGCGCCCCGTGGCATGGGACAAGTGGCATGGACAGTTTGCCAAACTGAGTTATGGACAACTCCACTCATGAGGTATATCGAATGATGGCAACAAGAAATGCGCGAGAGGGTGCGCCGATGCCCAGCGGCGATCACACTCAACATTAATATTTCATACGTCTTTCAACATGCTTCGAAGAATGAGCGGCCAAGAGGCAGCTAGGAAGTATGCAAGATGGCCAGCTGCACTATGACGTTCTTCAGTTAAGCGCTCAGATTCGTCAGTGACAATACCATTTGCTCCAATGGCGTCTTCTTTGGGTAATCGCGAGGAGCTGGTGATGGATTTGCGACTCAGCCGAGGGTTACGCTCCACATGTGCGACCATGCTGTGACGCCCGTGAGCAAGCGAAGCCCGCGCCGACGTCGCTCTGCCCGACTTCCGGTCCGAAGTTGGCTGTTGTCGTTTAATCGTCTGTTGATCTCTGAGCAATTTCAGTTGCACATACAGAGTAGCTCACTAGCATTCACAAACCCATTGGAAATCAGCCTGCGAGAATCAACGCACACCTTCTTCACTCTGTTGACAAACGTCCTCGAACTCTCTCTGCGATTTTTCTCACTCCACACAAGAGTTCAGCTACTCTGAACTCTCCAACACCGCCGCAAAATGTGAATGGTACATCAGCTGGGTCGGACTCGAAAGCGATGTTCTTCCTCAGTTTCTCGTCCTGTTCTGCCCGCTCGACCATCGTTGTCCTGTAGAGAAGCCATGAGAACTCACCAGGCAGCGCACCAGCATCTCGAAAATACGACCCTATCCAATCATCAAGCCGGTGATAAATCTAGGCAGTGTGATGGAAACAACGCCACGGAGCCATCCGATCACGGAGCAGTGGGATGGCATCGAAAGGTGACGTGTGTGCATGCATCCGAGGCACTCCCCTAGGCTATCTCTGAACCCGCTTTCGGCGCAGCAACGTCAGTGGGCACAAACGAGTACTAATAGCGTCAGCAAAAACTGAAAGGACAATTGTCATACCAAATCGACGCCGGAAAGTTGACGATGGAAATTTTCAGCACATCGAAGCGAAAGTCAATCTGACATCCAGACTCTTCCATCTGCTCCATCGTTGCTCCCTGTTTTGTACAAGTTCTCTTTCGCGGTTTCACAATTAATAAAGTTTCAGAAGAATGCAAGCTTCCACTTCTATATTCTTTCTCACCTAGAGCTCTCCCCCGACAGTGGAAGCGTGGGCATCATCGAACATGTCTTCTGTATGAATGTGCTCGAAATTCCATGTTGAGCATGATGTGTCAGAGCTTTGTGGAAAGCCTGGAAACAATGCAAAACAAAAACGAGCATATCTTTTGTAATAGTACCTCGATATTGAACTCGTGGCAGTCAATGGTTTTGCTGAAGCACTCCGAAATCGCTTTGGGTGCCGCAGCGAACTCAACATACTTCTGCATCGCTGTCGAGAGCATTGACCAGAACCCGCTCAGCATGTTTTGGCCACCCTGTTTTTTTACTATTCAATCGCAAAATGCATCAGACTGGAGACACTGCTTGTCGTCTACACAGCAAGAGTAAGTGATAGAGAGGATTTGGCGAACATAGTACAGTTCCCACCCCAGCTTCGTCTGGGCAGGTCATCGAACCCCGCGGTGTGGCGGTCACAACAATACACGAACACAATCGTGGGCATCGGCATTACCCTGTTGTCTTCACCAGAGCACTGCTCAGCACGCTCAAGGCTGCGATCACGCCATGACGTTGGCACGCACCAATGAATGAATGTGTGAGACATGTGTGTAGAGCACGATGTTGGTGGCGCTGTAGCGATGGTGCTCCTTGCAGAAAGAACTATGATCTTAGTACCGCGTGTCAGCTCGAGTGAGTTTGAATATTGATGTGAAGAGGCAGGGGACTATCCAGAATGAAGAATGTCGCTGGAATTCAGTGACAAAAACGAAGGGATAGTGAGTTGGATTGATGTCCACGCCACCCTTAGTCGCGAATGTTATCTCTGAAGAAAATGGGGTAGCGAGAAGATTGAACGAATGAATTGAACGCATAATTGAATGAACAGAATG
>JACLAC010023582.1_pt1 | contig 24220 bp, 26 predicted proteins | sample 8027881 | NCBI WGS metagenome assembly JACLAC01 (sample SAMN15725517, study PRJNA655200) | protist metagenome | isolation source: fluorescence activated cell sorting (FACS) single amplified genomes of... | place: Spain: Blaines Bay Microbial Observatory, Mediterranean Sea | collected 2016-01-19 | reverse complement strand
ATCTCACATACACCCTCCAAAAAGGTTAGGTTATAAGCTTCAATTAAGAACAACTTCCAGAGTGTGACGGGCGGTGTGTACAAAGCCCAGGTACAAATTCACCGTAGCGTTCTGATCTACGATTACTAGCGATTCCAACTTCATGTAGGCGAGTTGCAGCCTACAATCCGAACTAAGGCAACAGTTATAGATTGCTCCGGCTCGCACCATTGCTTCTCATTGTAATTGCCATTGTAGCATGTGTGTAGCCCAGCCCATAAGGGCCATGCGGACTTGACGTCATCCTCACCCTCCTCTAATTTATTAATGGCAGTAGGATTAAATAGCTTTCTTTATATCAAAAAGCCCTTCTAACCACAAGGGTTTCGCTCGTTAAGGGAATTAACCAAACATTTCACAACACGAGCTGACGACAGCCATGCAACACCTGTCTGACTTTATTAAGATGAAATCTATTTCATCAACATGTCAGATGCAAGAGCTGGTAAGGTTTTGCGCGTATCATCGCATTAAACCACATACCCCACCGCTTGTGTGAGCCCCCGTCAATTCCTTTGAGTTTCGGTCTTGCGACTGTACTCCCCAGGCGGAGTGTTTAACGCGTTAGCTTATTAAAAATATATAATTTTTGTACTCGGAATCCTATAATTGTCTAGCAATAAGAATGGTTATATTTTTTCTCAAAATTACCTGATCAAACCTAATCATTAAGGAAAAGATACCGTATATAGGTAATCAACCTTGGCACTTGTCCGCCTCTAATTTACATGAAATTACTGGCTATTAAATTTTTCGGACCCGAATCCAAAACACTCATCGTTTACGGTATGGACTACTGGGGTCTCTAATCCCATTTGATACCCATACTTTCGTCCCTCAGCGTCAGTTTTGAGCCAGATAGTCGCCTTCGCCTACTGAAGTTCCTCCTAATATCTAGAGATTTTATCCTTACACTAGGAATTCCACTATCCCCTCTCAAACTCGTAGTTTTTTTGTCTCAGTTCACTTTTCAGGTTAAGCCCATAAAGTTATAGAACTAACTTAAAAAACCGCCTACGGACCCTTTACGCCCAATCATTCCGAATAACGCTAGCCCCCCCCGTATTACCGCGGCTGCTGGCACGGAGTTAGCCGGGACTTCTTTTGCGGAAAGTCATTATCTTTTCCACTGAAAGAGTTTTACAACCTAAATAGCCTTCTTCACTCACGCAACATTGCTGGATCAGACTTTCGTCCATTGTCCAATATTCCTCACTGCTGCCTCCCAAGGGAGTTTGGGCCGTGTCTCAGTCCCAATGTGGCCGATCATCCTCTCAAATCAGCTAAAGATCTTCGGCTTGGTAGGCTTTTTCCTACCAACTACCTAATCTTCCTAAGGCCCATCTTATAGCGAATTTACATTCTTTTAGTATCCGGTATTCAAATCCCAGACTATAAGGTAAGTTCCCGAGTATTACTCACCCGTTCGCCATGGTTCTTTGCAAAAACCATGCGACTTGCATGTGTAAGGCATGTTACAAGCGTTCATTCTGAGCCAGGATCAAACTCATATTTATTTATTTCATATCTAAATAATGAAACTTTTATAAAATCCTTATTTGTAAAGTGCTTTTATAACTTTTATATTCCTACGTCCTATAGGATTCGAACCTATGTCCCACGGCTTAGAAGGCCGGTGCTCTATCCAGACTGAGCTAAGGACGCTTTGTAATCATAATATCTCTAATAATCGAAAAAAAAAGCTTTTTATTTGAGCCTGGGTAGATTCGAACTACCGACTTTACACTTATCAGGCGTACACTCTAACCACTGAGTTACAGGCTCTAAAATTTTTAAGGCTTTTCTCGAAAAACAATAGGTATATAACCGTCCCGTTTATCTACTTCAGCCAAAATAGCGATTTTTTGGCGTGAAGTGAGGTATTCGGAGTTACCCAGCTCGTTCAAACGCTTGAGACTCACTCGTGAATAATCCCCATGTCTAGCCAAAAATTCAGCGGCTTGTTCTGGGTTTTCCACGTATGTTAATGTGTTTACGTCAAAAACCTTATTCTGTTGCGCCTGGAGTAATTGGGTTTTTTTGACATCCATGTAATTGGAATTCTCCTCTTTTACAATTTCATTTTGCCAATTATTGCCATAAGTATTTTTAACGCCTTGCGCGACGTTGTTTCCGAACACATCCCCGGAATGGGTGTTCGGTTTCCCTTGAAAATATTTGGTGTAAAAACGTTTACCGATTCCATCGGAGGTATCTACGTCTTGGTAGTATTTTTCGCCTTCTACCACACCGACTCCAATGCTTCCTCCAGCCACTCCGCAAAATTTACAAACATCCCACAAAATGATTTTCCAGTTTCCCATAGGAAAATTACCATAAATAGTTGTAATCATCTTAACAGCGTGTAATAAAAGGAACCCCGGTAAGAATAGTATAACCAGCGAAAAATAGGAACCAGTGTAATAACCTGAAATGAATATAATTAAGGCAAAGACTAGTTGGGCTATTTTGTACATGTTGCATAGACGTGATAAAGCCGACAAAAAACAGAGTGTTTTCTAGACGTAAATTATAGGCTTTATCACGTCTATGCAACATGTACAAAATATGTGATTTATTCCCAGATTCAATAATTTTCTTATTGTAATCTGAAAATACCTTAATCACAATTACGTATAAGAGGATAACCGTAGGCAATGAGTTCCCAGATTGATAAGTTAAAATACATATCAATAGATACAATAGGGAAATACCTATAATAACACCTTTATTCTTCGGAAAAACTGGAAAATTTAAACCCAATGTTCCAATGAATAGAGTTCCTAATACAAGGAGGATAGGACAAATAATCATTAAAGAACAATTAGAGAAGTGATAAACGACATAACACAAAGTCAATTCAAATAAAATTATAAGAATCAAATTCATATACCAGCGCTCAATAAGCAAATAAAAGAAATAATTCTTCCTAGTGGGCTTATATTCAGCAAAGCTCTTATGCGATTTCAATCGCTCCAGAAAACCATGGATATATCTATCTAATTTTGTAGACATTATTTACGTGAATAAAGCCCGATCTCACCCGAACTGAAGCTCGGCTAAAAGTAATTCAACTACCTAAAAACCTCGCTGCTACAGCACAAGGAGGAGCACTCCAAAAACAGTTATTTTACCTTTGTATCTGTTTTTTGAAAATATTAAAAGTTTTAATATTTATAAATTGACATTAAATAATAATCTAAATGTGCTAATAAATTATTACATGAAACGTGCATTGGGTCTAAAAAGATCTCTGGATAAATTCCCATTACCAGAGTTAAAGCAATCAATGGAAGCAAGGTCGCGAATTCGCGCTTGTCTACATCAGAGAAAGCTTTCATATATTGAACTTTAATGTTACCAAAGGCAACACGGTTAAATAACCACAACGAATAACCTCCTCCCAAAATCATACCCGTTGCGGATAACACACATACAGTTGTATTTGTTTGAAAAGCCCCTGCAAGAATCAAGAACTCACCAACAAAACTACTTGTACCTGGTAGCGCAATATTCGCCATACTAAAGAACATAAAGATGGCAATATAAATAGGCATAGTGTGCGCTAAACCACTATAATATTTAACTAAACGGGTATGATGACGGTCGTAAATAACACCAACACATAAGAACAATGCACCAGAAACTAGTCCATGACTTAACTGCTGAAGAATACTTCCTTCTAACCCTTGTAAATTATATACAAACATACCAATCAATACTAAATTCATATGTGCAACAGAAGCATAAGCGATAATACGTTTAAGGTCTGTTTGACGAATAGCCGTTAAACTTGTATAAATAACCGCGATACAAGCAAACGAATAAATAAATGGGGTAAAATAAACAGAAGCATACGGAAATAATGGTAACGAAAAACGTAAAAAACCATATGAACCTAACTTTAGTAAAATACCCGCTAGAATTACAGAACCTGCTGTTGGAGCTTCCACGTGTGCTTCTGGTAACCAAATATGAACTGGTAACATCGGCACTTTAACTGCAAAAGACGCAAAGAAAGCTAACCAGAGCAATTTCTGCACTTCAGGATCAAAAGTTGTTGTTAATAAGATCTGATAATCAGTTGTACCTGCCTGATAATAAATATATAAGATAGCAAGTAACATCAGTACAGATCCCAATAATGTATATAAAAAGAACATATAAGCTGCACGAATACGGCGCTCACGTGATCCCCATACACCAATAATAATGAACATAGGGATCAATACACTTTCAAAGAATACATAGAATAAAATGATATCTAGTACGCAAAACACAGCAATTACTAGAGCTTCCATAGCCAAAAAGGCGATAAAGTACTCTTTTTCATTGAATTTGATTGCATCCCAGCTAGCTAGTAAACAAATTGGAATAAGTAAAGTAGTCAATAGGATGAAGAACAATGAAATACCATCTACTCCTAAGTAGAAAATGATATTCGATGATTCAATCCAATTATAAACTTCTACAAATTGAAATCGTGAACTAGAGTTATCAAAAGACATCCACATCATCAATGAAAGTAGGAATTCTGCCAATGAAAATGACAGAACGATCACTTTGATGGTTTCTTTGTATTGACTTGGAATGAACAATACTAAAAATGAACCAATCAAAGGAATTAAAATTAAATTAGATAATAACATATTTTATGATGATGCTTCTTGTTGTTTAAAAAAGCTGGCCGAAGCAATCGCAGCAATTAATAAAATGAAAAATAATCGACCATCAACATATGATGAGATCACATCCCATAAGCCTAAAACGGCAATTAAAAAGGTTACACCTAGTAACATAACGAAGGCATAGTGATATAAGAAACCGGTTTGTAAGCCTGCTAAAGTATCTCCACGCTTTGTAACCATACGTGATAGACCAAGAGGACCTAAGAATTCGAAAACTCCACGATCAATCAGTTTATATGAAGTATGGTAACCAAAGTGTAACATATTTTGAGTAATATACTCATTATATACTTTATCGAAGAACCATTTGCGATTTAAGAAAGTATACATTTTACGCCCAAATGGGTGAACCTTAATTTCGTATAACCAGCGAGTGTGGTTTTTATACAAGAAAAAGGCTGAAATCGCTCCACTTAAACTAAAGATAACGGGTACCAACTTAATATAATGAGGAATAAATTCAGCTTCTAATAAGGTTAAATGGTTTGGATGAGTGAATAAAGCATTCCCCCAGAAATCAGTACCAACACCAATAATCATATCCTTGGTAATATAACCAATAAAGATACTTCCCAATGATAAAATAAACAGTGGGAACCCCATAGCAAATGGAGCGTCATGTGCGTTCACCATAATTTGACGATAACTATTAGTTTCAGCTAAGAAAGTCAAATAGAGTAAACGCATTGAATAGAAAGCTGTAAAAAAGGCAGCTAAAGTACCTAACCAATGAGCAAAGTGCCCATGTAAAGTATAATGTGCATATGCAATTTCTAAGATCACGTCTTTTGAATAGAATCCTGTTAAGAACGGGAATCCCATAAGAGCTAATGACCCAATAAAAAACATAGCATAAGTATAAGGTAGAACGCGTACTAAACCACCCATTTTACGCATATCTTGCTCATCACCCATTGCATGAATCACTGATCCAGCGCTTAGAAAAAGCAATGCTTTAAAAAAAGCATGATTTGCTAAATGAAATACACCAATTGAATAACCTGATAGACCACAAGCAAAAACCATGTAACCTAATTGACTACAAGTAGAATAAGCAATAACGCGCTTAAGATCATTTTGTAAAAGACCTGTTGTTCCTGCGAAGAATGCTGTCATAGCACCCATCACAGTTACAACTACTAAAGCAGTTGGAGCATATTCGAACAGTGGTGAACAACGTGCTAATAAGAAAACACCCGCTGTAACCATTGTTGCTGCGTGAATAAGGGCAGATACCGGAGTAGGCCCCTCCATAGCGTCTGGTAACCAAGTATGTAAACCAATTTGAGCTGATTTACCTACAGCACCGACAAATAGAAGTAAACAGATTAAGTTTAATGTATCTACCTCAAAATTAAAAAAGGTAGTAGTTTGCCCAAGCACTGTTGGTGCTGCTGCAAAAACGGTCGCATAATCGATTGATTTAAAAGTTAGGAAAATAGCAAAGATCCCTAATGCTAAACCAAAGTCTCCTACACGGTTAACCAACATAGCTTTAATTGCAGCTTTATTGGCCTGTAGGCGTGCAAACCAAAAATTAATAAGTAAATAAGAACATAGTCCTACACCTTCCCATCCAACAAACATTTGAAGAAAATTATCTGCAGTCACTAAAATCAACATGAAAAAAGTGAACAATGACAGATACGACATAAATCGGGGTAAGTGTGGATCGCCTCCCATATACTCAGTCGAATAAAGATGAACTAGAGAAGAAACGCAAGTAACCACAACTAACATAACAACTGTTAGAGAATCAAACATGAATCCCCATGAGGTACTAAACATTTCCGAATCAATCCAAGTCATCACTTCGAAATAACAAGGGCTTCCTGCTAGAGCTACTTCATAAAATGCCACTAGTGACATAAAAAAAGTAGTTACTGTACAGCCAACTGTGATCCATTTGGCACCTTCACGACCAATGAAGCGACCAAAAAGACCAGCAGTCAAAGCACTTATTAACGGTAAAAAAACGATCAATAAATACATTTTTGTAAACGCGGATAACGGGACTCGAACCCGTGACCTTTTGCTCGACAAGCAAATACTCTAACCAACTGAGTTACACCCGCATTAGCGAAAGTAGGACTTGAACCTACGACATTTGGATTATGATTCCAACGTTCTAACCAACTGAACTATTTCGCCTTATTTTGATTTTGCAATCAACAAATTAAGCACGTTCACTTGATTATGTGTTAAAAAACGATATAATTGTTGTCCATCATTATTCAATAAGCCTAATACCCCTTTTGAAGAATTAGTTAAATTTTGATAAACACCTGCTTGATTTTCAAACAAACTTAATAACCCGAACAATTTCGCAACCATTGAAGGACTATAAAAATATAAGCTATTTTCCAGACATCCCAACAGAAATAACTGGGGTGATGTATCAATGAGTTTCAATAACTCTTTCTGTGTTTCTAAACCACTATTTTCTGAATAAATCAGAAAAACTTTTCCTTGAAAAACAGAAGATATACTTTTATAACCAGTGTTCGCCAAAAGGCTTTTTAGACGTTTATTCTGAATAAATTTGGCTTTAAAACCTAGGTTATTCAAAGAATTTTTGAATTCATACGACTGGTTTGTATCAAAATTGGAATAAGAAACAAAAGCAATAAAGTTATTAGATTCAAGCAGTTTTTTTATTTGAAGTTCTTTAATATTTAAAAGATTTGTAGATTGCATCAGTAATTAGTTAGTTTTCTACTTTCATACGTAGTAAGAATGACTCAAAATATCCAAAGAATGGAATGATGATTAGGAAATAAGCGAAATAGAAAACAGTCGCTACTTGTCCAATCTCCACAAATGGATATTCTACTACATTTTGTCCAATCCAACCAAGAATCAAGAAATCCGCGATGAAGACCCAAAATAAGATCTTAAACAATGGGCGGAAAGTTGAACTTCTAATCTCTGAACTCTGAGTGAATGGGATTGTTAATAAAATTAAAATAGCTCCAACCATTGCTACCACTCCTCCTAATTTGTCAGGAATTGAGCGTAAAATAGCGTAAAATGGTAAGAAATACCACTCTGGAACAATGTGTGCCGGAGTTACTAATGGGTTTGCTGGAATATAGTTATCTGAGTGTCCTAGAACATTTGGATAAAAATATACAACAAATGAGAAAAATACCGCAAACGAAATAAATACGAATAAATCCTTTACATAACAGTAAGGATAGAATGGCATTTTATCGGTGGTAGTATCAACACCTAATGGGTTGTTGTTTCCGGTCTGGTGTAATAATACTAGGTGAGTAATTACTAAACCAGCAATTACAAAAGGTAATAAATAGTGTAAACTGAAGAAACGGTTCAAAGTTGCGTTATCTACAGAGAAACCTCCCCATACCCACTCTACGATAGCTTGTCCAACAAATGGGATTGCTGAAGCTAAGTTGGTAATCACGGTTGCACCCCAGAAACTCATTTGTCCCCACGGTAAAACATAACCGATGAACCCAGTACCCATCATTAAAAGATAGATAATCACTCCTGAACACCATAAGTGCTCTCTTGGGTGAGTGTAAGAACCATAATATAGGTTCTTTGCCATATGTACGTATACAGCAATAAAGAACATTGAAGCACCATTCGCATGTAAATAGCGTAATAGCCAACCGTTGTTCACGTCGCGCATAATATGCTCTACACTAGCAAAAGCTAAATCTACGTGTGGAGTATAGTGCATTGCTAGGAAGATACCAGTAACAATCTGAATACCTAAGCAAAGGCCTGCAGTTGATCCAACTCCCCATAAGTAACCTAAGTTAGTAGGAGAAGGATAATCAATTAAATGTGCTCCAAGGATGTCTAATCCTTGTGCTTTAGTCCATCTTGCTCTCATAGCAAAATAGAGTTAGTGATATCTAACAAAAAATTAGACTCTAAGTATAACAAGACTCATCAAAGGTTGTCATTGGAACAGAAGGATTCGAACCTTCGATCCCCTGCACCAAAAGCAGGTGCCTTACCGCTTGGCCATGTTCCAAAATAGTGAATTTACTCCCACTCAAGTGAACCTATTTTCCACGCATAAATGAAACCAATTGTTAGCTCTATAATAAAGTCTAACATACTCCAAAATCCCACGTTTCCAATATCATTTAATGATACTGACCAAGGGAATAAGAAGCAAGCTTCAAGGTCGAATAAGATAAATAGGATAGCTACTAGATAGAATCGAATATCAAATGTATTACGGGCATCTTCAAATGGTTCAAATCCGCACTCATAAGGCGATAACTTTTCTGGATCACTTGCTTGACGTGATAGAAAATACGAAGCACCTGAAATAACAGATGCTAATGCTAAACCAATTAAAAGGGTTAGAAATACAGAAAAATACTCGGTATAAAACGCACTGTCGAATACAAAGATTTCTAAGTTATTCATGATTAGTGTAAATTTAGGGCTTCATTCAAGTAAATACAAGTCAAAATGGTAAATACGTAGGCCTGAATAATTGCCACAGCAGTTTCTAAAAATAATAGAATAAATACTACAGCCATTGGTACAAGATGGATTAAGATCATAATACCTCCAGACATCACCATTGTCCAAGCAAAACCTAATAATACTTTTAATAGGATGTGACCTGACATCATGTTAGCAAACAGTCGAACTGATAAACTAACTACTCGAATAACATTTGAAATTAACTCAATACCAATCAATAAGAAATATAAAGCAAAAGGTGCTCCTGCTGGTAAGAAAAGAGATAAAGCATGGAAACCGTGCTCACGGAATAAAATCCAAGTAACTCCAATGTAAACTGTTAATGATAAAGCTAAAGTAACGATTAAATGGCTTGTTACAGTGAAACTGTAAGGAACCATACCGATAAGATTACATACTAACAGGAATACAAAAAGAACGAATAACATAGGAAAGAATCCTTGCCCGCGTTCTCCAACGTTACTAAATACCATATCTTGGATGAAAGCATAAATGCTTTCGATTAAAGATTGCCAACGGTTTGGAACTAAGTTACCATTACCGTCTACTAGGATCGCGCGCGATAAGGCTACGAAGAACCCAGTTGCTAAGGTCATCATTAATGCTGAATTTGTAAACGAAATATCTACCGCCCCTGATTTGATTGGAATAATTGGAACAATTTGGAACTGCTCTAGGGGATTATTAATTATGCTAAAAGCGTTTGACATAATTAATCAAGTAGATTACGCACCTCCCCACCAATAAATAGTCACAAATAGGAATAGCCACACAACGTCAACAAAGTGCCAATACCAGGCAGCTGCTTCAAAACCGAAGTGGTGTTGTTTTGTAAAATGATAATCAATTAGACGGAAATAACATACAGTTAGAAAAAGGGTTCCAACAATCACGTGGAAACCATGAAATCCGGTTGCCATAAAGAAAGTTGAACCAAATACACTGTCGGAAATAGTAAACCCAGCGTTTACATACTCAAATGCCTGTAAAGCTGTGAAGAATACTGCCAGAATTAAAGTAATAATCATACCAACAATAGCTTCTGAGCGCTCTCCACCAACAATAGCGTGGTGGGCCCAGGTACACGAAGCACCTGAGGTTAGTAAAATAACGGTGTTAAGTAGTGGAACTTCCCAAGCACTTAATACCTCGATACCTTTTGGCGGCCAAACTCCTCCAATTTCTGGAGTTGGGTTTAGGCTTGAATGGAAGAATGCCCAAAAAAATGCGAAGAAGAACATTACTTCTGAACAAATAAATAGCATCATACCATAACGCATACCGGTTTGTACCATATTAGTGTGCCATCCCTCAAAAGTGGCTTCGCGTGTGATATCACGCCACCAGGTATACATATTCCATAATACTCCGATCCCACCGAAGGCTAGAGTCCAGCCTCCGAGTGAGTAACCGTGGAACCACATAACTCCTCCTGACACCATGGTAAATACCATGGTGGCTGAAAAAATCGGCCAAGGGCTAGGGTCCACTAAATGGAAAGGGTGTCTTTGAAAATTTTTTATTGAATTCGTAGACATAATAATTTAAAAAATTATACTTATGCCGGCTGAATACAGCCCCGATATTTATTAAGTCGGGGTCATTTTGTACAGCTGTATATAAGCTTTACTTAGCCGAATTGGAAATTAAACCTAACTCATGGATAAACACAATAGTTGAAAAATCTAAACTAAGGGCTAAATCCGGATAATTTGCATAAAAAAGTTTTATGGCCGGGTACGATTCAAAATGACGAACTTGATTTACTAAATCTTCACGTGTGGTACACGTTTGTAGAAGAATATTTATCTTCTCATCTTGAAAGAACATTTGTGCGTCAATTGGTGGTTGAAGATCACCCTCATCCCTAAATACACGGACGTGATAACCTAAATCCCACCACAGATCTTTAAGATCCCCTTTTACACCAGCAGCCTCAATAAATTTTAACATGCCAAATAATCCTGCATAGCCTTGATATTCATTTTCAAACAAATAGGTTTGTGGCTTATTTTTTTTGAAACCATAGGGATCGCCTCTATAAAAAAATAGTGCTAAAAACAAAACGTAGTCCCCATCGCTTGAACCCCAAGAATTTAGGATCCTACGTAAATTTTCTCTCAGACTTGCTTTCGAGAAATTCCCACCTGCGTATACATGACTTTGGTGGATTCGATCAACTAAATCGCTAAAGTCGTTGTTATCTTCTATATTAAATTCTTTTATATCTTTCATGTTATCTTCTACGTTTACTTCTTAATCGAGTACCATTAAAAGGAATTGGAGTAACATCTTCTACCGAAGTTATCATTAAACCTTCTGCTTCTAATAGGCGACCAAGTTGGCGTCTACCGGCACGAGTAATCCCCTTTAACCGAATATGCACATTCATAATTTCAAGCTCAACCATTTGTCTAGCCATTTCATTTACTGCAGCTTTTGAAGCAAATACGGTTCGACGGACTGTCCCTTTAAATCCACATCGACTTGGAGTTAACCATATAATGGTGTTTCCTGTCAAGTCAGTTAATGTTAATCGTGTAGTATTATAATTAAACGTGGCATGTAAAATGGCTTGAGGTTCCGGGTTTTCTTTACGATAAAATATATCGATATCTTTTATATTAAGGAATTCTTTTCTATTCATTAGCGTCGTAAACGTTTCGGTCCCAAACGTCGTTGAGTACGCGAATTTGTTGTAGTTCTCTGACCACGGACAGGTAATCCTTTGGAATGTCGAATTCCACGGTAAGCCTGAATCTCGATTAATTCTTGAATACGCAAGTAACCTTCACGTTGAAGCTCACTATCCAATGACCCATAAGAGTCAATTGCTACTATCAGAGCGTCTAATTGCACCTCTGACAAATCAGTTATTCTCGTACGCGGACTAAAACCAAGCTCTTTACAAAACTCTATCGCGCGTTTGTGACCAATCCCATAAATCGAACGTAAAGTTACGGGAAGGCTTTTATTTTCGGGTATATAATTACCAAGTATATGTGTCATATAATTTTTATTCGGCGAATAACGGGATCCGAACCCGTGACCTCTAGAATCACAATCTAGCGCTCTAACCAACTGAGCTATACCCGCCCTCTTTGGGTCGGACTTGAACCGACGACCCCCCGGTTAACAGCCGGATGCTCTAACCAACTGAGCTACCAAAGAATTCCATAAATATTTTTCCATTGTTTATGAAATAACTCGAAAAAATGCCATGTCCGAAAACATAAGCTATGTAAAGGAAAATTTCACCCTGCAAGCTCCTGCTTGTCTACTACATAACTTGGAGTAGGTTATACCAAACTGTATCCATGTTCCAGGAGGCGAGAAGGGTAATTCAACTACCATTAGTAGTTAAGTTATTAATGCAAAGTTCAAAACGTCTTTTTACTAATGCTTCAATACAGAACATTTGTCCAAACCATCTATCGATATATCGGTAAACATAAAAAGCCGAATGATGATAAGTTCCAATAACATGTTGTTTACTCATGCACAGATTCATCAGCTTGAAGAACTGAAATAAATAACCAAGAAAACCAATAATTGTCATATGCAATTATAATGTCTTGTATCCCCGAAAATATGGTGGACGTTTACTTCTTTTTTACTAAACGAATAGCTGTAATATATCATCTTTGTAACGCGTAGTTTCCTTAGAGAAAGTTTAAATTATCCATTTGTATTCTAAACTTTGCGTATAACATCACGCTTTTTAGTACCGTACTTACTACGGGCCTGGGAGCGATCAATTACACCAAATAAATCATGCTTTCCACGTATCATGTGGTAACGTACACCAGGTAAATCTTTAACACGACCACCTCGTACCAACACAACAGAGTGCTGTTGAAGTAAGTGTTTTTCACCTGGAATGTAACTACTCACTTTTGCACGACTAGTCAATCTGACACGTGCAACTTTACGGTTAGCTGAGTTGGGTTTTTTGGGAGACATTGTGTAAACTTTTAAACAAATTCCTTTACGCTGAGGCGAGCCCTTTAACGCAGGAACATTTGTTGTACGACGCTTTGGTCGTCGTGGATATTTAAGTAATTGGTTGTTGGTTACCATTTGTTATTTATAAGAAACATTTGAAAAATAACGTTAAATAAGATATTTTTTCCATATATTTTGTCAACCTAAGCGATGAAACTAGGGCCGACTGAGATTTCAATTACTTTTCTAGTAAGAACATTCTTACCAATAAGAGTTTCCTACTTTCTGCCCGCGTACTAATGTAACATATAGGATGTAAATAAAGAAAACACCACTTAAAGCTGATAAATATGAACCATAAGAAGCAACAGCATTCCATCCTGCGTAAGCATCGGCAAAGTCTGGGATACGACGAGGCATTCCAGCTAAACCTAAAAAGTGCATAGGGAAGAAGGTAATATTAACACCTACAAAGGTCATCCAGAAGTGTATTTTACCTAAAATTTCAGGGTATTGTAATCCGGTCATTTTACCGATCCAATAATAGTATCCTCCAAAAATAGAGAATACAGCTCCCATTGACAGTACATAGTGGAAGTGAGCCACTACATAATAAGTATCGTGCATTGCAATATCAATACCACAATTTGCTAATACGATACCTGTTAATCCACCAATGGTGAATAAGAAAATGAACCCTAAGGTCCATAGCATTGGGGTACGTAAATCTAGTGAACCTCCCCACATGGTTGCTAACCAACTAAACACTTTAATACCAGTTGGCACTGCAATAATCATAGTTGCTGCAGTGAAATATGCACGGGTATCCACATCTAAACCTACAGTATACATGTGGTGTGCCCAAACAATAAACCCTAAGATACCAATAGATAACATAGCATATACCATTCCTAAATAACCGAAAATAGGTTTTTTAGAGAAAGTACAAACCATTTGACTAACCATACCAAATCCTGGTAAGATTAAAATATATACTTCAGGGTGTCCGAAGAACCAGAATAAGTGCTGATATAATACAGGATCACCTCCTCCAGCTGGATCAAAGAAAGTTGTGTTAAAATTACGGTCAGTTAAAAGCATGGTAATTGCACCTGCTAATACTGGTAATGATAGTAATAATAATACAGCAGTAATAAGTACAGACCAAACAAATAACGGTAATTTGTGCATAGTCATTCCTGGGCAACGCATGTTAATAATGGTAGTAATAAAGTTAATTGCTCCCAGAATTGATGAAGTACCTCCTAAGTGTAAACTGAAGATAGCTAAATCAACAGAAGGACCTGAGTGAGCTTGTACACTAGCTAATGGCGGGTATACAGTCCATCCAGTACCAGCACCTGCTTCTACTAAAGCCGAGCTCAGTAAAAGTAATAATGCTGGTGGTAAAAGCCAGAATGAAATGTTATTTAAACGAGGAAAAGCCATATCTGGTGCTCCAATCATTAATGGAACAAACCAGTTACCAAAACCTCCAATCATTGTTGGCATAACAAAGAAGAAAATCATTACTAAAGCGTGAGCTGTTACAATCACATTATATAGCTGGTTATTACCTCCGAGTATTTGTGCTCCTGGCTGTGCCAATTCCATACGTAATAGTACTGATAATGTAGTTCCCATAACACCAGATATTCCACCGAAAATGAAGTAAAGGGTACCAATATCTTTGTGGTTAGTTGAGTATAACCAGCGAGAAGCCCAGTTATACGAGTTTACAGACAAACTTGATGACACGAAACGTGCCAAAAAGCCTGCCTGTGGTCTCACCCGAACCAAAGCTCAGTTAAAAGTAATTCAACTACCTAAAAACCTCACTAAACTCACACAGCAAGGGGGAGCACTACAAAAACAGTTATCTTACTCTTTCGTATCTGTTTTTCTTGTTAAACCTTTCAAAGCATGCTTCAAACGGTTTATAAGGCCAGGGACATCTCCAAAAAGCAAAAAGATTAATGCGATTAAGAGAATAATCTGGAGAAAGCTTAGGGTAGGCATTCTACTCTAAGTCTTCAAGTTTAAGGTTAATCCAATCCGCGTAGTCTTCACGACTTACGGCATCCACAACAATCGGCATGAATCCGTGATTTACACCACAAATTTCACTACATTGTCCGAAGAAACGGCCAACACGTTTGATATACATCGAAGTTTGGTTTAAACGACCCGGACATGCGTCAAGTTTAACACCTAACGAAGGTACAGCCCAACAGTGTAGAACATCTGCTGAAGTGATCACAACACGGATATGAGTCTCTACCGGTAAAACAACGCGGTTATCCACTTCTAATAGGCGTAAACGCCCTACTTCTTTTACATCAGCATCTAAGTTGACTAGATCTTCAGTTGGAAGCATATAAGAATCAAAATTAATAAACTCGCCTTCTTCGTTACAATGGTCAGAATACTCATAACTCCAATACCATTGGTGTCCAACGGCTTTTAAAGTCATTTCTGGATCGATGATCTCATCCACTGAATATAAAAGAGCAAATGAAGGTACTGCAACAAACATTAGGATAATTGCAGGAGTTACTGTCCAAATAATTTCTAAACGAGTACCGTGCTGTACACGGTTAGGGGTCGGGTTAACACTTTGTTCAAAATTATGTACTGTTGACCACATAACGTATCCAACAAAAACACCTACCCCAACAACAACGATCATAAGGTCATTATGAAAGTTAATAACCCCCTCCATTACTGGAGTTGCTGGATCTTGAAAACCGATTTGCCAAGGTTTTGATGCATCCGCATGGGTTGGATTAACACTCATAACTGAGATCGCTAATAAAGTTATCATTATAATAGTTTTCATTCTATTCTACTAATTAAAGATATAAGTATCTATGGGAGTCCCACCCATAACTGCGCGTACAACACGCGCTTGTATAATCCCAATACCCTAAATAATGGCTAATGGGTTTCTCTAATAATTTAAAAAATTTATGTTTTCGGAAAGAATGGGATTCGAACCCATGTTGTATTACTACAAACATCCTTAGCAGGGATGCGCTTTCGACCGCTCAGCCACCTTTCCTTTATTTACTCGCTGCCGGACTTGAACCGGCAACCCATAGGGAGCAGATTTTAAGTCTGCCGTGTTTACCAATTTCACCAAGCGAGCAAGGTTTATTCTATAGTTGTTCATTTTTTTCGGGCAAAGAGGGATTCGAACCCCCGGTATTTGCATACAATTGCTTTCAAAACAACCGCTTTCGACCACTCAGCCATTCGCCCATAATTTTTCCTTTTGACTAGAAAGTGAAAAGAATTAGGAAAGCCATCATTAGCCCGAAAAGAGCCATAGCCTCGGTTAATGCGAAACCTAGAATAGTTAAACGGAATAAACGCTGCTCTAAAGAAGGGTTACGTGATACTCCAATAACTAAAGCACCGAAAACGGTACCAATACCTGCACCTGCACCTCCTACAGAAATAGTTGCTGCACCTGCTCCAATTAATTTTGCTGCTTGTACGATCATTTGTAAAAAAAATTTATAAATGGTCGTTATCGAACCTGCAATCTGTAATCAGTGGTTCTACAAGTTTGGGTGTACTGAGACTCGAACTCAGGACCAATAGATTAAAAGTCTACTGCTCTACCAACTGAGCTATACACCCGAGATTTTTAGCTATAAAGCTTGTTGATTACTTTGCGCTGTCCTAGCATTTTCCCTGCTGTTGAAGCGTAAACGTTTAAAGCAGAACCCATGAATGTTTTTTGAGTTGAGTTCGCGTTGTTTTCCATTAAAGTCGAACCTGAGTTTAAACCGTCTAATAGGTTTGCACGTGATCCGTCAAGTCCTGTTGATAATGAGCTATCGTATAGAGATGAGGTTTCACCTTTTTCATCACCTAAAGAGTACATAGCGTCTTTATTTGATTTTAATTTTTTAAGGCGAGATTTTAAAACACGGCTAAAAGAAGGAAGGATGTCAGTTAATACTGTTAGGTAGAAAGCACCAAAGATAATAACTAACCAAAATAATTGAGATAAGAATGTAACTGTATCTAATTGTGGCATAAATATTTAAAATAAAATTATAATAAGGTTTTAAACAATATAAGTATGAATCATACAATTAAGGTTTAGTCCAAAAACGGTGACTAGTTGGGTCTGTTAATGAACGATATTTACGTTTAGGAAAGGACCATTTAACATAAAAGCCAGCCCCATTTGAAAGGCGAATACGCACGCGTCGTAAGTTTCCTTTATTTTTCTTTTTCATTTTAAATTGACAAAGTTAGCGCTAGCTGATGGGCAGTGATCATCAGAGTACTTGGATATAAGAAAAAGGTTAATATGAATAAAGTTGTGAAACCTAATATAATAGATTTTTCACGACTAATTTGGTCAAAGAAAGACCATGAAACCAGTTTTTCAAAATACATAATTTTAATGAAACGGATATAATAGAAAGCTCCGATTACGCTTGTTAAAACTCCTACTAAGGCTAATAGATACATTGAACCTTCCATGGCAGCAAAGAAAACGTACATTTTTGCACAGAATCCTGCTAGAGGTGGTACACCTGCCATAGATAACAGGGTCATAGTAAAAGTAATGGCTAATAACGGGTTAATACGTGATAAATAACTTAGATCAGTAAAATAAGTTCCACGCCCGTGTGACTCCAATTCTAATGAAAGGATTAAAGTCCAAGCATTTAATGTCATAACAATATAAATAACTGTATAAACAAGCATACTTGTAATACCTTCGGTAGTACCTGTTGAACAACCAACTAATAGGTATCCAACATGGCCAACAGAACTATAAGCGAAGAAACGCTTTAGTTTTCGTTGTCTTAAAGCTACCAAAGATGCAATAATCATTGATGATAAAGAAGAAAAAATGACAAGTTGTTGCCAAAAATCAGCTAAATCATAAAAGCTTGCAACAAAGAATCGAAGTAAGAACCCTAAAATAGCAATTTTAGGAACTACTGCGAAAAATGTTGAAACGATGGTTGGTGCTCCTTCGTAAACATCAGGTGCCCACATATGGAAAGGGGCTGCAGTGATTTTAAACATCAAAGCTACACCGATAAATACCACACCTGTAATTAAACCACTAGATATGGCAATTGACAAGTCTGATAAACCGGCCACAAACAAAGAGATTTGCCCAAAGTTTGTTGAACCAGTTATTCCGTAAATTAATGCGGTACCGAATAATAATAAACCAGAAGAGAAAGCTCCTAGTAAGAAATACTTCAATCCTGATTCAGTTGAAAAGGCCGATTGGCGTTTAAAAGTAGCCAATACGTATGAAGATAAACTGATCATTTCAATACTTAAATAGAAACTGATCAGGTCATATGAAGATACTAATAGTAGGGTACCTACTACTGTAAATAGAATCAATACAGAGAATTCGAAAGCGTGTACACGCTCTTTTTTTAGATAATCTAAAGATACTGCTAAACAAGCCGCGCTTGATATAAGCACAACAGTTTTTACGAATGAGGTTAAATCATCCAATAACAGTGATCCACTAAATAATAATTCTGAGTTAATTGGGTTATTCAGGTTTAACAAAAGAGTTAAAATCAATGAATAAAGTGCTAACCAAGCTATTGGTCGTACCATGATTGGATAACCATTAGAAGGTGAAGTTGAGTATGAAGACCCTACAATTAATAAAGTTGAAATTACAACAAATAAAAACAGCTCGGGAAATACTCCTAGCAAATCAAGCGGCAACGCCGACTCTGATTCGCCGAGAAAATTGATTACTTCTTCTAACATTTAGTAAAATGACACAAAATTCTAATAGAATATTGTCAATACTTGAACATGTTGACAAGATACCAGAGGGGGGACTTGAACCCCCACCTTTAAAAAGACAAGAACCTAAACCTTGCGCGTCTACCAATTCCGCCACTCTGGCTAATATCCTTCGTAATGAAGAAAAATAAAAACCCCAATTCTATGAATAGATACAAGGGTAATGCTAATAATATTTGACTAATAATGTCAGGAGGTGTTATTAAGGCCGAAATAACCCATACGAAAAAGAATATATAACGTCTTTTCTGAATTAGGGTATCAACCTCAACAATTGAGGTCAACAGTGCTATTCCTACTAAACAAGGGATTTGAAATGCTAACACTACTAAACATGTGAATGAAAATAGTAGATCCATGTAATCTTTTATCCTTGCTTCCAACATTATGCTATAAGGCATTGTTTCGATGTTTAATTCAAAGCCTATAAAAAACTGCCAAGCCAAAGGTATAATTTTCATATATCCGAAAACAAAACCAAGACTTATTGAAACTAAAAATATGAGGATAACCCAAGTAAAAGCCTTGGATTCGTATTCATATAAACCGGGTTTTAGGTAAACCCATAGATGCACGAAAAATAATGGGCAAAATGCACACATTATAGCTAAGATGAAAGCCCCTTCAATTTGAATTAGAAAAGCCTCTGTTAATTCTGTAAATATAAAGGGCATATTAGGTTTATTCATTATTTCAACCAAGGGTTTTGTAAATAAAAACAAAACTTCATGGGAATAAATATAGCCAATTAGGAAAGTCGCCAACACACCTGTTATTAGATAGCAAAAGCGTAACTTTAATTCTTTGAAATGCCAATAAAACATAAAATTCATTACGTTTGAAAGGACTCGAACCTATAACCTTCTGATCCGTAGTCAGATGCTCTATCCAATTGAGCTACAAACGCCAGAAATGGCAGGACTCGAACCCGCGGCACCCGGCTTTGGAGACCAGTGCTCTACCAACTGAGCTACATTTCTTACGGGTGGAGGGAATCGAACCCTCGTCTTCTGGTTGGAAGCCAAATCGTTTACCATTAACATACACCCGCTCGGAACGGCGTGATTCGAACACGCGACCCTCTGCTCCCAAAGCAGATGCGCTACCAGGCTGCGCTACGTTCCGTACCCCTTACGGGAATCGAACCCGTGCCCTTGCCACGAAAAGGCAATGTCCTAACCACTAGACGAAAGGGGCATGGAGAGAGTAGGATTTGAACCTACGTAAACAAATGTTGTCTGATTTACAGTCAGATGCCTTTGACCACTCAGCCATCTCTCCCTTTTTTAACTAGGATATTCACTAATAAATGGAAGACCTTGCATACGCCAGAAAGCTTCCATGTTTTTAGCATTTTTGTTTGAAGTGATCAATGAAACACTAATGGGCCCCAAATTATCAAACCTTTCGTAGGCCATTTCTAATTGTGGAAAGGCCAGCGCATTATTTATCTGAAAGTTAAAAGCTTTAGGTAAATTGATATTATTAGATTTTAGTCCCTCGAAATTTTTCACGCGTGGTAAAACTAAAGTGGCGACAAAATCTAAAAAATTAAGTGCATTTTGTCCACGTAAGGTCACTTTTGTACCTACGGGATCGTTTTTACGTATACCAAAAGATGCATCACCTCTTTTTGTTAGAACGGGCTTGGTTTTCTGCCCAGTTATAAGGGTGGATGCTAACAGTAATTTAGGTAAATTCTTTCGTTCAAAACGAGATTGTTGAAGACTAAAACTCACGGTTATTTTCTTCAATTCAGGTATTTGATAAGTATTGGTATAATGATATCTTGTCAACATATCTTCCTGTGAAAGTTTATGATTGTATGTTAATCGGTTCATAAGTTATAATAAGGCAGGAGCCAGAGCAGCAACACGGGCATGTTCTTCATTACGAAGTCTATCCGAAGTTGGGGTCAATATACGAGACCCTGCTGGTTTTCCATTTGGATCAAGAACAATCCCACTATTTAAGTCAAAACTAGATGAACTCCCATCAAAGCGATTTTCTACTTTCTTTGTAGTCAGGACCAATACTTGACATAGTTGACCTTTTTTTAGCTTCACGTTATTACTTGTTAGTTGTTGAACAGAAGCGGTCATTTTGTCAGCAATAAAGGCTACACCTCTTTTGGGTTTTTTATGGACTTGGATACAGCGAGCTTTTTTAGCTCCTGAATTATCTAAAATAAATAGGATCGAACGTTGTTGTAACATTGTTAGTTTTTCATAAGACGGACGTATTCTACACCGATTGTACCTCGTACACGGTAGTAGGCTACTAAAATAGCTAGTCCAATGGCAGACTCTGCAGCAGCTACTGTAATAACGAATAGTGCTAGCATTTGTCCAATTATGTCATCAATATGAATAGCATACGCAATTAAAGCTAAATTAATAGCTAAAAGCATCAATTCAATTGACATTAACATAATAATGATATTTTTTCGGTTTAGTACAATACCCCAAATACCTAAAAGGAATAAGGTGGTCGATACAGTTAATTGATTTAATAGTCCAATAGTCATCTTATAATAAATTTGTTACTGGTAACCAATTAAAACTAATTAGTGTACCAGCGGTTAATAATACCCAACCAAGTGAGATAGGCAAGAAGATTTTCCAACCAAGTCTCATTAATTGGTCATAACGGTAACGAGGGTAAGCGGCACGGGCCCATACGAATAACGCTACAAATATTAGAGCTTTCAGAGCGAACCAGATTGGCCCTGGGATTAAATTAAACGGTAAGATATCAAATACAGGTAACCAACCACCTAAGAATAGGATAACGGTAAGGCTACTCATAAGAATCATATTGGCGTATTCTCCTAAGAAGAATAGAGCGAAACCAGCTCCTGAATATTCTACATTATATCCAGCAACTAATTCTGCTTCTGCCTCAGGTAAATCAAAAGGATGACGGTTTGTTTCCGCCAATGCAGAAATGAAGAACATTAAAAACATTGGGAATAATGGAATACCGAACCAGATACCTTTTTGTGCAAGCACAATTTCACTCAAGTTTAGTGACCCAACACAAATTAAAACAGTAATGATAATGAAACCAATCGAGACTTCATAAGACACCATTTGTGCTGCGGAACGTAACCCACCTAAAAAGGCGTACTTCGAATTACTTGCCCAACCGGACATAATAATACCATATACTCCTAGTGAAGAAATTGCGAATAGATATAAAATACCAAGGTTAACGTTTGCTAGTACCATACCTTCCCCTAGAGGAATTACTGCCCAACCTACTACTGCTAGAGTAAAAGTTAGAATAGGTGCAATAATGAAAATAACTGTGTTGGCACTACTTGGTAAAATTGTTTCTTTTAATATCAATTTTAAACCATCTGCGAGTGGCTGTAACAGACCCCATGCCCCAACTACGTTAGGTCCACGACGTCTATGGATTCCAGCCATGATCTTGCGTTCCAGTAGAGTGAACCACGCTACTGCTAATAATAAAGGAACTGCTATTAGCAAAATTTTAATGATTACGGTTAATGTATACATGTAATTATTAATAAATATGTCTAGAGCTGGATTCGAACCAGCGGCCCGAAGATTTTCAGTCTCCTACTCTAACCAGCTGAGCTACCTAGACATGGGCCTGGCTGGACTTGAACCAGCGACCTAACGATTATGAGTCGTCCACTCTAACCAACTGAGTTACAGGCCCTTTTATTTAAGCTAACCAAATCTTTATACTAGTCACTCCAAAACGAGTAACTGATTTGTGACATGTATAATGAATAGGTGAATCGATCTTTTGTAAAGATAGTTTACCCACTTGTAGTACGCGTTTGCGCTTACGTTTACTTCCCGCAATTCGTCCTTTTGTTTGAATTCGAACACCATTAATTTCACCATACTGCTCATAGACCATCTTCATCAATTCTTCTACTCGGTTTAAAACAAGGTGATGTTTTTTCGTCTTTTCAAGTAATGTCGCAATTAGGTCTCCAACCATTGTAGTGTTATGTAGTAAAAACATCTTATGTAAAAGGAAGTACATATCTCTACTATAAGGAGTTCTCATTACCCTAGGGTTTTTGCGTTTAGTTATTCTTCGCGCCCAATGTATCTTCTTTGAGTGAGATCTACCCACTTTATGGACGTTGATTAATCTTAATTCGAATGAGATTTGTTGGTTCTTTGTTAAATCAAAGTTATCTAAGAAGTTTCGTATCAATGCAGGTGTCTTCACCTTAATAATTTCGTTTAAGGCAAAAGAAATATATTGTCTCAAAAACCCTTTGCGTTTTGCGTAACGTCTTCTCCCTCGATTCAATTGTTTGATTTCAAAAAGATTATTTTTTCGTTTAAAGGCGGTCAGAAAAGGTCTTTTTCGTGTATAAAAAGTAGAGGTTAAAATTAAATGTGTCGAGCCATTGTCGTTAATGGTTTCTTGCACATAAAGATCTCCCATAAGTATACCATGTTGCCTTAAAAAATTTCGCATTAATTCTTCTAATTGATTATCTCGGAAGGCCATATCGGCATACTCATCTGATTGTGCTTGCCAATTAGATTTCCAGCTAACCGATTGTCCTAATCGTAGTGCTATAGGTTGTATTTTAGTTCCCATTTAAGTTGTTTTTTTCTTTTTATGTGTGACAAATCGTCTAGTAGGCGCAAATTCTCCGAATTTTTTACCAACCATGTCTTGTGTTATTATAAGTTTTTTATAGGTTTTTCCGTTGTGTATTTGGAAATGATACCCTACACAATTTTCTTGGATTGTGGATTGTCTTGACCAAAGTGATATGATAATTTGAGTTTGCGATAATCCTCGAGTTTCACAAATATGTTGTACCTTGTCAATTTTCTTTTGTATATATGGATCAAAAAAAGTTCTCTTCATTTATCGTCTTCTATTTAAGTCTTGTAATCTAAACGGATTAGGTCTCTTAGTTCGTCTGGTTTTTGGGCCTTTAGTTAGTCGACCCCAAGGCGTTACGGGATGTCTTCCCCCACTTGTTTTACCTTCACCACCTCCATGCGGGTGATCCACAGGGTTCATAGCAACACCACGAACGACTGGTCTTTTACCTAACCAACGGTTTCTGCCAGCTTTCCCTAATTTTTGGTTTTTATTATCGATATTAGATACAACACCTAACGTCGCTAAGGCATCCTCATGTATCAGTCGTTGCTCACCTGAAATTAATTTAATTCGAACGAGTTTTCGATCTTGCATTTTTTCAACCAATTGACCAAAAGCACCAGCTGCACGTAAAAACTGAC
>JACLAC010013377.1_pt1 | contig 24240 bp, 12 predicted proteins | sample 8027881 | NCBI WGS metagenome assembly JACLAC01 (sample SAMN15725517, study PRJNA655200) | protist metagenome | isolation source: fluorescence activated cell sorting (FACS) single amplified genomes of... | place: Spain: Blaines Bay Microbial Observatory, Mediterranean Sea | collected 2016-01-19 | reverse complement strand
GATCGATGCTACTACAACAATAATGTCTGGACTTTAAGAGGAATGAAAGCACTTGGGACATATTTGAATTTGCCTACAAATTCAGGAAATGCAACGCTTGGTAAACTATTACTAGAGGATGCCACAGATTACAATCAGGATATTTTGAAATCTCTTGCCACAAGTACAGTAACGGTACACCATAATGACAGCATAAATTTTGCGTTTCTTCCACCCTACGGCGAGGTTAATGCAACCCCATATGGCAACATGCATGCAGATACAGACTCCAGTTATGCAAATTTCCGATTCTTTTCTGAAACAATACTCGCTAATGTTTTACCTAAAAATATAGAGAGTTACTATCTCCAACTTCACAACAATATGGGAGGAAGACTGGGAGGGGCATCGAGATTTGAAGATAGACTTGATGATATGCCAACAGCTGGTTGGGGCTATGGCGCGTTGACAAACAACCGCACAGAAGACTTTTTATCTCTTCTTTATGGTCACATGGCAACCTACATGAGTCGTGGCTCATTTCATTCTACTGAGCAACTTTCATTCAAAGGCGAAGGGCTGTACCGCTCGTATTCATGGTGGCCTAATGATCCTCTTCCGAACCCAAATGAGTTGAATCCAAATAAAAGCCAATTTTTTCAGCCTCAATTGTTTCAAAAGGCTAGCATAAATAGCACGAAAAGGCAATACTATAAAAACGAAAACGATATAAGTTTCTGCATCGTAACGCAAGTCCTAATCAGCCGATTAACCCGCTGGCAGCTCATCATGGATGATTTTTATTCAACACCGAACAACGCCAAAGAAGATTTTGCAAATAGCCCAAGAATTTGGCTTGCTCGAGGTGCCCCGAAGAGATGGTTTGCCACAGGTGAATCTTTTTCTATTTCTGACGCACCAACCAGTTTAGGCAAGCTGAATTACACTATGGCAACCATGAATAATTCAAGCAAAATGAAAATCTTGGTGAAAGGCAGAGGATCGCCGTCAGCTGTGATCAGTATCTCTTGGGCTTTGCCTTTGAAAAATTCGGGAGTCATTTCATCTATAGGCGATGTCAACATTACGGATACGGTAGAAGATCTACCGAAAGGAATCATCACACTTTATCTTCGTGGAACTCTCAAAGATTTCACAATCGCAGTTTCAGCCCAGCTTTTTCGTAAAAGTTAGATGATTTTTTAAGTTCTAGTTAGACATATGACTTGCACATTTTGGGAAAAAAGTAAATTACTTGAGCAAACTCATTTGAAAATAAATAGTTTTATGCATGCAAGATATCTTTCTTCCAAGGAATGCAAGGAACTGTTCCGTCCACTACAATACCTCCTCGATCGCCCACATTTGTCGTACCAAAGCGCGTAGCAAAAATTTTGGGAAGTTCTCGATCTCCTGGTATACTCAACCAAAGCCTCAGAAGATGTCTACGCTTCTCAATGTCTGCATCGTCTTCAAAGGTTGTACGATCATGTAGTAGCGAGTGATTGTGAACAAACTGCATATCCCCTACTTCTAATTCCATGGGTAAATGCATATCAGGATCGTTGCATATGTTATCAAAAGCGTCCAAAGCTTGAATATGTTGAACTGTTAACCTGGGCGCATCTTTAAAACGCTGCGATGACTCGATGTACTGCCTTTGATAAAAAGGTGTCAATTTGTTCTTGTAATATGAAAATACAGGTATTAGTAAGAATGGTTGTTCCCCCATAGGAACTTCGCCGCGTCTATCTGTTGCGATTGGCTTTAGGAGATAAGGAAGCAGATCTGGAAACATTTCATACATTTCATTGTAAACCGCATTTGCGCTTACCAACATCGACAGACCGCCTTTTTTCGCCTTCATTTTACAGAGTAGAGCAACAACATCTGCTGAATCTGTATGAAATGTTTGTCTTTCATTGGTTTGATAAATTCTAACCTTTGGATCAGAACTATCAAGATTTAAATCAAGCACATGCCCAAGAATATGACCCATTCGATTTTGAGATCTTGCATTGCCAACATGGGTGCCAAGACCTAAATAAATCGTTGCGAGTTCTTCTTCCGAGTACCTTTCTATTGGAAGTCCTCTAAGCAATGCGAAACCATGTCCTGAAATGAGGTCCTCGCGAATCTGGCGCAACTTCCGTTGTAAGTCTTCCGAGAAAGGAAAGTCTTTCTCATTAAATTTCCACGTAGCTTTTTGCTTGCTAAGGATTTTCGGCAGCATAATTTCAGCCTCCTTCTCAATACTTGAAATATCATCTGAAGACAAAATATAATATCGCATTTTTTCTTGTATGTCTTTCCGTTTCCATGTACTTGATGTGTATTGTAAATGTGGTAAGTTTAAATTGTTTGGTAGGGTAGAGCTTCCTGAAGTAAATTTCGCACTGCTCTTGTAATGCGAGCAAAAGCTTTGACGAAAGACAAATCTCATTCCTGAAATTGATATCATTAACTTAGATCAAGAGCTACTCTTGTCGGTGTATCTTCACGCCTTCGTCTCAAGCGTGATAATTTAGTTCTTTTTTTTACAAGTTTTCGGCATACATGTACGAGACAATAATATTTTTTCTTTTTTTCTTTTTTAAAAAAAATAAATAAAAATAAAAAAATAATGTAATATTTTTGCGATTTTGATGTGGCTCATCGAGTTTCTTCAAGCAAGATATTCAATCCTCACATTCATTATTTTAGGCTCCTATTTATTGTTTGTAAACAAAAAAGTTGAACAAAAATTTAGACCTTTAGAGCATCAAAAAAGGTATTTCTGTAAAAAGCTGAAAAAAATGAATGAATGTGTTAACTAAAAATTTAGCACCGGTACGGTACTACATTAATTTGTATGGCTAGCCCTAGCCTAGTACTAAGTAAAAATATATTTAAATAGATAATATCATATCGATGTCTAGGAATACATCGAGCCAGGATCTTATCTACGAATCTACTTCGTACTACCGGTACGGTCGAAGCAGCAGTTATACTCAAGAGATGGTACGAGCGCGCGCATTCTTAGGTTGGGTTAGATTCTAGGCTAGAGTTCGTTACGTCACAGAACTCACGTTTCTGCTCTCATTTTCCATAAAACTTTTCAGCTCAATTTTAGCAAGTGGCACTTAGAATAGAAATCTTTTCTGCACAGAGATTCATATCTTCGAGCGAAACATTATCTGTGCCATCCACTTGTGTTTGTCTTCGTCGTCATACTTTTGTGCATCGACCTTTCTTTGTCTCTCTATCTGATGTTTCTGGATCTCGAAAAACTGCTTGAAGAAGATAAGCAAATGAAAATGCACAAAAGGTCAAAATAAGCGCATTTGGATGGATATTGGTCGCTTCAACCTTTCCATTTTTGTGCCAGTTCGAATGAGTTTTAAATGGCGACTTGAAGCTATCAAATTGTGAGTTGTGCGATCTGCGATAATGGGAGAGTCTGATTTCACACCGAAAAGAAGACGTAGCTTTACGCACGAGCTTGAACATTCCTATGATATTTATAGTGATGACCTCGACTCGGGCTCGAAGAAAAAAAGTGCAACGACGAATAAGAGCAAGACTATAATAGGAGAAGGAAACACATCACCAAAATATGACGAGAAAACACTAAAAATTCTTTGTGGTTTGTCAATCATTACGTATCTAGGAAATGCTGGAATATTTGCTCTAGGACTCTATTTATACTTTGCCAACGCACCCTTAATGTTTGCATTAGTGGCAGGGGTAATTGCGATGATACTTGTCATTCTTAGCATACCTTTTGGTCCTTCGCTCGGTGGCAAAAAAAAGCTTTCTTTATCTTGCCCTATTTCTTGCCAATCTCAAGGCGGTGTAATATTTGGTACCATTGCATTGTTAAATATGTCTGGATATTCAGTGCTTGTTGCGTGTATATCACTACATATAGATGGAAGAGAAAATGCGTGCTTTTCCTTGAATTCAACCATAGTATCATCCTCAAAAGAAAATTACACCATAGCATTGAACGCCGTTTTGTCTTGCATGGCAGTACTTGCAATTAACAGCTTAATAACTTCTATTCTTGCACTTCGAGAGGGTTGTAGAAGGCTTAGGAAGCAGAAAATGTCGCAAGTTGTGGCAATTAGAGACAGCGGTGACGCTGAACAAAAAGATCACAAAGTGAATAGTCATTCAAAAAAAGCTACACCACCCAAGGGCGAAAACATTGAAAATCAAGATAAGCTTGCGAAATTGAAGTCAACTAAATACTTTGATCATCTGCCTGATGATCTAAAATCCACACTAACTCGCCGGCTGTCCATGACAAACGCTATCAATGATATAAGTGTGACGTATACTACTTCTACTTCTATAGCAGCTGGCCCAACGACAAAGTCCATTGTAACCAAGCCGAGCCCGAAAGAAGATATCGAGAAAAATGCAAAAAGCCGCATTGAAGGTGATAAAGAATCGGGACTTGCTAGTTCAATTTTTCGAAATTCATTAGACATGAACATTAAGACAAATAGCCAACAGTGCCTTCCTTCACCAGAGCAAAGCGATGAACGCGATGCTATCGTCGATGAGATAAATGAAGATGAGGCATGCGTTATATGTTTGGAAAACCCTAAAAATGTTGTCCTGTTACCTTGTCTTCATGTATGTCTTTGCTCGTCGTGCTTGTCGAGTTCATGGCGGCAAGACGGAACAGGTTCATTACGCGAATGTCCACTGTGCCGTGTACCAATTGAAAAAGCTAATGAATGTTATTTATAACTAGAAAAAGTTGCCAGAAATGATAGTAAATGCTAATAGATACAAAAAGCTGAGCACTCGCAGGAAATGTGTCAATGAAGCAGCTTACGATCAATTTTTAAAGTAGATAGACTTATGCTGAATTAGTTTATGACCTATTAGAGATACAAGAATTTCTCTCTGCCGCAGGGTTTTGCTGTTGCCATGGTCACCCACAAATATTAAGAGCGAATACCATACCCAAGTTCTGCGCCACCTATTTGTTGAAAATTAATAAGTAACGAATGAGCTCTTATCACGTTTGCAATAAATATTATAACCGCAAAAATCAATCTTACCGCTTTGAATGTGGTCAATTCCTGTTGTGAAAGTTAGATCCTTTGAAAAAGAGAAAAAGATATTTGCCATAAGTTTATGCCCTTGAAAAGCTAAGCTTACTGCTCAATGATAAAAAAACAACATCTATAACTTACAGCCGCAATTGCTAGACAAAGCTTTCCTGTTTCAATGATCGTCCCCTTTCTTCCCATACATTGAACTATGTCGCCCGCTTTTCTGGCCGCATTTGGGTCAGGTTCTCCATCAGACCTAAATTCACAAACTAGTATAAGTAAATTGTACAGCATGTAAATAGTAATATGATATTGGAATACGCACCAGCTCTTCCAAAGTGGAGTCCATATATTGCCGGGAGAGACGACGTTTACTCTTACGTTCTTTTTTGCCTCATCGATTGCAAGAGCTTTGCTAAATGCGGTTATTGCGCCTTTGGTAGCAGTGTAGGTCGGTGCTTGGGCTTGACCATAAGCACCAACCCACGAAGACATATTGATTATATTTCCGTTTGTCTTACGCAAATGAGGCAGAGCATATTTACATGCAGCAAATATTGAAATGAAATTCAACTGAAATAGATCCTGCATTTCAGTAATGGTAAAGTCATCAATTGTCTTTGGTGGTGGATGCCAGCCTGCATTGTTGATTATGCAGTCAATCTTTCCAAATTCTTTCATTGTAACATCAATCAAATTCTGAATTTGCTCAACTTTGCTCACATCAGCTCGAACAAACAGTGCGCGATTTGAACAGCTTTGTTCATTCAATTCGGTTGCAAGTCGTTGCCCAACACTCTCACCTCTCGAGCAAAAGACGACATTCGAACCCGCGGCAAAGAAGACACGCACGCAACCTTCACCGATACCTTTGCTTCCTCCGGTCACGATTGTTACTTTATTTTTGTATCTTCCACCGCAAGATTCAAGAAGATTTACAGCTTCACTCTTATCTTCAGTTTTCTTCATCTTCTTTGGTGGTTGAGAGTCTTCATCTTGCTTTCCGTATTTATCGGACAGAACGATGCGCTCCTTTCCTTCCTTGGCGTTAGAGGAAATATCAACTTCTGCGCCACCGAAGTAACCTTCGCGCGACAAAGAATCTAATGCTTTCGCAGTTTCTTGAATATTTTTCTTTTCCATTTCCGTTATGTCTTCGCCAGCGATTGTTTTGCAGTCTTTAATTGAAGGAGAGATGTGCAGATTCCCCCCCTCGCTTTGCATGTTGAATGTTATATTCTGGGTCAAAATGTCTCAAAAAAGGGCCCAAAAAAAAAGGCCTTTGTGAATTTGATTCATATGATATGAATCTCAAATTCTTGAATGACAGTAACTTACGACGTGAAGCCACGCTGAAGCCTTAACAAAAGCTTAATTGCGGCAAACACGTACTTCGTAGGATCATAGATATAGATGGAATCAGTAAACTAGGCTACGAGCCGTCGTAGGGCTAGCCTAGGCTAGGCTAGCCGCTAGCCGGCTAGATGACTGACAATCTCCAGTTCACAAAAGGTTAGTTTTTAAAAATAGTGCATTCCAGGAGGTGGATTGTCATCGTCAGGTGGAGGTTGAAAATTGTCAGGGCTGGGTTCATAAAATTGATTTCTTGGGTTTGGGTGAAAGCGCCCTAATTATTTGGAATATCATGCATATATATTTAATTTTTGTATGTGATTTGGATTGAAAGATATAAAAAATATTTTGCAAACCTCTGCGTGGATTGAGACCTCCACTTGTATTGGGTAGAATTGGACCAATCGGATCATAGCGAGCATACGGCATAGGCCCATGACCTGTTCCTCTTCCAAATCCTGTACTTGTTCCATTCAGCAGCGGATGGTTTGGTCCTACCAACATTCCACCGCCAACACCGTTTCCAAAACCTATTCCGTGAGACTCTCTGCCGAAATTGGGCATAAAATCGCGGCCTGCGTAGAAAGTATGACATGGATAATTTATTACTCAAGTGTGAGGTATTTTCAGCGCGTGAATGAGAGGGATACATGTTTTTCAAAACTTACTGGGATACAAATCTTGATCAAAGCCTGTGCTTCGAGGATTCATGAAGTGAGGGTGATCTGGAACATGTGAATTATTATTGCGAATGGGTCGATAATTATCGAGACGATGTTTTTGTCTTTTCGTGATCTCATTTTTCTTCTTGACTGCAAGGTCTCTTTTCTTATCTTCATCAGTATACCTGCAGAACTGAAAGATGATTTGCGCCACTCCACAGTCAAGAGGTTTCAGTAAGGGAAGAGAGCCTTCCGCCGCGATTTTATTGTATAAGTTGTTTTGCTCCCGAAGTATAGATAGAAACGTAGAATCGTTTTTCTCGCTTTTGGCCCTTGCCTTGGACATACTACGAAACGAAGATATCATACTTACTGTGCCTCTAGAGCAGTCTTTTGCCCATTCTATGCGTTTTAAGAATTTTTGTGAGTTTTTCTGCATGTATGCTCTTTTGTTGATACACAGAAGCGCTGTGCAAATACATTTTTTGGGAGAAGAATCAGACTCTACGCCTTTCCTTTTTTTCAGCTTATATGTTTGAAGAAGTTTTAATACGGATTCCATCAACATATCTGTTTCACATTTTGCTTGTGCCGCAGCTTCTTGTGAGCTTTTCCGAGATTGGCGCATCATTTTCGCGAGTTCCCCATCGTCAACATGTCTATCATTTTCCATCGTCTAAAATTGTAAGCAATAAGTCGGTATAAATATATTATACGACTTCAATGATAATCATTTTTGCCTCCGGAGTGGCTCTATCAGCCGTATTTGACGCACAAGAATGTGTACATCAAATCGAACGATATCTACCTCAAACCAAAACTTGTCCTTTGGAATTCGAGAATTGCGCGCCAACGGGCTTGCGCCTGACGTCAAATTTAGCCTCCGAACGAACAAAGTCGTCTGTGGAAGAATCTTAGAAGAAGAAAAAAAATGCTGTTTTGCTAGCAAAATACTAGCAGAAAATTGTTTTTTCGGGAGGGTGTAAAATTAGTTAGTATTTTGTCTAGTTGTATCCTAGGGAAATGCATGTCATTTCGTTAGATTCTTCTTTTTTTTTGCCCATTTCTGGAGTTTTGCCCGACCACCACTTCCACCACTTGGGCCTTTCATCGCTTATCGATGTACGTAAACGAATCAATGAACGGCAAGACGCATTTGTTTCTTCCTTCCTTCCTTCCTTCAATCAATCAATCAATCAATCAATAAAATGAATGTCTTCTTCATACACATAGTACCGCTACTAGCTACTCGTAGACGGAGTTGTTACTCAGTAACTGTCATCCTCTGTTCTGTATTATTTATTATTTTTATTATTTGTCACTTATTATTTTCTAAAGGTATATTTACTGCCTAGAATTTCCCAGAAGATCGAGTTTGGAATTTGTTCACATTCTCATCAACTTATCTCAAGTCATCTTCTTCATGGAAGCGCAAGCCATAATAGAAAATGAATTGACGGCTCCCCAACTATGGTTTTGAATGAAGGTTTCAAATAGCGAAGATATAAATAATGCTAATCGCGAGTATCGATTCGGTGTTCGGAGCCGCAGCGAAACGCTTTCATACATATCGCAGACTCGGGTAAAATTTGATGAAGAAGAGTGCTACGATTCTAGGAAGGTCTTTCTATTACTTCAGCAATCTCAGTGTTAGCAAGCAGGCCTCAAAATCTAAATTAATTCCATTGCTGATACGTGAAAATAGTCAAAAGCGGTCTTCTGCAACACTTTTTATACAAGGATTTCTTTCAAAAAGCAGCACTGTTGCAGACTTTCAGGAATGGACTTCTGCCCAACAGAGGATAGAGATGCGTCCGAGTCAGCAAAAGTGGCGCGGTGATGTGTTTGGCTTGGATTGGGAATGTGGCAGTCTAAAAAAGGCCCTACCAAGTATCAACAACCTTCCAATTCTTCCATTTCCCATCACCGCAGCGTATCAATTATATAGAGCATTTCGATTCTCGAGAATCGCTTCCCTGCCCGCCTTTGCAACGACTGCAACGATTGAATCCATCACGCAATTTAGTGTCAGACTTTATCATCAGTTTCAGGTCACAGAGAATAATGCTGCAGTACATGGTGAAAATTTAGCCGAGAGTATCCAAAAACTGAATAGTGAAGGGTACAAAAGAGTCAGAATTTTTGCGCACAGCCTGGGGTGTCGACAGGTTTTGATAGCTCTAAGGCATCTAAAGGAAGAAGAACTTCCCGTAGAAATCCATTTGCTCGCTCCAGCTTTCACAGATGATCATCTTGCGACAGCAATGAAGATCAAATCAAACTGGCAATCTCGATCGCGTATTTGGTGGGCTGACAATGATATAATTTTGTCTCTTGGATTTCGCGGTTTTGCTGGGGGTGATTCTGCCATTGGAAGCTCGGGGCTTGCAAATGAGTTGAAAGATGGCTACATTCTCAAGGGTGGGAAAATCGAAAACATCTCTCAACATCTAAGCTTTCTCCAGGTGCATGGCTCATACGCTCAAAGTTTGGATCGTTTCATTGCGTAAGTCTGAAAATAGATACTTACCGAACTTGCAATAGAGAGTTAATTGTCGTAAGTTGTCTAATAATGCTTAATACTAACTAACTTACGACTCACGAAGGGGAAGCAAAATTTTTTTCATTCTCTTCTCTTTTCACAAATCTTGTATTGGATAGCTTGGTTGCAGAAGGCTTTCTAAAAAGCGACCATCGTCTTGTTATGCTTTGGCTTGGGGTTTCTTATTTTTTAAATCAGTATGGTTGGCCTGAAGCATCCCCTTCGAACTTTATTAATGTCCTCAGAAAAGCTTCTTAAGATAATTGGAAAAACTTTGAAACATTGAAATTTAGTTCCTTTGGACATGGGTAATGAAGCATCATTGGAAATTACGGAGACAGAAGCGTCAACTTCTATGCATCGATTACCAAGACGGCGTAACAGAAAATCTTCGTTGAAAAGTAAAGAATTAACAGCGAAAGAAGAAACAAAAAGATTGTTGAAGCTGAAGGAAGACGTTGATCAGTACAGGAAGAAACGGGAGACTTTCAAGTTGCGTTACAGCAATAAAGCTGATTTAAATCCATATTTCGATGGATGGCTTTGGCAATATACAAGTGAAGGTGAATATGACGAGCCAATGTGGACACAGTGGTCCCTGGACTGTCATAAAGGTATCTTGACGAAAATAAGCAGCCAGGATGAGTACAACGAAAGCTTGCCAGAAAATTATCAACTTTATGAGCTTGATGTCTTATCTTTCCGGTGCAGAGAAGGATTAGATAGACCATTCAGCATTACACTAAAATCATCTGCAAAAATTCCGTGGACTATTTACTTGCAAGCTCAGTCACAGCATGAGTGGCGTGAATGGGGCTTATGGCTCGATCGCTCCCTATGCTACATTCGACCTTGTCTTCCATCAATTAAACATGTTTCTGAAGAGATTATAACCAAAATCAAAGGGAAGGATTTATCTGAGCCATTCACTCTAAAGTCGCTTCCAAAATTGAGTGCGAAATCCGAAGACAGAGCAGCTATATCTCTTCTAAATGGACAAACTGACAGCAACCTCAAATCTTGGAAGAACAAACGGTCGGCAAGGTCTCAGAATGATATTGGGTTGCAACTGATGAAAGCAGCATTTGATGAGAAGAATAGCGATAATCATACCTTAGGCAATATTCATTTTAATGATGCATACCAGCAATCTGACGTATTCAAAGAAAGAAATCCAAGAAACGATTCAATTAAAAGCCTCGCTGCTTCGCTGAGTAAGAAGGTAGGTAACCGGAGCCAAAGTAAATTGCAGTCCATGCATCGCTCGGTGCATGAGAATAAATGCTATTCGCATGAAGTACAGGCATCTGAGCAATTTTGCGACAAATGGCTGAATAATTGTCCTCTGCTCATTGCTGCTAGCTGGGGGAGAGAAGAACTTGTGATGCGAATTCTCAGCGCGGTCGAGTCTCCATGTTTGCACATATTACAAGCTAACAAGCAAGGAGAAAACGCGTTGACAGCAGCCGCTTCTAGAAATCGAGTAAATTGTTTACGCACTCTTCTGAATATTCTTACAGAGGATAGTAAACGCGCTAAAGCACAGTTTGCGTCGAAATACAGGAAGAAAAAGCGGCGTCGCCTACGAAAGCAAGAATCTCGCGAAAAATACAAATACTTAAGAAAAACGAATACTACTACAGGGGATGACGTAGATCCAAAAATTATCGATGCTCAATTTATGAACACTCCCGTGGGAAAAGAGAGACAAAAGGTTTTAGATGACGCACTATTGTGTGCTGCTGCTGCAGGTCATACAGAAATTATGGAAATTTTGATCATTGAAGGTGGTGCCGATCCATATGCCTATGATGAAAATGGGAAAACAATTGCGCATAAGTCACTTGAGGCATCTGATGGCAAAGATACTTTGGAGCTTCTGCAATTAGCCGCTCCAGAGCTTCTAGAAATGGCAGATGTTTATGGAAATACACCACTGCACTACTCATCGCATCGCGGCCAGCTGAAGGCAACACTTTTTCTCTTGCAGTCGGGTGCCAATCCGCATTCTATAAATATGTCTGGAAGAACTCCAATTGCACTTGCAGTTGTTGAACAGCAGTCGGAATGTGTCAAGACTTTGTATCACTATGGTAATGATCCAAGGCCAGCATCGATGGCAAGGGTTGCAAAAACATGGATTGATTCAACTCGCTCTAAGCATGAGATAAGGCTTGTAGACGATCGAAATGTACAAGAAAAAAAGAAACCAATCCATATGGATCGAATAATGGCAGTTTGGGAGGCATTTTTTGCAAATGCAATTATGGGTACGAGGCATCCAGAACTCACTAAAAATGATAATGCTAAATATAGTACCAAGTACATCGATGACGAAAGCGATGGAATGTATAAGCGTATTGAAGATGAACAAGAAGTATGGTTGGCATGGGAAGAAGTTGAAGACCTGGATGATTGTTCTGTATATTATTACAACCACATTACTGGCGAAACGCAATGGAATGTGCCCGGCCGTGAAATGTGGGAAGTAATGACAGATTGGGAAATGGATGACAAAGGATATTACCATCCTCTGCACTACTATTTTAATGTAAAAACGGGGCGAAGCATGTGGGATCTTTCAAATTTTGAAGAAGAAAGGGATCCACAAACAGGGATTCCATACTATGTAGATGTGTGTTCCGGTGTTTCTCAGTGGGAAGTGCCACCTGACTATGCAGACTCTTTGTCAGATCTGGACCATAATAATATCCTTGATTCTGATAATCAAAGTTTGGTAGAATCTTATTATGATGCGCAAGATTTAAATCATAGTTCTACAGTTCATGGGTACAAATGGGAAGATTGGCAAGAATTTTCAGACGAAAATGGAAATTTGTACTATTTTAATTCCAAATTGAACATTAGTAAATGGTCTTCTGAGTTTGAATTTCAGAATGTTTTTGATGAGTCGCTGTATGATCCAGAGTGGATCAATTGTTTTGATGAAAAAGAAGGAGCATGGTATTATCAAAATACTCTGACAGGAGATACTGTGTGGGCGTCAGAGAGTCCTCTTCCAGAGATGAAAATGGCGGTTAGCCAATATGAAGCATCCTGGAGCACAACGATTTCTCCTATTACTATATGGTCAGAGTTTGAAGATGAAAATGGTTTCCCTTACTACTTCAATGAAAAATCTAATGAGACACAATGGGATAAACCAAATGATGTACAGTCGTGGATTTCCCGCGCAGATGAGGAAGGCAGAGTTTATTTTGAAAATGCTTTGACTTCAGACACCCAATGGAATCCACCGCTTGAATGGGAAGCAAATGACTCGTGGAAAAAAGGAGATCAGCTTCAGATAACAGAAGGCTACGAATATGCCAATCACGTAGAACCAAATGGTGAAAACCATCAGGAAGAATACATTTTTGAGTATGGAAACAGTGTTTGGAGTGCTCCAACCGAAGGATGGCTTGAATTGTTTGATGATGAGCATCAGTGTAATTTTTATCAAAGTTTGGCAGACCCTGAGTATTATCAATGGGGTTTCCCTTACAAGGATTCTCTGAATGTGATTAACGGAAGTATCAAATCTTATGAAGTGAAAGATGAAGTCCATCGTGATGAGAGTCAATATCCTGAGATATGGCATTACACCGAAGCATCGGATTGTAACAGTCCAGGTTACTATACGCGTGTTTTGTATTCCACTAAAACAACCCTAACAAAAACTGAGATCGGTCTAACCGAGTTAATGAATACGGAGTATGCATGGCAAGAGGCATGGGATGATGAGGGGAACAAGTATTGGATTAATGTGTTAACAGATGAAACTTTTTGGGATTATGAGATGTAAATTTGCGGATCATTTTCGATATGAATGTACGTCATGATTATTACTAGTGCACTTATATTATTAACACTAGAATATCAATTTAATTATTATTTTTAAAAAATGAAGATGATCCAAAAATTCTATACATTTTCCACATTTCCACCTCTAAACCAAGTGCTACATTGTTGCACATGCGTTTTTACTTTAACTTTCTTAACTTTACACTGTCCTTTTTCGCATGAGACTTTGCCACCGAAGCGTTGCATGTGTGCATTAAAATTCTTCTTGTCGATATGAAACTAGCTGAATCCTCAAGAGCCAGAATACACTTTTTCTTTTTATCCTTTGAACAATCGCAAAGTATTGCGTTTGCCGTTGCCTCAAGGATTCTTCCAATGCAAAATGGCTTATATTGCAATATTATCTCCCCATAGATTGCAACTTTCTGCTTTGCGTGTTTTTCGGAGAGTAAAATTGTTGCTGCTTCGGTGCATGCCCTTGAATGATCTTGAAGAGAGCCATTGCCTGCATCTTCTGGTGTTAAAGATCGTAAAATATCATCAGCTGCGACTCGAATGTGTTGTGAAAATTGAGAGAAATTTGCCTGTTTTTTTCCGACGCACATTGGTATTTCAGGTTTGTATAGAATTGTAATTTTTACAATCCTATAACCATTAGCAATGCTTGACTGAGGATCAAAATTGTTATCGATTTGTACAACTGTGCAATGACTTTTGATAGCATGATAGCATGCCAGCAAATTTCCATCAGTGGCTGTAACTAGAGCAAACCTCATGACATCAAGAATGTAACTCATCTTGGGAGGATACTTATGCAAATGTTCAGTTCGTACATCTTGAAACATACTAACTGCGCGGCGGCGAGGTATGGTATGGATTTGAAGTGACGTTGAATTGTCTATGGACTTGCTTTTTGCACATACTGAGAGTATATAAGATTCAAATGACTCTTGTAGAGCACTACTCATAATTTCAAGAATGTAAGCACAAACAAGCTCACTTCGCATTTGTGAGCTCTCAAAACCATACATTTTTGTGTAATGATCACTTGGTTTCACTGCTGGCTGAAGTTCGAGAAAAGAACCTTTCACCAGTTCAAATCCTGGATAATAATCTTTAGTCACAGGCATTGGGAGGTAATCTCTTTGAGTCACACCATCAGCAAAATCTGGTCTGAGTACAGAGAGAAAATCTTTAGCATTTTGGCTCCCATCAAATAGTAATGTTACTCGGCGTCGCTTGCCTTTAGTGCTTTTTAGTGTACATGCACGCCGAGATATGTCAATGATTGTTGCAGCCTCAGTTCCTATTGATAGGTTATCTTCATTTTCTTTCTGCAAAAGTATTTGAATCACATACAATCCCGACATTGATGGTGCTAATCTTGATTTAGCAACAGATTTGGTAAGGACATCGCAAGGGTCGCCGCGAGAAAGGCGGCCAAATGAATATGCTAACCCGTTTGCCTCGTATACATCATCAAATATGGTTCTACTAAAATTCTTAAAATTTGCTTCGATACACCAGCGAAGTAATTCTAATTGAGATTTTTTTACATCGAAGCCTTTATTTAACTCCTCAATATCGTCTTTTTTATCATTCAAACATATCTCAATGCACTGGTATAACTTCAATGCGCTCATCAGAGTTTTAGGAATTTCATTACTTTTGCCACAAAATATTTCATATAATTTCAAAGCTGTTGAATAAAATACAGAATCTGTTTCCGAATCAATTTCAGCTATATTTTTTGGCAAAAATGTTGCCTTTTCACTTTTTAAGAGCCATGCAGCTATGTGTTTATCTTTGCCTGATATTGCACAATTCAGTGCATTTTCTCCAGCACGGGTATGTTCTTGCAAAGCCTGAGGATATTCTTTAAGAATAACTTCTACAGCTTTGATTGCATCATCTTTTTCGAAGTTGTTTCGCGAATCAGGATTTCGACGATCTGGGACTCCAAACAGCAGATGATGGAATGGAAGCAATCCATTTGCATCTTTGGTTTGTAATGCTTGAGGCATAAACTTTATCAACAAACGCAGAATATGAATATTTTTATGTACAGAAAAAAAGCGACATGCTGTATGAAGAGGAGTTAAACCATATACATCTCGCTGAAGCGGTATTGGTGATATTTCATGTGTCAAATAATATGTCTCGAGTGTGTCAATTATAAAATCTAAGACTCGGTATTGGGATGCCTTATGGTAATGTTTCATTATCTCGCAATATCTTGAATCGCGATACATAATTAAATGCAGAATGCTGCGGTAGTTTTCATCAACTACCATGGCGCTGTTTGGATTTCGAACCAAATAATTCATTACCTCATTCCAACAAATATCATGCTCTTCTTCTACATTTTCGCCAAGTAAACTGAAAATCTCGTCTTTATATTCATAATCTGGCATCTCTTCATGAGCCTGAAATGGTTCATCCCAATATTGTTCCGGCTCGTCAACTTCTGGCTTTATAATTGTATGCTTAAAGCTTTCAACTTCGTCGCCTTCGTCATCTGAAAACAGTCCCTCTTCTAGACATCTAAGCCGAAATTCGATGTCATCGCATTCCTTTTCGACCGTTTCTTCGATATTGCTTCGTAGTCTACCTACAATATCAACAGTGTTTCTTACTTTCTTCCACATTTCAAACTCAGTTACCTTTATAAGAAATTCCAAATATTTTCCAATGAGAAATAATTAAATTTAGAGTGCAAATCGATCCATATATACATATAGATATAATTATATAATCATATAATTATTTTTTCAAGAACGCAATATTTCCAATTTGATGAGAAGCAAAGATCTCGGGTAAAAATTTAGCAATATTTTCGTCATGTTTTAATCTGGCGGCAAGAAAAAACTATTTATCGATATATATATTCACTCTTTCGTTCTCTTTACTCAAATTGGTATTCAAGTGGGCAGTAGGCATATCATTGCAGATTCATGTAATTTTCTGGAAAATACATGAATGCCACTCTCCTGGTGCTTTATGGCTGACATATTTCCTTGCGTCAGCAATTTTAAACGGTATCGTTTCAAAAAAACCGACGGATAACAAACCCGAAAAAAATTAGCAAATTCCAATTTCCAACTCGTTGGATTTTTCTTTTGAAAATGAATGAGAGCTTTGAAAACGCCTCATTATTAACTAACTTACTTACTTTAAAGCTTACTTCGATTCAATATTGCCCATAGTCGATAGCTAGTATATTACTACTAATTAAAGGCCGTGAAGACCCAAAAGTCTCATCGACGGTTTCAGAATGGAAATTCCTTGCCGTTGATTCCGAGCTAAAGTTATAGCTGTTAGGATAGATAGACAGCGCTTGCGACTCAATCAGTCAGTCAGTCAGTCAGTCAGTCTCTGAGAAATCACAAACACATCGAAAGAATCGCTGTTTCGTTCATTCATAGATGGAGTGTTTCAAAATCATTTCTCCCACTTGAAAAATAAGTAATCTTTTTGGGTTGATAATGTAGCCAAACAAAGTGCCTCGCTGATTTTTTGCTAATATTGGAACTTAAAAAATAAGGCTTAGATGGGTTGTCGTTGATGAGGAAAATGATAGAAGAAAGAGCCGTGGAAATATCCACTGAGCCAGTCTTGGATGACTCAGACATTTCAAGTGACTATTACGAGTCTGATTTTAACCAAACCTCTGAAGAAGATGCCGCCGATACAATACTTTCCAAATTAAAGCCGCAAACAAAATCAATAAGAAAAATATCATATGCTCCTGATCATCAGAAGCTCGAAGATATGGTTCGCTCAAAGAACAACCTGCCCACGACTCAATATCTTGTCAATGTTCTGTTCTGCGAAAAACTAGCAGAAGAAGTACTGCAAATGCAAAGAGCAGAAAAAAAGAAAAGGAAGGAAATGACACGACAAGAAGCATCAAGAAGATTTTGGAAACTGCGGGCATTGCGTGCTCGTAAAGTTAACTCCAAAAAGAAAGATACCACATTTAAAGGACCTGGAAGTTTGAGGCACAAGCCTGAGAGGGAGAGGCAGTTAGAAGATCTTTTACTAAAGAGGAATACTTTAAAGGGCTTGCGCGAAGAAGAGCGAGCTCTGGTACGGCAGGGAATGAAAAAGTATCAAACGAAAATGAAATCAAGGCAATATATGAATTTCAAAAGTGAAAAAGCTTTGGAGGAACAGATAAAGGTTGATCTTATGATAGACGATATCTTGAAGTATGGTTTTCGTCGACAATCAAAAACATGGCGAGCCAGGCAACAAAATTTCAAAAGAGCGGAATTGGTTTCTAAACCTTTTCGAAGAGCTGTACATGAACATGCCATTCATCACTGCACAACATGCGAACAGCGAAAATTCAACAAACTTGTGGTGACACGGCGAGAAGCTCTGGCAGGTGTCATTGCCCATAGCAAGGAAGGTAAAATGAAGCAGCAGGCAGCAGCTATGACTTTGCAACGCTGGTGGAGAGAAGAATTAGAGTTAAAACATCTCAGAAAGGAAAGGAAAAAGCATTTGCGTCTTCTGAAATGGCAGAAATTTTATCAAGTAGAAGTCTACCTCAATTCGTTAAGGGAAGATTTAGAGGCAATGCATGCATTTCGAAAAGTCATGAAACTAACGAAAATGACGCGAGAGTGTAAAGAAGAGGTAGATCGAATTAATTATCATTTTGTAAAAGCGGCGGAAGGAGGCAAAAGATTTATAAGTATTAGGGCTCATGAAGATGGCAGCGAGCATGCTGATAAAATTGGCTATATGATGGAAGATATCACAAACCTCGCTGATCGTTACATTAAGCTTGTCGCAGCAAGAAAACAGTGCCAAAATGCCTTGAAAGATCATCGAGATGCAATTACAGAAGCAGAAATGCTCTTAGAAAACCTGCAGAAACAATATACTCATTCTGAATTAAAAAAATATCGAAAGCATCACAAGAAATTTTCAAAGTATGCTGAGTTAAAGTTGGCGAAAATGACGCGTGAGGATATCCAGCACAATTTACGAGAGCATTTTTTATCTACACCCGCATCAACTGAGGGAGTGCGTGAGTTCACCTCGGATGGTGAATTGGAAAACAAAATTAGAAAGAGAAAGCAACGTTTGAGTAACAAAGAGTGGAAAGAGGTTTTGCAGAAGCGAATACAAGAACGACACCATAAGAAAGCATTAGCCAGGCAGAAAAAAATGGCTGAAGCTAAGAGAAAGAGAGAAAAACAATTAGAAGCTATAGCTGCTGCAAAAGAAAGAGCTAAGGAGCGGGAACAATTGAAAAAACTACAAGAAAAGAAAAAGAGACGCTATTTAGCAAAAAAGAAACATGAGCGCGAAGAGAAAAAGAAGCAAGCCATAATTGCTCATAAAGAAGCCCAATTGCAACTTGCTATAGAAGAACGAAAACGTAAGGCTCAGCAGCGAAAAATAAAAATGGAAGAGAAGGCTAAATTGAGAATAAAAATAGCAAAGCAAAAAAACGATGCTGCATCCGTCCTTCAACGTAATGCCTGTAGATGGTTCGCTAGATTAGAGTTGAAAAAGTTCGCTGCATCGCTGCAGGTGCAGAGAGTAGCTAGAGGGAAAGTAGCCCGCAATCTTTTGATCAAGAAAAAACGCGAAGCCAGCAAAATTGCTGCAGCGAATAAGAAGAAAGAAATACTTCGAAAGAGAAAAGAAGAAAAGGAAAAAATAGAAGATGCTCGAAGAAGGGAAGAGGCTCGACGACGCAAAGAGCATCTTAACAAGCAAGAACAACTACTGGCTGCAAAACTGCTGGAGGAAAAAAAGCGCAGAATGGAAATGCATGCAAAGATGATGGAACAAAAGAGGCTTCAAACAATAGAAAAGGACATGAAATCTTATGCGCTCATCCCTTTTCTCAAAAATAAAATTCACCACATTGAAGAAAACTTGAAAGTTCAAATGATAAATGTCCTTGACAAGAGAAGAAATTTTAGAAAATACAAAAAAAATTTTGAAAGCATAAACGGTATTATCAATACTGTTGCCTTAGAAAAAGATGATAGTACCAAACTTATTGGGGGCCTTCCAAGTAAAGATCCAGATATCTTAATGTTCAGTAATAATCGCGCTCGGCAATTGATGAACGACAGTGAAAACGAATGTCTTAGAGCAGAAGCGCAGATGGAAAAAACTAAGTCGGAATTGAGTTTAATGGAAAAAGATCTAATTTCAGCTATTTCATATGAAAAGGATGCTATGGCAAGAAGAGGAGAGGGAAGTGACTCGCGTAGCCATAGCATGTATCATGAAGGTGACCCTATTATACCGTTTTTGACAGAACTCAATGTCGATACTTTTGAAACCCAAGATGCAAACGATTCGGTAAGCCAGCACAATGACCACCTAAATCTCAAAAATGACTCGAATACCGATTTTGTCGCCGCCCCAGATGATGTGCGCGAACTCTTGCGAAAAAAGGATGAAATTAAACTGCTAGAAGGTGAGTGGATGGTTGCGCAGAGAGAGCTTAAGTCGATTAAAGAATTATATGTAAAGAATCTGCAATCGGAAGAAGAAGAACATAAGCGCATGCTGAGAATAGAAAAAGAAAAAGCTGATGCACTTGAAAGAGAAAGGCGATTGCTTCATGAACGAAGAACAGCACTATATGGCAAGAATGCCGCTCTTTGAAAATCTCTTCTCTAGCAAACCGATGCTAACTAATTAGCATCAAGAACCGAACGAAGTGATAACGTCACAAGTTAAATTGTAAAGAATGGATTCTTAATAATGATAGTACTATTCATAAATAAGTAATTTGGTAGATCTAGAAATCTACTTGGTCAAAAAATTGTTATTATACAAAGATCAGCATGTATATTTTTAGATATTTCTAGACCCTATCCGAATTTTTAGTAAAAATGTCCAAAAGTTTGTCAAGACAAGAGTAGTTTTTTTTCTTTTGCATTTCCTGCTTCAGGAATTCATAAAATTCATCTAGATTTCTTTGAATCTGGTCAAAATTGCCCTGGATATATTTTAACGAGCTTGCAGCTTTCTGGCTTATCCCCGGCACTATATACTTAGAATGCTTACTTAATTCACCAGCACCTGAAGTGCATTTTCTGGATTCTGCAAGTAGTAGATCAAATTCCTTCAACATGTTATCAATATTTCTAAGCTGTAAAATTGACTTATTCATGGTTTCTGTTCTCTTGTCTAGATCATTTTTTGTCATCTGTAGTTCTTCCTTTGATACGTCCTTGGCGCAATTCAATTTCCATCTTTTTCTCTCACTTTTTAGAATTACTTGCTTTTCCTTCAGCTGTTTTGCAAAATCTGCGACAGTATCTTTTAATTTCTTGATGGTGCTTTTCTTTTTTTTGATCTTGTTCATCCAATATTCTATCACTTTTGATTTGTCATCATTTATCTGATTTTCAGAATCAGTTACCTTCCCAAGCGAGGGTGGACAACTATGCGCCTCTAATATGCCTTTTCCTTTTAAATATGGTGAGATAAAGTCAGACGAACTATGACTTTTCGAGTCAGCAGTTTCGAACCCAGAATCATTAAAATCAGAATGATGTGATCTCGATGATCTTTTATTGCCTGCCATATTTTCACTTTCATCCGCTTCCTCGCTTCTCTTACCCTTAACTCTCTCATAACATTTTGTTAGCTGCATAAGCTTTTTTTGAAACTCAGACTGAACCGCACTGATGCTCTCTTGATGTGCAATTTTTGACTTTTGTATCAAAATATCATATGTTTCTTTCACTTTCTGATTTTCATTTTTCAATAATGCGAATTTTGTCACGTACGAATCAATGAGAGAGTCCTGATTTTTCGCATTTTCTTGCAACAATTTAGCTTTACGGTAAACTTCGGAAAATTTTTGCTTCAGATCATGAATCTTTACATTTTTGTCCTTCATCACTTCATTCTGCTCCTGATTATTTTTTTCTAGAGCTGATATAATTTTCTCCCTATCTAAGACAATGTCATCTTTTTCTTTTATTTTCTTTTGCATTTCTTGAACCATCTCTTGATACTCGCCCTTTGAGCGCTTGGAAATTGTAGCAGAAGCTGGTTGCTGGTAGCACATTGCATGTCGTAACCGGCACTGGTTTTTCGTTTTCTGTATTTATTGTAAAGAGAGTACAATTGTTCAGAAGATATTTTATGAGAAGGATTGTTCGTTGAAGCTAATTGAAATTTACGCAACGAGAGCGTTTTTGTCTTTGATAGAATTAATCATCTTTTTTAGCTCCAATTTTATATGTTCCTTTAATTTTCTGTGGTACTGAGAGAGCATTGCATCCTTTTCTTGCTTCAAAATTGCAACGCATTTTTCAAACGACTGCTGCTGCATTTCTTTTTTGCTTTGAGTTTCTTGCAAAAGAGATTTTAGCACAGACATTTGATTGACAATTTTGCTTTCACAAGCTTCGAGATTGGCCATGGTATTTTTGTGTTTTTTCAAAACATTCTGACAGGTTTGAGTGAATTCTTTTTCAACTTTAGCGACGATTTGGTCATATTTAAATTGCGCGTCTTGCTTCAATTTGAGTTCAGTCTTTTCAAGAAACATTATCTTTTTCTTATATCGCATGATCTGCAACTCTCTCTGAATGCGAGTGTTATGCAATTCCAGCATCTTTTCTTTCGTTGCAAGATCTTTCATTTTCTGGCTCAATTTTTTCTGGGAGGTGGATTCATCGTGATTATCAGGTATATCTCTAGCTGCAGAAACTTCTGCACTGCTCATTAAATCATCTATAAGGCTTCTAATGGCTAGCCTAACTCCAGAAGTTTCGGTTGAATTCAATTTGAATTCTGAAGACTTAACTTTTTCATTCTTAAAGATATTTTTTGATTTTATCGAATTTTTCTTGAAGTCTTCCTTAAGTTTTACATTTTTACTATTCAAGATCTTTGTACCCAGATTAGTTGACGCATTCCAGCGCGATTTCGTTTTGAACTTACTGGAATTTTGTTTCCGGAAATCTTTTCTTTTATAAGATTTCATTACTATTGTTTCTAGCATATAAATTTTAGCAATTGCATCTGCATTTCCTGCAAATTGTAACTAATTCATTTATATAATATATACTGGATACATTTTCAGCTCATGTACTCGTAGTGTGTGCATGGATTGGAAAATAAACTCGAAAAAGTACCCTTCCCTTTTTATATAGGCTTCAATTAAGCTACGTCACCACAATCGCGCGCACAAAAATATAGAAAGCATGTCACTTGTGCGATACATGTGTATCGCTTGAAGGCAAATATATAACAATATATATATATATATTGTCGACATTTGAAAATACTGAAAAATAAATAATTCTTCGATTCGAATTTCCAATGCAGGATGAAATCATCTCAAATTGGAAGTTGAAGCCGAAGGCCCGAAGCTGCTTTTTCTCTCGTAAAATACAAACTTACCCGTACATACGAACTTCTAGATCTATTATGAAGTTCTGTTATGCTTTAACATCTAACTAATATAACTAAGATCTAGATACAGTGTTATTCACATCATCCCATAGTAAGCAACGAGTCCTGCGACTCTTGTAACCAAAGAGGATACAAAATCTTCAATAGTTATATTCGTGCCGTTTACTTACATTTATTCATCTTGTAATACGACCTCGTCATATTTCAGTAATAAGTACTTTCTCATCGAAATCGGCTTCGACTTTCACGCTGATATCAGAAAGTACATGTTCTTCTTGCTCGACTTGATCTTGTGACAATTGTTGGGACTTTGTTTTGTCTTCAATATTTTCGATATTTTCATCTTCTTCTGAATCATAGCATTTCTCAGATATGGCATAGACAAGAGCTCCATTCCTTCTTTCTCTGGAATTTTTGTGGGGCAGTACCGGTTTTGGTTTAACATACGTAATCGCTATGGGTAGTAATTGGTGCTCCGACTTAACGACTATTTCATCGTAGTCATACGATTCATCATCAATTGCCTGAAAATCAATGGCGCTTTTCACTGAGATAAAGTGAGAGTCGTAGCGAGCTTTTAACACCTTGTCACTGCGTTTGGCCCGCGCAATGTCGAATTTACCTGTCTCTTCGTTAAAAGGGATTGGATCGAGATAATGGAATATACTGACTGAATTACGGCTTAATATCTCTGGATATGCGTAATCTGCGCTCCTGGTAATTGGATAAGTATTGCCTAGTACAACTATGCATAGCAGCATCGGATATAAACCCTCGCTATTTGGGGAATGACCAGTAACAGAATATTGGCAAGCATATTCTGAATGAGGAGTCACGTAGATTCCGGCACCGAAAAATCCTCCATCTGTCCTACGGAGATCAGCAGCACCATAGGAGCATATACCATCGATAGCGCTCTTATCGCAACCGTGCCAAGCCAAGCATATATTGCAGTGATTCGATCCTTTTATTTTCAAGAAGTGCTTTTTCATTCTAGTGAGAAGTCTACTTTTGTGTTTGTCGAAGTTGCTCGTCACTTTCGCAAAAATCTCCGGGTTACTAATGTCCCCGCCCTACACGTACTCTAACGCCTCACGTCTTCATCTCATCGTAGCGCCTGGGAAAATGCATCGTTTGGACCAAAATTTTGCGCAAAATTTTTAAGCGCCTCAGTGAATTCTGAACATGCACTTCAATGCATTCAATTGTTTTACTGTAGTATGCCTGCTTGAGCGTGTGTGCATCGGCTATGCTGGGTGCGCAACAGCATATGGCACAATTAACAATGGAAACTTGATAATTCCTGAAACAATTACAGAAATAAAAGATCAAGCTTTCAGTAGTTGCAAGGATCTGAAAAGTGTAACAATTCCTTCTACAATCAAAAAATGGGGTGACAGCGCTTTTGCATATTCTGGAGTTGAACATGTGC
>JACLAC010008700.1_pt1 | contig 24242 bp, 5 predicted proteins | sample 8027881 | NCBI WGS metagenome assembly JACLAC01 (sample SAMN15725517, study PRJNA655200) | protist metagenome | isolation source: fluorescence activated cell sorting (FACS) single amplified genomes of... | place: Spain: Blaines Bay Microbial Observatory, Mediterranean Sea | collected 2016-01-19 | reverse complement strand
GCTTGATTTTAACCATCATATATATGTATCATGCTTTTGTATTTTACTTTAATAAAATCATATTCGTATCATATAATATACGAGGTATGTATGCATATTTTTTTCGTAAATTCCGAGTACAAAAACACACACAAACACGGACACACGCACGCAAAAAGAGATGTCTTCAAAAACTTCAAACAGTTGCTTTGCCAATTTTCTTATTTCTCTTACTTGGATTTTTTTTCGATTCTCCCGTACTGCTTTTTTTATTATTAGCTTCAGCGCCTTTTCTTTGTTTATATCTCTCATTACGATTAACTCTTTTCTTTTTTTTGGTGTCATCCTCCTCACTCTTTAATAATCCTTTTCGTTTTAAACCATTCATTCGCTTACGAATAAATTGTTCTTTCACTCTTCTCTTGATAGATCCTATAATTTCCTCTTCAATTCCATCTACTAGCTTGACTGCCAGATATTTTTCATCAATTTGTAACAATTTTTCACGGGATCTTATAGCTTTCTCACGTTCAACATTTCGTTGTATCGTCAATGCAGGTAAATTCTTTGTCAATAGGGATGGTACATCAATTTCCCAATCTTGTGGATGATGCCCAAATCTACGTTTGTAATCCATTTGTATCCAATTATCATACGTCTTATATTTTACCAGAAAGATTAGGCAAATATTAATGCTTACAATTGTTTGTGAAAATACATATAATGCTGTATCGTCCTCGTCTACCCGGTCTTGAATATATGGTTGACGTTGCGATATCCATTTATTCATAATTTGTGCGCCAAGCACACCTATGTATATTGATAATCCTATAATCATAAAAGAGCTAACACGTTCTATACCACCAGTCGTCTTGACATGATTTCCCCATAGCAATGCAATTTCACCGCCAGCAAATAATATGCCGAAAACAAACTGTAACACTGTATCCGTAACAACAAATATGGTCAACAGCCGCTGATCTTTACCTTCCCAAGTCATGACTGTAATTGATGACCAAATGAGTAAGATAATAGGAATGATTACAATGTATGGCTGCACTTTTTTTAGAAAATTCGCAACTGCTATTTTAATGGACATTTCAATTCTTAACGAATGTATCCATACCCACCAATGTGTTCCACGAAAGAAAAATACCGCAAACGTAGAACCAGCTAGACTACATGGCAATCCTAGTACGATAGCCCTTAAAATCAATGCACTGTCAGATGATAGATAAATAAATTTGTCTGCGGTCAATGGTTCAACAACCCCTAATGGAATCACAACGAATATGAAAAAATATATACCAACCGGTCTTCCCATGGCTTTCACTTCCGATGGTAATACTGCTAAAATACTTCTAACGGTGTAAAATATTACGAATAGAGAAGGGTAACCAACTATAAACGCAAATAACGACCATTCACCGACACCGCTATCAATATCATTTGATCGAATCCATGCTTTCTCCTCTATATATATTGGCAATAAAACGACAATTGGGATGAAAAATAATAGAAACCATGCAATCAAAAAACGTGTTGTATTTACTTGATATCCTTTTTTCACTGCCAGTTCCCTTCGCTCGCCAGTCGTTATCAATCCATTTCCTAAACTCCAATATGGGTATTCATACAGCATCCAACGTGGCCATCGCAAATTTCTGCTAAATTGCTCATCTAAATGCCTTTGATACATGACTGCCTTATCATACGCCTCCTTAGTTCTAAATACAGGTGGCAAAGGCCTTTTTTCCAGTGTCAAATTCAAACAAACAATTATAAACCAAAAGTATGGTGGTCCTAAAACGAATATAAACAATAAAAGTCTGGCATCTGATGTTGACATAGATGATATGAAAAAATCATCTGGCGCTCTATAAAACGCAACTAAACCAATTAATAACGGCATGATGAAAAAAACGGAAGTAATGAAACTCCATATTTTTACCTTTGGTGTACATTTTCGTCTTATGAAACGTCCAATTACCGTGCCCTTATTTGGATCTATCCCATCATCTTTTTTAACAACGATACGAGCGTCATCCATATCATCATCTTCTTCACCTTTCTTCTTCTTCTTCTTCTTCCCACCTTTTTCTAGCTTTAAACGTGCCTCCCTCATCTTACGTGCCTTCTCTGCAGCAGCTACTTTGGAATAACGTTCCAAATACAATTGTCGCAACCGCTTCCCTGCAACGAATGATAAAAAGAGCATATACAAACCAGGTATTACTGACATGCATATGATCCATACTGTTTTACCACTTTTGCCATCGACGTCTAAACTAAAAACTAATTGATCCTGTGTCCATATTGGCAACAGTACACCTAATGGTACAAACATTGCGAAAAAAAATAGGATGGATTGCTTGACCCAATATTTACTACATATGATATATGGTATTTTCGAAGGTCTAAGTTCTTCATGGTCTAAAAATGACGTATTTTTCTGGCATTTTTTACAACATGGAAACATTCCAAATATATCACGTATAAATGGAAATGTAATATCAAAGACGAAATATCGTCGTTTTTCTCTAGCTTCTAATTCTTTTATTTCAGCAATACGTTGTTTCGCATTTAAGTATTCTTCCCTTTCTTTTTCTTTCTCTGTTTGGAAGGAAAAGTCCGAACCATTGGATGGCGTTTCTTTTTCCTCCCAGTCTTTACGTCGCTGTGTAACAAATGAAATATATGCATTTTTAATGCTATAGAAACCTAAAAAATTCCCAAACGTTAAAAACCATAAAAAAGGGGGCCAAACACCAAAATTATATATTAAACTATATGCAGTTTTCTCTGGGACGCAATACCATGTATCCTTTACACCGCCATCGGTTTCGACACAAACAGGCAATTTTTTAGGAGAGACAAAAGATGAGTCGTTCGTTGCCCACATTGGTAACAATACCATCAATGGAAAACAAAATAATATTAAAAACGACGCCCAAAATTTCGGGTGGTTAAAAAAATCATATGATTTTATTAACTCCTCGTGAAATTCTTCTTTTTGTTCTTTCTTTTTCTTTTTTGATGTAGATCCTCCTGTTGCCTTTGATGTATTAGACGATAATGACATGATGGTATTGTTGCTGTTTCTTTGGGGGGGGATATGATCAATGTGTTATTGGAAGGAGATTGGGGCTTACTATCTATCTATCTACATCTTATGTATGAATATATATGTATATTGTTAGTTGTGCAAACCAGCAAAGTTAAAGTGCCAAATTAAAATGCTTTATTATTATGGCTTGTTGTGCTGTTATTATGTTACTTTAGTTACAAGTAGCAGCTGGTTAGCTCCTCGTTGCTGATGTTTTACATTTGGTAGAGAGGTAAGCACGTAAGGGATATTATAATACAAAAAATACAAAAATAGCCAGTATTTTGATGAATAAACTAAGAATATCCGATTTTTGGTAATATCGTAATATCCAATACCTCCCTATCAAATATACATAAGTTAGTATACTAAATTAGTATCATTTTGATAGTATTTTATTTAATTTATTTCGAATAATTTATGTATTGAATTTTTACGAATTATTATCCGACTAATGAATTATCATCATTTTTTTATAATATTATACCTGGTACTGGCATTATTATACCACCACAGTCCAACTATTAATCTACTACTTTTTTTCCTGCAGGATATATAATTAGGTGTAATAAACTTGTACACATAATAAATGGCTATAGAGACAAATGAACAATCGTGTCAAGAGCAAATACTTTTGAACATAATATATTGTATCAAGTATATATATATATCATTAATTACATATATTTACATACACATATATATTGAAGCATGGCGCTACTAGCAAATACCAATGCATACATGGGAGATTTAAAAGGTAAAGATAAATTGGCGAAACTAATACAATATGGTGCACGTTTTTTTAAGTTTTATCTAATGGACATGACACCTGGATTTTCAGATCAACTAGAGTTGTTGGAGAAAAATTTCAGTGGTGCTCGAAAAGTATTTCGGCTTGGCAAATTCCTGCCAGAATTAGAAAAGGCTAATAAGGCATGGGGTAAACTTAAAACGAATACCTTGGAAGCGATTGTTGCACTTATCGGAAGGTATTCGTTAGCATTGTGGTTTTTAGGAGATCATATGGTATGGCTGGCTAAGTTAAAAGTATTCCCTACTTCCGTGACACCTCATGAAAAGTATTTTAAACAACGTAGCTGGCAATTTCGCACGATCGGGTATGCCTGTTGTATTATACTAGAATACTTTTCGGTAAATAAAAGGCAAAAACAGAGAGTGAAATCATTTGATGAAGGGGAAGAAAGAAAATTAGCCGTACAAAAACATGAACGAAATATGTTACATTATTTCATGATGTGTTTAGTTGGTTTGAAAAATGGTTTTCTGTTCAATTCGATACATGATGGTTACACCGGTCTATTTGGTTCTATCTCTGCTTTATGCGTTTGTTATGATGTCTTTTTGTCAAAATGTAACAAATAACTTTTTTCACTGAAAAAAAATATTAATATATAGTCGCCTGTGACATTCGTGTCTTGTGTGATTTATATCTTCTCACGGGAAGTGTAAAATTAATTATAATTTAGGACCCCATGTATCTGAGAGAGGACTTTTCTGGCCCTAAATGGACAAAAACCATATTATATAGGTAAATATTTCTAGTATACAACTACTCCGTACTTAGACCAGAGATTTCAACCAATATTTGAGGGGAAAAATAAATAATTAAAAAATAAAAAAAAACATGTAAATATGATGGGAAAGTGTGAAAATGTCACAAATGAAATTGTTTTTGTGATGGATTACTTAATTAGATGTACAACTTCACCATTGTGTCATTTCACTTTCTGTTGATCAAAAAAAATATTCTTTATATGTATAAAATCACCGTCGTGCCCTTTACAAAAATGCTCAATTCCCAGAGTGCGTTTATGGCATCTTCTTGGATTAAAAATAAAAATGTCTGAAATTTTCCAAAAATTCATGATTTTTGCAAGATCTAGGAATTATAATGCACGAGGTTTGATAGTAAAATATGTGTAATTTATAGTTATTAGTATACTAAAAATTTATTTGTCCCTTGGAAGTCCTCTCTCAGATACATGGGGTCTTAGATTTTAACCATCATCCTCTCCGTATCATATATTTTTTTTATAAAATTGTCACACCACACACCACACACTTTCTTTCTAACTCGTTTGCAAAATATTACACACTCTCGTGTATAATATTTTTACAATGTTTCATCTAATATAACAATTTTTAAATGCGTTGCTTCCAACATTCTTAATGCTTTTAAACGATGGTCGATTGTTAAAGGTATACGAACTAACTTTTCTAAGTTTTCTATTACATTTAAACCTATATCATTGCATTCCTTCGACAACACAATATACCAATTTTTTGCCTCAGCGGCTATTTCTTTTATACAAATTAAACGCAGACGGGCAATTTCATCATCGATTGGAGAATCGTTTAAACGGTTCAATTCTTGATTTGACACCAAACGATTTAACCATGTGCATAAATTGACCACACGATAAAATAATTCACTCAATCCTTCCATATTCAAATCATTGTCGGCTCTCAAATTAACTATCATAGATTCAATATCTAAATATTCTGCCAAGACGGCGCCAATTGAATCCCAACCTTTAATCAAATGCATATCTGATTGTTGTGCCAATGTAGCTACGAAATTCCTGAGATAATCCATGTGTAAATCGTTTCTAATTAAATCACGGCCACGATTACCACTGACATTATTTACATTGCTCTGGTTAATACCACTAACAATCCAATGTCTATTTAACATACATTGTGGCATTAAAACATTGATTACATTTCGATGTAAGCCACCCCAATCCCCAGATGCAAATTGATATCTCATTTCAGGATATTGCCGTTTCTCATAATAGGAACGCTGGGACAATGCGCGATCAATCATAACTTCAGGAATACCGATAGTGTGAATCAAAAACAACTTCACGTATTCCCATGAATGTTCCAATTTATTTTCCAGTAATTTTAATTGCTGCTCATTGTACGCTTTTGCTTTTGCTGTTTTCGATATTTCTATCAACACTTTCCTATCTTTGATTTTTAACTTAATGTTCTCGCCCTTTTGAAACGCATCATCCTCATTTGCTGGACAATGCAAATGTAACAAGTTTGACACGGTTTCATATTTATTTACATTATCACTTAAATATAATGCAATATAAATTGCCCAATGCCATAACCCAGCCAATTCCAATTCTTCGACAAAATTACCAATCAGCGAATCACGTAGATTCACATTCAAACTCGATGCTTGCCAAATACCTAAGCCATCCAGTGCAGTCAACAGGTGCCACGATAAATGGTGTTCAAACGATCCACGTGTGTTGCAATGCTCCGCAAGTGCTGCTGCATGGCTTTGTCCAGGTTCAAATGCCAACTGTAAAAGTTGAAACATTGTATCATTGTGATACATATTGTTGTTACTGTTGCTAACAGGGTAATTACTATTATTATTGTTGTTATTAAAATTATTATTATGGTTATCATCTTTTGTTTCATTATCTTCAGCTATGATTGTTAAACTAGTAAAATTTGTTTGTTTTTGCCGAATTCTATCAACTGTTTCATACCATGCATGGGGAGGTGCGGCTGTGTTGTTAGCATCGTTACCATTACCATTCTGGCCATCACAATTTGATGCATTGCGATAACTAACTAAACCATGTCGTATACTACCATTTGAACCACATTTTGTATCCACATTGAAGCATAAATGCATGGCAAATGCTTGTAACCAATGAAATTCTTTCAAACGCAATTTATTTTCACATAATTGCCCTGATAGTAATAAATATATTCGTTGACGTGCATCATCGATATAATTATTATTATTATTATTATTATTATTATTGCCATCGTCGTCGTCAGTAACAATGCCCCAACTTTTCCACATATCCACTTGCGTTAAAATGTAATCGCGAGTCACTTGCGAGCCAATCGATTGGGACAAAAGCGTTGCTAAACGTAAATCGCCATTTTCCATAGCCATTTCTGTTGCTTGTGCTATATTTAATTTAGTCATTTCATTCAATATACTAAATGGTGTTATTGTGCTATTTTGCAGACCTCCCCGGCCACCTACATTTTCAAACATACGATCGTATGCTTGAACAGATGGGCATGTAATAATAGCTGAATTCAGCCAATGACACAATGCTAAACGTCTCCCAACACGCAAGCGATGTACTTCAACGCTTATATCATCATTTTGTGGATTATCATTCGCTTCTGCAATATATAATCCTCCATATTTCCATTCGTCATTGAAATATTGAACTTTCAAGGAATCTTCTATTTGTGGATCTAATTCTCTTCCCCATAATGCATTAAATAATCCCCAGATATTTCTGGAATGCCATAATTTTTCATCCTTAGATAATGTTGCTAAGGGAGAGCTGCCGTTGCCATCCATGGGGTATTTTAAAAATAAATGTTTGCTATAACATTTTTGATATCGATGCAATAACGATACGAGCCTAGGTCCAGTGGGTTTTGGAAAAATTGGCAAACCGAATTCATCAACTCGCGTTACGCTTTCAAATTCTTCATCTTCCTCCTCCATTTTTTCTCCTTTACTTTCACCACCATTGGTCTTTGTCGAAGTAGTGTCTTTACCACGCAACTTTCTTTTTGTCTCAAACACACGTTCATCTTTCGATGCTTGCAATTGTTCTTTCAATGCTGGTACGTATAGAATGTTCTTTGACACAACTAATTTTTGAAATTGAATGGTGTGTGTCTCCCTGTTTAACGATCGGGAAAAAAATTTATTTGGCGTTATAACTTGACCATTCAACCCAAACGATACACGGAATGATTTAGCCATATAATCAGCAGGATCGAGCCTTGCTTTCACCGTATTCCCCGTGTCCGTATTAATATTATTCTCTTGCAACACTCTGTTTAAAATGGCTTGTGTGGGAGAAACTTTTTGCTCTGTTGAACCTTCTTTACTGCCATCATAAACTGGATGTACAGGCCATTTTGGTTTAGTTAAGGCTGGGGGTAAAATAACAATCGGCCCATCTGTTGGTACTAATGTACTATTGCTTGGATCTGTTTTCATTTCATTCGATTCCATCATGTTGTTATTGTCATCATGACTATCACCTGCAAATGATATTAATGCCATGTTTGCTTTTGCAGTAGAAGCACCAGACATTTGAATATAATTCCTATTAGTATTGATATTATTATTATTGTATTGATTATCATGCCGCATTTTTGCTTTTTTAGCTGAACGAGATGGAAAAGAGGAATTTGCTTCTATTGGGGATAATCCAGGATCTGCTGTTGAGTAGTTCCTAGGTGAAAATTCTCTCATTGATGGTGCAGATGCTTTCAACATTTCTCCACGTACGAAGGGAGACGATACATTCGAAGAATCACTACCTTTTGGTTGTGCAAATAATGAACTTGCTAATGCAGAACGTCGATAATCACTTCTATTTAGCGGCGTAGTACCTCTGATGTTACCTCCCTCATAATTGTTGTTGTTATTGTTGTTGTTATTGGTATTCTCAATATCATTTCCACGACGACGATTGGATGCTAAAGAACTAGTTGGTGGTGCATTATTATTGCTAAAATTATTGTCGTTATTGTTGTTATTTCGTTGTTGGAGTAATGGTGCAGTGGGAAAATCGTTCATATTATTCACATAACCATCTTCATCATCGTCATCAAAATTTAAAGTTTTATTTGTTTTTGTTGGAACTGTTGCACCAAATAAATTTGTTGTACTACTACTATTTGAATTTTGTTTCGATGGTGTTTTTGTTTTTTTCTTCCCAGAACGCGGTGCAACGAATCGTGGCATCTTGTATAAAACTAATATATCTTTATGTGTGGATATATGTATATATATATATAGATAGATAGATATATGTATAGATAGCTAGATAGCTGGATATAGATATGTTGAATATTTTGGGATATCTTAACACTTATTAGTTCTTTTCTAACTTTTCTCTTGTTGTAGTGAAATGGTCGTCGATATAATAATATAAAAAAATTATGGATATTAGCACATTCCTTTTATTGGGCCATATAAAAATGCCTTTTTATAGGATCATCAACAAGGTTATTTTCATCATCATCATTTATTCAAATTTCAACCAAAAAAAATATTAATAATCATTATCATCATCATCTTTTAGCTTTTAGATCTATGAATTTTTTCTCCCGATGAAAATGTGAAGAATGAAATGAAATGAAATCTACTTGAAAATCAGATTCCTTAATATCCAGATAATTGGTATTTGGCGGATGGCGGTTAGCTCTAGCTAAATACGCTACGCTCCGATTCTTGAGGTGCGTAGTGGATTTGCTCGTTAAGGTTTCCTGAGTAAGCTCTAGCCTGGTTAGAGCTGGCCCAAGGCTGGCCCAGCCTATAGAGATGACGTTTTATTATTATTAAAATAGTAGGCACAAAGAAGCAACACCCTGGCAACCAGAACTTGTTTGTTGTTACTTGTTGTATTTAAATATTTATTATTATTCTAGATATATTTTTCACTGATGTCTTTCATATCAATACAAGAGAAAAATAACACCAACAGTATCACCACAACCATCACCACTATCAATAGAAGAGAAAAAAAAGGATTATAACAGTATCACCACCACCACCACTATCAATAGAGGGTAAAATAAGAGTAACAGTATCACCACCACTACACCGTCATGTCATTATGGGGTCGGTTAACTGAAATGGCTGAAAAAGCAAATGATGCTATTGTAGAAAATATTGCACCGTTGCTTGATTCTGAGGAAGAATATTATTCTGACGGTGAGGAACGAAGTTTCAGTGATGAAGATTCAGATTATTTGTTAGATGAGGCAGAAGCAGTAGAAAATGAATTAGAACTTCGACAAAAGGAAAAGAAATTGTTATCTGTCATGACCAAATTTGAAGAAGCAATTTCTTCTTTAGATACTGATTTAACCAAAGTTCGTTCCAATAAAGTAAAGAAAGAAAACATTCATAATAATGAGACTGTACAACCCCAAACCCCACCTTTAGTAGTAGTCAAAGATGTCGATGAATCAAAATCAACATCAAATAATGACGCTCATAATAATAATAAGAAGAAGAAGAACAACGATACTCGTATTTCTGGAGATAATACAAAAAATGTAATAATAAAAGAGGAGGAAAAAGATTATTATGGTAAAAATATATCAATCAAAGAAACTGAAAATAATATTGAAAATAATGATACAATCCCATTATTACCAGCGCCATCAAAAGAAATATCAATACCAGAATCTGTAAATTCATCTAAACTTTCATCAAATAATAATTATAACAAGGAAGATCAGGTCATATCAACCAAGACAGAAACGATAAATGCTAAAAAATTTAGTAATAATGAAAAATCAACAAAGAAAAATATGGAATATATTTCGTCACCATCTGTCAATAATAATAATAATAATAATAATTACAACAACAAGCAAAATAATATAGTACATCAAGAATCAAATCCTCCATCATCGATATCTAAACGTCCCGCCGTCGTTAATGAAAAAATTGATACTCATCAGCCAAAACAACCAACATCTGTTAAAGAAACCGTTGTCCAAAAAAAAATTATTCATCAACCTCCACCTTTACAACAAAATGTATCAACTACCCCTAATTCTCCACCATTAACAAAACAAAAATTAAAGCATGCAGAGGAAACCGCAAAAACAGCTATTATTGCACAAGAACGTATGGCAAATCGGTGTGCGGATGCAGAAGCACTTGTAGATACATTGGGAAGCCAAGTACAGCGTTTAAACGCTAAAGTTTTAAAGAAAATGGAAACTGAAAAAGCATTGAATCAACAATTATCACGTTCAAATCAACGCATTGATGAATTAAAAGTGGAGATTGAAAATTTACAAAATACTTTAATAGAAAAAGAACGTGATACGGTGGAAGCTAAAGGTAGGGCAGAAAATTATGGAAAAGAATTACGACGTGCAAGGCAAGAGCTGGATAACACAAAGCAAATTAACAATGAAAATTTCACCTCTACTAATGATGAAATATTGACATTGCAAGAACGCGTATCCTCGTTAGAAATAACGGAGCAAAAATACCATACGATAGAAGCTGATCTATCAAGTTGTAAAGCTGATTTAAATATGAAAACAGAGGATTTGATTCGTGCAAATGAAGAATTGGATAATTTACGTGGTGTTTTAGAAGGCTTCAGTGAGGAATTATCCGAAACTAAGTTAAAATGTGCAAATGAAATTTCCAGGATACAGGATATAACAAAAAATGAAATAGAAACTAGTACGAAACAATATCGAAATGCAGAGAAGTTATGGAAAGACAAATTTAACAGTGTATCAGAACAAAATAGAATATTAACAGAACGATTGAAAGAAAAAGAAGCTACTTTAACAAAAACATTTGTTGAACATGCCAAGTTAAAACGGGCATTGGATCGTGCAGCTGAGAATTTAAGTTTAAGCCAAGATGAAGAATTAGTTGATAGGCGTTTGGTAAATAAATTATTAACTACATATTTGGATCGTTCGCAACAATTTAATTCTGAAATTTTAACATTGATGTCGAATATATTAGGATTTACGGAAGAGCAAAAAATAAAAATTGGACAAGCACGTAAGCGTCGTGGTACAAATACTACCAATGTAACATCATGGTTAGTCAATGGCAATGATAATAATGCTAATAATAATAAAAAAAAAATAGCAATAAAAGTAGATCCAAATAAAACGAATTTAAGTGAATTGTGGAAATCGTATTTAGTTGATTCAGATGATGATTGAGAGAAGTGTGTGTTATATGACATAACACAGAGGGTGAGGTGTCGCGTATGCATAAGAATGTGTATTTTCAAAAAAAATTACGCGAGCTTAATTCTAAAAAAAGAAAAAAATGTTTACATGATCTATCATACGAGTATGCATTTATATATCATATAATATGATACGAAAATAATATATATGTGTATATATATATTGCATTAATATATAATGTAAAACTTAATAATTATATATACATACATACACACCCATAGCAAGGTTTTAATTAACAACCGCATGAATCATCCTCTCCAGCATCATATTTACTATTTAAATTTGTCTGTTTCTTTCTACTTCGAGGTGCTGTTCCAGCTAATAAATTTGGGTTTTCAAATATTTTATTTAACATTTCATTGAAAACTTCGTCGATACCAACTTTTGTTTTTGCACTGCTTTCTAAAAATAACATTCCTTTTGCACGTGCCCATGATTCGCCTTCGCGTCTACTAACTGCTCTAGGCTTTTTATCTATTTTGTTACCAACTAAAAGCTTCACAACGTTTGCACCACCACCAGGAGAATAAACATCCACTTCTTGTAACCAAACATTTAAGGCTTCAAAAGTTTCACGTCGAGTGACGTCATATGTTAATATAATACCTTGTGCTCCACGATAATATGCACTTGTTAAAGTTCGAAAGCGTTCTTGCCCCGCTGTATCCCATATAGTTAATTTGATTTTTTTTCCATCCTTATTTGCAATTTTTACTTTGAAGTCTACCCCAATTGTAGATTGTAAATGTTCATCAAAGGTATTGTCAGTGTAGCGTAACAATATACTTGATTTTCCAACGCCTGCATCTCCTATCAATAATAATTTAAAAACGTGGTCATAATCATCATTCATATTTTTTCGTAAATTATATGGTAACACTATATATATATATATATATATATATGGTAAGTTTTATAATATTTGTAATCGTATCCTCTGTAAATCAATGTGACAATAAATCCCAACAAATACTTTATAATAAGTTCTGTATGTTCCATTTGCATCTACCTTTCATCACATATACGGTTATAGAATTCTTTAGTCTTTTTTAATTATTAGGCTAAAAAAAATGTACTCCAGAGGACGACTACTATAACTACTTTCTGTAAAAAAAAATAATGTTGTTCAGATGATAGTTTGAACTTTGCCATATGTACATAGCATCGGCACATCGTAATGATACATATTACTATATTAGTATATTTATTTCCCGGTGATATCCACTTCCTAATTATGGCTATACTAAATACTATCAAATATATATACAATGATACAAATGTTTTATGTCCATCTCTTGTATGCTATATCCATGTATAGGTGTTTGACCCGAATGCTGGAATGCTACCAGCCAGGTAAATAAAATCCAATGCTGCTGATTGGCCATCTTACGTTATTAATTCAAAAAATATTTATATATATATCATCTTCTATCAATACATGGATTTATCTCCAATGGATGTATGTGATGTAGAGAATCGTATTCAAATAGTTAGCAACACACGCACACGCACACACACACGCACAAATATTATTTGTCTGTCCCTATATATTTAATTATAGATAGAAATATACAATATATCTATACAATATAGAAAGACAAAAAGAGGGGATTTATTATAGGGACGATTATTGAAATATTTATTAAACTTATTCATATTTGGACAGAAAAAACATTAATTTGACACAATATTTATATTTTTGTTTTGTTCGTGTTTTTCTTAATATTTTTTTGTTTTTTGTTTGAATTGATACATACATAGTATTGTTGTTTTTTTTAATAGTCGTTTCATCGAAATTGTGTAGACAATGGCGATGCTATACAACGTATTATCTTTATCAAGTTTAATAATTCCAACAACAATAACATTAATAATTCTATTATTTCGAATCATAGCAACAATAAATAAAAAGTGTTTCAATACCAATAGATATAATAGAAAATGTTCTTATCATCGCACAAATATAAATCGTAAAAATAATTTTATACCATCTATCTTTCGTTATTTATTAACGATAGTGATAGTAGGTATGATACCAAAACTTGAAGTATTGAATGATAGTAGTAGTAGTAGTAGTAATAATAATAATGGTTTAATCGTATTTGCCCAAGCACAAGATTTTGTTGTTCACTACCCAACGAATGTTGTGCCAGTAGGTCCACAATTCATAATAAATTACACTGTTTATACTACACTTTATTATGATGGAGTTGGTACTAACAATTTGGCGTTTGAGGTACAGCCATATGTAACTGAGCCATCATGGAGTGGAGCCAGTGGGGCAGGACCAGGTCCACGTATTATAAAAATGACATCTGATTACCATCAAGTTGGTAACCATGTAATACAAATGGATACAATTACGAACATGGCCCCTGACAATTTGCCCACTGGTATTGAAAGCATTACCATGAAATATGCAGATGCAGCAGATGGTGGATTTCCTCTGACGGATCTACCCCATGATGCAATTGTATTGTCATTTATTAAATATACAACACCCACTGATTCCGGTCCCGGCGCGTATTTTACTCGGGGTAATTTTTTGTTTAAAATGGATATTGAAACAGATCCTGGAACATTACGTTCACCAACAAGTAATCAAGGCATTTCTGTTAGATTTAGTTTACAATTTGTATTGCCTGAAGCAGCATTGCCAGGATCGTTATTCTTAAATGTATATCCGACGGAAGGGGATACCAATGGCAAGAGAAGGATCAAAATTGCAGATACAGTTTATCAACCGGGTGTACATAGTATAGATATGGATGCCTTTTCAACAGTGGCAAGTACATCAAGTGATATTGCAAGTGTTTCACCGGCAATTAATATGGTGAGTCAAGCAAAATATATATTTGGATTCGAATATCAAGACAGTTTAGGAAATCCACCAACGGAAGTAAATAGTACAAACGTTTTCCATGATACAGAAACACTACCACCTACAGTAATAGCACCAATTTCAGGCGCTAGAGTGCCTGCTACTTTTACGTTTACGTTTGAATTACCGGAAGTTGGTTTAAATCAATCCGTAATGCTTGATATTGCTAAAACAAATACGAAAGATCCAGATTGCCCAACAGATGTTAATGATGCTGGGTATTGTCCAGATGACACCAATGAAGATCGTAACATAGTGTTTATGGGAGACTTTCAAACCATAGGCACGCATACGTTTACGGTGCCAGTAAATGGCCTTGACTCGCTAGCTGGTAGCAATAATAACGTGCTTCGCGTGAGTCCGGAAGTTGATCTAGTCCATGGGCAACAATACATGTTTATTTTTCGTTATCAAGATTATGCAGGGAATGATGAGAAAACTGATAGTAGAATTGTAATTTTTGATTCCAAAACGATTAGTCCGGTTTTAAATACTCCTGTATGTGGTAACCGTGTACCTCCAATATTTGAATTATCGTTCACGTTAGAAGAAGTTGCATTGGCTGATAGCGTCGTATTAAATATGACCCGGGTTGGTGGATATAATGATCCTGATAGTTGGAGAGCAGTTACGTTCTCTTCGCTGTTTGAAGTCAAAGGTACACATATTATATCAATGACAAATTTTTCCATGTTAGCCGCTACATCAACCTTCGTTGATTCTGTAGCACCTCAAGTTGATTTAGTGAATGAGGTTACTTATGGCATACGCATATGTTACCAAGATGCTGCGAGCAATTTAGAAGCGTGCACATCGCCGTATGGAAGTTGCAATGTTACGTTTGATTCTGCAACGCTTGCACCAATTATTTTATCCCCTGCGGAAAATTCCACCGTGCCTGTTGACTTTGATTTAAATTTCACTCTTTTAGAGGATATGTCGCCAGGCACTTGTAAATTAATAGTAACCCAGACCGGTGGTCTTCAAGATCCTGTGCCAAATCCGCGTAGACTAACTTTTTCAAATGATATTTACGCTGCTGGCACCTATAGTTACAAAATGTCCAATACATACTTTCAAAATGGCGCATCGTTTTTTTCCAGCGTTGAAACTGCGTTTGGATTGAACGACGGTACATTTTATTCTTTTGAAGTACAATGCCAAGATACAGTACAAAACACATTAGCATCGGGGATTAACGTAGGCATCGGGTATGCTGGTATAGAAACCATTGCCCCTGTCTTCGTTTCTCCAGCAACAGATGGTTGCGTTGCAATAGGTTCGCAAATTTCATTTCAATTGATTGAGCGGGCATTGCCAGGATCAGTTAAATTGACTGTTTCGCCAACAACCAATTGCCTTGCAGTAGGGGACAGCGCTGCAGGTAGAGTGATTGCATTTTCCAACACTGTTTCTGATGCTGGAACATATTCATTTGATTTATCAACTTTAACCACTTTAGCGTTGCAAGGCGTTATTGACAGTGTGGCACCAACAACAAGCTTTGTAGATTCTGTATTGTATTCATACGCGTTACAATATCAGGACGCAGCTAGTAACCCTGCAACTACGACTACATCGACTGGCGTGGCATTTTCTGGCACGGAAACACAAGTTCCAAGTTTAACACTTCCTGCCTCGGGGAGTGCTATTGGCCAAGCATTTACTGTAAATTTTACACTGCCAGAGAGAGCGCTTAGAGGATCTGTTAAAATGCGATTCAATCGCGTATCAGGGTTTGAAGATCCTGTTGGGGAAAGAGTCGTAATATTTTCTTCGGAAGTGGAACAGTGTGGTGCACATGTGGTGGTGATTGGCGGTGAAGGTTTAGAGACAGCTACACAAATAAGCGCGATTGAATCGATCATACCTTCCGTTGGCTTAGGCACAACAGATTTAATAGATGGTGCAACATATAACATAACAATAGAATACCAAGATTGTGGTGGGCATACTAAAAGTGTCTCCTCGCCGAATACGGTAACATATGCTGGAATAACGACGTTGCCACCCGTGCTGACACGGCCAGGTACACGTGCGTCTATACCAAGAGAGTTTTATTTTGAATTTGAATTGCCAGAAGTCCCATGTCCAACAGAAAAGGTTACCATTACATTTTTGCGATCAGGTGGTCTTATACAAGATTCATTCCAAGGCACTCGTACAGTTCAGTTGGATATTGCCACTGGCGGGTTACATATTTTTAAAATGACTGATTTATCCAATGCGGCTTCATTAAGCCAAGTCTCTTCTGTTATCCCAGCGACTGATCTAGTCCATGGGTCCAAGTATTTGGTAGATATTTTTTATCAAGATGCAGTTTGTAATCCGATTCAAACTGCTGGCTCCGTGGAGGTAACATTTGCTGGAAATTTCACTTTGGCACCTATTTTTTATTTTCCAGCATCGTCTACCGTTTTGTCGCAAACATTTAATATTAAATTTGTCTTTGTAGAGGCTGGATTGCAAAATTCCACTACTATTACGTTCACGCCACTTGTGCCAGATTCTAGTCCGCCGCCTAATGTATGCGGCTATGCGACAACCGATTCGCTGTCCCACGTCTTAATGCTTGATGATTTTTCCGAAGGGATACAAGATTTTAACATGCCAAGCACTTTGTTTTCTGGGGCTGACGCAGCATCGTCAGCCATTACGTCTATCTCACCTGCATCCGCTGACTTAATTGATGGTGCATGTTACGACGTTAAGCTGTCATACCAAGATGGTGCGTCACACCCAGCTGCTAGCGTTACACACGTATTGATCAGATACGCTGGGAATGAAACATTGCCACTATCGTCCTTTGTCCCACAGTCTGGTAGTAGAGTGAAGGAAGCATTTTCGTTTCAATACAGTTTAATTGAGCCAGCACAAGCTACTACGTTGAAACTAACTATTTCGCCGATTGCGGGTGGGGAAACCGATAGCAATGGAGATCGTGTAATATCTTTCCAAGGTGATGCGTTATTTGCCGGGCCGCATATATTGACTTTTCAAGCATTGAGCACCATTGTGTTGGATGTGAACGTTTTGTCGTGTTTCATTGGTGGGTCAAATAACTGTATTGACATGGTGCATGACGCATATTATAAATTTACGTTGGAATACAGAGATGCTGTTGGCAATGCGCCTCAAACAGTTGAACAAACACAGCTACGTTTTGATACTGCAACTGGTGCACCAACATTTACTTTGCCGGCTGCAGCCTCGTTCATACCAGAACCATTCAGTCTCATTTTTGAATTACCCGAGCCAGCACTTGCGGGTTCAGTCCAGCTTCAAATAGATGCCGAATCGGGAAATATTGTTGATGATGATGGTGTATCGTCCAGATTAATTGTATTAGGCCCTAGTTATGAATTTGGGCCAGAGCTTACGGGAACTACGAGGCATGCGTTGGAAATTGGCCCATTATCCGAACTTAATAGTACAGGTAATATTACTTCAATCAGTAACACTTCTGGATTAGTAGATGGTGCCTCCTATACATTTACATTCTCTTACCAAGATGATGCTGCAAATGCTCGTGCATCGGTGGTACATTCCGGTGTAGTATTTGCGCACAATAAAACGATCACACCATTGTTGAACCTGCCAGCAAGCAGCACTTCTTATACTGCGTCAAAACCAGTTGACATATTTGTTTATGAAAAAGCCCAAGGCAGTTCTTTGCAAATGCGTATACAATTTTCTCGCATGGGGCGGTGGGCAACGGCAAATGACACAGCGGGGGACCGCATTTTGACGTTTGCGTCCTCTTTCGAAGATCCAGGCCCACACGCATGCACGATTAAAGCAATGGATGTAACACAGCCATCTTGTATTGCAAGTGTAACAAATGGTGTACAGTTAATGCACGGCGGTATATACAATATTTTGTTGTCCATGCAAGATTTTGTTGGAAACCCAGTCAGTACTGCAACAAATTACATGATAGAGCATGACGTTGAAACGGCGACGCCGGTATTTTCCGAGCCGTCGAAAAATAGAATCAAAGTTGCATTCGTCATCCAATTTACATTGCCGGAAAATGCAACAGCTGGTACAGTTAAAGTAAAGATTGATTCGTTGGATGTAACGCTGGACCCAACTGGCACACGTACAATTGTATTTTCAAATCCAATACAATATGAAAATTCATATACATTCACAATGACGAATCTAAGCATAGCAGCTACGAATGTGACAAATATTGAATCAGTTTCACCAGCAGTTGATCTTGTTCATGGCGTTCAATACGTAATGAAAGTGGAATATCGGGATTATTTAGCAAACAGTAGGGCGGAGATGTTTTCGGCTGAATCTGTTATGACCTTTGACACGTTCACAGAGCCTATTTTTATTTTATCGCCAACAACTGGGAATACATTTAGGGAAGCGTTCCCATTGCAATTTCAACTATCGGAACGCGCAACAGAGAATACGGTGAAAATTACATTCACGCGAACCGGTGGCGAAGTTGACAATGATTCACCACACGAGGTGATTTTTTCTGTGACAACTGGACAAACTTATGATGTAACTATGGGGGCATTAAGCGGTTTGGCAAGTGCAAATGCGCTTGTAATCTCTTCAAGTTCAAATGACTTAAAACATCATGCCATATACGATATTAGCATGATATATCAAGATTATGCAGGCAATGTTCCTGTTTTATTCACGGCAAGCAATATGAAGTTTGATACCTTTACTGAAACCCCTACCCTGAATGCACCTGCTACAAGCGCGTTTATACCAGAAACGTTTGTCTTGACTATCACTTTGCCGGAAAAAGCATTAGCTGGAACAGTAAAAGTGACGATCACTTACGTAAGCTCCGTCACTGGTACCACTGAAGATGCACGAGTTATGACTTTTAACTCAACCATGGTAGTAGATCCTGGTACATATACGATGAACGTCCCAACTTTATCAACGGCAACTTCAGTTGTGCCTGAAATACAATCAATATCACCTGCAACGGATCTAGTCGATGGAACAAAATATACATTTTTGCTTGAGTACCAAGATATTGCTGGAAATGACAAGGCAACAACAATTTCAAATGATGTTGGATTTTCTGGAACAGCCACAATCGTTGCTACGTTAAATTCACCAGTAAATGATGCTTCTATTCCTCAAATATGGTCAGTGGATGTGATCTTGTTTGAAACGATGTCCTCGTGTAACATTACGATCATCACGACACCAACGGCACCTGTTATGAAAGACGTTGTCACATATCGTCTTGTACAATTAAGTCAACAAGCGTTGTTGCCAGGGTCTCATATTTATACAATTTATCATCTCAGCGAGCTTGTCAGTAGATCTGGAGACGTTGATAGTGTGTCTCCAGCTGATGATCTTTTCATTGGTTCTTTGTACACCATACGACTTACATGTTCAGATGCTGTTGGAAATAATCCTGCTAGTGTTGAAGCAACCAATGTAGAATTTGCAGGTAACAATACCCTTTTGCCACTCTTTACAGAGCCAATACCATTTCAATCTATTAGGGAAGATTTTACGTTAAATTTTACTCTCCCTGAATCCGCACATCCTGGCAGCGTGAAGCTGGTTATTGTTCCAAAGGTTACAAATGTTGGTGTACCAGACAACCATGGTGTGCGAATATTAACGTTTAGCGCCTTGTTCGAAAGTGCTGGTATACACACTGGAACCATACAAAAATTATCAACAACGACAGACTTGGGACATGTGTCACAAGCTATTGATGTAGATACTGGGGCAACCGCAACAGATTTAATAGATGGAGCAATTTATACATTGTCCATTGAATATCAAGATAGACAACAAAATGCAAAGGCGGCTGTCAACCACACAGACGTTACGTTTGCAGGGCGGGATACGCTTGCGCCACTGTTTTTCCTCCCTAAAGCAAATACTAATATTCCAATCGTATTTTATTTTGATGTTGAAGTTCTGGAAAAGGCTTTGCCCGGAACAGTGCAAATGGAAATTACTCGCACTGGCGGTAATACCGATAGTGCTAGCCGCATCATTACGTTTTCTAGCATTTTTGAACTTGCAGGGCGTCACTCCATTTTACTGACTAATTTGGCAGATATGAATCTAACCGCATATCCTCAAATCACATCGATAAGTGGTGCCAATTTGAATCATGGAACCCTATATCGGTTTGTAGTACGATTCCAGGATGCTGCTGCAAATTCACCGGCCTCTACTATCCATGAAAATATTCTGTTTGATTCGGAGCATCCATACCCTACGCAAGTCATTATTAATTATGGTACTGGTGATATAACAGTGTTTTGGAACGAAATCTTAGATCAAACGGTCTCTGATTTGACTGTGGCAAACTCGGTAATACGACAAGTCGGTTTACAATTTCCTGAAAAAATGTTTCTATCTAATGCTACAAACGAAAATTACTTAACGTTTGCAAATGCAACGTATAATAATACGGCTGACCGCACATTTATTAATGTGACTTTAACCGAATTACAACGGACTTTAGCAATAGCAATTTCAAATACGTCTGGTGGAGATAATACACCAATTGTTTTCGATGCATCATATGGAGCAGTGCAAGATATGGCCACCAATCCTAACTTAGGTAATTCCATAATTGTGACTGAAATTGCTGATACAATTATTCCAAGAATTCTATCTGCAACGATGGACTATGATACCGGTATCCTAGTTGTGTCATTCAGTGAAACGATTGACTCAACGCCGAACAGCCAAGTTCGGCCCGACTTAGTGCGATTGCACAATGTGAGCGATAATTATGATTCATTGAAAGTAATTCATTTGAATGGTGGGTTAGTGACGGAGAACGATTTGCTCACTGTAACTATTGAAATGAACGAGCTGCAAAGAGTAACAGCAATTGCAATATCAGGTACACCCGGTGGTGATGGCCATGCTGTGGTCTTAGATGCAGACGGACTAGCATTTCTTGATATTGGGCAAAATTCCATACCACAAGAAAGGGGTATTTTTGTAACCGAAAGTAGAGACCATAGACATCCAAATATTACCGCTGCCAAAGTATTGTTAGGTGTTGGCCAACTAGTCTTAACAGCGGATGAAACTTTGGATATCACGCCAACTACACTGGTGAATTTGTCGCTTATACATATTGAAAATGTAACAGGTGATAGTGAAATATCACTGGCTGATGCGACAGTCGTTGAAGGTGATGGATTAGAATTTACAATAAATTTAACGGAGACTCAACGAGTCCGCGCTATTGAAATATCAGCAACGTCTGGAGGTGATTCCATCGTTTCAGAGTTAAGCGTTGAAGTCGGCTTTGTTCAAGATATAGGAACAAATCCGAATTTTAAGAGATCAGGGTTAATAATATCAGAAGAGGCAGATGTGATATTGCCAAACTTGATTGCCGTTACGGTTGATTACAACGAAGGCAGAATTGCAATCACGGCAGATGAAACAATTGACGTGACCCCGACTACGAAAGTCAATTTAACGAATTTGTATCTCGGGAATGTCCTTTACACAAGAGACGTGCATTTACCAGGGGCGAGTGTGCTAGTTGGAAATGATGGGTATACATTTCATATTAGGATGACGGAGACGCAACGTGCAAATGTGCTTCGTATATCTAGTGTTCCTGGGGGGGATGGTGACGTGGTAGTTTTACAAGGTGACCCAGGTGCTGTTAGGGATGTTGCTGGAAATTTAAACCCATTTGTTACAAACGGCTTAAGCGCAACTGAGATTGCAGATACATCAAAACCATTTGCAGAATCAGCTGAAATATTCTATGGTACTGGGACACTGATAATTAAAGTCAACGAAACGTTAGATCTCACATCTGCTGATGCAAACGTCAAGCGTGAAGGCTTCTACTTATCAGCAAGTGCTGGATCTTACGATACCACTCTTGCTGGTGCTGGCATTAATGAGGGTGATGGTTTGTATATGACGATTCATTTGACAGAGGCCCAACGTGTATTTGGGGTGCTAACATCTGCGACTACAGGGGGGGATGGTTCTACTGTATTTTTACACATCCTTGCCAGCAGCTACATCGATGTCGGTCAAAACAACAATACCCTCGACATATCTGTACCAATGACTGAACATACTGACCTTGTTTTACCAAACTTTACGAAAATACATATTGATCTGGATGATGGCATAATTGTGTTTGAAATTACTGAGACACTTGATATTTCCCCTGCAAATAAAACTACAACATTAGCAAATATGAGATTGATGAATTCGTCAAATGCAAATGACTTTGTGGTTTTAAGTGGTGCTGTGCAAATTGTAGAAAACGATGCGGTCAATTTAACCGTGCATCTGAATGAAGCTCAACGAGTACGGGCGATACAGATATCAAATACTCCAGGTGGTGATGGAATTCCAATGTTATTTGATGCTGATGGCGGCGCCATTACTGATTTGGCAAATAATACCAATTTGGAAACGCTAAATAACTTTGTTTTCGAAACTCCAGATGTCACGCGGCCAATTGTACAAAGCGCAAACTTAAATTATAGCACAGGCACTCTAGTAATTCATGCATCTGAGACATTAGATGCAGTACCAAATACGTTGTTTGATTTGACCAAAATAAAAATAAAAGATACAACTGTGTCTGCGGCTTTATTTGCTTTAGATGGGGCAATGGGTGCAGCGACTGTAACTGCTGGTGAATCATTATCGATTACAATTACATTATCAGAATTGGAAAGGATTGAAACATTGAAAATATCCGGTACGACTGGGGGTAATAATGGCGCTGTTTTTTTAGATGTGTTTGCTGATGCCGTTCCAGATATTGCAACAAATAAAAATATAGATAATTTGGACATTTTAGTGAGTGAAGTGCCTGATATTGTTAAACCTATAGTTGAAAGTGTAAGCTTAAATCTCAGTACAGGTGTCTTGAAAATAACTGCGTCGGAGTATTTAGACTTCATTCCAAAAGAGAATGTAGATCTGTCTAAATTTTTCGTGTCAAACGTGACAGGTGAAAACACAATTTCCCTCGTAGGGGCCACTATCCATGAAGTGGATGGTAACACGTGTACAATAACATTAACGGAACTACAACGCTCGCTAGCAATTGCAATTTCTGGTACAAGTGGTGGAGATGGCGGTGCAGCAATTTTAGATGTATACGCTGATGGAGTTCGTGACCATGGCGAAAATACAAATTTAAATAATTTCGGCCTTATAATTACCGAAACGCCGGATACAGTGTTGCCAGTCTTAGAGCTTGGCTTAGTCAACTATGGCACTGGGCTTGTTACCATTAGATCTTCAGAGACGATTGACGTTACGCCACATGAACATGTTGATTTTAGTAAAATTTATTTCTCCAATGTTGCCGGTGATCACCATGTTTCACTTGCGAATTCCAAAATTGTATCTCTTGATATGACAGAAATCAACTTCACAATTCCGGAGCTTGCCAGAGTTAAGGCAATTGCTATCTCTAGTACACCAGGTGGTGATGACGCCGCTGTCGTGTTGGACATAGATGCTGGA
>JACLAC010019528.1_pt1 | contig 24245 bp, 21 predicted proteins | sample 8027881 | NCBI WGS metagenome assembly JACLAC01 (sample SAMN15725517, study PRJNA655200) | protist metagenome | isolation source: fluorescence activated cell sorting (FACS) single amplified genomes of... | place: Spain: Blaines Bay Microbial Observatory, Mediterranean Sea | collected 2016-01-19 | reverse complement strand
GTTCTAGTTGAGATTGTGTTGTTGTTTCTGTCAGAACAAAGTTGTTTTGATCCGTAATTAATCCGCGTTTAGAAGCAACAGGGTACGTTTTTATATGGTTTTTATCTGCAAGACTTAAAAAAACATGATGTTTAGCAACTTGTAAGTAGTATAGCCTTCCGACTAATGCTGCAAAGGATAATACAATAATACAGAAAATAACATATAAGCGTGTATTGATTTTTTGACAAGTGTTGTTGTGGTATTTAGTTTGTCTTGTCATGGGTAGTATTGCACTTAGTTTATTTTTAGTTACGAATTGTATGTTAGTTAAGCTAAATAGTGATAACTAATATTGTGGTGTAATTATATGTTGTTTGGCAGCATTTTTATAGGTATAGCATTGAAAACTTTAAAACAATTATTTATTTCATTTTATACTCTTTGGATTACGATATTTTATAGTAAATCGTTTGTTTTTTTAATTAAAATTGGTGTCTATTAAAGTGTAATGTTATGTAATCAAGTGTAATCGTTTGTAATGTGTTGTAATTGTGCGTAAATGGTTGTAATTATCTGTAAGCTTTTGTTGTTTCTTGTTACGGGTAACTTTTTTGATTGGATGATGATGGTAATTTAACTATAACTGTGTATGGACTTTGTTAGGGGTTGTGCATGGTGAACGTTGATTTTTCTATTGTCTTACAAAAGAAGAAGACGGTAAGTCGATGTAATTACCATCGGTTTTTTTTTCAATATTGTCTTAAAAGTGCTTGTGTTTTTTTTATACTGCTATTTATGCACAGTATTTTTTTGACTCAAGTGTATGCATTTGGGTATTCAAAAGTTACAGCCGATGCAAAAGTTAAATTTATTAAACCAAGTGAAATTATGGTTGTGGATCATTTAGATTTTGGTGTGATAAAAACAATGTTTGGTCGTAGCAACACTCATTGGGTTAAAATCGATACGGAAGGAGTACGTGCAAGTAGTAGTGCATCGCTACTAGTTCCATCGGTTACAACTGCTGGTTATGTAATGACTTACATATCGGAAGGTGCACAATTAAATGTTCAAGTTAATTATGTAAGTGATAACAAAGGTTATTATACACTAAAAGATTTTGTGTGTAGATACAATGCTACGCAAGCACGGTGTGATGAAACACCTATGCTGATTGTTGGTGAAGTATCTCCTAATAATCAAGCGGATATTAAAATAGGAGCAACGGCTTACTCCAATGGTGTTGGTGCGGAAATTGGTTCTGATGATAGTTATTTTAATGTAACTTTTTCCTATTTGTAATCTTATGGTTTTATAGTTGGGTCTTGATTTTTGGTTAATAATGGTTTGGACTTGATTTTATATTAAGCTATGGTTAATGGGTGTGTTATGTTATTTCGTTGTTGTTTATATTTATGCAATTATTGTAACTATGCAATTATTATAACGGATTATTAAAAATAGTTTTTTTATGATCTGATTAATATGATTTATAACTGTAGAAAAAATGATGTTAAAGGTCTTTCAAATACCGTCGTTATAATACATGTGTTGTTTTTTAACCTGTAATGGGGTTGTTATGTCGTTTGAAATGAGTCTATATATGAATAGAAAAAATAATAGACGCAACTTGAATTTTTTATGTAGATTTATGTTTGTTGTTGGACTTATTGTTTTTTCACTACCTAGTGTTGCTGCAATTACAAAAGTTCAAGCGAAAGTAGAATTTGTTGCTCCTATTGAACTTATAAAAGTAAAAGATTTAAATTTTGGTGTTATTAGTACTAGATTTAATAAATCAGATACAAATATTATGACTGTTAGTACATCGAGTAAGCCGACATATGCTGGTTCTGATGTGTATCAAATTCCAAATAATGTTGTTGAAGCCGCTGAGATATTAATCAGTGCAGCCGAGGGTGCGCCCATGGTGATTGAGGCAACTAATTTAGGTCAAACGGGGAATTATACTTTAGCTAATTTAACATGCAGTTATGAGGGTGGACCTGAGGTTCCATGTTCTGGAGTGCAAATGCAAGTGTTAGAAGATGAAGTTAAATCCGATGGAGTGCTTTTTATTGGAGGGCAGATTATTTCTAAAGCCAGTAATAGTGAAGAGGTTGGTGCTGATAATACTTCATTTGATGTTGAAATAAACTATATGTAAATAAACTATACGTAAATAAATGGTATGTAGTAACTGTTGTTGTTTTTTATAATTTAAATCATAAAAGTGTCTTTTTGTTAAGTTATATTTCTTTATTCTATTTCATGTAGTTGGTCGTATATATCCTGTTTTGTTGTGTAATGTTATGTCGCAATAAGGTAGTTTGTCAGTATTTATATTAAAATTAGCCGTAATGAATCATGTATCGTAAACAGTACGTTAAATAAATAGATTATTTAATAATGTTCCGTAAATATATGATGATGTAAGGTTAATTTTGATGAAGCATATCTCTAGTGTTAAAAAAAAATCATGTCAATTTAAGCTTTTAAGTATGGCTTTATTATTAGGTGTTTCATCTTTGGTTGATGCTCGACCTGCTGAAGTGGATGCGGTTTCTGATGCAACATTTGTGGATCCTAATTCTATGTTGACTCGACAAAATTTAGATTTTGGTGTGATCTTAACGGATTGGAAAAGAGCAGATGGCTTAATAGAAGTGGGTTTGAATAATAACCGTACTGCTAAGTCTAGTGTGGAAGTATTTTCTGATGCTAGAAATGTAAAAACTGCACATCTTGATTTTTTTGGGTTAGACGATTATTTTGCCAGAACGGGTGGCATCGTCATTGATATAAACTCGCAACTTGACGTAGATGGTCCTAAAGCCGATGGTGTGCATATTAAATCGCTTCAGTGTGCCTTATTAGAGGATGATGAGATCACAGTGGAGTTAAATGATTGTGGGAATACTAGCATAAAGTACAATCAATTTGATGGACATGTTGCAATGAAAATTGGTGGAGTGCTTGAGCGAGGTAAAGATGTCGATCTTAAATCAGGTGTGTATGATCAAGGTGCAATAGAAGTTTTGTACGTGGGTATTTAGCTTTCTCATAAATAAGCTGTTTTATAAATAAGTTACTTCGCTTGGTTTTCGTTTTGGTTCAAGTTTAGATGTAATGTTTTCTAAAGATCGGTTATTTATGTTTAATGCTATTGGTGATATGAATTTATTGGGGTACCACTTTTCTTTTTGAATAATGGAATTTAGTTTTAAAAGGTATTGGTCACTAAAATGATCCATGCTGAATTTGAGTACAAAACCAAGAATACACAAGGCTATGAGCAAGAGAGAGGTAGTTAATGTCTTATTTGTAGTCGTTGCATTAAGATGTATCATTGGTGAATCTCTTGCTTTGTATTTATATGTCTACTATTTATACTGTAGTCGTTATCTTATTCTAATTATTATCTGGTTTTTAATAATAGTTTGCATTGACGGTGATACTGTGGTTGTAACTTTTAGGCTCGTAGTCATCGCGCCCGACTAAATCGGCACCAACAACAATATCTTCAAACTCATTTGTTATACCATTAGGCAAGGTTAAGCCTGAATCATCACAACGTACTTCAGTAAATGGTCCACATGAACAGGTAAAATTAGTTAAGTAAGCGCTATCGTAATCTGTAATTGAAAAGTTCATTGCAACAGGGTATTTTGGTTCTGCCCATAGTCTGAGAATGGCTGGTTTTCGTCCATATTTATTCCCGTATTTTTTTATGTTTAGTGCAAAATCAAAGTCTTTTTCATTCAGTTTTGTATCTTTTCTTGATCTAAGTTGTAGTGATGAACCTTTTTTAAATTTGTTGACTAAAATTATGCCGTAATCCATGTGTTGAATAACTTCAAGTCGTATGGGTTTGATGAATTCAATTCTTGCTTTGACTTTTTCTGATGCTTCTGGCCCAAAAGCATTACTTTCATTTGTTATATTTGTTAAGTAAAAAAAGATTAATATAGATACGCAGTAACCGATAATAATGAGCTGCCATGCCATTGATGCGTAATTTAAAATATTTTTTTTCCAGTTTGAGGTGATATAAAGCTGATGAAAGTTTGTTGGTAAATATCTTTCACGAGGAGGTGATAAGGTGTCTGATAATATAGGTGGCGACGCTTCTAATATCGATGAATTGTGTGTATGTGCATTGTTCATGTTACTTCTCTCATCGATGATTTATAGTCGTTATTATGTTCTTTGATCTCTATCGTTTTATCATGCTATTTATTATTTTTATGTTTTATGAGGCTATGGTTTTGTGTGATTACAGTTTTATTTTTTATATAAAACCCTTGAAAAACATATATTTATTATTTTAGCGGGATTACTTTTTGTATCAATCAAACGGTCTTAAATGGAACATAATTGCTACGTATTGTATACAAAGTTATCGCTTTAATTAGTGTGTGAAGCATGAAAGTTATATTTGCTGACTTCGATTTGATTTTGAATAGTTCTTATAGTAAGTAGATTATTTTTAATCATTTTATATTTAACTATTTATTAAAGAACTCTATTGTAAGATAGGTTTTGGTATATAATTAATCCTGTTCTTATGCTTAGTTAGCTATGGTATTCTCTATGCTATAGTTAAAATGATTTTTTAGTATAAATGTATATTTATTTGCATTATTTTTAGATGTTGTATTTCTAATAGATTAAAAGGTATGTTTCAACATAAGGTTTTTTATGATTAATGAACTTGGTTTGTATTCGAGTATTTTTTCTTTAGTTATTGCATTACTTATTTGCTGTTTACCCATGGCAGCGTTTGTATTTAATATGGTAAACAAGCAGCGCCAACCCTTTGTTGAAATTGGTTGTCCAGGTGCTTTATATAATCCAATTTCATTTTATTTATTAAAGCTTGTTCGACCGTTAAGTATATTAGTTTTTTGTGCTCTCATGCTTAGTTTTGTTTGTTTAGTGAATGTTTTCTTGAACGATGATTTTAGTAATAAGTACGCAGTTGGTCACTCCAATTCTTTTTTGCCTTGGTATTATAAAGTATCTGCGGTATGGGGAGGGCACGAAGGCTCCCTTTTACTTTGGGTTTTAATTTTATGTGGCTGGACTGCTGTGGTTGCTTATGCATCAAAATCTTTACCTATACACTTTAGCTCCATTGTATTGGCAGTACTTGCTTCAATTGAAGTTGGTTTTATTTTATTTACTGTGTTGACATCTAATCCGTTTGAACGTGTTGTGCCTTTATTTCCTGTGGATGGTGGTGATTTAAACCCTTTATTGCAAGATTTGGGGCTAATTATTCATCCACCTATGCTATATCTAGGGTATGTCGGGTTTGCGGTGGCATTTGCTTTTGCTGTTGCAGGTTTGATTTTAGGTAAGTTGGATATGGTGTGGGCTCGTTGGACTAGACCGTGGACAACCGCCGCATGGATGTTTTTAACATTAGGTATTGCATTAGGTAGTTGGTGGGCGTATTACGAGCTTGGCTGGGGTGGATGGTGGTTTTGGGATCCAGTAGAAAATGCATCCTTTATGCCGTGGTTGTGTGGCACAGCACTTATTCATTCGCTTGCTGTAACAGAAAAACGCCAAACTTTAAAAGCATGGACACTCTTATTGTGTATTTTGTGTTTTTCGTTAAGCTTGTTAGGAACATTCTTAGTTCGCTCTGGTGTGTTGACTTCCGTGCATGCGTTTGCTTCGGACCCTAAACGAGGCGTATTTATTCTTTTATTATTGGTGTTCTTTGTTGGTAGTGCGCTTACATTATTTTGTGTGCGCTATAGTAAAATACAAAGTAAAAATTCATTTCAATTTTTTGCTCGAGAGTTCTATATTTTCTTAAACAATATTTTTATGGGGTTAGCTACAGCAATCGTATTGTGTGGTACGTTATATCCCTTGTTGACGCAAGTGTTTGATATTGGTCAGTACTCAGTCGGTGAAGGTTATTTCAACACCTTTTTTGTTCCTTTAGCTTGGGTTATGTTAATTGTATTAGTGCCTGGTTTTTGGTCTGGTTGGAAACAGCATGTGATTAGTGCACAATATAAAAAAGCGTTAGTTATTGCGTGTTTAAGTGCTTTTTTATCAACATTCATCGCTGTACATACGGTGTTATTAAGCTTTAATTTAAAAACCACGATTAGTATATTTTTAAGTAGTATTCTTGTGTGTATGATTGCGTTTGATATCTTGTTTAAAGCGCAGAAATCAAAATCTAATATTGTTCAGGGGTTGAGGAAAATATCCATTTCTTATTATGCGATGCATTTAGCACATTTTGGATTTGTGATTGCTTTACTAGGTGTGTCTCTTGTTGCTACTCAAGAAGTTGAAAATAACTTAGTGTTAAAGCCTGGAGACTCTTATCAATCGAAAGGATATCAAATTACGCTAAACTCCGTAAAAAATGTGGTTGGTGCTAATTATGACGCTATTCAAGGTGAGTTCTTAGTTGAGAACGGTAACGATGCATTTACGCTTTACCCTGAAAAACGTTTTTACTGGTCAGGTCATAGTGTTATGACGGAAGCAGCTATTGATGCTGGGCTAACTCGGGATATTTATATTGCTTTAGGTGATGAAATTAAAGCAGATGCATCGCAAAGTAATACTGAACTTAGTTCGTGGGCTGTTCGTTTCTATATTAAACCGTATATTCGCTTTATATGGTTGGGGGCAGTGTGTATGTTTTTTGCTGGTTTTATGGTGTTGTTGGACAAGCGCTATCGTCTAAAACTGACGTAGATGTGTTTTATTTTCTATAAGTGATTTTTTGATGATTATATCTTGTGGCGATTTAGTTTAGAAGAATCTATACAATTTATACTGTTGATTTGTTAATAGGTTATAAGGTTTATTATGAAACGATTACCCATGTTGATTGCATTTATATTTTTATTATTGATCGGGTTATTTGGATTGGGTTTAATGAAAGGTAACTCCAAAGAGTTAAAATCAGCCGTACTTGGTCAGAGTTTGCCTACATTTACCGCTCCTTTACTAGATATCAATGCAAACGAAAATGTAGATGCTTATAAGCAGGTAAGTCAGTTAAGCAAAACTATTTCTTCTATGGATTTAAAAGGTCCAGCACTAATCAATGTGTTTGCAAGTTGGTGTCCGTCATGTTACGAAGAGCATGGTTCTCTCTTGAAGCTGCAGAAGCAAGGTGTAAATATTTATGGTTTAAATTACAAAGATGAGCCTAAAAGAGCATGGAAAATGTTACAGCAGCAAGGTAATCCATTTACTCATGTCATTGTTGATGAAAATGGTGATATAGGTTTTGAATTGGGGGTGTATGGAGCACCAGAAACATTTGTTATTGATGAAAATCAAGTGGTTGTGTATAAGTATGTAGGGGTAATTGACGATGAAGTTTGGAACAATGAATTGTCCTCTTTTTTTGTTAATGGTGTATCGAAATAGCTTAGGGTATATGAGTTATGATAAAGCATGAAGCGACTGTTCGCACAGTGTATGGTTTGATTATTTTTATATTTTTTTGTTTCAATGCAACGGCTCAAATGGAGCAAGCTAATACTATAGATATACATAAACACAGCCGAGTGTTTACGACTGCTGTATATGAGGAGCGTTACAATGCTTTAATTAAAGAAGTTCGCTGCCCTAAGTGTCAAAATCAAAATGTTGCAGATTCCAATGCACAAATTGCAAAAGATATGCGCCGAAAAATTTATGAGCAAGTAGAATCTGGAAAAACAGAAGAAGAAGTACTTGATTACTTAACCGCAAGGTATGGTAATTTTGTACGTTATACTCCACCATTAGATGCAGCAACTTTTATATTATGGTATGGTCCTTGGATTCTTGCATTTGCTGTTGTGTTCTTTGTTTTTAAACGAATTTATAATCAGAAATTAACCAATGATAAAAAGAAAGATACAACACATCTTGAACACGATAACTTTAGTCAAGAGTCTAGTGCTACGTTAAATAAAAATGTATTTCGTAAAGATACAGTTGATTTGCTTCAAAAATGGGAAACAGGCATAAATAAGAAGGATTAATGTGTGATAACAATGATGTTGGTGTTTATAAGCGTATTTTCTGTCATTTTATTTTTTTTATTGACGGTTGTGTCTCGTTCTCAATTAAAAGGTAATTGGTATCAAAAGTTACATATAGCTACGTTTAAAAGTAGGGTGAAAGAAGTGGAGCGAGATGCAGGTCATTTTGAGATGAGTGATCAGCTTGCAACTGAAATCACGAATGAATTAGAGCAAAGTTTTCACGATGAATTTGATGACCGCAATGGTTCGGATGAAAATGTTAAAGATAAAATACCGTTTCGTATCGCCGTTATTTTTATTTTGCCCGTTGTCTGCTTTGTAATGGCTTTAAGTACTGGTATTTATTTTAAGTTGACCACTGTTCATCAGCAGGCGTATTTATTAGAGCATGAAAGACGAAATTTATCCGATTATGAAGCATTCATTAATGAAGATCCTTCAGGTTATAGTAATGAACGTTATCTAAAAAAAATCATGGGCTTACAGCAATTTTTACACAAAACATTTCCCTCGAATATTCAGTCGTTATCTACGTATTTAGAAAAAACAAATACTTCTGATTTTTATTACCAAGCATGGACATTAGTTGCATCAGTGCACTTTAATTTTGAACATCTAGATGAATCATTAAAAGCGATAAAGAAAATAAGAACCATTGAGCCTAACCATGTTCAGTCGCTGTGGTTATTTGCTCAAATTACTATTAAGCAAAATAATGATAAAGCAACCCCAAGCTCGTCTGAAGCGTTATTGAAATTGTATGAATTAAGCCCTGGATTTTCTCAGTCGCTTGCCTTGTTAGGGATGAGTGAGTTTAAAGCGTTAAATTATCCAAAAGCAATTAATGCCTGGAGTGCGTTAGTTAATGAAATGAATATTCATTCAACGCTTAGTAACGACCCTGAGGAAAAAAAAATATACGATCAAACGATATCAGTTATAAGTAACTACATTAGGCAGGCTAAATCCCTTCAGTCTGGTGCAGAAGTTGAAAATACATTACCTCATAACAGAGAAACATTGGCTAAAGAATTGGATGTTAACGACAAAAAATTGAAAAATTTAGGTGAACCATTACTTAACGTTAATGTATCAATCGACTCAAATCTTAAAAAACGTTTTTCTTATGCGTTTGTTGTTGTGCAATTAAATGAGCAAGGTGGTATGCCTGTGGTGGTTAAACGAGTGCCTTTATCTGAATTAGATGGTCTTGAATTGACTTCCCAAGATGCGTTGCAGCCTCAATTTTTAAAAGATGACAGTATATTGTACCTAAAAGTACTTCTGACTAATCAATCTCACATTAATGCATCAGATAAAATAACATCTGAGGTTAAAAAGTTTACTTGTTGTTCGTTTAAATCATTTGAATTCAAATTTTAGTATTGTTATATTGCGACAGTGTAAACATACTATATGATGGTATGTTCCTTCACAAGATCTTATATGTCCTGATTTAAAATCTTGTGAAGTGTTCCTTATGTGTAAGTGCATTGTGAGGTTTTGCATAAATATTCAAGTGTAAAAAAACTTTAAGAGTAAGATGTATATGAAAAAAATAGCAGTAATATTAGGATCCTTTCATAAAAAAGAGGGCGATGAAATGCTTGCAGAAGTACAAGCACACGCTGAATCACTAGGATTAGAGATTACGAAAGTAGAATGGGTTCCAGGTTCAATGGAAAAACCACTTGCATTAAAAAAGCACTTATTGGATAAATGCACTGATGGTGCGGTTGTATTAGGTATTATTGAAAAAGGTGAAACATCCCATGGTTTGGTTATGGGGCATGCATCAGTAAATGCAATTGTCCAATTACAATTAGAGACAATGAAGCCTGTGGGTGTTGGGATTTTAGGTCCTGATATTCAACCAAGCCAAATTCCTGCACGAGTTAGACCTTACGCGCTTGCTGCTTTAAAAGCACTAAAAAGTCAATTTGATATGCTGAGTGCTTAATTTTTCTTTTAGAAATATCTTGGGTTTGAACTTTTTTATAAAGGTAATTCAAGATGTTTTTTTCGTTAACTCTTTTTTATTCAGTATGATATAGAGTTAGCTTGTTGGTATTTATAGTGTAGAAAATTATGGAATTTATTGTTTTATATTTGTTTTTAGGAAGTTTTATCGGGGTTGCTGCTGGTATGCTTGGTATTGGTGGAGGTATGATTATTGTCCCTGTCTTAATATTCGCATTTACTAAGCAAGGGGTTAGTTCTGATGTTGTCTTGCCTTTGGCTGTTGGTACATCTTTAGCAACGATTATAGTGACTTCTTTTAGTTCAGTTTTATCTCATTATAGACGCAACAATTTAGATTTTTCTCTTTTGAAAAAAATGGCATTTGGTTTTGCTGTTGGTGGGTTGGTAGGTTCTTTAGTTTTAAAGTATATGAATCCTTTATATTGGAAGCTGTTGTTTGTTTCTTTTGCTTTCTATATTGCATTTAAATTATGGTTTAATGTGAAAGTAGCGTCATCGAACACAATGCCATCCACTGTAATGTCTAATATGATTACGTTTGTATTTGGTATATTATCCAGCTTTTTTGGTATTGGTGGTGGTACATTTACAGTGCCTTATCTTATTCGAAATAATATTCCAATGGTTAAAACAATTGCCTGCGCAAGCTGTTGTGGACTACCTGTTGCTATTATGGGGGTATTGGGCTTTGTTATAGGTGGATATGGTGAGCCAAGTTTACCTTCGTATTCATTTGGCTTTGTTAATTTAGTTGCAGCGGTTTGTATTGCGTCAACGAGCTATTGGACAGCGAAGTTGGGTGTTCATTTAGCAAATACATTACCTGTAGCGATAGTAAAAAAAGTGTTTGCTGTATTACAAATTACGATTGCATTGCAAGTGCTTTTTAGTATATTTTCTGCTTTATGATTGAATAAATTAAGATAATTTATTGTGTAAGCGATGTGTTTTTTATAAAAATGCATCGTTTTTTTTTATTTTTTTTAAAGCGCTTTATTGTGTTTGTAGTGTGTTTGTCGCGTGTTTTTACTAGTAAAATTAGTATTTAGCTGAGATAATACCCCGTTTTAAGAATGACAAATGATTCAAATTGATGTTTGAGTTGTGTGTTGTTTGTTTATCTTTTTGAGGATGCTATGGAGTCACTGGTTAATACACTGAATGGAATTTTATGGAGTCCTGCACTTATTGTGCTTTGCTTAGGTGCTGGATTGTTTTTTTCAATTGTAACTCGTTTTGTTCAGGTTAGACATTTTAAAGAAATGGTGCGGTTACTTTTAAAAGGAAGTAATGGCAGTGAAGGAATATCGTCATTTCAAGCATTAGCGGTTTCGCTTTCGGGTCGTGTAGGTATTGGTAATATCGCTGGTGTCGCTGCTGCGATCGGTTTTGGTGGTCCTGGAGCTATTTTTTGGATGTGGGTTGTTGCTTTTTTAGGTGCTGCGTCTAGTTACGTTGAGTCAACATTAGCTCAGTTATATAAAGAAAAAGATACTGACAAAGGTTTTCGTGGTGGACCTGCATTTTATTTTGAAAAAGCGTTGGGTGTGAAATGGTTTTCGTGGGTTTTTGCACTGGCTACATTATTGGCTTGTGGTTTATTTTTGCCTAGTTTGCAAGCGCATGGTATCGTCAAGGCTGTTGAAGTTGCATTTGGTACAGGACCTATTATTGATACCGCATTTGGGGATTTAACATTTACTAGTATTTTGACAGGTACCTTAATTACCATATTATTAGGTTTTATTATTTTTGGTGGGGTTAAACGTATAGCTCGTTTTACTGAAATTGTAGTTCCATTTATGGCGTTTGCATATTTGATTACAGCTATGGCTATTATTTTCTTGAACTTTGAACAGGTGCCTTCTGTGATTGCTTTGATTATTTCTGATGCATTTAGTCCTATGGCTGGCTTCGGTGCTGCTGTTGGTTGGGGGGTTAAGCGTGGTATTTATTCAAGTGAAGCAGGTCAGGGTACAGGGCCTCATGCGGCAGCTGCTGCTTTGGTTGAACATCCTGCACAGCAAGGTTTAGTACAAGCATTAGCGGTCTATATTGATACTTTGTTGGTTTGTACTGCAACAGCATTTATGATTATTATTACAGGTTCTTACAATGTTCATGGTGGAGCTGAGGGCGTTTTTCTGGTTCAAAATTTAGCTGAAACAGTATCAGCAAACAGCTCGTCCTATACACAAGCTGCGATAGAATCAACTTTCCCTGGCATAGGAAAGATATTTGTTGCTATTTCACTGTGCTTTTTTGCATTCACAACTATTTTGGCATACTACTTTATTTCTGAAACGAATCTCTACTATATAAATAAGTATTTTAAAAAGCCGATACTTGTGCCTATATTAAAGTCATTATTATTGTTTGCGGCATTTTCTGGCTCAATTAAAGCCGCGAATGTTGCATGGGGGTTGGGTGATATCGGCGTTGCAATTATGGCATGGATTAATATTATTGGAATTTTAATCATTTTTTGGAAAGCTAAACCCGCTATTAAAGCATTGAAAGATTATGAAAGACAGCTTGATGATGGACATAAGACATTTACCTTTAATCCTAAGGCTGCAGGAATTAAAGATGCCACTTATTGGGAGAATTTGAATAAAAAAGATTAAGATGTATTGTTTATACGAATCCTTTATTCAATGACAAAAGCTCAATGACAAAAGCTTTGAGTTATTTATTTTTTAATATAAAACCTACCTTTGCGTAGGTTTTTTTTGAAATTTGGCTGAGCGTTTCAATGTTTAATTATATATTGTGATGGGTTTACTTGCTTACTGGATTATTTTTTTTCTGTTCCGTTTTGTGCGAAGCCTACGCAAAGTAAGTCTTTACAAGTACTATCAAACATTGTAAAACGATGGCATCCTGTGCTTAATGTGATGATTGCGATGGTGCTTAAAAAAAATGTGGTTTTTATGATACTTTTCATGTGTGTTTCACTCTATGTTTGTTAATATATATTCAACTAATACATAGCGATTTTAATTTCTATAGTTGATATTTTTGCTTGTATTGAGATTGTTTATTTTGAAATTTTTGTTTTCTTTAGCGACCATTAATCATTTCATCAAAGATTGTAATATACGATTTACTTGATGATACACATACAATTTGCTGGCAGCTTTCATCAAAAAGTGACACTCTATGCCCGCATCCTAGTGTTAGGGTTGATAATGTAATAAAGGTTAATAAAAGAAGAGGTTTTCGTATGCTGTTAAGTCGTTTCATGATATAGCCTTTTACTTAATATAATACTATTACATACTGGCATTCATTGTAATATCTATGTGTTAGGAGATTGTGTCGTGTTACGTATGAGCCGATTTTAGCCGAAAAATATATAATACAGCGCTAAGTTTATAGTAAAAGATGGATGGCAAATAGTGTAACCGCTGTTAAATATTGTTGCATTTTTGAACTTTTAAGTCAATTTTTGTACAATCTAGCTTGTTTGAAACATGATTTTTTTATTATGAAATATTAATTATGGTGTAGTATTAAATATGAGATGCTATTTAGTGCTTTTAAGGTCTAAAAAAGAAGCGGTGTACGCTTCTTTTTTTAGTGTGTTGACTATAATAAAAAGTAATTTATTACTCGCTTTTAGATCGAGTGTTAAGTGATGGTTTTATTTTTTCTGCAAAGCTTCTTAAACATTTCTCGGTGTCTTCCCAGCTAATACAACCATCAGTAATTGATACACCGTATTCTAAATCCTTTAATGTTCCAGATAGCTTTTGGCTACCGCCGTTAATGTGTGACTCTATCATTATACCCATAATAGATGCATTGCCTTCAGCAATTTGTTGTGCGATATTTTCACATACAAGTGGTTGCAAGTTAGGGTCTTTGTTGGAGTTAGAGTGTGAGCAATCAATCATAATGTTTTTAGGTAACTTTGCTTTATCTAATTGTTGCTCAGACAGTGAAACGTGAACTGAATCGTAGTTAGGTTTACCACCACCACCGCGTAACACAATATGAGCAAATGGGTTACCTTTAGTTTTAGTAATTGCTACTGAACCATCTGAATTTATACCTAAAAATCTATGTGGATGTTGTACTGATAATAAAGCATTGACTGCGACATCTAAACTGCCGTCTGTTCCATTTTTAAAACCGACAGCACAAGATAGACCGCTTGACATTTCTCTGTGTGTTTGTGATTCAGTGGTACGAGCGCCAATTGCTGACCAACTGACGAGATCTTGTAAATATTGTGGTGAAATAGGATCTAATGCTTCCGTAGCAGTAGGTAATCCTAATTCAGCTATATCTACAAGTAGCTTTCTACCAATTTCTAATCCTTCTTCAATTTTAAATGTGTCGTTTAAGTAAGGGTCATTGATTAAGCCTTTCCAGCCAACGGTTGTTCTTGGCTTTTCAAAATAAACACGCATTACTATCAGTAATTCATCTTTTAATTCATGTGCAAGTACTTTTAATTTTTTTGCGTAATCTATTGCTGCTTTAGTATCATGAATAGAGCAAGGGCCAACTACACATAAAACACGAGGGTCTTTTCTGTCAATAATATCAAAGACTTGTTGTCTACCATGAATTACAGTCTCTGCTGCAGATTCAGATAAAGGCACTTTGGATCTTAAAGCATTGGGTGTGATTAATGTGGTTTGATCGCTAATGTGAATGTTATGAATTTGATCTTTTATCATTTGCTCTAATGACATTATGTTTCCTTGTGTTTTTAAAAGTTTAGGTTAAAAATTATATTTTTAGGGTTACTTTTGTACAATGCATTTGATGCAGTAATTATTTTAGTTCACAATTGAATATCTTGTTATTTGATCATAATGAACTTAATGCAGTATTGTCAATTACAATTTTTTGTTATGTAGCAGTATAATCAATGAAAATTATACTGGTTTGTTGTAAATACATATGCGCTTTTATAAAAGGTATACAGAGAGCTTTAGATTTATGTATTTTTTAAGTCACGGAATAACTAGCCATGCTTTAAAACATGACTAAATTGTGTTTATTATCGTTTTTCTATCTTGTTATATTTAACTAAATTTTGCTTTTAGATCGTCTGGAATGTTTTCAAATACCTTATTTTTTAGTACAACAAGAGCGGTATTTGTGTTTTGTTCACTAAGGGATGATTCACAAGGAATTTGTTCTTTTAGTTGGTTTAAAGCATCTATTGTTGTTTTATATAATTTTTGGCTTGGGCTTGCGCGATAGTATAAACGTGCGATGACCTCTTGACCTGTATAACAACCTTTGTCATATGATATGCCGTTTAACTCATTGTAATGGATTTCACTAGGAATATATTGCTCGCTTATTTCATCATTAATAAGCAGTAATTTATGCTTAATACAGTGTGCTTTCCATAAATTTTTGTCGGTTTCAGTGAAATTAACGAGAGCTATATGATTAGAGGCTGCTAAAGAAGCAAATTGTATTTTTAGTTGAAGATCATTAAATAGAGTGATTGTTAGACTATTTATTTTTTTTTCTTCTGTATGCGTTATTACACTGTTGAAGTTAAAATTTAGTTGTTCTGTATTTGTTGTGCTTGGAAGTGAAGAGAGAATATGTGATTCAATGTTAAGTATTTCTGCATCACATTTAAAAAATGCTATGTATTTTTTTAGTGTTAGTAATGTTTTTTGTATAATATCATGATGTATTATCAATACATATTGTGGAATGATATTGTCATCTGAAACCTCTTTTGTTGTATTACATAGCAGGAAACTGGCATAAGCTCTACCTTTTATATTGCATAGCGCACCAAGAGAAGGGGTTGTAGGCGTTACTTTTGTTACGTCGCAAGTAACTTGACCTTGTAGGAATTTTTGAGCGTCAATACCTTGAATTGATAAACAAGCAAGTGACATAATGGGGACTCCTAATGTTCTAGTTATTAATGTTTAGTAGTGATAGCGTACGAAATGCTAAATAAAATGTATTCAATCCATAGTGTACTTTATAATGCAGGAATAGTTCCAATGATATGAAGAGAATAAGAATCTTTCTTTTTCATTTGTGACATGTTTTCTAATATAAATGGATTGTTTTTATTAAATGTTAATACGGTTTTTTTATCAGGGTTTTGGTGTATCTTAATTAACTGTATTTGTTTTTCTATATCATCTGGAGATGATTTATTCTCTACTAAGCTACTTGTTGCATTTAATTTTGTCTTACTTAATTCTTCGAGTGGCGTGGTATCTTTGGTATTTTCTGAGGCGGCTGTGTCAGATAGTATGTCTTGTTGTGTGGAAATAACTTTACTAAAAAGTGATGATTTTGCTCTACCTTTATGATCTATGGTTTTAAAGGCAAATGTAGATGTAGATGTATTAAGCGTATCTTTGCTTATTTTTTGTTTGACCAATGAGCAACTTAATGCAAATTGAAGGCTCAAAGGATCATACATTAACGCACTTGTGTACGATATGTCATTGTCAAACTTAGAAGCAAATTTCTTTTTTGTGCTTGCTTGTCCATAGTCAATAGTAAAAGCTTTATTGTTACCAAAAATTTTCTTTTCATACTTATAAAACATAGATGTAACATTACATTTTTCATCTATTTTGAAAGTTGATGATTCTTTGATGGAAATTAAAAAACTTTTCGCATTTCTGGTGGCAACCCAGATACCTTGTTCAATTTGTTCTAATTTGAATTTAGCGACTAAATCTGAAGGAAATGAAGAGCTAGATACCGTGTAGTTTATTCGATACGGCTTTAGATTGTGTGTCGCATTCAAAGAGTTACTATCCAGTGTAGACTCTTTATTTATACTTGCTTTTGAATTATTTACCTGTGGTTTTAAATAATCAATGGATAGGTTGGGTTTGGTTGTAATATGTATGGTTTTTTCTGTTAATTGTTTATTTTCATCCTTTTCACTGTCTGCATGAAGTTGTGTGGCATAGCAAAAAAGTGTACAAATAAAGCAGTGTTTGAGTAATTTTGGTGAAAATGTTGAGTTTTTCATAAAGTCTCCAAGTCGGTTTATTTTGTTATGGTGAATATTGATTATTTAATTAAACAGAGACTTTAATTTGTCTTTATATTTATCTTCTAGTGCTTGTGCTTTTTCTTTTAGTTCATTTTTTTCTTTTTCTAACTTAGGTGCTATCTTAGATTTAAGCTTTTCTTTAGCTCTTTTTTCTAACGCTTTTGCTTTATTTTTTAGTTGAATTTTGGCCTGATTTTCCAGTTTATTTATTTCTAGGCGGCATGTTGGCTTAGTCTCTTCCGTTGTTCCTGATAATCTTTGTTCACAGTGAATCGGCCATACAAGTTTGCTCAAATTTTTATCGACATTTTCTGGTATTTCTAGTTCGTGAAAGTGAGTTAATGTTTGTGTGTTTAAATCAATTACAGCTTGAGTTTTAGCTTTTGCTTTTCTTAAATCAAATGTAACTGGTTTAAGTTGCGCGATATTATTCTTAAACTCAAAAATACCTTGTAGATTTCCAATTTCTGTTGTGTTGGTAAGCAGTCCAGGTTTATGTTTGTAGTCATTTTTAAATAAATAATCGCTAACTAGTGTGGGAAGTTTACTTGAATTATTGTAGATGATATTGGTTAAATTAGTGCCTTCGAGAATGGCATTGCTGCTTTTAAACCCTCCGTTGGTTTTAAAGTTTTTAGATAATAAGTTAGTCGTGTCACCATGGGTTGAAAAATTTATATTTGAGTTAATTTTTAGCTCTAGTGGAGAGGTTTCTTTAAATAAAGTTTGAAGTGTTGTACCAAGATTAACATGGTCTGTATCGAGCTTTCCGTTGATATTAAGGCGTTTAGCTGATGCTGTCAGGTTTGTTTTTGAATCTATTTTTCCATCAAAAAATGAGTCACTATGTACAGTGAAAATATGTGAACTTTGCTTTAAAGTACTTGCTTTCTCTTGTATTTTTAAGTTGATTTTTTTTAACGTGTAATGCTTTAGTTTTGTATTGGTTATCGTAACGTCTACGTTTGCACGTAAGTTTGCCAGCTCATTTAATGGAAGCGGAGTATCTATTGTTTCTTGTGTTGTTTGTTTTGTTGTGTTGCTATTTTCTTCTGGGGTGGATGTATCTTTCTCTGCATCTATTACCGCGATGTATTTGTAAGGATTTAATCCATCGAGTGATAATACGCTGTTAATTAACAACTGTTTGGTGTAATCAAGAGAGAGTGAAAATTTAAGTGTTGCATCATCAAACTCAATACTATTTTCTTCTGATGTTGCGATAGTTTGATTTACTGTGTTGATATTAAGCTTTGTATTAAAACTTAATACTTCAGGCAGTATTACATTAGGAGGTAGCTCAATAAAGCCTGCATTATTTAAATTATTAATAAATATAGTGATAGGGTAATTTTGAGCGTTGATGTTGGCAGTGATAATCGGTGCGTTAAAATCATTAACAGTTAAAGAGCCATTTATTGGGTTACTGTTGTGAAGTAAATTAACGACAGGTGCTGTTAAAGAGGATGCGTTTAGATCGATACTAGTTTTTGTAGATAGTGCAAAGTGAATAGGCGCGTATCCATGCTGTTGTAATTTAACATTAATAATGGAAGTTATAATATCTATTGTTTTTGATTCAAGATCAAAGCTCATATTAATTTGACCATCAATAACGCTGCTTAAATTGTCACTTAAGTTGTTGCTTTCCTTTTGTTTGACCTGATTTGTCGTGTTTGGTTTGTTGCTAAGTTTAAAGGATAGATTAAAAGGATCATTTTTGGAAAATTCACTAATACCAAAACTCTCTAAAATAATTTGTTGGTTGATTTCAGGTGTTTGGATACTGGCTTGTACATTTGTGAAAGAGATATGATGGTTCGTGATTTTCAGTTGATCCAGTATCGATGATGCTGCGTGGTTTTTTTGTGTTTGATCTGTTTCTTCTATTTTATTATGCTTAAGAGATTCATTCGTTTTATTTGTGTCGCTTATTTTACTGTCTGTATTGTCTTTTAGTAGATTATCCCAGTTTGTTTGACCGTTTTTATTTGCTTTATAGTAGGCATGTGCATCATGTAATGCAATGGTTTTAATCTGTAATTCTTTTTTGAATAAAGATAATAGTCCGATTTCTATTTCAGAGTGGTCAGCTTTTAATAAAGTATCTTTTTCTTGTAGTGTATTTACTTGGTTATGTGTTGTATTGTTTAAATGAAAGCCTTGTATTTTGATCTTTAAATTAGGGTATAGTGACGTTTTTACATCGGTGACCTGAAGCGATATATCATAATTTTTTTGTAAGTACTGATTTACATCGTTATTTATAAAATCGGTTGTTATTAATTTTTGCACTGCAATATACAAACTAAGTAAAAAAATAGGTACAAGTAGTAATACAAAAATAAGTGTATATTTTAAGAATGATGATCTAAAACGTTTCATGCGTATACCTTTTGCTCTGTATTGATGAAATGAGCCATCAATGGTTTCTATATTAATCGTTGTTGGTTGTGCGGTTGGTTTGTTTTACTGAGATAGTATCTCTTATATTACTTGTTTTGTTTGACTAATCATTTTGACTAAATATAATGATTTAATATTGTTTAGTTTTGTCATTTTGTTTGTTTTATATCGACCCTTCGATCTGATTGTTAATGATCTTTAGGTTATTCTTTATTTTGGTTATCTTATCTATGTTGCTTATGAAAGTGAATAAGTTTCGAATAAAAAAGTACATTGCGCAAGTTATAGAGCAACATTGGTATAAAAAAACGAATTCTATGTTAACTGTATGTTTTCTTCCATTATCTGGTGTGTTTGCATGTTTGAGTTTTCTTAAAAAAAAACGTGCATTGCGTGATCAGATAGAGCGATACTTTATATCTTCTGCTGCAATTTGTGTTGTAGGCAATATTGGCGTTGGCGGAAATGGTAAAACACCAATAGCCTTGTATTTAATTGAGCATTTAACGAGTATAGGTTATAAAGTTGGTGTGGTTTTACGTGGAGGGCGTGCATGTGATAAGCCTACTCAGGTGACAAGAAAATCCTCTGTTTCAGCTGTAGGTGATGAAGCGATGCTTTACGCTAATTCATCTGCAGCTATTGTAGTTGCATGTCATAAGCGAGTGGATGCAGTCTATGCATTAAATCAATTAAAAAAAGTAGATATTATTATTAGTGACGATGGTTTGCAGCATTATCACATGCCAAGAGATTATGAAATTGTTGTTATTGATGGTTCAACGCGGCCTACAAGTTATAATTTATTGCCAAATGGCCCCTTTAGAGAGAGGTTAGATCGTTTAAAACAAGTTAATCAGATTATTATAACTAACCCTAATCCATCGGTTGTTAGCGCTAAATCTAGTGTTGACACCAAAGAGTGTTTTGATAATAAAAAGTTGAAAAATACTAAGTTAAATAAAGGCGTTAATTATTATGACTACGCTCAGCCTGTTGCTCTTGCGCATTGGCACTTTAAAGGAATGTTTTCTGTACTTCAAAAAGAATTAAAAAAAGGTCAAACAGTTACAGAAGCCGAGCCTTTATCTGAAAGTATGTGTCTGAACGCATGGCAAAAGTTATTAGATTCGAATGCCTTAAAAGATCAATTTGGTGATAAGCAAGTCATACCTATTGTTATTGTTTCTGCGATTGCGAAACCACAGAGAGTGGAACGTTTATTTAACAAGGTTTTTACACACTATATTGAACAGGGGCTTATTAAGGTTGTTGATACGTTGTATTTTGAAGATCACCATTTATTTACATCGTCTGATTTTAATCATTTGAAAGAATCGATTGTAGTTATGACTAGCAAAGATATGGTTAAATGTCATACATTTGCTCAGCCATCTTGGTTTTATATGGATTTGAGTGTGGTGTTTAGTGAGGGTGAGGGTAAACTCTGGGAAAACTTAACGTTGTCTTGTTTGCCGATAGCTCCTATAAAATTAGCGCCTAGAAAATAATACGAATTAAATATTCGCTTATTTAACTATTTAAATGGTTGATTAAACATAAAAACATTTTAAACCAGTATTTTGTAAAACTTTGTGAGGTTATATGCATATAGAATTTGTTTGTTTAGGTAATATTTGTAGGTCACCTACAGCACATGCTGTAATGGAGTCGATATTAAGAAAGCATAAATTATCCGATAAAGTGACAGTTACGTCATCTGGTACAGGTGATTGGCATTTAGGATGTTCTCCTGATAAAAGAGCCCAGCATTACGCGTTGAAACGTGGTATTGATATGGGACATCTTCGAGCTGAACCATATACAAATGATCGTGCAAGTGAAGCCGATCTTGTGTTGGTTATGGATCAATCAAATTATACGAATGTAAGCGCTTTAACTGAATCTATTAATCAAAATAAAGTGCATCTTTTTCTAGAGTATGCTGAAGATCACGCCCAAAATGCATTGATTAATGAAGTACCTGACCCATACTATGGTGGAGATGATGGTTTTGATTATGTTTTGGATTTAATTGAGGTGGCGTGCGAAAAAATAATTAAAAAATTGTGTGTTTTATGAATAAATATTTAATACATTTCATATTTAATATAATTTACGTTTAAAAGATTGCATAAATAATGAATAGTAGTACTCGTACACCGATTGACAACACACTGGGTTTGCCGTGTTATAGTGAAAATGTATTTACCATTAATCGTATACAAGATTGTTATAAATTAGCCGACTCCCTTAATTTAGGTGATGCATATGCCTGTATTGGTGAGGGGAGCAATTGTATTCTGACTGAGCTTCCAAATACTCAGTTGGTCTTAATGCGTAACAAAGGAGTTTATTGCCTTTCTGAGACTGAAGATACAATTGAATTTGAGGTTGAAGCTGGTGAAAATTGGCATGAATTTGTGCAGTATAGTGTAAACAATGAGTGGAGTGGTGTTGAAAATTTAGCCTTTATTCCTGGTAGTGTGGGCGCTGCTCCCGTGCAGAATATTGGTGCATACGGTGTTGAATTTAAAGACGTTTGTATATCCGTACGTGTGTTTGATCCGTATACTCGAAAATTTATGCGTATTCCTAAAGATGCTTGTGGTTTTGCTTACAGAGATAGTGTATTTAAGCGAGCTCATTGCGATTGGATTATAGTCAGTGTCCAGATTGTCTTATCAAAAAAAACAAAATTAAATCTAACCTATGGTGAGCTTTCTCGTTTAAATCAAGAGCACTCTTTAAGTTTAGAAGATGTATTTCATCGGATTGGTGATATTCGATGGTCTAAGTTACCAAAACCTTCAGTTTTAGGTAATGCAGGTAGTTTTTTTAAAAACCCTATGTTATCAACCTTTGCATTTGATAATAACCCCTTACTTGTTGATGTACCATGTTATAAAGTAGATGATGATTTTGTTAAAATATCTTGCGCTTATTTGTTAGATCAACTGGGTTATAAAGGGTATCGTGAACATGCATTTGGCTTTTATGAAAAACATGCGTTAGTTTTAGTACATTTTGGTGGTGGATCGTTAGACGAATTGTCTTTATTTATTGATAAAGTTCAAAAGGATGTGTGCAAGCACTTTGGTGTATCTATTGAACCAGAGCCTGTCTTGATTAAGTGAATTATTAAATAAGTTTATCTTGCGAATAGCTTTAATAAGCTGAAGTGCTTTAATTATGTTTTAATCGAACGATACATATAAAAATACTTTTGCATAGAGTATTAACTATTTATATGGGATCGTTATGAAGACTAAAATCAATGGTTTAAGCATTAAAAAAGCATTTAAGGTGATGGGATTTACGGCTGTATTTATTGTATTGCAAACGGTACAAGCAAAAACATTTGAGGAGATGTTTGCGGCAGATAATGCTGGTGTCGTTCAAGAGACGTGCAGTGCAAAAAAAGAAATGAACTTGTTAATTCCTTTGGGTTTGATGAATAAATTACGAATGGATTCAGATCCTAAAAATCTTCAGTCGTGGAATCCAGATGGTGGGCTTAACTCACCGCATGTCGAATCATTAGTACGATGTGTTCTACTTCAAAGAAAAAGAAAAATAGAAGATTTAAAAATATCGCAAGCTTATAAAGAAGGCGGGTACCGACGAAGTGATGGTAAGCCTAATGCAGTTTTGTTAAAAGGCCACAGTTGTAGAGATTTAAAATATATTTATGATGAGGTACCTTGTGATATGGTTCGCGGTAAAGGAGATTTTGCACTGTATTTGTTGAATCAAGGTGCACTATAAACACTTCATATGATTGATGGTGTATACATAACTGAGGCTGTATTTTTGGGTGCTTATATATTAAGTGGTGATGAATTAATCGTATGTTTAGTATAAAGTTCTTAGGTTGGTGTTCGGTTTAATTAGTGTTAAAATGCACGACTCTTATTTTGTTGCTCGCCACTTAATTTTCCAAAACTTCAAAAAAACCAATAGAAAAGATACGTTATGAATGAAACACCTATAAAGTCTCAAGAACTGCCTCAAGAGATTGAGCCGAAAGAAGTGCTTACTCCAAAACAAAAAAAATTAAAAATACGACACAATAAATTACGTAAACGTATTCGTCGTGAGACTGCTAAAGCAATTATAGATTTTAATATGATTGAAGATGGCGATAAAGTGATGGTTTGCTTATCTGGAGGTAAGGATTCGTATACTTTGCTTGATAGCCTTATGTTTTTGCAGAAAAAAGCCCCGATTAATTTTACTATATTTGCCGTGAATTTAGATCAAAAGCAGCCTGATTTTCCTGAGCATATTTTACCTAACTATTTGGATCAAGTGGGGGTAGAATATCAAATTGTTGAAGAAGACACCTACAGTATTGTAAAAGAAAAAGTTCCTGAAGGTAAAACGACATGCTCGCTTTGTTCTCGGTTACGTCGCGGTATTTTGTATCGTACAGCAGAAGAAATTGGAGCAACTAAAGTGGCGCTAGGTCATCATCGAGATGATATGTTAGAAACGCTATTTTTAAATATGTTCTTTGGTGGATCCTTAAAATCTATGCCCGCTAAGCTAAAAAGTGATGATGGTAAAAATATTATTATTCGACCCTTAGCGTATTGCGCTGAAAAAGATATCGCCGAATACGCTCAATTTGAAAAATTCCCGATTATTCCATGTAACTTGTGTGGCTCACAAGAAAATTTACAGCGTAAAATAATTAAAGAAATGCTTACGGATTGGTCTATTAAGCATCCAGGTCGTATAGAGTCTATGTTTAGGGCTATTCAAAATGTTAAGCCATCCCATTTATTAGACCGATCTTTGTTTGAGTTTACTGAACTAGCGCAAGAAGATCC
>JACLAC010011892.1_pt1 | contig 24268 bp, 23 predicted proteins | sample 8027881 | NCBI WGS metagenome assembly JACLAC01 (sample SAMN15725517, study PRJNA655200) | protist metagenome | isolation source: fluorescence activated cell sorting (FACS) single amplified genomes of... | place: Spain: Blaines Bay Microbial Observatory, Mediterranean Sea | collected 2016-01-19 | reverse complement strand
AGTCTTGCTCTTGCTCTTACTTCTACCATATTATACTTGCTCTTGCTCTTGCTCTTACTTGCTCTTGCTCATATTATACTTCACTTCAGCCGCTTTCATGACGCAGACTGTCCAGCTGAACAACACGACTTCCGTGAAGTTCGAGATCTGGGACACAGCCGGCCAGGAGCGGTATCGGTCGCTCGCGCCGATGTATTACCGCGGCGCCGCAGCAGCGGTGATAGTCTTCGACTTGACGAGCAAGGACAGCTTCGAAGGCGCAAAAACGTGGGTGACCGAGCTGCAGGGTGTGAGCCAGCCCGAAAACCTAGTGATTGCGTTGTGCGGAAACAAGGCCGATCTCGTGAGTACGGATAGCAACGGCGGCAGCAGCAACATGCGGCAGGTGGATACTGAGGTGAGATACTTTCTTTACTTTACTGATTCCTGTTTTAGATAATATTTAGACTTTAGCTTTTTTAGGTTTAGCTTTGGTCTAGAATTAGATAGAGTGGAGGTTTGATAGACCGAACCTTAAGCGAACATCTGTTGAATATTTAGGCTTAATCTTTCTTAATTCTTCACTAGTTTGTGGTTATGCTACCTCACTACCGGATGAAGTAAACCAATGAGAAAACCTTTTTCTTCCACCTACTCCAGACCGCACAAGACTACGCCGAGTCCAGCGGCATCCTGTACCTTGAGACGTCGGCTAAGTCCGGGCAGAACGTGCAGGAAGTGTTTCAGGAGATCGCGCGGCGACTACCGATCACCGTTAAGGAAGAAAACAAGGACAATCTGAACCTGCAGCAGAGCAAGACGTCATCAGCCATGAGCAACTGCAGCTGCGGACTGGGAGGTTAAATGGCGTGGCTGAGTGCGATTGTGAGAGCTTTTAGGATAGAGGTCTGGTAAGTGTTTGACCAGACAAGTTTTGATTTTTGAAATTTCTTGCTGCACAAGCACAAGTAGAGGTAGAGGACGAGTTGCACTTGCAACTACAACACTGTTCACTTTTCACCGCTGTCATAAGCACATCAAAAATGGTAGTTATCTGGGCTAAGAACATTTAGAACAAGGGATGGGTCGTTAGAGTTAGATGTTGACCGTGGAAAAATTTCCGCTGATGATATCATTGCTTTCCATGATTGACTTTGACTGAAGATGTTCATGCTGCTGCTGTATATTTCTGTATTTCTAGTTGTTGTATCTATCTAACTATGTGTCTATATGTATACGTATAGTCTTAGTTGTGTCGTTTCTGTCGTCGTGGTAACTTAGCTGTATCTATGAATGTTTGTTGTATAAGTGAAGACAAGTTTGACACTATCTCGGTACGCTCAACAAGAGGGAAGATGATCGTACTCGTCGATTTCGTATAAGAACATATACATATTCTAGAAGATGGTTCGCATCGGCTTCATTGGCACTGGTGCGATGGGAGCACCCATGGCTCGGCAAATATTCGAAAAGTATGTAAATGATGACCTGTGACTCGAACTAATTCTATGGAACCGCACAGAGGAGAAAGCGTAAGCGCTGTCTAACGAACTGAATTTAGTTTCGGCCCGGCGTGAATCGGTATCTATAACTGGGCAACAAACTTGTGCAGTCCAGTCCATCGCAGAGATGGTCAGTTGCTTTACGGAAGATGGGATACTCTTAGGATGCAACTTCATCGTCCTCATGTTGATCGACGACGACGCAACCAAGAATGCGATATCCACTCTTGTGCGCGCGGCCGGTCAGTGGGATGATGATGAGAGTTTCATCCCGCCTACAGTAATTAACTGCGCGACGATATCTTAGTGAGTTGGTGGGTCATATCGACGTTGCGTGCTAGACTATGAGAATGCAGTTTTTGAATGTGACCGTCACTGGCCGGCCTGAACATGCAGCAGCTGGGCAATTATGTAGCTGGGTATGATACAAACGGGATAAGAGAAGCAAATTGAAATATATTGAAGAGGAACCCTGAGATTAGATTTGAGATGACGCTATCCTTAACGTCATCAGCAAGTGGAGCAAGCAACACGCAGTGGTATCACGCGAGGACGCTGCGGCGTCTTGAAAGTTCAAACTGGCCACGAACTTCCTTGTCTACGGCATTGGCGAACTGCTCTAGTGAGGAGTGTGTACTATTGGATAAATAGGGAGTAGACAGGAAGTTTCTACTGGAGTGGGTGAAAGGGTTAGCGGGAAACAGTATCATGGAGGTGTACTAGTAAGAAAATAGTGTAGTAAGGAGTTTCACGAGGGTGAAAAAGATAAGGTTGGTGCTTCGTTAGGTGTGGGATTGAAGGATATGCGGCTGATCAGCGATATGTGTCCTGATCTTCCTATCAGCAAGGCGACACTGGCTCATATGGAAGCAAAGGAGAAGGATCTGAAAGAGGATGAGCGGGGATTGACAAGTGGAGATGCAGAATGGTGCAGCGTATTAACTGCAGTAGAGGCTCTATATGGAGGTAGTGGTGCTACTCAAGAATGAGAAAAATGTTTACTAAATAGTTGATGTACTTGTACAAACCACCTGTCCCTGATGGAATGAGATTATGTCGATGCTGCGTACTTGAACTTACTCTGTGTACTCGTTGTGTGGACGTTGTTGTGGGCTACTTGTATCATTCAATTGGGACAGACACAGACTACTGGATCAACGTTGAAAAATGATGGTAAGCTAATTTGGGAAACGTTGCTAGTGTGACTAAATAGGAGAGCTGTAGTTGTACTTACTAGACAATCTGTATTAAAGAAACATCAATAAAGATGACGTATTCTGTCGCGTCTCGACCTCTGCTCGCGCTTCTCGCGATAGTCGCCTCCATTGGCACGGTATCACTCCCGGTCCACGCCGCGGTGCGACGAACGACGAAGAAGGCTCAAGCCCAGCAAGGTAAGGGCACCAAGGACAAAGAGCACGTCGACACCACCGGTGCAGTCGCTGGCGAGACGATCACCAAAGTCGCGTAGAAGACCGGCGAGAACTGAAAGCTCGATTTTCTCTCGCAGTACACCGAAAACTATCTGATTCTGGACGACGGAACGCTGGCCACCAACATGAAGGACGGCAACATACCGCGCGTAAACTACCAGACGTACGCGCAGGAGCAGTACGACGCGTACCCCAACAACCAGGAGATTCTGGATAAAATTAGGTGGGATAAGCCGCTGAAGCCCAAGGGCATGATGAACAAGACGTTCAAAACGCAGGGCGTGCCGCTGATGTTCGGCTGGATGGCAGCGTACGACCCCGAGTTTGCGGGGAAGCCGAAGTTGGTAAAGTCGCCGGGCGAAGAAACCGATGTGTGGGTGTCGGAGCTGGACCCGGAATTGATCAGGCCGTTCAAGCGGGGGCTGGCGCGGTTCTAAGTGTGATCGCGTTGATGAGCGTAAGCCTGCCAAGCTTGAGCTCGAGCAGCTCAGTAGAATGTTGTGTGTGATGTCATGTGAGTAATTTATGTGTGAATCTGATTGAGCATGAGATAAATTGACCAATTTGACAGATGAAGATGATAGTGATACAATTTGAATTTTGTTTATGAGCGTGACTTAACTACTATAGGTTTACTTGGTCGTGGACCCTTGTTAGTGGTAGTCGTGGTCGTAGTGCGAGGTAGGTACGGGAAAGACGTTATAAATCTGCTATATGGTACTTGAGATTGAGAGAACAGAGACGCATACTTGAGAGCGACGTATAAATTTGCTCAGGACGGTCTTCTACTTCTTCTTCAAGATGGCGAAATCCGTGACGTACTTTCTTGGTGTCGCGCTTGCTGGCTCAAGCCTAGTGCCTTCTGCACTGGCTGAGGCGGCTTCACTCTCCAACACAGTTGACCACATGCAGTGTCGCGCGGAGCACTACCAAAGTGGCGAGTTCGAGCAAGACGGGCACAAAATTATGGCAAGTCTCTGGCCGCAGTGCGCTGAGGCCGGGCAGTATGGTGGCGTGGTGTTCGACTAGACGCGAACCTGCTGTAACGTCGACATGGCCGTGACTATGACTGAAAACAACAAGTCGGTGTTCGATTTCAAGCGACGACTTGCGCCGGATGCGCGAGACGTGATTGAGCAGTTCAATGGCATCCTTTGAAACTACCCGGATGACAGTGAGAACCCATACGACTGCGCGAAAGTGTCGGTACGCATGATACGGCACCGTATTAAGCTTCTTGGCTATGCGGTATTGTTCATCTCGAAAGGCATCGACGCACTCGAGAAGTTGGCCGGCATCCTGGCCTGCAACGTGTGCTTTCCCAAGCAGTATCCAGCCGGTAACGCGCCAGCAGACACGCACATCGCGAGCCAGCCCGAGTACGTGGAAACGCTGGACGAACTCAAGAACGCATTCGTCAACATGCGGATGCTCGCGCGCACACTTTACCTAAAAGATCATGAGGAGACCAAGATGTGTTTGCACGCCATGCCTGGATACTTCGCTGCGCTGAATGAAGGCTACGACGGTGGGCTGGCAGGTTCGGCACTGTATAAGAAGCGCCAAATGGGGGAGTTGAGTTTCGAGCGCGAACAGGAAATCAGCGTGATGCCCGCACCGGGGCCGGCTAGTCCGGTCAACAGCTTCGACGAACTCGCGAAGAGCGGGGTGCAGTCGTGAATCTTCGACGTGGAGGACGCAGACGAGGCGCTGACATTGCTGCAGGACGACATCAACAAGGAGCTTGAGCACTGGTACCACAACCTGGTGCACGTGCTGAAAGACATCGACGGCGAACGCGTGTCCGTGCCCACGTGGGGAAAGTGGAACGACCGTTTCATGTTTCCGGCAACCAGCACAGTGCAGAAGCTCATGTACGAGCTGCAGATCGCCTACAGGTTGTACGACGGAACCACGGATGCCGCGGCCAAGACGCTGCTGAACCTGAAGGCGACGACGCCCCACGGCATCATCGCTGGCGACGGGGGCATGAAGGATCTTTACACCGGGCTGGACATTGCGGAGCACCATCAGGACCTCTTCAACGAGGGCGGACAGACGTACCTGGATCGGCGCGCCGCCGTGTGAGTCGACTTGCTCGTCGAAAGCTATTTTTATGTCGCGATCAAGAGCAAGGTGCTGTGAGACGAACCAAGGATAAGTCAGCGTGTCTCCTTCTTGCCGCCTGCATAATGAGCCAAGTTCAAGGCTGGTCTCCAAAACCCTCACGAGGCAGAAGGAAAGATTGTACGCCTGGCAACAGGCGCGCGAGGCACGCATGTACCTGATTTCGACGCACGTCAAGCTCATGGAGCAGAAGTACGAGAACTAGTAGCGAACCGCGACGGTTTTACGACATGCCACCTAAAATGGCGCGGCAGCTGTCCAACGTGCAGTTCGCGAACATGGAGGTGGGTCACATGCTCATGAGTTAGTAACAAGAAGAGCCAGGATTATAGGGTGTTTTGTGAAACACTATATTACAGAGACGGTGAGAACATCACGACGCGGTAGGTGACTGCGCCGGAGCAGCAGATGACGCGATACAACTGATACAAGCAGGCGCTACCACCGCAGTTGATGCGCGTGCAGACGGAACCGTAAATTTAGGAAATTCCACCTGAGAAGTTGAAGGATGAGCACAAACTGTCAGCGCTGAAGCGGGGTGAGAAGCAGACCAGCAACTGGCTGACGGTATTGCTGGAGGAACGCGACATCAACTAAGCCAACAGCTGAATCATGGACACATTCAAAGGCGGGGATGAAGAAGAAGAGAAAGCCCTCGAGGGAGCTAACCTTGACGGGCGGCACCAGGAGTACATGGGAAAACGAAATTGAAGAGTTGATGGTAGTTATGGCAAAAAGAAAAAGAAGGCGGGGAAGTCGCTGCGTCTGCCTGCAGCGGATCCCAATCTCAAGTACAAGCAGCGCACGCAGGGCGAGGGCGTGGCCGTCGTGGTGCGCGTGACGGACAAGACGCGTCTGGTGAAGAAGATAGCTGACGAAGCGCAGATCCTGAACGACGCGCTCGGTGAGCAGGGGACGTTGAAGTTCGTGCTCATGGAAGATTGGGATGAGTGGGAGCCGAAGCACAACCACTGACCGGCGGCGCTGGAGAAGATCAAGACGATCTAGGTGTTAAACACCGAGGGCGACATCGAGTACGTGAAGAAGGGCAGTGACGCTATCGACTTTGACGCACGACAGGACGGCGTGGCGATTCAGCTGTAGAACAAGATCGACACGAACATCGAGAACTCGATATCGCTGAGAGACGACAAAGAGTTCGAGTTCTCCTAGAAGCAACGGGAAGAGAAGGAGAAGTAGAAGAGCAAGCTCTAGTAGCTCCAGCTCAATAAACAGCGCCGTAGACTCGATGTTCGACAAGAACAAGAAGAACGTGCGCAACCGCATGGAGCGATACCCTGCCGTGTGGCGCAAGTACCACAGCCAGACCAAAGAGCAGGCTGCCAGGAAGATAGTGAAAGACTACATGCACTTGTTTGAAGGACGGCCAGCCAGGAATCCCGGCAGCGTCTACGACTTCCGGTACGGCATCCTGTGCGACTTTTCCGACAATGTGATGGACCCGGTGGAAACCTTCAAGGTACACGCCTACAACCCGGTGGCGGGGGGAAACGCGCACCACAGCGCCATCAATCCCCACCCTTTTAGCCGTAAACCTTGGAAGTGAGACATGCTCGACGAGGCGTGAAAAGCAGAGTAGAACAGCAGCAGCGGGACCATCAATATCCACGACGTGGAGGGCATCTCGCTCGCGTGACTGGACGCACTGAACGTGACGGTGCCGATCAACGAGATAGTGGTGAGCGAGGAAGAGAAAAGCGGTTTCAGAAATAGAGAGACCGGCGAACTGGAGGAACGCGGAGTTGATATCAATGGAGAAAAGCACACGTTCTAGTAGGAGTCTGAAGGATTTGATGCGCTACTTCCTGGACGAAGGCGGTGTAGACTTCACGACCGGTGGCGGACGGATAGCAACGGGTAGCTACGGTGGCTTCGGCGTGTACGACTCTTTGCCGCCGTACTGCGAGGTGATTTACGACCGCGTCCGGGAGGACGAGGACTGAAAGAACAGCGAGGAGGGCATTAGGCGGAAGGCGAGCGGCCTGATGGTGAGCGAGCGGGTCGGGATGGATCCGTTCAAGCTATATTCATAGTGATGAGCGTGGGTTGGATGTAAACCTAGACTGGATGGAGCTGTACCACATCTTCGACAGACTTACAGGGCTGCACGACCGGACGACGGGGAAGTTGCGGTCCGACACGCCAGGAAGCAAGAAGCTGGTGTATGTGTGTCACCCCTTCAATCTGTGCGGCGGCCACGGGGACAGAACGAACGGCATGCTCATGGCCTTCCTGCTGGGCTTGTTTACGGAGCGCACAGTGTACTTCGACGCCGACAACCCGCTGCCGCTGCAGATGCTGCTGCAGCCCGCCGAGCACGACTGGCGCATCGCGCACACCGCCGAACTGGCGTCGCTAACCAGTGCGGGCTATTACCAGCTGGACGAGCGGTGGCTGCACCGGGACTTCGAGCTGCTGCTGAACGAGCCGGCGGAGACGATTCTGGTGCAGGTGAATCTGCGCGAGTTTCCGAGCATTTTGAACTTCCCCTTCCAGACGTTCCAGGACGGCAAGTTCGCGCACCTGCAGGGCATCGCGGACAAGCTGCGGCAGCACGACTACCTGTAGTAGGAAGATGTGGCACTACCTGTTCCAGCCCAGCTTCTTCCTGCAGCAGCAGGTGCGGAACGCGCGCGAGCACATGGGGCTGCGCGACGGGCAGCCGTACATCGGCATCCACTTCCGGGCTGGCAACGAGAGCCGGTGGTGGGACCCAGACCGCCATCCGCTCGACTCGATTCGGCAGTTCCTGGCGTGCGCCAAAACTATAGAATATGAGATGTTCGGCGAAGGTTTGGCGGCGGAGCTTGGCGTGAAGTGGTTTCTGAGTAGTGACACGGCGCGCGTGCTGGCGGTGCCGGAGGTGGCTTCTCTCATCTCTATCGACGAGGACGAGCAGGGCAATTTTATTGGTGTGAACTACGAGAACAGCAAGCTGATCTACATCAGCGACAACGCCGTTCCTGATAAAGTGGGGCACATTGATAGAAGTAAGATCGACGGCGTGATCAACGGCGCGTCGCTGGCGTACGTGAGCTACACGCTGCTGCAAGAGGCCACGGCGGTGGTGCTGTCGAGGTCCTTCTTCGGGGAGACGGCGGCGGAGACAGGGCACTCGGGCACGAACGCATACTTCTACGACGGGTGCTGGAAGATGGACCTGTCGTCGAGCTAAGGCTAAGCTAAGGCTAAGGGGGTTGACGTTGAGCTTGAACTTGATGAGGTTGAGAGATGAGAACGAGATTCTGTTATATTAGACTCTGGTATTATATGTCGATGTTGAAACTATGATCGAATGAACGTGATGGTGATGGTTGCTTTTGGTTTTGGTACTATTCTATAGAACGTCTTATCTACTTCTTCTATTCTTGTACAACGTTGTTTCAGTTTTACTTTATCGGTCGCTCAACACTCTTCTTCATTTCTGTACACCTGGCTACACAACTTGCTCTTTTATGCAATGAAATAAGTGTGTGTGCCTTGTTCTTAGTTCATGATCACTCTGCTTCTTCGAATATCACGATCTTCATCCTCGTCATACACTCATACTTTAAAGAAAAATCAACAAAAATCTACAATTCCAAAAAAGTTATCTGCAGAAGTATTTTCAACATTTTGTACGTGAACGTGAATTAACACTACTACTAACTTTAATAGTTAGAAAAGGCGAAGAGGAAGACGAACATACTTAGATACTTAAGGTTAAGATTAAGTATATACAACCGATAATCGAGGTATTAAGTACAAACAGCCTATAGCACTGATAAAAAGTCTACTTGTGCGCGAAGACAAGATGGATGACTACGACCAAGATCTTGCCTTCGAGGCTATTGATGCGGAGCTTAATACAGCGGGTGTTGGGCAAAGCTCAATACCGGTGTGAGCTTCAGTAGGAGTAGTAGATATTGACGTTATGCCTGGTGAATTCAGCATAGATGAAGAATACGTATTCGCATGCACGCTGGCAAACGGCGAGACCATCGACGTCGCCGCCAAAGACTAGCGCGATGCGACGGCACGAACATACGACTACGACTTAGACACGAATACCATAGTCAGAGCCCATGGTCTCAAGCTCGCGCTCTCTGCGCGGCTGGACGGTGTGCCATGGAAATACCTGGAGCTATGACTTGACGGTGAAGGCTGCAGTACCAATAGCAATACCGATAATAGCAATACCGATGCGGAAACTAGCACCTTCCTCCGCGACTTAGTCGATCTAAATGCCTTGCCGAATGTGCGTCGTTAGATCTTTAATAACGATAATGGTAAAACTAAAACACAGTTGTGGTGTGTTGCACTACGTGTAATGGTTCTACCGTTCCGTCCTGCGGATTTACAGTATAGCCTGCCACTTCACGTGTCTGCGTGACTGTCCAGGTTGCTCGACGAATGAATAGCAGACCCCATGAAGAACGAGGCAAGGACTCTACTTGGTTATCCAGCGGGCGACTACGACTGGGAATACGACGGGCACGGGATACATATCGCCAAGGTCATTCAGGCATACCTTCGTCAGCGCTATTCGCACAGCACTTTGCGCGAGCTAACGTATGAACTAGGGCAGCTGTGCTTGATGTCTGATCTCTTCACTAGATACTTTCTCTGGGTCTACTTGAGCCGAAAGCACATCGTGGTAGGCCGACCGGATATTTCAACTGGATGGAAAAAAACTGGAAAAACAGATAATCAACAAAGAAGAAATGTCGACTGGAAGAAATTTCAACTGGAAAAAAATAACTGGAAGAAATTTCAACTGGAAAAACAGTGTAGTGGAGAGCTGTCGGGAGGATTTGCGCCTGTGTTAAAGTGGACACCAATTCTCACGAGAAAAGGATGTTGTACTGAGCATACGAAGGTACTACGGAAAGTGGTGGCAGTACTTCATGTCCAAGGATAAATGGGTCGAAACGTACCTTGTTCCATGGGATGTGCAAGGTATAAATGAGCAGCGGGAATAAAGGCGATCAAAAATAATTGGAGAGCTCAAAAAGAATCTGAATGCATTCGATTGAACTCGGCGACGAGAAAAGGCGTAGTTGTGCACGGCTATGGCGGGTGCCTTACGTTGTGTCGCGTTACGCCGCGAAGCTAAAGAGAGATTCCTTTGTGACAGCGCACTTGAAGCATAGCGACTGCTTGCGTTGGCGAAGGCGGTATCAGATGCGTCTCCGAACGAGCATCTGTTAGCGGATGATCTTGCCTATCCTGACCTACTAGACCACATTGTATCTTTTCTAACGCCAGGGGACACGTGAACGAAATGTGATGACCTTTATACACTCGACGGTAGACCAACTGATGAAGATACAGGTGGCATCGTGGTTTTTGATGAAACGTTTTACGGTGGGCTGGACATTGACGAGACTATTCTCAATGATAGCGATCATGAGTTTTGCAGAGTTGTTGCTTCTGGTGGACTTTTAATTGGAGCTGTACCACCGCCAGAAAAATTTTTTGCTCCAACTGAGTATTTGGGTCTTGACGGTGACCTATCATGTTGTCGTTACTCATGGTTAGAAGCAAGTGTATTTGAAAGTGCTTCAGAAATTGAAAAAATAAAAAAGGACCGTACTCTGCGTGTCGCGGAGAGGGTCGCTGAGAGGGCACTCGAAAAAAAGGACCGTGTCGCGGAGAGGGCACTCGAAACTGCCATTGTTTTCATTCATTCGCAGTAAAACGTACATACTGCAGATGTATTATAAGGTACTAGATTAATTTTGTTCGCCGAATGATAGGGACGGTAAGATAGATACGCCATGGCTGGGATAAGTGGAGGTAGATTCAAGATTAACATTATGATCTGGTTCACACTTTTGATACTAATAGATGCTTGTCAGTCACAACTTTCGTTGCGGTCTAACTATCTTTTTATATATAGAAATAATTGGTGTTCGTTGGAGTTGGTTTGATGTTTTTAGTACTTTGTTCTGAGAGGTGAAAGTACAAGTAGTAAGTTATTGTTAAGGTTGACAGACGAGCGCTCTACGAACTGTCAACCTTAACAATGAATTATGTAACGTGAGAAGTGAATGAATCGTCTGCCTGTCTCGTATTTTTCTTCAATGGTTCCGTTTATGTTTTATACTTTCATCCTACTATACAGTTCAAACCGATGGGATGTACATTGTCTCGGACTTCAAAAATCGCATACCGACGAGAGCGAGAACTTTTAGTGCGAGAGATCACTCAGATCCAAATTTTTCTTCACGTGGTGTCACGTGGCTCTAAACGTTTTTTTGTTTTTAAATAAATTCAACAAACTACTTACTTCTACAACATCTACAAAAGAATAACTAATCATCTCCTGATTAAATGCCGCCTAAAGCGAAGCCTAAAGCCAAGGTTGGTGCCGCAGCACCCAAGGCGAAAGCTGGAGCCGCGCCGAAGGCCAAAGCGGCAGCCGCACCACCACCTCCTCTGAAGGAGGAGCCTGACGTTCCGATCAACATGGAGGAAGTCCTTGGTGTTCTCAAGCCGGCGTCGTCGAACAAGACTACGTTGATCGACGGATACGAAGCCGCGATCAAGAAGGCAGAGGAAACGCTCGGTGAGATAGACAAGAAGCTAAAGAAGGAACAGGAGAAGCTATCAGAAGGCGTCACGCACGACTCGCTGAACGCTGACAAAGCGGCCATCGAGCAGCTTCTCATCGACATTCGCGCAGGACTGGAGGACCGCAAAGAAGTAGAGCAGCTCCTCAAAGAGCAGAAGCACATATCTGTTGACTACGTGGAGCGAACAGCGGAGTTCTACTACGGCGTCACCGGTGGTGCGGGCGCGATCGAGGACAGCACTGAGGTTCTGCTCACCAGCGCGCTGTGACGCTGAAAGCAGTACGAGGACTGACGCGACTGCTGAAAGGAGAAGTACAGAGAGCTCAAGGAGGCGCACAGCGACAAGCTCCAGGACGCGCAGCGCGACTACGACGCGCAGTGGAAGCGCTAGTAAATAACTGAAGAAGGACTTTGACAAGCTGATGGACGCAGCGGGGGACGGCGATCTCTAATAAAGTAAAAGCGGTGCTGGAGAAAGTGGGATATAAGGATGGCGGCGGTCGCGACTCGAATGGTGTCAAATACCTGATAGACTTGGACGACCACGAAGGCACCACGGCCTTTAGCGAGGCCTGTATGAGTGGTGACACGGAGTGCGTCGAGTACTTCATTGAAAAACAGGCGCACCTCGACGCCGCGTGCGATAAGGGCAAGACCGCGCTATTTCGGGTGGCATATAATCGGATGCCTGAAGTGGTGAAGATGTTGCTGGAAGCGGGCTAGGATGTGAACGCAGGGGGAGGCGAAAACAGCGTGATGAACTGCAATCCGTCGAAAGACGTGAAAGACCTGTTGGAGGGCAGTGCGAAGAAGAGCAAACGCATGAACCTCGAAAAAGGTGACTCGCTAGAACTGCAGCCTGGCGATGTAGACAGCTTGCAGCAGCTGCCCGAGCCGTGGCCGCGGCTGGTCCGGCTGTGCTTCGACAAGAAGAACCCGCTGAAGCTGGAAGACGACAAGGCACGTGTAAACGTGCTCAATGCACTGCTGGACCTGGACGCGGAGTTACTGGATCAGGCAGTAGATTCGTCGAACGGCGCGACCGCACTGTGGTTCGCGTGCAACGCGGGCAGCCTCGAGTGCGCGAAGTTTTTGGTGAAGGAGGGCGCCAATGTGAACTTCGGTCAGGCGGGTGGCGTGAGCTGCCTGATGCAGGCGTGTCTGTCGGGCAACCGCGAGCTGGTGGAACTATTAATCCAGAAAGGCGCGCATGTGCATTTGAAAAGCGAGTTACGGAAGACGTGTTTGGACTTCGTCAAAGCAGGTGAGGATGAACTTGTGAAGTTCGTGCAAAAGAAGCTGATCTCCGTGAACAAGGTGGAAACAAGCGGTGCGCTCGAGGTGCAGGCCTTCCTGGACGCGTTTGGGGGTAGTATGGACAGTCTCGATGACGACAAGCGGAACGCGTACAACGACCCGAATATGGTGTACGGAAAAACTGCGACGGCGAATCGCGCGCACCAGGACGCGACAAACGCGCTCAAGGCGATGACGAAGGAGCAGCTGGAGGCGCAGGGCGAGGAGTATAAGCAGCTGATCGAGGCGAGAGAGATGGCGGACGTGTTGGGTATGAGTTAACGCTAAGCTCAAGTGTTAGAGTGATGTTCTTGAACAACAGACTTTTACTTTCTTAGATTGGCATTGGTATTTACATTCTGATTCAGTATTTTCTGGACTAGACCTAAGTAAAGTAGTATACGTATACCTCATGTTGATTCAGCATCGGCTGCAACTTATCTTCATACGCAGTAATGTTTCATGATCAACATTTTTAACATTTCGAACAAAATTGTCTTAGCATCAACCGGAACCATCGATCATAGGAGACAGAAAAATGCCTACATTCATACTGGCACTGCTAAACTACAAAGTAGGTGGAGTTACAAATCAACGCGAATAATTGTTTGTACACTGACCTATCTCTTCATGCTGATATTTGCGTCGGTCGTTTGTTCTCGCCTCGACTATCCTTTTTGGTATAAATAAGCAGGCTGTTTATTAAAGAAGTAGTTATATAGTGTATGGGGGCCCCTTTCATCTTTCGCTTCGCTTCAAAGCATCAAATGAATGTGCATCGCATGTCAAATACTTTTCCTGATTGAATGAGCAGTTTATTGGGACTAATATTATTTTTATTTTCTATCATCAATCATGTTCATGATGAACTTACTAACTATGTTGATCATCTCAATCAATAAAAAAGCCCGAGGACTTGAGCAACCACTTTTCAACAACTTTCAAACCGCTTTCGCTATCTAGGTAGTTAGCTGACATCTAGCAATAGCAATAGCCAATAAGATAACTCAGGAGAATAATCGCAAACGCTAAAGCAATCAAGTAGCTCTTGGTAGCTGAGTAAAGCGAAGTTCGCTCCTGCATATTTTCCTCGTCACTTTTGTAACGACTTAACCACGCACACGTATAATCCATAATGGGTCTCGGCGGTGGCGGCTACTACGGGCTCGGCCCTGGCATGAAGACGAAAGACCAGATGACTCCTTTGGAGTTGTCGCTGCGCAAGATCCCACTGGATAACAGCGCCAGCTGGATCTCCACTCTGGACATCCTGGAGAAGGTTTTTAAGAACGTCGCCCAAAACGGCAAGGAGGAGAAGTTTCGCAAGCTGAAGCTCGGCAACGCCAAGATCTCCGCCGCGATCACGTCGATCGAAGGCGCGCTCGAAGCTCTGCTGATCACCGGGTGGGTAATGAGCGACGAGACGAACGCAGAGACGGGTGCTGTGGAGACTGTGCTGACGTTGCCGGCGAGCGTGAAGTTCACGTTTCCGGACCACGTGAACAAGGTTATCGAAGCGAGGGACCACTACAAGAAGGAGGAAGAGAGGGTGCGCGTGGAAAGGGGCATGTCGCGCGTGTGTGTGGGCGAGTTTAAGAGTCTGTTCAGCGACAAGCGTGAAGCGGCGGCGATTTCGGCTGACGCGACGAAAAATATTGCGGCGTATCGGGGAGCGATCGTGAACTAAGCGAACTAGGAGCAGGGTGTAGTATTGGTTCTGGTTTGCCTACCACTCCAACTTGTACATAGTCTTCGACATCCGCATCCTGATCCTGGTCCTGCTGTTCATGTTCAATCACTTAGCTGTTTCACCGCAAACTCATTGTCTACTAACAAGCACAACATCTTCCAAGACATATCGATATCATGTGCATATGGTATCATTCAGATCCAAAGCGTACCGTGGTTTTAAAGAGGCGGGCCTCGGGGGCTTCTGATGGGGGATTTACGAGTTCTACAATAGTGGGCGAGCCTTAGGGCCGACATTTGGAAATTCTGAGTAATGAATCTTCGAAATAACTTTTTACTACACTGACTGCCTTTTATGGTGCTCTCGTTTTTCACATAACATATCATCATGCTTGCTATGCAACGGACTTTGTTTTTCTATTGTATGTGTTGTGGTGCGTTTTTAGAAGTTATCTTGTTACGCTAGTCGTGCTTTTGTGCGTACGATATGCGACGGGAATACGGCTCGGTCGCATGGAGATGTACATCTCAAGCTCAACAACTATTTCTACTAGACTTTACCATAACCACTTCAACACACTTAGTCGATTAGGGGGGCAAATAGTAATAGAGTTACTGTGAGTAGTGAAGTCTTGAAGTATACTTAGATGAGAAGTTAGATTTAGAAGTGGGTTTACGTTTAGAAGAGTTTCACCAGTGACAGTGAAATAATATTGAGTTCAGAATTAACATCATAAAGTTTCACCGATTGCTACGAGTATACATACACAATTCATTGATAATAAAATAGATATTCATATTGATAATTACGTTTAAGTGAGCAATATTACATACGATACGTAAAATGGCTACCAACGGAAGCGGCAACAATAAGGAGCCTCTTGTGGCATATCCAAATCCAGTGGACGACGTCGAGCTCGACGATCCTTCCGACGTCGAGGTGCGCGTGGTCGAGCCGCGCGACGGCAGCATATCGATGACTGACGACAGCGGCTTAGAGATCATTCCGGACAACGAGATCTACGAGGGTTCCTCCTCGAGCGACGAGAACGAGGAGGGCTTCATAATCTCGGGCGCGCTGGGCGATGCGAACAAAACCAAGTAGTAGGTAGTAATGTCATGCTGAATTTGTCGATTAACACGTTTATGGTGCTGGGATTGACGATTACGTTCGGCCCGATGTTCGACAAGTATCTGTTTGATAGAACCAAGAAGAACTGGATGGTCGGGTTGTAGTGAGTCTTAGTAGTGGGCTGACGTCGCTGGTGGTCTTCATTCCGGTAGCCTACTTGGTCGACAACTGGCCGGACAACCGAACGTATTTTGTGCGTTGGTAGTAGCGTGGTGGGCTGGATTTCGCTGTGATGCCTGTGCGCCGCCATCTGGACGGACCACATCAGACTGCTATTCTTGGCGCTGTGCCTGAACGGTGCGTTCTACGAGCTGTTCAGCAGTGCTTTGGAGGCTTTGTTTGCGGACTCCACCGGTATCGTAGGTGGCCGGAAGGATTGGTACGTGCGACAGAGCGTGATCACCACTTTGGCCGCGGGATGTGGACCGTGAATCACGCTGGCGATGATCATGAGCGGTATCAGTCCTGGTACGAATGACAAGCCAGACGATCTAGACAAACCTTCGAGTGAGCAGGACGGTGACCCAGTTGACCTATTTGTCGTAGAAGACCGGTGAGGACTTCGTAATCCGTTCTTGACGAAGTTGTTGGCTCTAGCCACGAAAGCAGCGTACTCAGTTCGCCGGCCTGTGGTGCTGACGTCGGCTGCACGGCCGATGGAATTGGCGTAGCATGCACAAGCCGATGAATACGCCACATTCGAGGCGACTGAGCGCCAGCGGCGGCTGCTAGGGGAGATCGTTACTTCCGACAGTGGTGCCTCTTTCGGGCTTGATGAGTTCATGTCCAGTGTAGACTCCTACTTCGGCATTCCGAGCGACGCAAACGCGGACTACATCATCGGCACAGGCGCGGGTGCTGTTGCGAGCGGCAACGCGTGGAGCCTTTCGCTAATGCACTTCGTCATGCTGGCGGGCGCGACGCTCTTTACGCTGCCGATCACGCTGCAGTGGGGCCTGCGCGACCTGTGAAAGAAGCGCAGTGGTGCGGCTGCAGGTGCCGACGGTGCGCTGCCAGGCGATGGTAACACGGGGTGAAGCACGTTCGACGACGGAGACGACGACGCAATCATCGCGAGCGGCTCGGACCTTCGGATGAGCGGTCGCCAGGGTTTCGTGAAGAATGTGGACAGTGGATTTCCGGTGGCTGCGGAAACGCGCGACGCCGACCACTACAATCGGTGAGACGGGGGCGCGTAGGCGGCGGATGCCGAAATGGGGTCGCTATCACCCATGAGAAATGGCGGTCGTGCCGCTGGCGCGCTGTCGCCTATAGAAGGGCGGTCGCCGACGCACTCGCCTTCGAATCTACCGCCGGGCGGGCAAATCGCTCAGACGCTGTTGAGTAAGGATCCGCCTGGCGGGTCGCCGTCGAGCAGCAGCTCGTCACTTGCTATGTCTTCTGCGCAGAATTTGCGACCAGGCTCACCAAGTGGAGGATGAGTGCGCTCCGTTCAGAGTATCGATCCCGCCGCGCGAGCGAAGAAGAAGCACACCTTCCTCTGTTTTACCGAGAAGAGCGTACCCTACATCGTTGCACTTGCGGACTTCATCACTGCGATCGGCGCGGGGATGACCGTTAAGTTCTTCAACCTGTTTTTCGTGAACGACTACAAGTTTACACCAACGCAGATCACGGTCCTGCAGATGTGCTACCCGCTGGTCATCTGCGTCTTTGTGATGATCCTCGGCAAGCTATCCTCGGTGTTTGGCAGATAGTAAGACAAGCGTGGTGAGCTTTGCGCTGAACGGGGGCTGTTTCTTGATGCTTTCGCAGATCCACAAGCCCCTGTGGCTGCTGCTGCTCGTGTTCATGGTACGAGGAGGGTTAGCGAACGCTGTTGCGCCACTGGACAAGAGCATCCTCACGGACTACACGCCGTCCACGCAACGGGGGCTGTGGAATGCGCTGGAGAGTTTCTCCAGCATGACGTGGAGCGGTAGCGCGTTTATTGGGGGTATTCTCAGCGACAAGCAGGACTATCGTATTACGTTCAAGTACACGGGGTTTCTCTACCTGACCGCGTGTCTCATCTACTCGCCGCTGCTGTGGCTGGTGCCGCTGGAGGTGGACGAAGCGCTGAATAAGAAACGAGCGAAAGAGGAAAAGAGGAAGAGGTCGCAGTCCAGTGGCAGCGCCTCAAACCGCGGAGCGGCGAACGGAGCGGGTGGGTCTTCCACTTCCTCAGAAGACGCGGCTGAGCCTTAATTGAGTTTAAGTTTGAGATAATTCTACGAGGTGGATGTGGTTTGTGGTTAACTTTAGCTACTACATTGACTGTGTGAGGTTCAGTTTCACTTTGGGTATAAACTATGAAGTATGTGAGATCAGCTGCATCAGTTACAGTTCTTGTTTGCGTGCAGTATTATGAGATCATTTTCCGTCTACGCTCAAAACGAGCACTGACTGTACGATGTGGTTGTTTGTGTTCGCAGATGTCATATCTGTATTGTAGAAACATTTGTTGCATAAAAGATTTGAACGAAGTGCCTATTTCGGTGTGGTAGTGCCATCCACTCAGAAATTCTAAGGCTAGAATGAACAGTACTACATATGAACGAAGTTTTGCCCTACGCAAAAAATGCGTATTTGTAAGTCCATGCTAATGTCAGTCGAACGTATAAAAATGTCAAAAATGCAGAAACTGCTCGTGATGAATGATTTGATGTCAAACAAGTATCTAATGATGATGTGTTTTACTATCGGCACTGCTAATGTCGTAAGTTGTTATCTGTCGCTCCTACATGGTATACTGTTGCTGATATCTATCTCTGTCGCGAAAAAAGGGGTGGTACTGAATCTCTTTTTTTTTGCCCTTTTTGAGAGTTAGTTTTTTTTTGTGTGTAACCGTTTTGTGAGTTTTTTTTTGTGTGTCCGTGCGCCTTGCACGGAATCTTTTGTGTTTTTTGAAGATTCAGACCTAAAGAGATAATCAGGGGACAATCAATAAAAATATATTTGAAGTTGAAGTAATCGTGTATACTATTACTGGATACAATAATATGGAACTAGCTGAGCAGCTGCGGAAGCGGCTCAACCATGACGACTATGTCGGCAACGAGTACGTGATTCGACATCTGGCGTCGGGCCATCCGCATCAAGCGCTGAACATGAAGCGTTGCCAGGTCGTGTCTGTGGTGTGAGCCAGCAGCGCAGCGCCGACTGGGCTGCTGCAGTGTAAGCTGCTCGACGGTTAAGAAGTCGGTACTGAGATAAGCCTACCTCACTCGAACCTTGTTCGGGCGAAATACGCTCATATCTCAGACATCGGGTGTAAGTAAGACTAGCTCGAGCAAGATAAAGCGCTGGAAAACGAAAATGGCGCGAAGCCTTTCGCCAGCGAAGCTGAAAAGGAAGAGGTTTTGAGTGCGATCTGAAAGGCGATCGAGTAAGACGCTGCGGATGGCTAGACGCAGAGCCACCACCTTGACAGACTTCACCGCATTGAAGTGCTCAAACGCTTTCACAACGAACACTCGCGTGAGCAACGTCGAAAATATGAGTACATAATACCCACCGAAGCAAACGACCCTTACCGCTGAGTGTGCGGCGACGCCAGACACTCAGCAGGCAACTGGTTCGAACAAGCGATCGCGGCTATGAAACCTGCCTGCGTCGGCACTGGTAAGCTCAACTTGTAGTAATTTTACGTTTGGGCTGTGCGGAAATGCCAATCTGCCAGAGTGCGCGATCTGCTTGGACGCGTTCACGCCGGGAGATAAGCACGTCATCAAGCTGGGCTGCCAACACATCTTCCACAAGCACTGCCTCGAGTAGAACGCGCGCAGCAGTTACGTGGGTGGAAAAAAGTGTCCCACCTGTCGCGAGCCGATCGTGGGCATGCTGCGGAACTACCACCGCTGTACGCGCGTCTGTACCGACGTTGGAATTGGCCTCGACGCTGACAGGAGCTTCTTTGAGAATGCGCTGATCAACCGGTTTCGAGAGTTCATCTGCAGCGGTGCGTGCGAGAAGTGCCAGTGTGTGTTCCATGAATCGTACGACAACGAGAATTTTCGGGCGCGGATGCAGCGCACGAGCAAGCAAGGTGGCGCGAGCGGAGTCCGTGACGACATCGAGGATGGTGACTATGGGCCTGAAGTCGACTATTTTGCAGACACGAATTCGGATGGGTCGTATTACGCCGACAGCTTCGTGAATTACATGGGCGATGGAGGTAGTGATTACGGTGACGACCTCAATGCGGATGCGGTGATGAATAACAGCAACAACGTGAACGCGCCCACACAGGACGCTGACTGACGGTCGGACGCCGACTGACGGTCGGAAGACGACGACGCGGATCTGAGGTACGAGGACAGTGTCGGCGGGTGAGGAGATGAGGACATGATGAGTCAGATGCAGGAAACACTGATTGACGCGCACGGCGGAACGAGTGCGAGTGCGATGGCTGCGAGCGCGGCGTTAAACATTATGCGTGGCGATTTGGATATACATAATATACCACAATCACATCCGTCGCAACACTAGTAGCACTGCTTTCTTGCTGAATCCACTGACCGATAATACGATGGATTTAACCAATCAGAGCACAAATAATCGCAGTGCTTCAGCCTCTTCTTCCACTGCTGGCCACGAACACGATCAGTCTCCACCGACGAATTACATGAACGTAAACGCGCGACCGCCAGCGCTGGGAGCCACGCCCGTGACGAGCTACATACGGGCTGCAACGGAAGCGGCAGTCACTGTCCACGCTGAACAAGTAGCCGCCGTGCGACCGAACAGAGGACATGCGTCTTCAGCTTCACCATCTTCATCTTCGCAAAGACGCCCTAACAGAGGAAGTGGGAATGGAAATCGCTCTGACCGTCAGCCTTAACGCGGACAGCTGTCAGCTGCATAACGGTAGGATATCGACCGCGCGTGAGCTGGACGACCGCGTCCGCGGGACGTCACCGGCGTCATCGACAACGCCAGTGGCGCGACGCGCGCGGGCGGCCGCGGACGCAACGAGGACGACGCCGACACGACGAGTCATCCACCACCACCACAAATGCTGAGGCCGTACCCGAGTCTCGAGCAGATGTACGCTGATGCGGTCGATCCTGTGTGAGAGGCTGCGCAGCAAATGCAGGAGTGGGCTGTCCGGAACGCGGAACGGGAAAACAACTATCTACAGGGCAGCACACACAGCGTCGTTAATGGGCGGGAGATCAGCAGGCCGCTGATGTCCAGAACCGGACACCAGCGGCCGGGTCCGTTCGTGTTCCAGGACTACCAAGAAACCTACCGTTCCGGTTCAGGTTCAGGCGCTTCAGCTGCTCGCGAGTGAGACAGAGACGGCGGAGAGCACGAGCACGAGCAGTGATACGAGGACTTCTCGCCGACAGAGTATAATGATAGGTCGGCGACGTTCAGCAGAACCTGAGAGTGAGTTCGTGAGTCGACTCAGGACTGAGACGTAGCGTTTGATCCATACGATGCGGATCAGCAGCGAGCGTATTCTGAGTTCTACCATGACGTTGGGATCGACGAAATGATCGAAGCTGCCGCGTAGGCACAGGTGGCACATGCCGTTTCGTGAGGCACATGAGGATGATCAAGATCATGAGGATGAGAGGCTGATGCGAATGCGCGGGGAAACGTGGTCGCGGTTTTGGGTAATGGCGGTGCTGATTCCCACAGCGAGGCTGAGTCTATAGGAGTTGACGTACTTCAAAACAACGACCCACAACAAGATCGCTTCGGGATGACGCGTTCAGCTTTCTCAACTGCAGATGGTAGCCAAAGAGAAAGACAAGGACAGGCTCCGGGCGAAAAGGAACAATTTCGACGAGCGCGTAGTACCGCGTCAGCTCAAACATCGCCAGGCAACAGAGTATCTCTATCTTGAAGTGGGGCCGCATTAGCATCCCATCCTAGTTAGACGAGCATCAATGCAGATCAAGACGAAACGAACGCTAATGCGAACGAAGTGCGGAGGCCGCCAAACCAAAACCTGCCGACTTTAGAGCAGCTCAACAGTGCAAGTGCAAGCACCTAGTAGCTTACTCGCGCATAGCGTTGTGAGTCCGGGCGGTGTCACTGTCAGCAGCTATGAACCAATGTCGGTGACGCCAAGTGTGAATGCGACAAGGACGCCTGTGAGAAGGCCGTCTCGCGACGCGGATGCCGAGAGCACTCCCATGCCGCGCACGCCTGGAGCCAGTAGTGTGCCGGCACCGCATTCCCCTGTTAGTGCGATGTCAGGGATTGGAGAGCGACATCTGTGAGCAGCGGAAGCGATCGGCAAGTGTTTAAGATGATTGATCATCATGTTCATGACCATGAGATTGAATGACTATTCCAGTAAACCAAGAGCTATAATAACTAAAAATTAGTACACCTACTGTAAAACTATTAACAAATTTGTTCTGGCGCGGCTATGTCGTGTATTCCCGTTCTTTTGTCTGCAACTGTAAGATAGAAATAGATAATTCCCGTACAGCAACTCAAACTCTAACTACTACTTTTTCCTAGCGGCTTGTCCGCGTCAAACAAAAATGAATGTGTGGATTGCGTCTTGTCCGCGTCAAACAAAAATCTAATGAATGTAGTATTACCGTAACAACAACAAGAACAACTACAATAGTAATTTAGTCAAGGGAAAGTCGGATGTGGTCTTCTTCGAGATCTACCGTAACCGTAAAGACTAAAATGTGCTAAGACTACAGTGTGGTAGAAGAGTGTTTTCCTTGAAAGACGAAATTTGAGTTCCTCTCTTTGGTCTGTGTCTTTCTGAGTACAGATCTGATTTTAGAGGATGGGGTAACAAGGATGTAAAAGGAATTTGACAAATTGATCTGATGTATTCGCACTATTTAAGATGATATAATGATGTGTCGTTGTGCTTGTTTTGATCTTGAACTTGATTGTGTAAAAGTTCGGAAGATACATCGATCACGAAATGTGTCATACTTGTCGTCAACAGTTTTGAGAGAGTGGGTATACGTATAGTGTTTTTGGTATTTCGAGCGTGTTTCGTTGTGAAGAAGAAGCTCAAAATTAATATAGAAAGATGGTCATTGAACGTTAGCCTACCGTTTTGCTATACGTGTGTGAAATGGACCAATCAGAAGTGAGACGTGACAGGACTTGACCAAGGACAACACGACGAAACGTACTACTTACTTTAGAAAGAAAATCAAAGTTGACAAGTTGACTTTACGTTTGACAGAAGTAATTATGTCATGCGGTGAAAAGCCCTCCTCAGGGTCAACATCCTATTGAAACTTCAGTCTAGTTCATTGAATCAGTAGCTAGTCTCTAGCTATCCACCGTGAAACACCAGCATGCCTTCGCTAATGCTGTGTTAATCTAAAACTAAAACTTCCTAACTGCGGTCTACCTCTAGCCTCTGATGGCGTATTCGTTTTTGGTGAAAGAACGTCAAAAGGCATGTAGCCGAAATGTCAAAATAATCGTGAAGAACGAAATTCAATCAAGAGCATTGTCATTGAAAAGAAAGTGATTCACGAATCGAATAAAAGTCCCCACGTACGTCACAACTGGTGGAGTAAAATGTCCTAACACGAAATAAGAAAATAGAGAGGCAAGTGTACAATGCCCCTCTATAAGACTCAAGCTCGTTGTGGCCTTATACCACATTACTACGCAGCTCGACTTTTCTATTTCTTCTAAAACTCAAATTACCAAAACAAATATTAGTACTAATCTACTCAAATTTAGTTTTTTCCCCTGACCACTTCCGTTGTTGACCAAATCCGGTCTAGACGAAAGCTCGGATCGCGTCTGTCAGACGACCCGATTTAAGACATCTCCTTTCCTTTGATTTGTTCAGCGCGGTTAAGTTTGTTTCGCCTTGACCCAGGCTTAACTCCTCTTACTACGCTGACCTGTCCTATAACAGGCTCATCCAACTTGAGCGAAGAAATCACTCCACTCAACTTCATCAAATTTACTGATCCTTCGTTTGCTTCGTTATCCTCCTTCACATCTTCACTACTCTGCTTACTACTGATGCCATCTAGAATCACCACTCTACTTTGTAAGTACTCTTCGACGTCATCTACTGCTGTACTGTGCTCCTCATCGTCCATTGTGACTTGGCCTTGGTTCCTTCACCAGAAATAGTTGATGTTTTTCACCCAGCCTCTTTTCTCACTTGGGGGCTGTTCAGCGAACCTGACGTCGGGTCTGCTGTACTCTTCAACATTTTTTCTCAACGGCCTCAGCCTGTCGGTTGACACAGGTTGATGGAACGAGGTCTCGCGCTCACCTAACCGGTTTAGTAGTACAGCCGTACGTTCCGTGACGGTGTCGACGACTAACACGCTCTTTCCTGTGAGTGTCACCAAGTCGCCCTTTCGGTATTCGTGGTTGCGAGCACCGTACACTCCTGCCTTCTTTCTAACCGAGTTCTGTGCGGTGGCGTACTTGCGTAGCACTCGCTCACGACGTAATTCAGCGGCTTCCCGCATCCTGACATCCTCTTTGTCGATTTGATCAATGTACTCGATTCCTTCGAAAATAGGCGCCAGTTCTGCACCAATGCCGATATCCTTCGAA
>JACLAC010025992.1_pt1 | contig 24270 bp, 13 predicted proteins | sample 8027881 | NCBI WGS metagenome assembly JACLAC01 (sample SAMN15725517, study PRJNA655200) | protist metagenome | isolation source: fluorescence activated cell sorting (FACS) single amplified genomes of... | place: Spain: Blaines Bay Microbial Observatory, Mediterranean Sea | collected 2016-01-19 | reverse complement strand
ATTAATGCACTAATATACAAGGAATAAAACATAATTAGCATAGCAATACCATATACCATACAAGAGAAGTACTTTTAAGGAATTTCACCAGCAGGTACTTGGTACTATTCAAAAAAAAAAAAATATATATATTTAATACACGCATACAGAGCAGGGGGTTTTGCCCAGGTTGCCAGGTTCCAGCACGGTTTTGTTATTATTAATATTTATACTATGCACTTAATATACTGTAGACGACTAATAAATTCAAGGCACCAAGAAGTACCTGGTATACCGTACTGTACATAGTACCAAGTTGTTCGCAGCAGAAAAAAAAAGAAAGGAAGACGGTTAGATAATAGTGCGTTATATATTTTAAAAAGCTATTAGAGCTACTTCAAATATATACATACTTCTTGAAAAAAAAAAAAGAACATATATATATATATATATTGCGTGTGGAAACAAAGAAGTTCATTAAGTAAAGATAATAATAATAATAATAATAATAATAATAATAATAATATCAAAACATACCTATATATATATATATATACAATATATATATTTTTTTGAAATAATATCATCATGGCAAAAGTTGATGGAATGGATGGTGAGAAAATGACGGCTGTTCATATTACGGAATGGTTACAACCTGGAACGGTACCGGAAAAAATTAGTTTTGGGCAAATAAATGTACCACCAGCACCAAAGAAAGCTGAAGTAATTATTAGTGTCAAAGCAGCTTCAATACAAGGTGATGATGTTGCGTTGATGCAAGATACATGGGCTGGTGGTACCGCTCATAGCCGTAAGCCCACAGCTGATAATCCAGTTATAGGTGGAACCGATTATGCAGGTGTCGTTCTTGCTGTAGGTCCAAACTGTAGTAAATTAAAAGTAGGTGACCGAGTGTGTGGAATTGTGAAGCCATATGAGTATCAAATGGGAACATGGGCAGATAAAATATTGGCAAATGAAAAAGATGTTTGTGTTATTACGGATGATAGTATCTCCTTCGTTGATGCTGCAGCAGCCCAAATGGGAACGTTTGTTAGTGCAGATTTGGTAAGACTTGCAAGTAGTAAACTTGAAAAAGATGGGTGCCGTTCCATTGTTGTAGGTGCGTCAGGTGCAATTGGTTTAGTTTTGCTTCAAATGTTAAAAAAATACAAAAATGGGCACGTGACTGCCATTTGTAGTGGTTCTAATGCAGAAAAATGCAAATCAATGGGTGCAACGGAGACGATCGATTATACAGTCAAACCATTTGGTGAACAGCTTGCGGATAAAGATAAATATGATGTTGTATTTGATCTTGTTGGTGGTAAAGATATTGAAGCACAATCAAGACCATTGTTGAAAAAATCAGGTGCGATGTTTATTACTGCAGTTGGTGAAACACGATTTATGGGAATGGAAGGAAAACTTGAAGGTGTAGGTGGCATGATTTGTCGTATAATTTGTCGATCAATGTGTGGTTGTTGTTATTCTCCATATAAATGGGTTTTTGCACAACCATATCCACCAATGAAACAAGACATATTTGAGAAATATGTAGTTAATGATAAAGTTCGTGCTTCTATTTCTGAGGAAATACCATTTCAAGAAGCACCAATACGTCAAGCGATGACAAGGGTTTTTCAACATCATGCCGGTGGAAGAGTCGTAATCAATATGGAAAGTAGTGCTTAAAAATTTTTGTCTACATCTAACATATGCATAAAAATACGACACGGTTCGTATATATGTTATATAAACTGTATGAACCTTTTTTATACAACAATAAATTAATAATAATATTTTTTTATTTGAGCTTTTTTCATCGGGCTCTTCGTCGGAATTCATCGGGTCGGGTCGACGATAGTTTTGAATTTGCTCTTTTGCCTCTATTTATTGATTTTTTAAAATAGCATATATATAGCATTGTATTAGACCACCCGGAGATATTATTATTATTCCTTATGGGATGAAACTCTCCTAAAAACAGGCGGGTTGATCTTGGAAGATAATAAATCCATAAAATTCAAAAATGACCAATGTTAATTGGATGAAAATATCTAGAATATCCGATTATTTATATTATCCTATATAAATATATATTTATAGTATACTAAATCTGTACTTATTAGAACCCCACTGTTTTGAGGAGAGATTATTCATCATCCGTCTTATTTTTCTATATGTGTTGTTACAGCACGTTGTTACAGGTAAATACCTGGTAATGTAATAGAAAATAGAAATTCAAATTGTTGTGAGAGAGATGTATACATTATATATATCTTTTTATGCATATATATATATATATATATATATTATATATATATTATATTAAAGATACATCATTTCATACTAGTAATATCATCAGTGAAAATCAAATAATATTAAAACAGATAAACAACAATGAGAAAAAATTTAAAACGACTACAAGAAGAGGAGGAAAATAATTCTTCATCCAATTCAAATTCAAAAAAAAAACAAAAAATTACAAGTACTCCTCAAAAAATTGAATTTTCATTAGCTGATTTAAAATATACGACAATATCTGCATCATTGAAAGAATCTACGGAAGACGATATAATTAAAAAATATTTTGAAGACATTACTAATTTATTGACAACAAATACGAAGCTTCCTGTTGGTCTTGATTGTGAATGGTGTCCACCATGGTTTAGAAGTGCTGAGGAACCAGAAGAACGTATATGCACAATGCAATTTTATAATCCAAACGTAGGAGCATTAGTTTTATCAACAGTTGGTGTTAAAATTTTGCCAAATTATTTAATAGATTTTTTTGGAAACAATAATATTTTAAAAGTTGGAGTAAATATTGTTGGTGATGGTGCTCGTATTAAACGTGATTTCAAAACAACTGTAAATGGTTTATTGAATTTAGAACAATTATCAAATGCTCAAGGTAGACTATCAATGGAAAAACTTGTAGCAAATCATTGTCCTAAGAAATTTCATATAAGCAAAAATTCAATGGAAAGTAAAGTTAGGCTTGGTGATTGGTCTAAATTTCCACTCGATAACTTGCAATTGAAATATGCTAGTGTTGATGCTGTATTATCATTTACAATTTTTTTGTTTCAAAAAAAACTTAAATGGATGAATGGAAAAGATTTCAATATCAATGAAAAGGATAAAGTTCTACAAGGAGGCAATGTACAATCAGTTGAATATGATCCATTGTTAGAAAAAGAAAATGAAGAAAAAGATCAAAATGAATTACAAAAGAAAAAAGCTTCTAGCGATAAAGCAAATTCAAATTTTTTCATCATGCATCGAAATCGATCCATCGTGCCACCAAATTTAAATTCAAAAGAACACCCGAAAGGTACGAAAACTTGCTTGGATGGTTTAGTTATTGTTGCTAGTGGTGTTTTAGATAGCTTTTCACGTAAGGAATTTGCTGAATATGTTAAAAAACATGGTGGAAAAATTTCTAAATCCATCACAAGAAAAACTTCATTTTTAGTTAATGATCATGGTACCGTTGGTCCATCAAAATTTAAAAAATGCCAAGCAAATAATATACCTGTAGTGGGAGAAGATCATATATTAGAATTGGTTCGGAAAAATAGTAATGAGGATAGTTGTAGTAGTATCAATAGTAGTAATATGCCATAAATAAATAAGAAATAAGAGTACACTCTTATGATAAATAAATAGATATAGTATATACATGTAGACCTATCCAGCTATATGCCTATACAACTTTTTTATTACGATTTTAATTTACCTGGTCAATGCTATTCAATGCTAAAAAACATGCCACATCACACACAGCCTTTTTCCATCCGTTTTGGTTTCCCAGTTGCAACCAGTTTGCAACTGGAATACCATATAAATAATAGTAAACTGGTAAAACTAATTTATAATAATAATAAAAACCTAATAGTATTTTATAATAGGTAATTGCTTATATTTTATATTATTTATTTATATTATGCACTTCTTTTTTTATAACTATTCACTATGTAATAATAATTATATATATATATATATATATAATATTAAATAAATAATACAGTATGTATATATATTTATATATTACACAAGTATATATATATATGTAATTTCATTGCCTTTCGATATTTTATCTAGTTCAGTCACACAAACACACACACACACACACACACACACATTTTTTTCCCAACATTCTTGTACGACACTTAAAGTCCGTTGTAAGTAGCTGGTATATGTACACACACAACAGTACCATTTGGAACAAGGCAAATAGATCATTTCTAGAACCTTATTATATGTAACTACAACAATCAATATTCCAATAAACTAAACTATAAAATAAATGTATATAAAATAAAAATTAAATCAAACAATAAACATCAAAGGTCTATATATACGTAGCTAGTATACGAACCATCATGTCAGATTCTAATAATAGTAACAAGAAAAGTATTTCAATAGGAAAGAAGAAAGTCAATCCACTGCATAAATTGAAAACAGTCCGGGAGGAGGAAGAGGTGGATACAATACAAGACCAGGTAAAAAATGATGCCTTTTTTAATAGTCTAGTAAATGAAATCCATGGAAACAATGTATATATTGCCGTCAACGCGGTATTAGAAGGCGAGATGAAAAATGAAAAAATACGTTTTATACAATCTTTAGGTCTTCCTGTAAGTGTTAAAATTTCTCCCGGAGTAGAATTGGATGAAAAATTTTGCCTTTCTACTAAAATGGCCCAATTTGATAAAGAGAAAATAAAATCATTGCAAGCAATTGGGGAAAATAATTTTGAAACAATGAAAGAAGAGGCAGTCAAACAAGCTAAAGCAAGTCCAGATCATTTTGTTCATGCTTCCATCATAGCACAGACGCTTCTATTGGAAAAACAATTTCCTTCAAAAGATAAGCTTGCTGCTGCAAAGGCTATTGGAAATTGGCATGTAGAACAGTTTGTAAAAACAATGGTCGGTTCTGATGTACAAGAAAAAGATATGGAAAAATATCGAAATGTTGTTCTTGAAGGTATTAGCGAAATGTTTCATTCTGGGGACAGTCTTAATTCATCGGGACAAGGTAATAATAATAATAGCAACAATACCAGCAACAATTTGAAGAACTCATCGCTATCATCAACATCTCCACTTCCAGTAATATCATCTTCCTCTGCATTGCTAGATGATATATTAGAAATTAAATCAATACCAAAAAAATCTGCAAGTAATTCTATCTATGATCAAGTTTCTGGTGCGGCAATACTTATCCAATCGGTTTTCAAAGGTTATAAAGTTCGTAAAAGTATATCAAATTATCAATATAGAAAATCCAGTTTAATGTTACAAAAATGGTATAGACATACAAGATCTGGGCATGACGAAAGGGTATCGTTTCTTAAAACACGACGTGCTATTATCAAATTGCAAGCTTTGTTACGTGGGCGTAAAGTGCGTAAAGAAATAGAAATTAAAAATGATTTATTGTTGAATGAACAAATGATAGAATTATTTAATCATTTTCATAATGCTGCTACACGAATTCAAGCTGTTATACGCGGTATAGTCACCCGCAAACGATTGCGTAAAGTGTTCGTTGCACAGCAACAAGTTAAAGCTGCGTTGTTATATCAAGCAAAACTACTTGGAGGCATAGTTCAATTTCAAGCTCGAGTTCGAGGATATTTGATGCGCGAATATAATAGAAAGTATAATGGCGAGATAAATCGTATGATGAAACTTCGTGTGGAATTAGAAGAAGAAGATGAAATTCTACAAGGTTTACACCGTTCTTTGGCATATTGGCATGAAGAGTCGGACCATGTAAATGATATTGTAATCGATTTCATAACAAATAATCATTACACAAGAGCAGCAATTAAAATACAGCGACTATACCGAGATGTCAAATTACGAATTTATGCTGCAGGTATGATACAAAGTGTATGGAAAGGGTATGTAACTAGAAAACATCTTGCTTTTTGGAATGCGTATGCAACGACAATACAAAAGGTTGTAAGAGGAAGGTTGGGCAAATTGCGTTTTAAACGTACCTTAGTATCTATGAAATTAAAAAAACGTGGAATGGCATTTCAATACTATGCAAAAAATGAAAAACAAGTTGTTATTGTACAAAACATTTATAGACGAACATTTCGTCGCTATCAATTTCAAAGGCAAGTTAGAAAATTTATTAAAAAAGTTAGATTGGTTAAACATTTCTTAGGAATGTGTCTCATTCGAAGGAGATATCTTTCCTACAGACGCAAGATTAAAAGACGTCGTCAAGCTACAATAGTGTCATCACTGGCTCGTAAAATGTTTCAAAGAAAAAAATATTTAAACAAGCGGCAAAAAGTAATCTTAATGCAAACATATTCAAGAAGAAAGCTGGGTTACAATCGTATAAAAAAAATGCATCGAGCGGCTACATATTTAAGTAGTTTATGGCGCTGCCATGTTATAATGGAACGTTTTCAGCATCAAAAAAAAAATGCAGCTACTATCCAAAAGCAAATAAGAGGTTTTATAACGCGCATTCGCCTTTACAACAGTAAGGATTCAAAAAAAACGCATGTTGTACAGCTTGTATATCGTCGCTTGGAAGAGGAGAAACAGCGTCAGCTGCAAGTACGAATAGATTCGGCAACAATGTTACAGTCGCATTTTCGCATGTATTTCCAACGAAATGTTTACAACTCCAAAAGAAGAAAATATATTATTATACAATCATTGGCGCGTCGTTTCCATACCTATTGCAAGATATTGCGAACAAATCCTATTACAAAAAAAAGATATTTGTTTGATGGTACTTTTCCTGGAACGATACTCCGGAAAGGAAATGGTTCTATGACATTTGATATTTACCTTTTTGATGGAACCTTGCTAAAAAACGTACCTCACGGGCGTATCTTGCCACTAACGCATGATAATGCTAAATTTAACGCAATAAGATTTTCTGTGGGTGATCACGTTGATGCATCGATGGAAAACGGTTTAGATAGATATCCGGGAACGATTACTAAAGCGTATCCGGGATCTGCTCATTATGACGTATTGTTTGAAGGTGATACAGTTTCAAAACAATACATACCAATAGAAAATATTTTTGCATCTTATGGACATGATGAAACTGCTGCGGAAGTCGAACACCTTCATTATAGCGTTCACGAAAGTGTTGAAACGACAAATGATCATTGGAAAACGGTTTCTTTAGCATACATTATAAATCCAAATTATAATGATGGTATAAAAAAACAAGCCAATGCTAAAGCAAGTAATCATCATAGAAAACATCGTCGACATCATGAAAAACACCAACATCATAATGGACAAAAACATCTTAAAAATAATAAACAAACGAAAAAAAATAGCAACAACATCGTGAACACTACGAGAAAAGAACAAAAGTTTTATTCAATAAAAATGATAGGTTCCAAAGGAACTAGGGATAATGTTCCATATTATTCGCTTCGAAAGAGACACAAAGACTTCCAAGCTGGAATGTATGTTGAAGCATCATATAATAGTAATGCAATAAAAAATGACAAAATAAATGAAGTTTACAAGCGTGGGCAAATTCTTTCTGTTGATAAAAAAACATCAACTTGTGAAGTTTTATTTAGGAAATTAAGTACAACCCCACGAACTGTGCCTTTTTCAAAAATTAGAATATTAAGAGGTAAAGTTTACAAGAATGGTTTAAAAGTTAGAATCATTGACAAAGGGCAGAAAAGTCATCAGTCATCTTTTTTAGTGAATAAACTACATCGAAATAATTTCTTGCCAACCCGAGGAGCAATAATTAAAAAAAGGGGTGAGCATTGTCAATTCTACAATGTTTCCTTTACAAACGGTAAACGTGAAAATACAACTGTCCACTTTTCATTAATTGTTCCAGTGCAAACACAACGGCAACAAATATTTGATATTGTGAGAGTAAATATGAGTGCAAATGGCTCTTTTACTCATAAAGAACTTTTGAACAAATATATTTATGGTATTACGAAAAATAATGCAAAATTAGCACGGTTCCAAGCCCATGTACGAAGAAGGCGACAACGAAAAAAATACCAATCTTTTTTAAACAAAGTAATTCTTTTACAAGCTACGGCAAGACGTAAAATTGTTGAAATAGAAGAGACAATAGTAAATAGAAAGGTAACACAAATTCAAAAGCTTGTGCGAGCTCGGAATCAGCAAAAGGAGTATAAAAAAGTTCAAAAATTGGCAATGAAAATACAGTCTATAGTTCGATTATTTATAGCAAAAAAACAATTTGTTCAAACACGGAACAAAGTGCGGAAAATTCAAGCCCACATGCGCGGAGTGGGGGGAAGAAATAATTTGATGAAAACCTTAGAAGTAAACGAGGGTCTTCCATGCATCATCGATTCGCAAATTAGTGACAATAATGAATATAATATTGAGTTAGAGGATGGAACATATATAACAAATGTGAAAGAAACATGTCTAACTAAGCGTCCTAGGTACAACGAGGAGTGGTTAAAGGTTGGAACAAAGGTAGATGCAACTACTGATAACTGGGATAGTCATTTTGCTGCAATTATTGCATCGGTTACTTGGGATTGGAAATACAACGTAGTATTTTGTGATCAAATTGCAAATAGTAAAAATATGGTGTTGTTGCAAAAAGATTCTGTACGAAAATTGGATGATGGCGACGTAGACCTCCCACCTTATAAATGGAATACTGAGCTTGAAATGACAGATGATCGTTGGAAAAGTGTTTTCAGGGTTCGGGTGACTAAGAGTTTAAAAGGACAATGCTATAATGTTATCCGCCTGGATGGGGAACAGAAGGTAAAGTCGATAAATAATGTGAAACAGTGTTTCTTAAGAAAGCCATTTGTACCTTCTGAGTTGCAACCAAATTCTGAAATTGAATATTACACGCCATTAAATAAAAAGAGGAAATACTCAATAGGAATTATTAAATCGATCAATAAGCGGTTTAAAACTTTCACCATTGTTGATCAACTTGACAAAAACTCCGAAAAGTGCATATCTTGGTCAAAAGTAAGGCCAGTTCTAGTTAAAATATTTAAGTTGAATACAAACGTTATTATTCTTTCATCCCAAAAACAAGGAAAGATTTATTCAAGGAACAAATACTTGCAATACACAGTACAACTGCCGAATGGAAAATTTGTATATCGATTAACCGGCTATGAGATCTCTGAAGTTAAACCATTTCAAATTAATGAGAAATTGATGTATTTGCCGATGGAAGATCCATATAGACAAGGAAAAGCAAAAATGTCCATTGTTGAAATGGCAAGTCATCGTAAAAAAGGCAAAGAAAAGACAGCTGACATTGCAAAAAAAGCTGCAATGATACAATCCCTATTCCGTTCATTTAAGTGCAGGGTGCCGTATTTGAAAAAGTTGAAATCAATCATTTTAGTTCAAACCCAATTTAGACGGTTTGATGCTGAACGACAATATTATATAGCTCGCGGTTTAGTTTTTATGATACAAGCTAACTATCGCATGCTTGGTCCTCGAAAACAGTATAAAAAAATGCGTAACGCTGCTATTTGTATTCAATCTTTTATGCGTGGGAGATACATTCGGGAACAAGCTCGTATAATTGGTGTTTTGGCTTCAAAAATACAAAGACGATACAGAAAGCATTTAAAAAACCCTGGTAAAGAAGAGCTTGTAAAATCAAAACAAGCTTCATCAGGACGTTCGAACGTAAAAAATCAATACAATAAACAGCGTATTAATATTCATCAATATAACGAGAAGGAACATATTGAAGCTGCTGTAACCATCCAAAAGTATATTAGAAGATTTCTTTGTGAAAATCTTTTTAAATTACGAAAGCAAAGCCATGAAGCGGCAATAATAGTACAGCGGCGGGTGCGTGGATCATTGAGCAGAAAAGCGTTGTGGAAAGAGATTCTCCATACTCAAGATCATGAATACGATGGATATCTTCCAGGTACCATCATTGGTTCAAATAAAGATGGTACTTTTAAAGTCGAATTTGATTTCGGTCAAATTTGCAACTCCATTAATCCATTTTCAATTAAAGAGGAAACAGTTAAGCATTTTCAAGAAGGTGATCGTTGTGAGGCGACGGAGGATGCATGGCAAAGTTATCTTACTAGTACTATTACAAATGTTTACCGTGGCAGTACATATGAAGGAGAGGAAACGTTTTACGATGTATTGTACGATGATGGTACAACTGGAACATCTATTCCAGAAACATATTTACGGCATGTGCCGAAGTTTCATCATAAATTGAAACTAGGTGAATTTGTAGAAGTTACGAAAAGGCATTGGGAAGATCGCCAAGTTGGATATATATTAGATATAAATATACACAAGAAGTTGCCCAGAACGTATCGTGTGAAGTTGAAAAACAAGGATGTAGATAATCGTATCTTAGATAACGTGGAGGAATATCAAATATGCCCATATTCTGATTTTGAAGATGGTTGCAGAGTTGAAGCAACTAGGCGTGAGTGGAACTATGCCTATTTTGAAGGAACAATTGTCAATATTGATCGTCATTTTGGAACATTTGGTATAAGTTTTGATGATGGAGAATATTTCGAAAATACAGAATTGGTAGATGTACGGCGAAGACATTTCCATTTGTATAATGTTGGACATAATGTGTTGGTTAAATTTGACACTCATTCAGAACCATTTTTAGGAATTATTAAATCTGTTACGAAGAGTAAATCTTATTATCATATAGAATTTAGTGAAACTGACAATTATTACAAATATGTTAAAAAGATTCATGTCTCGTCCATTTTACATCGCGTAAGAAAGGATTGGAATAAATATGATCGTGTAGTAGCAAAACTTCCAGGTGCAGAATTAAGTTTTATGGATCAAGTAAGAATACATAAACAAAGTAAAGAACAAAAGGCTAAAAAAATCTATGCTATACTCTTAATCCAACGATGCGTAAAGAGGTGGAAAGCTAGACGTAAACGCAGAGTATTAGCTGAAAAGAAACGCGTTGAGCAAGAGAAACTACATTTGGAAACTGCTTCCATGACTAAAATAAGTCTTCATGGCCTTGTAGATGAAGATGGGGCAAGAACTACCAAGAATGCAGACATTTTCCATAAAAAGATTGAATCATATATTGAACAACGTGTAGAGAAAAATCTGGAAAGGCATTTATCATCTTTGTCTCCCAATGATCGCGGTCAGTTTATAGAAAATGAAGAGGAATTGCACCATGAAGATGACTTTAGCAGAAAACTTGATTTCCAAATTAGGAAAAAGATTGAACAGCACATTGACAAGCGTCTTCTGTCACCATCATCATCATCATCAAACAACTTGATAAGTAATTATTCAAGACAAAATGAGATGAATAATCGTATACCTAATCTATTACATATTAATGATTTTGAAAAAGCTAATAGTGACAATGCTGACAGTTTATCAACAGTAACAACAACCACTGTTAATAATAACATGAACAATAACAATGGCCTTTTTCTAAGCTTTTCAATGGGAGATTCTGTGTTGGCAACACATTACGATTGGGATGAAAAGTATTATCCTGGAAATATTGCTGGTATAAACTCCGATGGAACATATTCTGTTCAATTTCTAGATGGAGATTATTCTTCTCAAGTTTTATTGAAACATATAAAAAGAGATGCCGGTTATCCTAATCACCGACAATTAAATATGCGCCAAAAAGCAAATAATAATACTATTGATAATGTAAGAAATCACCCACGGATGCAAAATATTTTAGAACATGAATTTAAGTATTTACCAGGTCATCCGGTATTGGCAACAAATTCTGATTGGGATAGCACGTATTTTCCTGGAAGGGTTGAAACAGTAAACGACGATGGTACATATGTAATTCATTTTTATGATGGACATGTTTCCAAGAATATCCATTTGAATCATATAAAAGATATACCATTTAAAAAAGACGATCGAGTCTTGGGAAAACAGAATCATTGGGTCAAAATGCATCCTGGAACAATAGAACGTTTAAATAGTGATGGTACATACATTATTTTATTTGATGATGGAGATTCAAAAGATATCTTGTTGAAAAATATCGTGAAAATGTAACACAAAAAATACGAAATGTCATATATTATATATATTACGAACCGTATATAAAATTATTATACGAGTCGTAAAACTTAGATTTTAACCATCATTGTTATACTATACTATACGGAGTTCGTATATATATTTTAAAAGAGATGTGATTAGCACATTTACATTAAGATTAATGTCCATTTTTTTGTATTTTAAAATTAAAAATAATATCATACGAATTCGTATTTTTATAAATTCTAAAAAGTGTTATTTTGAAAAAAAAATAATACGAGTCGTAATTTTACCAGGTATATTTCCTGAAGAATACGAAGAAGAGTATATTTTTATATATTATGCTCTCAATACTCAATCACATATACGAACTTTCGTATCATATAAAATATATATTCAAAAATAAGTTATGCATTAATTAACATATATTTCTCATTTATATCTGAGTCTAAAAAAGTGACTTTTCATATATTTTGTTTGCCTCTCTTTCTTTCTTTGCCTCAAATTTCCATTTTTTTATAATTTTTGATCAAGTTTTGTTGACATTCTTGTGTTATTATTATCATCCCATTTTTGTGTTGCTGCTTCTTTTTGTGCTAGCATTGATGCTTCTTTACTAAACGTACTATTTGATTTTTTACGTATTGCATCAAAATTTCCAGCATGTTCTAATGCTCTTATTGTAGTCATAGTTGCATACATCGGGTCTCTCCCTTTGACATTATATTTTTTAAATTGTTCAGCTTGATATGCATTGACAGGCACAAATGCATCTGGTGCGTGTTTACTATTTAAATATATATCTACGACATCTGAAATATCCATCCATGCCGCTTGATACACTTCTGGGCTTACTTGCTCACGCTCATGTTTAGACATAGTCCAAAAAGCACTATTTCTATCCATATATTTTCCCGCGAAAATCTTGCGTTTTTCCAATAATCTTTTATTTAAATCTTCCACATCAATATCATTCAACCATGGATTTTCATCTGCTAAACATACAAAATTCCACATTCTATATGATTTGCCTTGTATTACCCGCGTGGAATTGACTCGAAAAGGCCTTAAAATTGCATCTTTTGGTACGACTGTATCAAACTCTTCCGATAGTTCTCTCCGTGCTGTTTCCTCAATTGTTTCACCATCATCTTTAGACCCACCAGGTAGTTTCCACTCACCTCCATACCTCATTAAACTAACATTATCTGGGTTTTCAGAGCGAACCCAATTTACAATTTCTGATTGTCCCAATAATACTTGCAAATTCGACTTAAACTCCCAATTGAAATCCTTCAGTTGCAAAGTTCCTTCTTTTGTTAAATTGTAATTTTTATGATTTAAAATTGTTTTATAATTATTATTATTATTATTATTATTATTATTATTTGGATTCAATCTTACTGGTACGACTGTTGCGGCATCAACTACGATTACATTTGAGTTATTATTATTGAACAATGCCATGGGTCAATTATATATAAACACTGTGTACTATAAATCTATAAATTAGATAAATGATAATAACGGAAGTATAACTATATATAAATTCTATACAGCGTATTGTATATCTAATTGTAATAAATATATTATCAAATATATACACGTATTGATATCTAAGAAGTGTGGACAAGTGCACAAGTGTGGACGGACTCAGAAAACCTGAAAACCTGGAACTTTGAAATTGTACTTGGTAGTATACTATTTTGAATCTACTTAAAACAACCCTTTAAAGAACATGAATAAGCAAAATAGCATGATCAGTAGAAACTTAACACCAACAAAATTTTTGTATTGTGCCATAACGTATCCCCTTGGTATAATATATCTAAAACATGCATATGAACTTGCGTCCAGTCCATCGGTGTTAGAACAGTAACTAATGCTACAATTAATACCTTTGGTTCAAGCTTTAAATGCGTTAGATTCTCAATCAAAGCACAAAACCATTCCCTTTTTGGCCATTGTACTTGGCATGGCCACGCAATGAAAACACAACAAATTCAAAATTTTGATGCATTGATGTTCGATTTTTGTAAAAACAATTTAAAAGAAATTGTTCAGTTAATTCATTTCCTTTGTTGATACGATTATTTACACAGGTAGGCTGGAAGTTGAAATATTTTGCAGGTAATACTGTTTTCAAATATGCTAATGTTGCTTGAAACCAGATTGCTTTTCCTACAGTCCCATTTAAGATGCCACATACAGGTGTTGCAAGCTGCAGTTTTTTTACATGTAATTGATCTCTTTTTCTTGACAAATGTTTGTACGTTTTTCCCACACATTTGCACCGACATTGTCCATCCTCATCCTTATATTATACATGTTGGAATGTATCATTTTAATATACCAAATTACATATTATGTCCTAGGTGCAAAATATTTTTTTTCCAAAAAAGGAGCAATTAACTAGGAAGCTATGCTAAGTAGTGTACGCAAAATGTATGAAATATATTATTTCATGAAAAAAATAACACTAATCATAATGGAAGGTGCCCAATTTGATCAGAGTACCTCTGCTGATAGTATTAAATTGTTTTCAGGTGTTGTGTGCCTGGTGTGATTTTAAGGTGATGTGATGATGGCCGGGGAGATTATTTTTTGCATAACACTTGCTAATTTTGATGCTATTAATATATTAATCGGCTAATCATCAAAATAAAACAATGGGCTCATTAAACCTTAACTTGATTAGAATCAAAAAGAGAAATAGTCTATGAACAAAACAACTTAACTTGCACTTTGGCTTTCCGGAGCACTCCAGCACTAGTCTACCACCGTGGTAGGTCCTATAGACTTTTTACTCCAGCACTAAAGCTAATAATAAATAATACTAATCCTGGTAATACTATTAATACTATTATTATTATAACATTTATTTAATAGACTTAGAAAACAGTTTTTAAAACAAAATTATGAATTTCTTTCCCCATTTTCATTTACGATTTATCCATCATCGCTTTATAAACATACATATACACATATATGTATATATATATACATTATAAGAGTTTTAAATTGTAGTTGTAATTTTGTAAATAATAATAGTTATGAAAATTGATCTTTCATCAGACGAAGAAGACAATCGTGTCCATAAAAAAGAACATCCTGAAAAGGCAATTGAGACTGTTGTTCCAAAAAAGAAACGTAATAGTATACTATTACTAGGGCAAGAGGTTCTTACAGATAAAGCTTTACTTTGGCGTGTTAAGTGGGGACAGCGTGGAGGAGGTTTCTTCACTGTAGTTGCATTAATATTTTATTTACTCATAGTTGATGTTGTAACTAGACTTCTCACTATTATAAGTGGAATTATTGCCATTATATTTATGTGTATGCTGTATTACAAAAACATATCATTTAATATTGTAAAACAAGTGTTAAAAGAATCAAACGTCGTTTTTATGATATTGTTAAGTACTTCTGTCTTCATCATTGATTGCTTGCGACCAATGACTTCCATGTCACCATTAATGGGCTTTATTTATATGACGGTGACATATATGTTGGTTTTTCTTGATGCACTTAAAATGAAAAGTCGAATCTTTTTATTAATTGTTGGAACTTTATGTATTATGTTAAACTGCTACAACGTTTATGGAGAAACATTTTTAAATTGGGATATGGATATTGTCTTGTTTAATTATGTAATAAATGGTGAGAAATATACATTTATGAAACGTGCAACCAAACGATCGATGTACCTTCAAATTCTTCTATTTAGTATATCTGGTGTAAAACATATTTTTAAAGATAGAAAAATGGAATTTATGATATTTATTAATGGACATATTTATAGAACAACTGGGACAGCTTCAAAAGTTGTGAAAGATAAAACATTTTCGATGAAGTTGGAGAAAGAAAGATCCATGTCAATCGGAAAAGGGACGGAGAGCATACTTGATCATGCAACATCAAGTCGAAAGCGTATGAATAGTATCAATTCTTGGGCGGAAACGAAAATGAACACTATCCATATAATGGGAAAAAAAATGATGGTGGACGAATCTCTACGGCGACGTGTGAGATGGGCACAGCGTGGAATAGGATTCTTTAGTTTGATTGGAACTTTTTGTTATATAGGTGCAGGTAGTTCTAACGTTGGGATGCGAATTGCTGCTGTAATATTTGGTGTATTTATAATTTTCTTTTTTGGTATATTGTATTACAAAAATTTATCATATGTCATTATGAAACGTTTGTTACAAGAAATTAATGTCATTATTATTATTGTTTCATCTCTTTCCCTGTGGTTTATTGAAATTGTACGACCAATAAATTCAATGTCACCAATACTGGCATTTATGAATTTATGTTTAGTAATGGGATGGTTATTTCTTGATGCCATCAAAGTAAAAAGTCGTATATTTGTAATTGCTATTGTACTTATATATATATTAATAACATTTTCGAGCCTTGTAAGATCTACATTTGCAAATTGGGATATTGGTGTCATTTTATTTCAATATACGATACATGGCAAAGAATATACAATTATGAAACGTGCTACTAAACGATCGATTTTCCTTCAAATTATTTTATTTAGTATGTCTGGAGTGTATACCATTTTTAAAGATAGAAAAATGGAAATGTTGATGTTTGCTAATGGACACATTTATAGAAAGACTGGGACTGCCTCTGGTGATGGTGACCAGAGAGAAAGTTTTATTGAGAATTTTCCTCGTTTCAACTTTACTTTAAATCCTTTACTTGAAATGGAAGAAGGAGAAGATGGTTTTTCTTCCAAGTAGTCGATTAATGAAAGAGCGTGAAGAATTTCAAAAAAAGTTTTTTAAATATATATCTCATATATTATATTATTTAATAAATGTGGTTAAAATCTATTAAGTTATAATAATTTTACTTCTCGTGGTAAATAATATGCTCAACAATTTACCCAATCTCAATGGATAGGTAACACTACTACGACTACGACTACGACTAGCTAAATATATATATTTTTTTCAATTGATTTTATTCTAGATTTATAAAAGTGTGTGTGAGTTCTTCACGTTTGTATTTTTGGTAACACCTGCTGTGTCCCTAGTAAACGATAATATTGTAATTTGATAAAAAATTATTAAAAAATAAAGATGTGTTGTAAATGAAAATTTAGAGCTAACCGCGCAACCCTAATCCTAAACCAGTAAATTGGCCTCCCTATCAAAATAGTGTATCATTTAAAATATTTCATGTCATAAAAAAATTCTTATCAAACTAAAGTATCTTAGAATTAACAAAAATTATATGCTTTCCTGAATGCTGAGAACAAAAGTGAAAATAGTTTTTCCTGCATATAGAGTCATTTAATATGCCCTTTTATATATTTACAGGAATAATATAAATAAAATAAAGGTTATCGAATAATCTTAAGAATTTACTATCATACATCATACGACGAAAAAAACGGGATGTTTTACCTTTTGATTAAAATATTTTTTTACCACTGGGCCACACTACTCGTCGCACAGTGGTGCCACACCGATGGGAAATTTTAATTTAAATATAAAGTTTCCGTTTTTGTCCTTTTTTTAAATATAAAAGATGGATGTTTTTTGTTAATACATATATATTATATATAAGATATCTCAAGTCATAAATTTTGATTTTTAATGTTTGTTTTGTTTTTTATTTTTCGGTTTAAATCAATTGACTGTCATTTAATTTTGTGTATATGTTTCATGGTCTGTATCTATTTTATTATCTTGTTTTTTTTTTGCTTTGTTATTATTATGAAATTTACACTTTTTATCTTTATACTTTTTTGTTCTCAGGGTCATCTTTTTTATTTTATTATTAATTTTTATACTTTTTTTTTGTTATTGTTCTGTGTGTGTGGAGACACATTTTTTTTATTAACGTGCAAATGTTAACCATTGTTGTAATCGTTCTAATTTTGATAAATGCATTTCAACAAATGCTTTAGGTGGTTCGCTTAATGATGCAATACTTGGACTTGTCAATGCTAAACTTTCACGGTCGCGCACTGCTTCTAACCACACAAATAATTTCATTAAATTTAATGATCGGCAATCCTCAAAAATATCAATACTACGATGAAATGGTAAATTAGCTAACATGCGGACTACAAATGGCGCTGTTAAACATTCAGCTAATGTAAAATTATATCCGATAAAAAATGGGCCACCATCCTCGCAACCATGCATACGTAAACAATTATCAACTTTTACAAGTGCATGTAGAAATTTCTCATAATGCTTCTTTAATTCGGTTTTTTTTTTAGCTTTCATTAATCGATAATAACCTGGAACAACATTACCCATATATAAATCAACAAATAAATCAATACGAGCAGCACTTAAAGCTTCTCTAGCATGTACGTCGCCTAAAAGACCAGGCCATGCTGGCAATAAATCTGACCCGCGATAAGGCCATGCAGTCGCGACGTATTTTGTACACACAGAGGATTCGACTAACTGTACATAATCTTTCTCCCCTGGAAATCCTACTTCTAATATTGGCACTTTCGCACTAGCTTGATGATCTGGATGAATTGTTTTATACATTATTTTAAATTCTTCAGATTTTTTTGATAAATCAACGGTTCGGCTTGTAAACGGTAATTGTTTTTCAACCATAGCAATCCAAGGCCGTTGAGACCAAGGTCAGTCTGATGCCCCGTTCTCCGTCATGGCATTGTTCCAAAAAGTAATAGGCGGGCCGTCGTACGATATTGATATTTCATAATCACCAGCATGTATATGATCATCAAAATGGTGCGCTTGTGGATTAATCTCGTTAACGTTATTATTATATGGTAAAAATTGTTGTTGTTGTTGTTGTTGTGGATTTGGTTGTTGAAATTTTTGTCCTTCATTCATCATGTCGTTTCTATTATTAATGATACTACTACTGTTTGGCGTAGTATTTGGTGATGGAATGTACAAGGATGATGACATGAGGGAAAAGAAAAAACCTGTTTTAAAAGAATACGTTTATCATACAGTATATCTATGTTTGTATATGTTTCTCGTAATTACATCGAACAATTTGTTTTCTGTTATTCTATGCACCTATTAGTAGTATAGAGAATTTAAATCAGACGAATGAGGAAAGAAGAGGAAAAAAAATAAAAAAGCGGAAAGTTCTTTTTTCTTTTTTTCGGAAAAAGCTGTAGTCGAAAACTACTTTAAGGAATCTACATAGAGACTCCATTAAAATATAATGGTTTAATATGATCATAACATCGGTCACCTTCCATTTTTACCTTAATATATAAATTAGCAGACCATACGCAATTAAATCCATATACAGTCTGTCCGAGGTAGCTCTAGCTACCTTGTATATGAGAAGGATTATTTATATTATATAGTGCATTTCAAAAAGGTACTTAATTTAAGTACTAATTTAGTATACTAATATATGTATATTTGATAGCGAGATATTGGATATTCCAAAAAATCGGATATTCTTAGTTTATTCATCAAAATAACTATTGGCTATTTTTGGATTTTTTGTAATATCCAATACCTCTCTATCAAATATACATATATTAGTATACTAAATTAGTACTTAAATTAAGTACCATTTTTTTGAAATCACTACTTGATAATAATCCTTTTTTTCATTTACAACGTTTAATTATTCCTGTAAAGATACCAAAGAAGAAAACAAACTCAATCAAGTATTATATATATTGTATTTTTTGCAACCGCAAGGAAGAATTATTTTTATTATATTAAATCTTTAAATATATTAATATATTTCAATATTAAAAAATATGTCAGCAATTGCAAATAAATCATTATATGAAATACCACTTGAAACTGGTATTGTCAATTTAATATGTGCCAAAGCGTTTGAAGGTTTAAGTGACACTGAGAAAAAATATGCAACGTTCATTGCCGGTGCTAGTTGGAAAGGTGCTTTGATATGTTTATTTCAAACATCACCTGAATCCCCATATATATTTGCTATGTTACGGTATGCATTTAATTTTGCATATGAAGCAGAAAATTTTAGTCAATCTGATGATATAGATTCTGTTGGTAAAGAATTTAAAACTTCCTTTTTAGCTGCTTCATCTAATGACACCAACGCTGAAGAATCATACAATCAAGTCATGATATACATTGCTAGCTTTTTTGCAAATTTAGGTAATTATAAATCTTTCGGGGATACAAAATTTGTACCTGCATGTTCAATGGATGATTTTCAAAAAATTATTGAAGCAGCAGCAACACGTTCAAATACACTGGAAAAAGTAAAAGCACTTTGGGAAAAAGTATCTTCACCAATGTTTGCTTTAGAACCTTCTCGTATTCGTTCCATTGGTTTTGGTCCAAAAGAAGGCTTATCAACGTATTTCTCTTCCAATTGTACAAAAGAAGATGCAGAAAAATGCCAACGATTTCTTGATCAAAACAAAATTAGTGCATATAATACAAGACTTTTCAAAATTATGAATGATGATAATAAAACTACATTTCATATAAAGGTTGCTTCAGCGATGGCATCTACAGGAGAACCAATTGAATTTGAAGGTGCTGAATTTGTTGTTATTACTGGAGACCATGCTGCTTTCATGCAAAAAGCTGTTGCGTTGCTACGTGAAGCTGCAAAAGTAGGAGCAAATAAAATGCAAGAATCCATGCTTAACTTATATGCGGAATGTTTTGAAAAAGGTGATTTGCAAAAACACATTGAAGGGAGTAGATCTTGGATAAAAGATAAAGGACCAGCAGTGGAATCATACATTGGTTTTATTGAATCCTATCAAGATCCATTTGGCACACGTGGTGAGTGGGAAGGTTTTGTCGCCGTTGTCAATAGAGAAACCTCAGCAAAATTTCAAACACTTGTTGATGCAGCTGAATCCTTTTTACCACTTCTACCATGGCCTGAATCCTTTGAAAAAGATAAATTTCAAAGACCTGATTTTACATCTTTGGAAGTTTTAGCATTTGGTAGTTCTGGAATACCTGCTGGAATCAATATACCAAACTATAATGAAGTTCGCCAAGTAGATGGATTTAAAAACGTTAGTCTAGGGAATGTTTTAGCATCAGCTTATAAACCGAAGAAAAGTGAAGCTGTTACATTTATTCAAGATGAAGATGTTGAATTATACCAAACACTAGTAACGGAAGCATTTGAAGTACAAGTTGGTCTTCATGAATTACTTGGTCATGGCAGTGGAAAAATGTTCATGGGTGATGATGCTGCTGAAATTGTTAGTAACATTGATAACCCGTTGAATAAGGAGAAGAAAGTTGAATTGTATTATAAAACGGGTGAAACGTATGATTCAAAATTTGGTTCAATGGGATCTAGTTATGAGGAATGTAGAGCTGAATGTGTTGGCATGTCATTATGTCCAAACAAGACCGTGTTGAAAATATTTGGGCATGAAGGCCAAAATGCGGATGATATTTCTTACATCAATTGGTTGCATATGGCACGTGCCGGGATATTAGCATTATTGTTTTGGTCACCAGAAACGAAACGATGGGGGCAAGCACATATGCAAGCACGTTTTGCAATTTTACAATGTATGTTGGAAGCTGGAAATGATTTTGTGAGTGTTGAGAAGAATGACAAAAACGAAACGTATTTAAAAATGGATCGATCTAAAATTGAATCTATTGGAAAGCCAGCAGTAGATCAATTTCTTTTACGTATACAAGTATACAAAGCAACTGCAAATTTTGAAGCAGCAAGTGAAATGTATAATAAATATACAAATGTTAATGAAAGATTTCAAGAATTAAGAAATGAAGTCATTGCAAGACGTAAACCAAGGAAAATGTTTGTCCAACCAAATTTATTATATTCCGAAGAAAAGAAAACAATAGTTTTGGAAGAATATGCACCAACATCAATGGGGATCATACAATCTTTCATGGCACGATATCGTTTAGAAGAAATGGATGAAATATTAAAACAAGCAGATGCAGAGGCTAACCATCATCAATATTATTAAAAAGGGGTGGTGTGTAGGTGGGTGTGTTGGAGTGTTCTCGTAAAAAGATTTTTTTACAGGGAGAAAAGAGGGGGGGGCATAGTTCGTACAATGATACGAGTTCGTACATGATACGAGTTCATGTATATATTTTATATAAAATTATTATATAAAGTCAATGTACCGCGTATTTGAACTTTTACTTCCAATTCCTAGTTGTTGTCAAAAAATGTTCCGGTGTACCAAGATCAAATCTTTCCCCTTTCATAACTAATCCTTTTGCACCAACTTCATTCATTACACTTCGTAAAACATCTGTAAAACCAAATTGGCCATTGTTGCCACGTAAATTATTATCATGTTGTTTTTGTAAATGGTCAAAAATAATCGATGGTATTACATAATAACCAAAGACAGTTAAAAAAGAATTATCATCATATCCGGGTACTTTCAAATGTGCAGTTGCTTCCTCCACTGTAGGCTTTTCTTTTAATGTGCTAATTTTCAATGTTTCATTTCCACCAGATAGCCATGTACCAGTAGCAGCACCAAAGTGTGAAATCACATCTCCAGGTGATTTCTGTAAACCAATCAATGCACTACCATCGCTACAAATTTCCTTATAACATTCTAATATTTGCTGAACGCATGGATGTTTGTTGTCATGTTTGGTTTTATATAAATGATCGCCTAATACTAATAAAAATGCATCTTTCCCAATAGCATCTTTTGCACAAAGAACAGCATTGCCAAATCCTTCTTGTTTCAGCTGTACAACAAGTTCGATTTTTTCACCTAAACGCAATATATTTTTTGCCATTAATTTTTGTTGTTGGTTTAAACGTGCATAATTTTGTGCAGGTAAAGGTTTTTTAAAAAAACCTTCGTATGCAGGCAAATCATTAGGTTGTACGACTATGATGACTTTTTCAATACCACCATCAATTAACTCTTGAACCACTATTAAAATTGCTGGTTTAGCAATACCATCTTCATCAACGATTGGAAATAAAGGCGGGCAAATCGATTTTGTTGCTGGAAATAAACCAAGTCCAAATCCAGCAGCTGGTATCAATGCTTTTTTAATATTCGATGAGGCTTCAATAACTAATTTCATGACTTCAACGGATAAATCTTGTTCTAAAATTTGCTTTACTTCCTCTTGTGCCTCTTCGCTTTTACATATAAATTGTGCCGTTCCATCGCCACCAGCACCAACACCTTTCCCACCATATACTAAATTTTGGATTTTTGGATATTCTAAAATTTTATGCAATACAGGAGCGGTTAATTGTGATGGGCAAACACCTTGTCCAGCACGATCAAAATGTTCTTGCGCTTCATTCATTAATTTGCCTAGTACCTCCGCGTTGCCCTCGGAAAATGCTTTCGATGCCCTAGAGGTAATATCCAAATTAATTGGACCAAGTACATTTTGAACATCTTCCTGTTCTTTTGTTTGTGCTTTTGGATATGCACTTTGTAAATCGCGTAAAATAACAACCGTATCTTTCTTTGCTTTTAAATCAACAATGCAATAATACAATGGTTTTGGTACACGTATTTCCGATACATCAAGAAATTCACCATCATAGATCATTGACACTGGCCTTGAACCAAATGCACATGCTTGGTCCATGCGACCACACATAGATGGTGTTAATATTTCACCTTGATATGCATATTCCATCTCGCCACGTGTAGTCATTTTTAAATCATATACACGATTGATTGCACGTGCAGTTAAAACACATACAGCAGCAGAACTGGATAACCCTTTTTTTAATGGTAAATCAGTTTTATAATTATTAATCACGATGCCGCTAATACGATAATCAGTTAATAATTTATATGCAACTCCGGCTGCATAGGACCAAAAATCACCTTTTTGTGCAGCTTCTAATAATTTTTTCTTTTCCATCGGTATTTCATGTGGGCCATATGTTTTTCCACTCTCATCCGTTGAACGTAAAATTAAACTACTTGGATGTTTCCAACATTCAGCATGTAAGCCTTGATTTGTACCAACAACTAATGTACATCCTGGTTGAATTTCATCATTAAATCTACGAAATCCACCAGCCCAGTCGGAATGTTCACCAAAAAGACAAACTCGTCCAGGAACAAATAAATAATGTGCTTCCGCATTTTTTGTACTATTATTATTACCATCACTATTACGTCCACCTATTGAAGTTTTTAATGCAACTGTATGTTCTTGCCTTGGTGATTTTGGTGGAGAAATGGTTAACGATGCCATCTTTCAATTTTTTATATTATTGTTCTTCCGTGTGTGTGTGTGTATGTATGTATGTATGT
>JACLAC010026285.1_pt1 | contig 24277 bp, 19 predicted proteins | sample 8027881 | NCBI WGS metagenome assembly JACLAC01 (sample SAMN15725517, study PRJNA655200) | protist metagenome | isolation source: fluorescence activated cell sorting (FACS) single amplified genomes of... | place: Spain: Blaines Bay Microbial Observatory, Mediterranean Sea | collected 2016-01-19 | reverse complement strand
TGCATAGGGTGTTGCGCCAGACACACCGCCCCGGCGGCTGGGGTCCCTGCGCTCCGAGGTCATCACTTTGGGTACAGGCATAGGCTGAGGCGGTCGCGTCAGCGCCGCTTGCGGAGCTCGAGAATGTCGCCCTCGCGGCGCATCTCCACCCGATTCAAGAAGGTGTTTCCCAGCAATACGTCGCGTGGAAAGTTGCCGTCGATCACCGATGCGACGACATCGCGCAGGACGATGGCGCCGATTCTGACCGACTCGAGAGACACCCTGTAGGTTGTTACCACCCCGGAGGCGGTATGCGCTCGTCCGGGCTCTCCCTCGACGAGGTAGTCGATACCGAGCCGGCGCGCCTCGTTGCGGTTCATAGCAACACTTGTCGCGCCTGTGTCGATGAGAAAGCGCACCGAGAATCCGTTGATGTTGCCGCCGATCTGATACATGCCGTTGCCGGTGGGAAAGACTCGCACCGCGGGCCGTTCGGCAGGCGGGCGATAAATAGTCGTTATCTTTCGACCGAGTTTGAACGTCCGTTGGTGACCGTCGAACGATAGCAAGGCCGATTCGCTGTCCGCGCTGATCAAGGTAACCCCTTCGGGGGATGGATTTCCGGTGGAGAGAATCCGGCGCTTACCGTCAATGACCACCACCGCGCGATCGGCGAACAAGCCGACCACCGCAATGGATGTCACTGCGTGCGCGAGCGCTGGCGCCAAGAGTAGCGTTAGCAGACAAAGCCAAGTCGTGGTTCCACGCCTGGAGCTCCGACGAAGCAAGCGGTTGGTATTTGTGATGTGGTCGATCGGCATATCGTTTACTGATCTCCGCTCAGCGGCTTATGCGAGCACTGCTGCCGGGACCCGGGGGACGTCGTGAGGACACCAAGCTTCCACCGCGCGGGCTATGAGCTCTGCAGTCGACAAATCGTTGGGGTCGGGGTGGGCCGGTTGGTTGAGGAAGGTGAGGGCAGCCCGCAGTACGAGCTGGGGCGGGCTTTCCGTCGTGGGTTTGGCGCCAGAGGCTTTGCTCAGCTTGTGGCCTTGCGTGTCCAGGGCGACGGGGACGTGCCCGTAGCGCGGCGGATCCAGTCCCAGGAGCCGCATCAGGTGAAGCTGCGGTCCGGTAGGCTCCAGTAGGTCCGCGCCTCGAATGACATCGGTGGCTCCGAGGGCATGATCATCGAGCACGGTTGCAAGATGATAGGCTGGGAGGGCGTCGGCGCGCATCACGATGAAGTCGCCGACGGTGGTGTGTACCTCGACGACGTACCGACCTTGGAATCGATCTGAGAACACGATGGGTTCGGTGCATTCGACAAGCACCCGAACCGAGCGTGGGGCTCGCCCGGTGGTCACCCGGTTGCGGCAGGTGCCGGGATAACGTTGCCCCCCCCCACTTCTCGGCGTGTGCAGCTGCAGGGAAAGGCGAGGCCTTGATCCAGCAGGGCCTGGATGGCTGCAAGATGTGCATCTGCGCGCCGGCTTTGGTAAACGACCGAACCGTCCCAGTCGAGACCGAGGCGTGTGAGTTCACCGAGAATCAGACGGTCAGCGCCCGAGACCGTTCGCGGCCGATCGACGTCATCGATCCTGACGTACCAACGGCCTCGTTGGCTACGCGCATCCAAGAAGCTCGCCAGTGCGGCAATAACGGAGCCGAGGTGAAGCGGCCCCGTGGGCGAGGGAGCGAATCGGCCGACGTATGGCGGCTGCATGGGAAGACGTCAGCCCGTTTGGCGCTCGCGAGTCTCTTGCGCCGTTTTGCAGTCGATACACAGGGTCGCGGTTGGCCGGGCCTCGAGTCGGCGTAACCCGATCTCGACGCCGCACGTCTCGCAATAACCATACTCACCGCCGTCGAGGGCCAGGAGGGATTCGTCGATCTTCTTTATCAGCTTTCGCTCCCGATCTCGGGTTCGAAGCTCGAGCGCTATTTCCGCCTCTTGACTCGCGCGGTCGTTAGGGTCGGGGAACTGCCCCGCATCGTCTTGCATGTGCGAAACAGTGCGGTCGACCTCGTGCATGAGCACGTGACGCCAGTCGCAAAGGATGTTGCGGAAGTGATTGACCTGACTCTCGGACATAAATGGTTCCTCTCGCTTGACCTCGTATGGTTCGAAGTGGAACCCCCTAGCGTCTGATTCGGACATCGAAACTTATTTCTCCTGCGACCAAACAGGATTTCTTAACATAGCCGCAGACACTAGATCAATGGCGGCGATAAGGCTCAATCCGCTCTACCCACAGCTTTGTCGCCCCGGCAACGGAAGCCGGTATGACGATGAGGTTGACGATAGGGATGAGCACCGCAAAGGTGGTGATAGCACCGAACCCGAGGCTCGTAAGGCGCCAGCGCCGCAGCTCGATCCGTTGCTCCCGAAAGCCGAGTCCGTGATTGCCCATGGGAAAATCTGCGTAGCTTATCGCGAGCATCCAGGCGCTAAATGCTAGCCACACGAAAGGTGCGGTGATGTTCAGAACCGGGATGAGGTACAGGAGGCCGATCGCAATGGCGCGAGGCACAAAATAGACGAGCTTGCGAAGCTCCGAGGCAATGGTGCGGTGTAAGTCTCGCACGACTACCGACCAGCTAGGGGGCGGGCTCTCGGTGTACGAATCACCTGCTGCAGCGCGTAAGTGCCGCTCCACAGCGTCGGCGAGCAGCCCGTTGAAGGGCGCTGCAATGAAGTTGGCGATCAATGCGAAGAAAAACAGCACGAACACGATGCCAGCAGCAAAGAACAACGGGATAAGCAGCCCGCTCAAGAAGTCGAGGCTGTCTGGTAGCCAGTGCTCTACCGCGACGCCGAGGCGCTCGAGTTGCCCCCAGCCCCAAATGAGCGCGCCGCCGAACAAGATCACGTTGACGAGCAACGGCACGGCGACATAGGCGCGGATGCCCGGGCGATTGAGAAGCGCGAGGCCCTCGAGAAGGTAGAATGCGCCGCTAACGGGGTTGTCGCGGGGGCGTTTGCCGGATGCGCTCATGCGACCATAGGTTGGAGCTGTTAATTGGGAGTACAGAGTTTATCACCCCCACGGTGCTCTCCGGAGTATTAGAAGACGAAGACGCAATGGTTACGGCCAGTGCGAGAGCGCTCAGAATCACTCCCCATTGCGCCTTGCACTCCGGTGGCGCGGGTGCGAGCGATGCGCCTCGATGGGGCGCATCTAGAGAGCCGGACACACGCAGGGGACGTGGCGCTATTGTGGGGTCTTTGCAGTAGACTAGCTCGATGCGCCTTCGCAAGATTCACCTAGCTGGCTTCAAGTCCTTTATCGATCCCACCACTATCGAGTTCCCGAGCGAACTCATCGGTATTGTTGGCCCGAACGGGTGCGGTAAATCCAACGTCATCGACGCGGTGCGCTGGGTGATGGGTGAATCATCGGCGAAACACCTGCGCGGTGACATGATGGCGGACGTGATCTTCAACGGCTCGGCGACCCGCAAGCCGGTCGGCCAGGCGTCCGTCGAGCTCATCTTCGATAACGCTGAGGGCCGGTTGGGGGACAAGTTCTCCAGCTACTCAGAGATCTCGGTCCGACGGCAGGTTAATCGGGATGGTCAGTCCATTTACATGTTGAACGGCAGCCGTTGCCGGCGCCGCGACATTACCGATGTATTTCTCGGCACGGGGCTCGGACCTCGCAGTTACGCGATCATCGAGCAAGGCACCATTTCCCGGCTGGTTGAGGCCAGGCCCGAAGAGCTTCGCGAGTTTCTCGAAGAGGCGGCCGGGATCTCCCGGTACAAGGAGCGTCGGCGTGAGACGGAAAACCGCATTCGGCATACCGAAGAGAATCTCGACCGGCTGAATGATTTGCGTGAGGAGCTCGATTCCCAGCTCGAGCGGCTTCGACGTCAAGCCGCCCAAGCCGAGCGGTACAAGACGTACAAGGCCGAAGAGCGCCGACTCGCCCTCGAGGTACTGGTGCTGCGATGGTCGGGTCTTGACGCCCAGGTCACCGAGCGTGGACAAAATGTCGCCCAGCATGAGAACACGGTCGAATCAGCCCTCGCGGAACAACGCCGCGTGGAGGCCGAACTCGAGAGTCAACGACAGTCGCAGAGCGACGCAACGCAAGCGTTCAACGAGCGATACCGCGAGGTGCTCGAAGCCGGGGCGGAGGTCGGACGGGCTGAGGAGGCCATCGCCCGGCTGCGTAATGAACGGGATACCCTCACCGAGACGCTAGCCGATGAACGGGCGTCTTTGGCTTCTGCGGAGCGAAACGCGGCCGAGGACGCAGAGCGCTTGGCGTCGTTGCGCTCGAGCTTGGCCTCGGAGCAACCCGAACTCGAGCGGGCAGAGGACCTTACCGCGCAGGCTCGTGAGGGTTACGCGCGGGCCGAGGCGGCGATGCTCGATTTTCAGCGCGAATGGGAGCGTATTCACCGAAGCCTAGAGGAGCCGACCCGGACCGCGCACGCGGAACGTACGCGGATCGAGAGTTTGAGCGAGTCGCGCGTCGCGCTCGAGGAGCGCAATGAGCGCTTGTCCGAGGAGCGCGCGGAGCTGGAAGCGCCTGAGCTCGCTGAGCGCCTCGATACCTGCCAACGACGCTATCGAGAGGTCGAGGCGGAGCGTGATGCTGCACAAGGTACGTTGGCGGCAATCGAGGCGATGATAACCGAGCTGCGCGCCGATGAGGCTGCGGTCTCGGGGCGGCTCGATGAGAAACGTCAGGATGTGCAAGCCTTGCTCGGCAAGCAGGCGTCACTCGAAGCGCTGCAGCAGGCGGCGCTGAACGACGGGCAAGAATCCATTCGTGATTGGCTGGAGACGGCGGGGTTAGGCGCTTGTCGACGACTTGCGGAGATACTGCGAGTGGCGCCCGGTTGGGAGGCTGCAGTGGAGGCGGTGCTCTCATCCCGGCTTCAAAGCCTGAAGGTCGATGCACTCGACGACCTAGCCGATGCGTTAACGGAGCTCCGCTCCGGTCCGCTCGCCTTACTGGAAACGCCGTTGCAACCCACCACGGCACGGTCGAAGCCAGGTCTGCGACCGCTGCTCGATGTCTTCGAAGAAGGGGCGTCGCTCGTGGCGAGCGTCCTCGATGGCATCTACACCGCTGATTCTTTAGACGCCGCGTGGGCGCTGCGTTCGAAGCTTGCCGCCGATGAGTCAGTGGTAACGCCGAGTGGTATTTGGTTGGGGCCGCATTGGCTGTTGCTGTGGGCCGCAGACGATGCTGAGAGCGGGGTGCTTGCTCGGGAGCAAGCGCTGCGGGAGCTGCGTGAGGCAGTGACGACGGCCGTGGCGGAGCGCGACGTGCTCGCGGCGGCGCTTGAGCAAGCCCGAGAGGGTCTGGCGAGCAAGGAGCGCGAGCGCAGAGAAGCACAATCGCGCCTAGCCGCGTTTCAAGACCAATATGCAGAGCTCGCGTCCGAGGTCTCGGGGTTGGAAGCAGAGCTCGAGAGCCGAGCGCAACGAATGCGCGATGTCGTGGCGGAGCTAACCGACCTTGCCGCCCGCATTGAATCGGTGTCCGCCCAGCGAGGCCAGGCCGAGGAGCGGCTGCATGCCGCGGAGGTGCAATGCGGGCGCCTGGAGTCCGAGCGTTCGGCTTTGGAAGGCGCGCGAGAAAGGCTCGAGCAAGGGTTGTCGGAGGCCCGCGAGCGGTGGCAAGCGTTGCGGCAAGGCGCCTATGAGCGGGAGCTTGCGCTCGAGTCAACCCGGTCGCAGATCGTTGCGCTCGAGGAGGCGAGCGCTCGTATGAGCGCTCAAGTCCAGACGTTGCAGACCCGTACCCGGCGATTCGAGGTCGATCTCGCGGGCATGGAAGTCCCTTTAGCTGAGGCGCAGGCCCAACGGCAAAATCAGCTCGAGCGCCACACATCGCTCGAGGGCGAGTTGCGAACGGCGCGTGAGACGGTGGAAAGCGGCGAGGAGGCCGTGCGCGGCTTAGAGCAGTCTCGACTCGAGAAGGAGTCGGTGGTGGAGCGGACCAGGGAGGCGCTCTCCGAGGCTCGGATGCAAGCTCAAGAGACGCAAGTACGGCGCCAGACCGTTGCGGAGCAGCTCGAAGAGCAAGATGCTGACTTGCAAACGATCCTCTCGGAGCTCAGCGAAGATGCCGAAGAGCAAGCTTGGTCGGCGAAGCTCTCCGAGCTGGAGCGGCGCATTGCGCGGATGGGGGCGATCAACCTCGCAGCCATCGACGAATTCGAGAGCCAGTCCGAACGCAAAGCGTACTTGGACGCACAGCACGATGACCTCACAGAAGCGTTGCGCACGCTCGAGGAGGCGATGCGTAAGATCGACCAGGACACCCGGACCCGTTTCAAGGACACCTACGAACGGGTAAACGCCGGGCTCGAGGAGAAGTTTCCGCGTCTGTTCGGCGGTGGTAACGCCTATCTCCAGCTCACTGGCGATGACCTCCTAACGACGGGCGTCGTGGTGATGGCGCGCCCGCCAGGAAAGCGTAACTCGAGCATCCATTTGCTTTCGGGCGGAGAGAAGGCGCTGACCGCGGTTGCCTTGGTGTTTGCGATCTTCAATTTGAACCCGGCGCCGTTCTGTCTTCTCGACGAGGTTGATGCTCCGCTCGACGATGCCAACGTGGGGCGGTTCAGTGAGCTGGTCAGAGAAATGTCCGAACAAGTACAAGTTCTGCTGGTTACACACAATAAAGTCACGATGGAGGCGGCAAACCAACTCGTCGGCGTAACGATGAACGAGCCGGGTGTATCGCGCCTGGTGGCGGTTGATTTGGATGCGGCAGTAGAGATGGCCGCCGATTAGGCGCAAGGGTAAGGGTGCTAACTTGCCCGCGTGACGATGGTGCCCTGTGCCTTTTCTGGCCCGGGCGCCCAGCTCGCCGGAAGACCTGCGAATGAGTGAGCTTCGCTTAGTGTTGCTAGGAGTCGGCTTGCTGGTCGTGGCGGGGGTGTTGGGGTGGGGCATCGTGCGTCGTGTGGGCAAGGATCATCCGGCGATTCCCGCTAGACTTCGCAAACTTGCGGGAAATTTGCGGGCGCGTGTTGCTGGTGCATCACCGCCAGCGACAAACCCTCGTCGTCACCATGCTGAGCCCGCGCTCGGCGACGTGCCCAGGCAGCTAGAGTCGGATGGGCCCGGCCTCATCGATGTGGGCGATCTCGGGGTGCTGGCCGACGCGGCTGAGATCGTCTCGGTACGCGGGCCCAGGAACGGCCACGGGGAGGGCCATGCCCGAGAGTGGGCTGAGGATGCGGCGGCTGCGGAAAAGTTGCTGCTCGTTCTGACCGTGATGGCTCCGCCTGGCGCCCCGTTCGAGGGGAAACGGCTGACGTCTGTATTCGCCGGTTTCGATCTCGAGCACGGTCGTATGGGGCTGTACCATCACTTCGCCGGCCGTCAATCCGACGATGCGCGTCCGGTGTTCAGTGTTGCCAATGTGTTGGAGCCCGGCACCTTCGATGTTGATAACTTGCGTCGCCTGCAAACGGAGGGGATCTGTCTCTTCATGCAGGTGCCCGGGCCAATCGATGGCCCGATAGCATTCGATCTGATGGTGGACATCGGCGCGAAGCTAGCCCGGGAGCTTGGAGGACAGCTGAGGGATTCGCGCCGATCCAGTTTGACGGCACAAGGGATTGCGCAGATGCGTGAACAGGTAGTTGAGCATTCGGCCCTCGCCAGCCGGCGGGTCGCCCCGCCGAACCCCCAACGCACGTTGCACTAGAAGGCAAGCGCGCGTTGTCTTTCACACCCCGGGCGCAGGGCTCCTCCTGCGCCGGTCGTCACGGGTCACGGAAATAGGGAAACGAGAGAACGATGAGCCGCGCGAGAGAGGCTGACGCCAAACGGATCAAGGCATTGCGCGAAGCTTTGATCGAGGCGGGGCATCGTTATCACGTGCTCGATGAGCCCGTCCTTCCGGATGCCGAGTACGACCGGATGATGCGCGATCTCGAAGCGTTGGAGGCTGCTCATCCGGAGAGCGTGACCGATGACTCTCCCACGCAACGGGTCGGCGGGGAGCCTTCCGATGCGTTTGCGGAGGTTGTGCACGCAGCGCCCATGCTCTCGCTCGCCAATGCATTCGAGCCTGAAGAGGTGGCGGACTTTGATCGGAGGGTCCGAGAGCGGCTCGGCTTGCCGGAGGGAGACCAGGTTCAGTACGTGGCGGAGACGAAGCTCGATGGCCTCGCGGTCAATCTGCGCTATGAGGGTGGCCGTTTCGTGCAGGCGGCGACTCGGGGAGATGGTATGCGCGGCGAAGATGTCACGTCGAACGTCCGGACAATTCCGGCCGTGCCCTTAGGGCTACGCGGCGACGACTTTCCGCGGTTGCTCGAAGTGCGGGCGGAGGTCTACCTGCCCCTGGCGGGGTTCACGCAGTTGAACGAGGATCAGGTCGCCCGAGGGGAGCGCCAGTTCGCCAATCCTAGGAACGCTGCGGCTGGAGGGCTGCGTCAGCTCGATCCGGCGATGACCGCCCGCCGACCTTTGACGTTATTCTGCTACGGCTACGGCGCTATCGAGGGAGGTGCGTTACCCGCCGATCACTATTCCCTTCTTATGGCGTTTCGTCGCTGGGGACTACGGGTCTCACCCGAGGTGTCCGTAGTATCCGGGGTGCAAGGTTGTCTGGATTACTATGACACCGTCCTGCGTAAGCGCGATGAGCTCGGATACGAGATCGACGGTGTGGTCTACAAGGTGGACGAGCTTGCGCTGCGCACCCGGCTCGGCTCGGTTGCGAGGGCGCCGCGTTGGGCACTGGCGCACAAGTTTCCCGCCCAAGAGGAAACGACGACGGTAGAAGGTATTTCCGTCCAGGTCGGGCGTACCGGTGCACTGACTCCCGTCGCTCGGCTCGCTCCGGTGCCGGTGGCCGGCGTCACAGTCACGAACGCGACATTACACAACGCCGACGAGATCGAGCGGAAAGACGTCCGGGTAGGGGATACGGTAGTGGTACGCCGCGCTGGCGATGTGATTCCCCAAGTGCTTCGTGTGCTGCTTGAGCGTCGCCCCGCAGGAACCGTGCCTTTCCGCTTCCCTACCGCCTGCCCCATCTGCGGCTCGCCCGTTGCGCGCGAAGCCGAGCAAGCGGCAACGCGTTGCATAGGCGGATTGGTCTGTCCGGCACAACGCAAGGAGGCTATCCGTCACTTTGCCTCGCGCCGGGCGCTCGACATCGAAGGCTTGGGAGAAAAGCTCGTTGACCAACTCGTGGAGCATGGGCTTGTCCGAGACGTCGGGGGCTTGTTCTCTCTCCGCGTCGAACAGCTCACCGAACTCGAACGCATGGGTGAGAAGTCGGCCCTCAATCTGGTCGAGGCGCTCGAGCGCAGTAAGGACGTTGATCTCGGCCGTTTTCTATACGGGCTTGGGATCCCGGAAGTCGGCGAAGCGACTGCCCAGACATTGGCTCGTCACTTTGGTGGGCTTGAAGCGCTGATGGCGGCGTCGGAGGAGGCGCTCCTTGAGGTTGAGGATGTTGGGCCGATCGTGGCCGCACACATTCTGGGGTTCTTTGGCGCTGAGTCGAATCGTCAGGTGATCAACTCGCTCTTCGCATCCGGCGTCCGGTTGCGAACGCCCGTACCGGCTGTGACTACCGGGTCCTCAGCGGTTTCCCAGGCGGTGTTGGATGGACTGACCTTCGTCATCACGGGAACCCTCTCGGGCATGGACCGCAATGTGGCCAAGGCTCGGCTACAAGCGCTTGGTGCTAAGGTCACCGGTAGCGTCTCGGCAAAGACGAGCTTCGTCGTCGCCGGTGATAATGCGGGCAGCAAGCTGACACGAGCCCAGGCATTGTCGATTGCAGTGCTCGACGAGCCCGCGTTCCTGGCCGCACTCGACGATCCGCAAACGCTCGCTACCCGGCACGGCGGAGAGTAGCTGCGGTCTACCGGCTACGCGCTCGCGGGCTTCGAGCCGAGCCCCCCGGTGGGCTGGAGCTCTGCTCGGGTATGAGTCGTGATACGGTTGCGCCCAGATGCCTTGGAGGCAAGGAGAGCACTGTCCGCACGCCAAAGCAGTGTCTCTCGGGTGTCGCCAGCCTCTAGCATGGCAACACCAAGGCTTACCGTCACCCGCAATGTGTGTGGGCTCGAATCTATGTCGGTGGAATCAACATGCGCGCGAATGCGCTCGGCAAGCAGCCGAGCGCCCTTGGCGTCGGTTTTCTCGAGCAGGACCACGAATTCCTCGCCGCCATAGCGGAACGCGATATCGGTCTCCCGAATGATGTCGTTGAGCACCGCCGCTAGCGCACGAAGAACCTCGTCGCCGGCCAAGTGGCCATGGTCGTCGTTCACGCGCTTGAAGAAATCGACGTCTATCATGATCAACGACAGCGGATCGCCGTGGCGGTTGGCAGCGGCAAATGCTCGCGCTAGCGTGGTTTCCATGGCGGCCCGGTTGCCAAGCCCAGTCAATGCGTCTTTCTCTGCCGCTCGAACTGCTTGCTCGTAGAGGAGCGCGTTGCGCAGCGGGTATGCGAGGCTGATCAGGAGGTGCTCAAGAGTGACCATCTCCTCCTCGCGGAAAGGCGCGGCGCGCGTGAAGGTGATCGCGCCGATCCGCTCGCTCGGCAGCACGACGTCGTACGTGCACGCGTGCTCTGCGAATTCGCCGATCGCGAAACGTTCTTCGCCCGATGCGTTCGAGAACCGGAGGTGTTGGTGGGGAACGATCTCCTGGGTGAGCTCGGAGAACACGGTCAGTACCTCCTCGCAGTCCAAGGTGCGCTGGAGCGCGTTGGCGAGCTTGAGCAACCAATCGGGGTCAAAACTTAAGGCCGACAGGGGTTCGCCCGCTTTTCGGTCAGGCATCGGCACGCTCCCGGAATGGCGGGGAGAGAGCGAGGGGAAGGGTCTCAAGATTTCCCCGGTTAACGGCGATGACATCGTGCTTGATGTGTGGGTTCACGGTGCGTTTTCCGATATGCGAAGTTGCAGTGCACGATCGATGCCACAGACAGTCCCGCGATTTTCAACCATGTCGGTGAAATAGTTAAGACTTATTTGGGAATGCAGTGCTGAGGGCCGTCAAAGTCTTGGTGTTGAACGACGGCATCTCCGACCACGCGAGTCAATAGGACAGGCCACAGTGCGCGGCGTGTGGAAGCGCCTGAGCTGGCGTGTCATCGCGCCTTGTTCGCTCCGCTGACCGAGCTTTCGCCTTGAACCTCGATACGGGGTTCGTCATACGCTTTACTATCGGGGCCAAGAAGGTACAGATACGCGTTAACGATGCTCTCGGGTAGAGGCACGGACGTCGGAAGTTCTCCGGGATACGCGCTTGCTCGCAACGGCGTACGCACGGGGCCCGGATCGACAGAGTAAATCCGCAAGTTACTGACGTTTTCGAGTTCATCGGAGAGGACTTGTGCGAGTCCCTCTACCGCAAATTTCGAGACCGCATAGGCGCCCCAGAAAGCCCGGCCCACTCTGCCTTGCGGCGCTGTGGTGAACAGGATGCGCCCCCCTGGGGCGGCCCGGAGCAAATACAACGTCGCGCGCGTCAGTTGGAACGCAGCGGTAACGTTGGTCGTTAGCACGAGTGACCACTGATCAGGGTTGGTCTGTTCGACGGGAGTTAGGCCGCCCAAGATGGCGGCATTGTTGACGAGGCCGTCTAGGCGCCCCAGCTGGGTCTCCACATTTCGGGCGAGCTCTTCGAACTGGGCGGTCGATGCGCCGGCGATGTCCATAGGGTAGATCGCTGGCTCCGGTCCGCCCGAGGCCAAGATGTCATCGTAGACCGCCTCGAGCTTCGACACCGTTTTGCCTAGCAGTACGACAGTGGCGCCATGCTGGGCGCATGCGAGTGAGACCGCCCGTCCGATCCCCTGTCCGGCCCCAGTAACCAGCACGACGCGTCCGTTGAGTAAATCCAAACGGGGTTGGTAGTGGCGTAAATCCAACGGGCTCATGTCTCGATGCCAAGCAGCGTTACCAGGTCCCCAGGCGCTGCAACTGCGTGATCGGCCCCCCAATGGGCCGGGTTCTCACCTCGCGGAATGTACCCGAAAAGCGCGATCACGCTCGCCATGCCCGCTGCCCGGGCTGCTTGCACGTCACTGTGTGCATCCCCTACGTAGAGACAGGTCTCGGGCGTCGTATTGCACAGCGCTGCCGCCAGGTGCAACGGTGCTGGGTCGGGTTTGGGACGCGGTGTGGAGTCCCCGCACACGATACACCGGGTGCGCCCGGCAAGGCCCAGGTGCTCGAGCAAAGGACGCGTGAAGCGTTCACGCTTGTTCGTCACCACACCCCAGGGAATCCCGGCACGCTCGAACGACGAGAGCACCTCGTGCATACCGGGGAACAGTGAGCTCGACCGGGTGCACCCGAGCTGGTAGGTGTCGAGAAATTCATCCCGGGTAGGCTCGTCGTCGGCGGCCTCGGCCCCGAGGGCCTGTTCGAGCATTGCGTGAGTTCCTAAGGTGACCACCTCGCGGATCGCGGTGGTAGGCAGAGGCGGCAGGCCGCGGCGGCGCCGAAGTTCGTTTGCCGTCCAGGCGAGATCGTGCACGGAATCGATGAGGGTGCCGTCGAGGTCGAAGAGTACAGTCGGGGGAGCTCGGGATGTCACGCGTTATCGATGCTCCGCGTGCAGGAATAATGTGCCAAATAGTTTACGGCAACTCCCCGGCCCAATCGGTAACGATCCGTTAAGGGGCTGTAGTGCATGCCAGTCAGCGTTTCAAGGGCGAGGCTGGCCTCGCGGGCATAGTGATCGAGCTCGGAGGGGCGAATGAATTTGGCAAAGTCGTGGGTCCCCCGTGGTAACAAACCGAGGACGTACTCGGCGCCGACAATCGCAAACAGATACGACTTTGGATTGCGGTTGATCGTCGCGAAGAACACCTGGCCGTCGGCTTTGGCCAGGGCCGCGCACGCGGCAACGGTGGACTGCGGGGACGGCACGTGCTCAAGCATCTCCAAGCAGGTCACCACGTCATAGCAACCCGGTTCTTGCGCGGCGAGTGCTTCAGCGGCGATCGACTCGTAGCGGATTGGGATATCGGATTCCTCGGCGTGGATCCGCGCCACCGCGAGCGGCGCAGGTGCGAGGTCGATTGCGGTCACGTCCGCCCCGCGGCAGGCCAGCGCTTCGGCGAGGATCCCCCCCCCGCATCCCACGTCGAGGATCCGCTTACCTGCCACCCCGCCAGGGATTCGTTCTTCGATGAAGCGTACGCGCAGCGGGTTGATGTCGTGCAGCGGTTTGAATTCCCCGTTGGGGTCCCACCATCGTTCGGCGAGGGCGTTGAACTTGTCGAGCTCGACTGGGTCAGCGTTTTGCGGGTGCGACGGCATCAAAGGCGGTCCGCAATCGTGGCAACGTCTTGTAAGAGGCGTGGGAGTTCGACGCGGGTCGGGGTTCGGCTCTCCACGACGTGCGCGCCCCCGACCCAAACATCCGAGACCGCGTCACGGCTTGCCGCGTAGACGAGCTGTGAGATTGGGTGGTGTACCGGCTGGGTGGCAGGTGCGGACAGATCCACCGCTATGATGTCGGCATACTTTCCGGGCTCGAGCGAGCCAATGTCGTTGCCGAGCCCGAGCGCGTCCGCCCCGGCTTGCGTCGCGAGGGTCAACGCTCGTGCGGCAGGCAACACGGTGGCGTCTTGGGTCAGGGATTTCGCCACCAACGCCGCGGTACGCATTTCACCGAGCATGTCCAGATCGTTATTGCTCGCTGCGCCGTCGGTCCCCAGGCCGACGTTGACCCCCGCTGCGAGCAATGCGGCGACTGGGCAGGTGCCGCTCGCAAGCTTCATGTTCGACTCGGGGCAATGAACGACGTTAACCCCGTGCGCGGCCACGTCGTCTATTTCCGCTGGGTCGAGCTGCGTCATGTGTACAGCAACGAGGCGCGGCGAGAGCAGGTCGAGGTTTTTCAGTCGCATCAGCGGGCGTTCTCCCGTCGCAGCGACTGCAGCATCGACTTCGGCTTGGGTTTCGTGCAAGTGAATGTGGATGGGGATGTCGAGTTCGTCGGCGAGTACTCGCACGCGGGTCAGACCGTCGTCGGAGACGGTATAGGGGGCATGGGGGGCGAATGCGGTGGTGATGCGCTCTGACGTTCGGAACTCATCATGCACCGCAGTGGCCCGCCTTAGGTACTCGTTCAGATCGGCGGCCCACACGGTGGGGGCATCGAGCACGATAAGCCCCAGGACCGCGCGAATTCCGGCCGCCTCCGCTGCATGTCCGGTGGCATTCGGGAAAAAATACATATCGTTGAAGCACGTCGTCCCGGAGAGCAGCATCTCGGTGGCAGCGAGTTCGGAGCCGACCGTCACGAATCGCTCTGACATGTGCGCTGCTTCGGCTGGCCAAATGTGGTTTTCGAGCCAAGGCATGAGCGGCAGATCGTCGGCGAATCCCCTTAGCAAGGTCATCGCGGCGTGGGTGTGGGCGTTGACGAGCCCTGGTGCGAGGGCGTGCTCGGGTAGCCAGAAGGTCTCGCGCGGCGCGTACTGCGACGCCTTACCCTCGGGCACGATTGCTATAATACGCCCATGGTCGATTAGTACCGAGTGGTTCTCGAGCACGACTGTCTCCGGTCGTCCGGGAATGACCCAGCGGGCGTGTATTGCGGTATCGATAGACTTCATCGTCCTATTGTAACGCCGGGGCGCCTTTTCCCGGCGGTAAGGAACCACCCAAGATGCGTGAAACCCGAGAAGCCATCGAGTGGAATGGCCACACGCTCTCTTTACTTGATCAGCGGCGCTTGCCTGGCGCGGTGAAGTACATCGAGCTCGATGACGCACGGGCAGTGGCACAGGCAATCTCGGACATGGTGGTTCGCGGCGCGCCGGCCATCGGAATTGCCGCCGCTTACGGCGCGGCGATGTCGGTGGCCCGGCACCTGGGCGACGAACTGTCGAGCCCAGATTGGCGTGAGCGGGTCGCGGCCGACCTCGAGGTGCTTGCGCGCGCACGTCCCACGGCGGTCAACCTGGTGTGGGCGGTGCGACGGATGGAAGCCCGGATCGATGCCGCGAAGCAGGAGTGGGCGTTGGCGGCGCGCGAGGAAGCAGAATGCATTCACGCCGAGGACATTGCTGCCAATCGCACAATGGGGGAGATTGGGGCGGCGTTCATTGAGGGCCCTTGCGGCGTGTTGACGCACTGCAACGCGGGTGCGCTTGCGACGGGGGGGTACGGGACGGCGCTCGGGGTAGTGCGTAGCGCATACCGGGACGGGCGTCTGTGCCAGGTTTTCGCCGATGAGACGCGGCCGTGGCTGCAGGGTGCCCGCTTGACGGCGTGGGAGCTCGAGCGTGATGGGATCCCGGTGCAATTGCTAGCCGACGGCGCGGCGAGCTATGCAATGCGCCAAGGCAAGGTCCAGTGGGTCGTTGTCGGAGCGGACCGCGTGGCTCGCAACGGAGACGTGGCCAACAAGATCGGGACCTATGGGCTCGCGGTATCCGCTCGCTATCACGGGGTGAAGTTCATGGTCGTGGCCCCGACTTCGACGATCGACCTGGGCATTGCCCACGGAGACGCTATCCCGATCGAGGTTAGGCCCGACGCGGAGCTTTTCAAGCTCGGGGACCAACTCGTTGCCGCGGAAGGGGTCGGGGCATGGAATCCGGTGTTCGACGTGACACCTGCGGCGCTCGTCGATGTGCTGGTGACCGAGCGCGGTGCCATCGAGCGGCCCGACGAGTGCACCATCGCGGCGGTAATGAACAGTTGACCCCGTGCAATGTTGTCGCAGATAGCAGTCGGTTCATCTATGCAGGTAACTTGTTGATTAACAGGCTTTTCCTGAGTGAATTGGACGATTTTCGCTGGCATATTCGCCGGGAGAAGTGTTAGACTCTGTCGCTTGTTTGCTCCGGTTGCTCAAGTGTCCTCACCGTGCAGAAGCGCCCTCATCGATGCAGTGATCGGCGCCCTCGCCATCTCAGTGAGCGCCGGGCGTCGCCGGTGTCGTTTTTGTCCTCAGGAACCCGAGCGCTAATGCCGATCCCCAATGCTGCCTCGGGCGCCGATAAATCCCGAAGCGCTGCCTCGTGTTGAGCCAAAACCATGGCTGAGTTCGCAGGCGAAATCCTCCACGTCAACATCGAGGAGGAGATGAAGCAGTCTTACCTCGATTACGCCATGAGCGTGATCGTGGGACGGGCGCTCCCCGACGTGCGTGACGGGTTGAAGCCCGTGCACCGTCGCGTCCTCTATGCGATGAACGAGCTGGGTAACGATTGGAACCGGCCGTACAAGAAATCCGCCCGCGTCGTGGGAGACGTGATCGGCAAGTACCACCCTCACGGCGAGTCCGCGGTGTACGATGCCATCGTGCGGATGGCGCAGCCGTTCTCGATGCGCGAGATGCTCGTCGATGGCCAAGGCAACTTCGGGTCCGTCGATGGCGATTCCCCCGCTGCGATGCGGTACACCGAAGTTCGAATGTCTCGGATCGCCCACGAGCTGCTGAGTGATCTCGACAAAGAAACCGTCGATTTCGCCGAAAATTACGACGGGTCGGAGCGAGAGCCTACCGTGTTCCCCACCCGCGTCCCGAACCTGCTGGTGAACGGCTCCGCGGGCATTGCGGTGGGTATGGCTACCAACATTCCCCCACACAATCTCGGCGAGGTGCTCGACGCCTGCGTAGCCTACGTCGACGATCCCGAGATCGACATTCAGGGCTTGATGGAGCATATCCGAGGGCCGGATTTCCCTACCGGTGCCACCATCAACGGCGCGAGCGGCATTCTCGAGGCATACCACACGGGGCGTGGTCGGATCCACGTCCGCTCCAAGGCGCACGTCGAGGAAGGTGAAGGTTCCGAGCGTGACCGGATTGTTGTGACTGAGCTTCCCTACCAGGTCAACAAGGCACGGCTACTCGAGAAGATCGCGGAGTTGGTGCGCGGCAAGAAGATCGAGGGCATCGCCGAACTGCGTGACGAGTCTGACAAAGACGGGATGCGAATGGTGGTGGAGGTGCGGCGCGGCGAGGTAGCCGAGGTCGTACTCAACTTGCTCTATCAGCACACGCAGCTGCAAACAGTGTTCGGCATCAACATTGTCGCGCTCGTTGAGAACCAGCCGCGCGTTCTCAATCTACTGCAGATTATCCAGGCCTTCATTCGCCACCGTCGCGAGGTGGTGACGCGGCGTACGCTCTATGAGCTGCGTCGCGCCCGAAATCGGGCGCACGTGTTAGAGGGGCTTGCGGTAGCCCTTGCCAACATCGACCTGGTCATCGAATTGATCAAGGCGTCCGAGAGCCCCGCGCAAGCGCGCGAGCGCTTAGTCGCCCAAGCGTGGGAGCCCGGTGTCGTGTCGGAGCTGCTGGGCCGCGCTGGGGCCGATGCAACGCGCCCTGACGATGTGCCTGAATCGCTAGGCCTGAGCGCCGACGGCTACCACTTGTCGCCAACCCAAGCCCAAGCCATCCTGGACATGCGGCTGAACCGGCTGACCGGGCTCGAGCAAAGCCGTATCGTTTCCGAGTACGACGAGCTGCTCTCCCGCATTTCGGATTTGCTCGGTATTCTCGAGGATCCGGAAAAGCTCATGGCGGTGATCCGCGCGGAGCTGCTCGAAATCAAAGAAGGCTTCGGCGGCGATCCCCGTCGCACCGATATCCTCGATGAACATCTCGGGTTCAACCGCGAAGACTTCGTCACACCCGAGGACGTTGCGGTGACGTTCTCCCATCTCGGTTACGTCAAGGCCCAATCGCTCGACCAATACCGTGCCCAGCGACGGGGTGGGCGCGGTAAGGCCGCGACCCGCGTGCGAGACGAGGATTTCGTCGACAAGCTCATTATCGCCAACACCCACGATACGGTTTTGTGCTTTTCCTCTCGCGGTATCGTGTACTGGCTTAAGGTCTACGATGTTCCCCAGGAAAGCCGGGTGCATCGAGGGAAGCCGATCGTCAACCTGCTTCCGTTAGAGGGAAACGAGCGCATCACAGCAGTCTTGCCGATCACCGGTTTTGACCAGGATCGCTACGTTTTGTTTGCGACGGCGAGCGGCACGGTAAAGAAGTCTGAGCTTTCCGCCTACTCCCGGCCCCGGGCCAATGGCATCATCGCCATTGACCTCGGTGACGATGATGAGCTCGTCGGAGTTGCACTAACTGACGGCGCGCGAGACATCATGCTGTTCTCGACCGCGGGCAAGGTCATCCACTTCAACGAGCAGCAAGTCCGGGCGATGGGGCGGGCGTCGCGAGGGGTACGCGGTATGACGCTCGGCTCCGGCGAGCGTGTCATCTCGCTGGTGATATCGGAACCGGAGCTCAAGCTCTTGACGGTGACCGAGAACGGATACGGCAAGTGCACGCCGGTGACCGATTTCCGAATGCAGAATCGTGGAGGAATGGGCATTATCGCGATCCAGACGTCCACCCGAAACGGCACGCTGGTCGGCGCTCTACTGGTGAGTGATGGGGACGAAATCATGCTCATTTCCGATGCGGGGACGCTTGTTCGCACGCGAGTGAGCGAGATCAGTGTGCTCGGTCGCAACACCCAAGGCGTCACGCTCATCCGTCTCGGGAACGGGGAGCGCCTGGTGGGCCTCGACAGTGTCGTCGAGGACTCCGTCGAGGAGGACGACGAGAGCGACGACTAGCGCGTCGCATACCCGCTGCGCGTCGGCCCGGGTCGTATTTTCGTGGAGGATGTGGAGGCGACATGAGTCGCGTGTACAACTTTAGCCCCGGCCCTGCGATGCTGCCGTTGCCGGTCCTTGAACGCATTCGCGAGGAGCTGCCCGACTGGCAAGGTACCGGCGCTTCAGTTATGGAGCTGAGCCATCGGGGTGCGCCCTTTATTGAGTTGGCACGTTCGGCGCAAGCGCGTCTTCGAGCGCTTATCGGCATACCGGACGACTACCATGTCCTCTTTCTCGCCGGCGGTGCCCAGATGCAGTTTGCCGCTGTGCCGATGAATATCGGCGGTGGCGAGCTTGTCAGCTACGTCAATACGGGCTCGTGGTCGACAAAGGCGATTGAAGAAGCGAAGAAGTATGGTCCCGTGCACGTCGCAGCGAGCAGTGAAGCACAGGGTTTCAACCACATCCCGCCGCGCGAGTCGTGGGACGTGCGAGCAGATGCCGCCTATTTGCACTACACCCCCAACGAAACGATTGGCGGCGTCGAGTTTCACTGGGTGCCTGAAGTGGGCGACGTTCCGCTCGTTGCCGACTTGTCCTCGACGATCTTGTCGCGTCCGATCGACGTGTCGGCGCATGGGCTCATCTATGCCGGGGCGCAGAAGAATGCGGGCATTGCCGGTGTCACGATCGTCGTGGTTCACGACCGACTTCTCGAGCGGGCAGATCCGCGGACGCCGACGCCGCTGCACTATGCGGTGCAAGCGAAGCAGGATTCGATGGCCAATACACCCGCGACATTCTCCTGGTACGTGATGGCGCTCGTCCTCGAATGGGCCGAGCAGCAAGGCGGCGTCGCGACGCTCGCCGCGCGCAATGCCATCCGAGCCCAGAAACTCTATGACCACATCGACGCGTCGTCGCTCTACACCAATCCGGTGCGCCCGAGCGATCGGTCCTACATGAACGTGACGTTCGTGCTACCGACGCCAGAACTTGATAAGCCGTTCCTCGAACAGGCGGAAGCGGCCGGCCTCTTTGGGCTCAAGGGCCATCGGTCGGTCGGGGGCATGCGGGCGAGCATCTATAACGCGATGCCCGACGCAGGCATCGAGCGGTTGGTCGAAGTGATGGCAGCGTTCGAGCGTGTGCATCGATGAGCGACCAGTTCAAGATACTGACCTTGAACAACATCTCGGTCGCGGGGCTAGACCGACTGCCGCGCGACCGGTATGAGGTTGCCTCGGAGATTGAGCATCCCGATGGGATCCTGCTTCGCTCCGCGAGCTTGCACGACCTCGCCGTCCCCGACAGCTTGAAGGCGATAGGACGCGCGGGCGCCGGCGTCAACAACATTCCGGTTGCCCAGATGAGCCAGGCGGGCATTGCGGTATTCAATGCGCCGGGCGCGAACGCAAATGCGGTTAAGGAGCTTGTGCTCGCTGGCCTGTTCCTCGCGGCTCGGAACATCTGCGGCGCTTGGGCCTATGCCCGAGCGCTCGATGGTGACGCTGAGACGATGCGCCGGGCGATGGAGCAGGATAAGAAGCGCTTTGTCGGCTTCGAACTGCCAGGCCGCACACTCGGGGTGATCGGCCTCGGTGCTATCGGGGTCGAAGTTGCCAATGCGGCGTTGGCGCTTGGCATGCGGGTGGTGGGCTATGACCCGGGCATGACGGTGTCACGCGCGTGGCAGCTCTCGGCCGAGGTTGGGCAAGCCAATAGTGTCGGAGAGCTGCTGAGAGCCGCCGATATGGTGACCTTGCACGTTCCGTTTGCCCCCGAGACGAGCGGCTTGATCGATGCCGAGCGTATCTCGGTCATGCGCGAAGGCGTGACCCTGCTCAATTTCTCCCGGGCGGGCATCGTCGATGAAGAGGCAGTGGCAAGCGCTTTGACACGAGGGGCCATGCACGCCTATGTCTGCGACTTCCCCTCGCTGCGCTTGCGCGGCTTGGACAATGTCATCGCTTTGCCGCACATCGGTGCCTCGACAAGGGAGGCGGAGGACAACTGCGCGGTTATGGTGGCCGAGCAGCTCAAGGAGTATCTCGAGAACGGGAATATCCGTAACTCGGTTAACTTCCCTGATGTTTCGATGCCGCGCAACGGCGGGTATCGGGTGGCGGTCGCGAATCGGAACGTGCCGAATATGCTGGGTCAGATCTCGACCACGCTCGCTGCGCATGATTTGAATATTCTCGATATGCTGAACAAGTCCCGGGGCGACCTGGCGTACACCCTTCTCGACGCCGAGCAGGTGGTGCGGGAGGACGTGTTGGCGAAGCTGCGGGAAATTGAGGGGGTGCTCGCGGTGCGCGCGGTTTAAGGCGCCGGCTCTCGAGCCGCGACAGCCCGGGATGGAACGTGCCCTAGGGTCAAGAACAACGTGCGCTAGGGTCAAGAACAAGGATTCAGCATGGATTTCAGCAAGCTTGTTACCCCTGGCGTGCGCGATCTTCAGCCCTACCTTCCGGGGAAGCCAAGCGAGGAGGTCGAGCGCGAGCTTGGGCTGGAGAACGTCGTCAAGCTCGCCTCGAACGAGTCGCCGCTAGGACCTGGACGGTTGGCGCGCCAGGCGATTGCACGAGCGGTCGAGGACGTCTCCCGCTATCCGGATGCGAACGGCTACTACCTCAAACGCAAGCTAAGTGAGCTCCATGGCGTGGATGAGTCGCAGCTGACGCTCGGCAACGGGTCCAACGACGTGTTGGACGTCATCGCTCGGTGCTTCGTCCTGGACAAGCACGAGGTGGTGCTCGCTCAGCATAGCTTTGTCGTCTTCGGTTTGTCCGCCAACGCGGTCAGTGCCGCACCGGTCATCGTCCCCGCCGCCAACTGGGGACATGATCTGGAGGCGATGGCGAATGCCATCACGCAGCGCACCCGGCTCGTTTATGTTGCCAATCCGAATAACCCGACTGGTACTTGGAATACGGCCGACGAGCTCGAGCAATTTTTCTCCCGGGTCCCCCCCGAGGTGATCGTCGTCGTGGACCAAGCCTACGCCGAGTACGTCGCTCGGGACGATTACGCGGATTGCATCGGCTGGCTCGCGCGATATCCGAACTTGGTGGTGACGCGTACGTTCTCCAAAGTCCACGGTTTGGCGGCGCTTCGCATCGGCTATGCGGTATCGCATCCGGACATCGCAGACTACATGAACCGGGTCCGGCATCCATTCAACGTCAACAGCATCGGGCTCGCCGCTGCTGAAGCGGCGCTCGAGGATGTCGAGCACATCGAGAAGAGCGTCGCGCTGAACCGCGAAGGCATGGCGTTTCTAACTGAGTGGCTCGAAGCGCGCGGCCTTGGCTACATTCCCTCCATCGGGAACTTCGTGACGGTCGACGTGGGGCAAGATGCGGGGCCGGTTTTCCAGGCGTTGTTGCGCCACGGGGTCATCGTTCGCCCGGTAGCGAACTATGGTCTCCCGAACCACCTTCGGATCAGCATCGGGCTCCCGGAGGAGAATCACCGCTGCGTCGCCGCGTTCGAGCGCGTGCTTGGGGAAATGTCTTGATCGAGCGACTTTGTATTATCGGGGTCGGGTTGATCGGCGGCTCGCTGGCTCGAGCGCTGAGGCGGGAGGGTGCGTGCCGAAGTGTCGTGGGTAGCAGCCGGCGCGAGGTACACCTTCAACGCGCGGTTGAACTCGGCGTGATTGATAGCTTCGACACCGACATGGCGAGTGCGGTTCGGGGCGCGGACATGGTGGTGGTTTGCACGCCGATGCGGGCAATGGGCGATGTTTTCGCCGCGATTCGGCCCGCGCTCGAGGCGGGGGCGATCGTTACGGACGCAGGCAGCGTTAAGCAAACTGTGGTGACGGCGGCGGCGCAGGCTTTCGGGCAAATCCCGCCCTTCCTGGTACCCGCTCACCCCATCGCTGGCACCGAGCACGCGGGGGTGGAGGCATCTTTCGACACGTTGTACGAGGGACGGCGAGTGATCATCACACCCACCGAGACCACGGACCCCGCCGCGGTGGAACGGGTGACGGCAATGTGGGAGTGCACTGGCGCGAGTGTCGACTATATGGCCCCCCATCACCACGACGAGGTGCTGGCTGCCACCAGTCATCTACCGCACATGCTGGCCTACACGCTCGTGGAGATGCTCGGTCAGATGCAGACTCACCGAGAGATTTTTCGTTATGCGGCCGGCGGGTTTCGGGATTTCTCCCGGATCGCGTCGTCCGATCCCCAGATGTGGCACGACATCTGCCTCGATAACCGCGACGCGGTTGCCGCAATGATCGAGCGGTATCGCGATGAGCTGAAGCAGCTGCTCGATGCGGTGAACGCGCAGGACAGTGAGGAGCTTTTCGCGCGCTTTGCGCGCGCGAAAGCCACCCGAGACCACCACACCGGCGAGTCCCAACCCTCGTGACAGGGACGCACCGCCTCGATTATGTCGCAAGCCCCGGGGGGACGTTACGCGGCACCCTGCAAGTCCCGGGGGATAAGTCGATCTCCCACCGCGCCATTCTTCTGGGTGGCGTCAGCGAGGGAACGACTCACATCACCGGATTCCTTCAAGGTGAGGATACCCTCGCAACCTTGGCGGCGTTTGCGTCGATGGGGGTTCGGATCGAGCGAGTCGGCGACGAGGTGACTGTGCATGGGCGCGGGCTGCACGGACTCGAGCCGCCTCCCGGCCCAATTGACCTCGGCAATTCCGGCACCGCGATGCGCCTTATGACGGGGCTTCTGGCAGGGCAGCGCTTCGACTCCGTGCTGATCGGCGATGCCTCGTTGATGACACGACCGATGGCGCGGGTCATGACACCGCTGGAGATGATGAGTGCATCGGTTAGAGGTTCCGCCCGGCACACGGCACCGCTGCACATCAAGGGGGGGCGGCGCTTGCGCGGCATCCGCTACCAACTTCCGGTGGCGAGCGCTCAAGTGAAGTCCTGTGTGCTCTTGGCCGGGCTCTATGCTGAAGGGGATACCGAGGTAGTGGAACCGGAGGTGACGCGGGACCATACCGAGCGCATGCTCGAAGGGTTCGGCTATGAGATCCGCCGTGACCAGGGCATTGCGCTCACCGGCGGGGGTCGGCTTGCCGGCGGCGAGATCGCGATCCCAGGAGACATCTCGTCGGCCGCATTCTTCCTAGTGGGGGCGTGCATTGCCTCTGGCTCTGAGCTTACGGTGCGCGGCATCGGGGTCAACCGCACGCGCGACGGAGTGCTCAGGATCCTCGAAGCGATGGGCGCGAAGCTCGAGCTGCACAACCACCGGATCGCCGGTGGTGAACCAGTGGCGGACATCAACGTAACGGCCTCGGCGCTTCGAGGCATCGAGATTCCGCCGGAGTGGGTTCCTTTGGCTCTCGACGAGTTTCCGGTGCTCATGGTGGCGGCCGCGGCGGCCGAAGGCACCACGACCTTGAGCGGCGCGCAGGAGCTTCGTGTTAAGGAGAGCGATCGAATTGCCGCGGTCGCTGATGGATTAATGCGCCTCGGCATTCGGTGCGAGACGCGGCCCGACGGCATGATCGTGCACGGTGGGGAGCTCACTGGGGGCACGGTGCAGAGCTTTACGGATCATCGAGTTGCGATGGCGTTTGCGGTTGCGGCGTTGGCAGCGAGCGGTCCGGTGACGATTGAGGACTGCGAGAACGTCGCCACGTCGTTCCCGAGCTTTGTCGGGCTTGCCAATCAGGCTGGGTTGACGGTCGAAGAGCGCTACGCCACGTGAGATCTGCGAGCGTGCCGGTGATCGCT
>JACLAC010019728.1_pt1 | contig 24277 bp, 23 predicted proteins | sample 8027881 | NCBI WGS metagenome assembly JACLAC01 (sample SAMN15725517, study PRJNA655200) | protist metagenome | isolation source: fluorescence activated cell sorting (FACS) single amplified genomes of... | place: Spain: Blaines Bay Microbial Observatory, Mediterranean Sea | collected 2016-01-19 | reverse complement strand
ACTCCATGATGAATGAACAGTTTTCTGGTTCAACACCAGCAACTAGCATTGCAGATTCTTTCTCAGTGATTCGAATTTCACGTTGTAGGTCAGCGGTGCAATATCGAATGGCAAATCCAACTCTTGGATAATCAGTCTGATTTGAGCCACTAGCATGAATAGATCGAAAGCTATGCAGGCTCATTTCACCGGGTTGCAATCTTAAATCAACTGCTTCATGTGTGAAATCAGCGATTTTTTCATCAACAACGATTTGCTGTCCTCGACTCAACATATTTTCATCTGATGGTCTAGGTTCATGTGCAAATTGACCCCACTTGTGTGATCTAGGCACAACGTGCAAGCATCCTGACTTTGGCATCGATGGTGTCAATGCCAACCATACTGTGAGTGCTTTTTCTGGCTCAGTCATACCTGCGTAAGTAGAATCCTGATGCCAACTGTAAAAACCTTGCGAATGAGCCTGCTTAATACACCAGTCTGAAGACCAGACAAGGATATTTTCAGATCCCAGTGCGCTACAGACCACACGTAAAATTTTAGCATTTCTTACCAACTTGTCTAAGATAGGCAGAAGCAAGTGTGTTTTAAAACGCCTGGGACCATTTAGTTCCAAAGATCCGCTCACCATTGCCCAAATTTCTTGTGCTGCGTGTTGGGAAAGAACTGGAATAGCATTTAAATACCCCAATTCCAAAAAAATTTCTGAGCTAGCGCCTGATGCTTTGATGGATTTAGTTCTCATTTCAGTAAATATAGACTTAGATCAAACCAAATATAAAGGAGGTGGAAGCGTTCTGATGAATTTTGCTACTAGAGTAATTTTTAAGATTTTTATGCTACCCAAATAGATAGGACCAGTTGAAACTTAATGTCAGCAGAAGACACACCTAGCTTAATTGGTAAAATTTCTCAGGCGCAATAATCTGTTCTGTTCTCTTTAAGATATCAATGCCTTGTTGCTTGAGCCACCAGGGCAAATCAATTAGGACCCAGTTTTCAGCTAGCTTGTCTCCCTCTCTGCGATAAATATCAACAACTCTCATATCTGCTGCTCGATCACTCGCTGGGAGCCCCAAGAATCCTCCTACCGCTGTATTCGTCAAATTGGGCCATCCAAAAAAACCAGCATAGTTTCCTTCTGCAAACCTGCAAAGATGGCCATTGAAGCACTTGCCTTGCAGTCCGGTTCGAAACGGGTATTGATGCTGTTCCTGGTAGCGTGGAATCGTGTAGGTAGCTCCAATTCCAGCGGGACCGTACCATGTCATGTCTTCGTGCCAGGTTCTAGCGAGGTACTCTGGTGGAGGCAGATCATCCCCAGAAATATTTAGTGCAGAAAGATCTGCCATCATTCGGTTGACCAAATCAAGGGTCTCTTTGGATTCTCCAGCATCTTGATCTTCGAACAGCAGCCCACTATGAGTGCGTGGTCCTGGGTACACAAAAGAAGCACCGGTTTGCAATGGGAGTGGTGAGATTCCCAACTGGTGCATCACCCCGATCAGGTCACAAAAGAAAGCCCCTTGCACCAGCTGTCTTTCCTGAACACAAAAAAAATCGGCATAACGTAAAAAAGCTAGCTTTCGTGAAGCTTTCATCCCTAGCCAGTCTTTATCCAGTAACCCCATCAGATGCCCCATACTGATCACCCAGTCGGTGTCATCAATCTCACTAGTTCCTGCCAAAAAAATATCCTGACGACGTTGCACACTCGTCCATGAATTGAGAAAGGGAACCCAGAAGGCTTCTGCTACCGCTTCAGGTCCATCCCGTTCATTGAAAGGGTAGACACCATACCAGTGAAAATCGGGGGCCAGATGAGAGCTCAAGATCGATTTTACTGATTTTAAATTTGCCTGTTCAAGAGCAGTGTAGAAATTGAGAACACAGCGCTTTGAATGAGCATAGGATTTCATGTTTGTTATTCTGCAAAAGGATTGGAAACTCAAGTGATAGCTATTGATTGACACATTCATCTGAGGAATTTAAAGCCAATACAGTTGTCAACATTGATCTGGAAAAAATGGAAACCAAGATGCATGGACTACCATCAACTACCTAAAACATTCGATATTCAAACCATCTCAAACCACTGGTCAAAGATTATGGGTTCAGACAATCTGGGAAACCTCAGTCTGAATTATCAATCCATAATGTATGAAGGAGTTGTTTATCCGCAGTTTATCAAGCCAGAAGCTCTAGCCCAACTGAGAAAGCAGCACACCCTGCGATCTAACGATATTGTCATTGCAGCCTACCCAAAATGCGGAACCACTTGGATGCAACAGATCGTGCTCACTTTGCTGGCGGATGGGGATGGTTCAAAGGTGCGCCGACCAATGGACATGTCTCCTTGGCTAGAAGCATGGGTTTCTAGCCAAGGATTAGCAGCTTTTGAAGAGTGGCATCCTGAAAAGACCGGTTGGAACGGTCTTGAGAATTCCGGTGACCTCAACCCAAGCTGGTGTCCATCCAGACGAGTACTGAAAACCCACGCGCCTTCTCAACTGGCTCCTTGGGTTGGTGGAGCCGAGCATAATGGGATGAATGGCGCGCGGATCATTGTTGTTACACGCAACCCAAAAGATGTTGCTGTCAGCCACTACTACCATACTATCGACTTGCCTCACATCTTCCAGTATAACGGCAGCTGGGATCATTTTCTGACAAACCTTTGGATTCCAGGCAAAGTGGAGTCTGGTCCCTTCTGGGAGTGGCACCAGTCCTGGTGGAACATCTATCAATCAGCTTCTGTTAATCTGTTGTGGGTGAGCTACGAAGATCTCCTCCAGAAACCGAAAGAGCTATTTCGAAAAATTGCTGAATTTATTCAATTCAAGCCTACTTTGAAAGCTATGGAGGGAGTTTTGGAAGCAAGTAAATTTGAATCAATGAAGCAGACTGCTGCTGAGGAAGATGCCAAGATGGTTGCAATTGGTAAGGCAGATCAGGTGAAAACAAATCACATCCGTCACGGGAAAAGTGGAGGTTGGTTGAAAGTTTTCACTAAAGATCAAAATGAACTGATGAATCGTTATCACATGAGTGAATGCGCAAGACTTTCTCTGCCCCCAAAACTTTTTCCTCAAATGAGGTTGTAGAGTAAAGTCTTTTCCTTACACCGAAATCTAACTCAAACTACTTAAAGGACTTCACACCTTAGCACTTTTGGATCCTCAAAGATAGTCCCAACTAAGAAGGCTTCTTCCAAGTTAGCTTCGTTCAGAATCGCTTCACTGAAGTCTGTTCTCGTCAAGTTAGCATCCCGTAAGTTCGCTCCGATCAAATTCGCCTCATTCAGGAGGGCACCTATTAAATTGGCACCGCACAGATTGGCTTCATGATAAATCCAATCGGCGCAGAGTTCACCGCCCATCATGTATTCATGACGGAAGATGCCGACCCGCAAATTTACCTCTGACAAGTTTGCCCCACTCAGATTGGCATTGCACAAATTGGCTCCTCTGAGGTTGGCATTTCTGAGATCTACGCCACTTAGGTTCGCCCCACTCAGATTGGCGGCCAACAAATTCACACTCCGCAAATCTATTCCTCGCAGAACTGCATCCTGCAAGTTTCCCATGGTACAACTGCCAGTCACCTTAAGTTTTTTCAAGTCATCTGGATTCATTCCTGCCTCTGAAAGCTGATTAGTAAGTCATGGCTCAGATAACACTGGATTCTACAGCAATTTTTCAAACCGACGATTGTGTTGCGTGCTTTCAATATAGGCTATCAGAAGGAAAAATCAGAGGAGATACAGGGGAGCAGACTGAAGGAAAATGTCTCAAAAGCGTAGTATTGACGAGGAGAGTCTTTGGTGTGTTGGGTCTCTAGCAGTCTATGTCTTTTTGGAAATCTTTGGCCATCTGCTTATTCCTTGTAGAAGCCAATCGCATCTTCACCAAGCTGTATACCCAAGCCATTGAGAGTTCGGTTGGAGTAACAAAAGTAGGCACAAACTTGGTTAACTTCCAGAATTTCTCCATCAGAAGCTCCCGCTTCACGTGCATCCAGTAGATCTTGCTCACTTACTTTTCCAGGTGAGAGAGTCAACTTGCCGGTGTAGTAGATCAACGCTAGTTCCTTACCGGAGAAAGCTTTCTCCGGTGCCTGATCACGGAGTGCTTCTTCAATCGCCTTGGAACGCTGAGGATCTTCCAACAGGCGCTGCATGTTGGCAAAGTGGTGGGTGTAGCTATAGACACATTCGTTGAGTAGGCTGGTATATACACCAACAGCCTCAAGAAACCAAAGGGGCAAACTGTTTTCAGAATGGTGCAGAACACTCCGATAGAGTTTGAGATGCCCTACCATAGTGTGAGGACGCAGACTGTGAGCCCGCATCACGTTGTCAACAGTCCCACTGGGGGTCTTCGCAAGCTCGTAGGCATCCTTGACAGACCCTGTCGCTTCCTCTAGAGGAACCATATGAATCCATGCACTCATTGAGGTAACTCAGTAATGGAGCTTGACACCCTTAGAAAGGCGAGTGAAGACTCGATAAACCATTGGCTCAAAGAACTCTAAGGGAGCAGTTTCGTGTTGGGTCTGGATGGCAGTCTGATCATAACGGGCGACCCAATCTGCAGTGTATTCAAAATAGGGATGCCCTCGATAACTCTCACGTGCATTAGTATCCAGCAGCAAATTTCCACTGGCATGATGGTCGAGAAACAAGGCGTGGTGTCGAAGCATCCAGAGATTCTTTTCAGAAATGTAATTAGCGAGTAACGTTGCTGAGAATTCACCATGATTATCAGGACAGACGATGAAGCCCAAATCATGAAATAATCCACAGACAATCGTTTCTTCGTCTGCTCCATCCTGATACAGCATCGTTGCACACTGCAGACAGTGGCGATAATTGTTTACACGGAATCCATAACTAGGAGAGTCTTTGGAAGCGGCAAGCATGTCCAAAGCCTGTCTTGCCTGCTGTTCTTGGTTGTAACGAGCTCGGTATAGATTCAGACTATTCCATTCCCCTGGGGTCAACTCTTCCATGGCAGTTCGACTCTCTGACAAATGCTCGTAAGCTGGTAAAACTTGGGAAGGTTGATGCAAGAGTCCGTCTGATTGCAGAAAACTCACATTCTTGGGAATACTTGAAGAATCTAGAAATTCATCGAATTTCGGTTCCATAGTCTCCAAAACAAAATCGAATTGTACAAATTCAACTCAGTGTGAAAGGATCTGACTCAGAAACAGCTTAGTCCTCTCGTGTTCTGGTTCTGAAAAAAACTGGGCTGGTGGCGACCGCTCAATAATCCGCCCTTCATCCATAAACACCATCTGATGTGCCACTGTGCGAGCAAAACCCATTTCGTGAGTGACACAAATCATCGTCATACCACTCTCGGCAAGATCGATCATCACGTCGAGTACTTCCTTGATCATCTCTGGATCAAGAGCAGAGGTCGGTTCATCAAAAAGCATGATCCGCGGCTGCATGCAGAGGGATCGGGCAATCGCTACCCTTTGCTGCTGCCCTCCGGAGAGTGATCCCGGATATTTAGCGGCTTGCTCTGGAATTCGAACCCGCTGCAGATATTCCATCGCCAAGGCCTCGGCATCTTTTTTACTATGACCGCGAACTTTCACAGGACCCAGCGCGCAGTTTTCCAGCACCGTCAAATGAGGAAAGAGATTGAACTGCTGGAAGACCATTCCTACTTCGCTACGAACCTTGTTGATGTGCTGAGTATCCTGATCCAGCTCAATACCATCAACAATAATCCGTCCCTCTTGGTGCTCCTCCAACCGATTGATACAACGAATCAGTGTAGACTTGCCAGAGCCAGAAGGTCCGCAGACAACAACCCGCTCTCCAGAGAAAACTCGCAAACTAACATCTTTGAGTACCTGAAAGTCACCAAACCACTTACTGACCCCAGACATCTCTATGATTGGATTTGAAATATTCTCCTTCATGTCGTCGTGAACCCCTAGTTCTAAATACGCGATGAGTCAAGTTTCATTTCAAGACGACGAAAGATCAGTGCGCAGGAGTAGCACAAAACAAAGTAAACCCCAGCTACAAAAACCCAAACCTCAAAGACACGTTGTGTAGAATTGGCCACTTCCAGCGTCAAAAAAGTGAGCTCCTGGATGGAAATCAATGAGACAATCGAAGAATCCTTGATCAGGATGATAAACTGACCTGCTAAGGGAGGGATTACACGTTGAACGGCCTGGGGTAAGACAACGTAGCGCATCTGTTGCCAACGACTCAGTCCAATGCTCATCGCAGCCTCTCGTTGGCCAGATGAGATGGATTGAATCCCAGAGCGTACAATCTCTGTGATGTAGGCTGCTTCAAAGAGAGCGAGACAGAAAATTCCTGAAAAAGTATTTGAGAGCAAAGAAACCGGACCAAAGAAAAGCTCCACAACACTTTGACCGGTTGGACCCAGTCTTTGATCAAGGGTATCTAGACCAAGTAGTGGGATGATCTGGCTACTGATGAAGAAGTAAAAGACGAAGATGAAAACGATGGGAGGAACATTACGAATCAACTCAACGTAGAGTCGACTGAAAGCCTTAGGAAAAAGCCGGCGGCTGGTTCGCATCATACCAATGACGAAGCCGATCAATGTCGCCAGGATGATGCTCCAGAAGGCCAACCGAAGTGTTGTCAGCAAGCCTTTAACCAAGAGATTTGGCAGCAGTGATTGAGTTTCTTCGTCCCAGCGGAACAAGTAACCAGGTAGGAAGCCCCAGTCCCATTGGTAAACCAAGACAGTGTCAACCCGATAGCTGATGAAGCCAAAGAAACCAATAATTCCTATAAGGACAACTGAGTCTACCCAAGACCAGCGATAGCGCAAGGTAGATCGAAACATATGATAACACTACCGGTTGGAGAAGTTCCCATTGGAATCTTCTCCAACCAGAAATTGAAGAATTACTGCTGATCGACCTGATCTGCCCAGTCCATTGTCTTAAACCAGTAGTGATGGCGCTTTTCGAGCCATCCGTTGCTGGTGTTGATCATGATCCAGTTGGAGAAGAAATTCAGCGCATCTGGATCACCTTTGCGGATCCCAAATGCCTCGTCCCCCCGGGACAGATTTTCCGTTGTCGGCATGTAGAGCGCATCTGGATACCGGTAAGTGAAACTGACAGGCTTTGGGTGACTCGAAAGAGTTGCGTGAGCATTACCATTCACGACCTCTTGGAACGCCATCGTATCATCATCAAACTGACGAACTTTAGCTTTTGGCCATATTTTTGCGACTGCATCCGTACAGGGAGTAACCCCACGTCGACAAACAAAGATCACATCTGAGCGATTAAATCCTTCTGGCCAAGCAAAATCACCAGCCAGTTTCTTATTAGCAGCAATTCCTAGCCCGGAATGGGCGTACGGTGCTGTGAAACTGATAGTCAGATTGCGTTGTGGGGTAACGCTCATTCCACCAATGATCACATCAAATTTTCCAGCAATTAGTGCGGGAATGATACCGGACCACTGTGTGGGTACAAACTCAATGTCAACACTCATGTCTTCGGCAACCTTCTTTGCAACATCAATCTCAAAACCGATCAATTCACCCTGCTTGTTGCGCATAGCCCAGGGCACAAAGGTTGACATGCCAACCATTAACTTACCTCGCTTCTTGATTGTCTCGATGACACTTTCAGAGGTCAGTTGTTGTTGAGTCTCCCCAGCCAAAGCACCTGTGTATGCGGGAAGTATCAGCAACAGACCTAGCAGGAGGGTTAGCGAAGTTTTGATGACTTTCATACGTCCTCTTTTCAGAAAGAGTTGTTGACCCGTTGTCAAGAAACCAGACAACGAATCTGGAGATAGGCTACTCTCCCCGGGAAGCCTGCTATAAAAAAGCTTTCGCCAGTTGCGAAAGCTCAACAGGAAACTTGTCAAACTCCAAGTCTCCTGGGTTCAGTGACGGCCGCGAACTTTCCATTCAAGAATGCTCACCAACAGAGAAAGCGCTATCGTGATACCTAGATACATCGCAGCTACTGTTAGCCAAATCTCAAAGCTCATGAAGGTGTCTGCGATGATGTCCAGTCCCTGTGTCGTCAAATCAAAGACAGCAATCACGCTGACAATCGCTGAATGTTTGATCAGGTTGATCAAAACCCCTGTCAACGGCGGCAACATCAATGGTACCGCTTGTGGCAGTACAATGTATCGATAGATGTTCCAGCGGGATAGTCCAATGCTGGTACCAGCCTCCCATTGTCCTCTTTGCACACTCAGGATACCCGCTCGGATGATTTCTGAAGCGAAGGTTCCCTCGAAAAAAGATATGCAGAGAACTCCAACCCAGAATCTGGGAATTTCAAGAATCGGAGCAAAGACAAAGTAGAAAACATACATCTGCACAAGCAACGGCGTGTTACGAATTGCTTCCAGATAGACTTGTGCAACCACATTCCCTATCCAGGATTGGGACATGCGTAACATTGCGGTCGTTAATCCAATCAGCAAGGTAATGATGATTCCGTAGAGCCCAATCTCCAAGGTTACGAAAAGACCATCCATCAGAGGCCCCCAGATCAACTCGCCGTCAATAACATTCCAAAAATACTTGGGAAGTCGGTACCACTGCCAGTTGTATCCCATCTGGGCAGCACCATTGAGCGTAAACCAGATCAGAGCACCAAAGAATATAACTAACTGACTGACATCCAACCAACGAGAATTCCACCATTTGACAGGGCGGGAGGGCGGCTTGCGAAGTTCACTCATGCTGACTGCGCTGCCTTTCGATAGCTGAATGAAGCATCGAATCGTGACAAAACATACTCTCCACATTGTACAGGTGCATACTGCACTGACTCTGCTTCTGGAAAAACCTCTGCTGGATCAACCCACGTTTCGAAGTTAGGATCCCAGGCAATTACCATTGAATAGCGCTCTATACTTTTTCGGTTGATCACGCGATGCAGAGTGGACTGAAAAGCGTTGTTCGTCCAACGAGAAAGTAGGTCTCCTACGTTGACTACCAAAGTATTCTCTAATGGATGAGCTGTGACCCATTCGCCCTGCCTAGTCTGGACTTCCAAACCACCCACTGAATCCTGCCAGAGTAAGGTCAGACATCCGTAATCTGTATGTGGTGCCACACCAAATTGAGTTTCACCAAGGTCAGACGGGTGAGGCGGATAGTAAATCACAGAACTACGGGCGATGGGCTGATTGGTTGCCTGCAGAAACGTTTCTTCGGGCAGATCAAGGCTGAGGGCAAAAGCACGCATCATGTCTCTCCCACATTCCAGGCCTGCTTCAAAAAAAGGATAAACTGCTGCTCTGAATTCCGGCATTTGTGAAGGCCATTGGTTTCTTCCCAAAAATGGATTTTCCTCAGTTATATCAGGGTGTCCCTCTGGTAGATCCAGTCCCCAAACAAAACTCTCTTTCAGATCTACTCTTTTGGCCTTCTCCATCTTGGCCTGGCCAACGGCTAGGAAACCGTGGTGATTGGGATTGATCTTTAGCTGGTTTTTCCAACCCAGCGGTTGCTGAAAAAATTTTTGTGTGGCTACATACGCTTGCTGGATCAACTGTGATGGGATACGATGATTAATTATGTAGAAAAAGCCAATTCCCTCTGCTGCTTGGCGAAGTTTTCGAGCAACCTCCTGCTTCAACTTATAGTCACCAGAGCGCAATGTATATACGTCAATCACTGGAATTTCATCAATTGTGATCGTTTTGGCAGCTGCGTAACTCATGTAAAGCTTGAGAATGAGGGTTCAAATTACTGGGGCTTATTCTTATCGATACAATGTCCAACATAAATCTTGGACATGAGACACAAAGTAGATAGTTAATTTGCAAAAAGTGTAGTCTGATCGTTTTTCAGAGAACAAGATAAATTCTGAAGCAATACTGAAAGAAGTAGATAATAAAATAGAGAAATACATCGTATTTCTTGCTACTCGGCGGTGTCAAATTTCTTCCGGAGCAAGTAGTCCATCATTTTTCTGAAGGGTCTACAGCGACTGAAGATTGAAAAAATTATCTTGCTCGCTATCATTTCCTGGCAAGCACCACTTCAGGGCTTTACGCACCATAACTGGTACATAGTGTGAAGCCGGTGGCTCAGATCATCAAAGACCCCAACCTATTTACCTAAAAGCAAGGAAATCTCATGGCAGAATCGAAACACACTCAATCCTGGGCAGAACTGGCGATTGATCTTTACGATAAATTGACTGGTCGCAATGCGGAAATCACCTATGAATTCGAAAATATGGAAGTCTGGGCTCCCAGCGGAGTAGGTCAAGATGCGGAGCATGGACACTGGAAAATCAACGGAACTCTAAAGATCCGCACCCGCGACGTAAAGCAATGAGTCGCCTGGAGTTTGAAGGTCGGGTCGAAATCGTTGGGAGTGAAAAGGATCAGTTGGTTCTTGTCGGCGAAGGATCCGCAATTCATCTCCAGTTTACTAGATTGGCTACACTTCGTAAACTTCAACCTTCCTGGAAGTTCCTAATCCAACACCGTCAGGCAATGGCGTTCAACTTGGACAAACTGCGGCTACCGATTCGGGTCTCAATTGCTCAGCAAGAGATTGCTTCACTGTCTCCAGAGGAGCGACCGAATTGGCTGGCTCGCTTGATTGGACTGCCTTATGGCAAGATTCGTTGGCAGAGGCTTCTAAAATCACTGCTTGGTTAAGGAGTGCTAGAGATGTGGGCATTTCTTGACCAACTTACAGTTGGCAAACCAGTTCACCTGCTTTGATCTGGAAGCACCATTCGGCCCTGGTTCCGGAGTGTCTCCATCCGACTGGAGTACTCAACGGGTAGCGCAATGACAGAGTCAAGAATTTCCAGTTCCACTGAAGTCGGAGTGAGCCTAGCAACCTACGGGTTATCTTCTAGCTGCTCCCTGGTATTAGCTCCAATGACAATGCTCGTGATGCCTGTTTGTTGAAGGAACCAAGGCTAGGCCACCCTTGCCACTGCGATCACGGGCCTCGGCAACCAGCCGCCTTGCATCGACGAGGCTGAATGCGCGTCCTCAATCCACCGGTGGAAAATCAAAGCTAGTGCGTCAGGCTCCTCCTGGGCTGTCACTATTCCCTAGGAAATCGGCACTGAGCAAACTTCCAGCAAGGAGTCTCCAAACTATTACTCCGATTGATTCCTTACAAATAGGCAAGACCTCACGTTCCAAGTCACGTCCCACCAAGGTATAGTTTGAACGGACTCGAACCGGTTCCAATGATTGGCTTTTGCAACTTGCTAGGCTGCCTGAATTGAAATTCCGATATGGCACACCTCGCCACTAAATACTAGAGCCATCCAAGGCCCACAAGGTCTCATCAATGGTTGTCAGTAGATCCAGTACGTGAATTTGGTAGAGATTAATGTGCTTCAAGCCCAGCTTTCGTATGGAGGTATCCACTTCATGATGAATGTGCACCCGAGTCAATTCCATGTCATTGATACCCGACCGCATGCATCCAAGAACTTTTGTTGTGATCACTGAATTCTAACTAGGAATTCTCATGTCTCGAATTGCTTGCCCTAGTAGCTCTTCACTCCAACCTTCGTGGTAGAATTCGGCTATATCCATGAAGATCACACCAGCTTCGGCGGCATTCCATTTGATGATTCCTTCCAAAGGATGGAGGACTTTTGAGATCTGATTCAAGAATTCAAAATCTTACTCTTTCGTTATCAATTGCTCAGCACACAACCACTGTACTCCACCTTGCCATCTGGCAGGATCGTGTTGCATAGCTTGGCTCCGAGCATGAGAGCTCCTGAGAGTTTTGCTCTTTCCAAGTTGGCTCCATCGAAGTTCACCCCTTGTAAATTAGCACCCTGCAAATCAGCCCCGCGCAGATCCGCTCCCTGAAAATTTGCGTTCTGCAGATCAGCCCCCATCAGCTTAGCACCCTGCAAATAGCTCTTCTGAAAGTTCACTCGTTGAAGGAACGCAATCTGCAAGTTCACATCCCACAAGTTTGCACGCTGCAAGTTGCTGTCAACCAGCACAGCCCCCTTCAGATTCTCATTTCTCAGATTCATGTCTGACAAATCACATTCTAGACAACGCTTCGTTTGCATCAACCGTTCAAAGTGTGCTTGATTTAAAGCCCAGACTGTCGTTCCCAGCCAGAAGCTAACGAAAATAAGAATTGTTCTTTTCATGAAGTGTCCTGGTGAGTAGATAGATTGTAAGATTTCACTATTTGAGAAATCTGTGCATTTAATTCTTTGGAAAGTGAGCAAAGAACAAACCTATACTCTTTGAAAGGGTAGAACAATGCTGATTTCAATCTCAGTAGCGTGCTCAACTCTCCGACATCTGGTAACCAGGAGTTGACTTTGAAAGAGCAATTTCTTCATCCGTCATGTCTTCACTGATTGCCTCAAAAAGTGGGGAGGAGAGATAGCGCTCTCCAGTATCTGCTAGCATGCAGAGGATGACAGATCCAGGCTCTGCTTGCTGAGCAATCTGAACCGCCACCGCAAAGGATGAGCCCCCTGAAATTCCAGTAAAGATCCCTTCCTGAGTTGCTAATTTACGAGACCACTCAATACCAGCAGCACCCGCAATCGGAACCAGTTCATCAAACAGTTTATTATCAATGGACTCCTGCAGAACTAGGGGAATGAAGTCTGGTGTCCAGCCCTGAATCGGGTGTGGTTCAAAGTGAGGGTGACTCACAGACGGAGAACCATCTGCATCTCGCTCCTGAACATGACCACTACCAACAACCTGAGCATTTGCAGGCTCGCTGAGAATGATCCTAGTTTCTGGGCGTTCCTTACGTAGCACCCGGGCTACACCGGTAACTGTTCCACCAGTACCATATCCTGTGACCCAGTAGTCCAGTCGCTCTCCAGCAAAATCAGCAATGATCTCACGGGCGGTTGTATTCTCATGAATATCAGCGTTGTCTGTAGTCTCAAACTGGTGCGCTAGAAACCAACCGTTAGACTCTGCCAGTTCCACTGCTTTCTTGTACATTCCAAAGCCTTTCTGAGCTCTTGGTGTCAGAACAACTTTGGCTCCTAAGAAACGCATCAGCTTACGTCGTTCAATGGAAAAACTATCCGCCATTGTGACTACTAGAGGATAGCCTTTAGCTGCACAGACCATTGCAAGGCCAATTCCTGTATTGCCACTGGTAGCTTCAACCACAGTCTGCCCAGGTTTAAGGTCACCTCGCTTTTCGGCTTCTTCAATGATACTAATTGCCAATCGATCTTTGACCGATGCAGCAGGATTAAATGCTTCGGCTTTTACATAAAGTCGAACTCCCTTTGGAGCAAGTTTGTTGATCCGAATACATGGAGTATTGCCGATCGTTTCAACGATCGAATCATATAGCCGTCCCTGACCGTAGGTACTTCGTTTGTCGTTGTTTGCCATGGAATTCTCCTCTTATACAGGAAGTGATGTAACGTTGTTAAGCCCAGTTGTTAACAACAAGACGAATGGAAAAAAAGTACATTTCCTGATCCTCTCTTCAGAAGCTCACTACGCTTACTTTAAATAAGAGGATAGCTTAATTTGGCTGGACTTTCCACAGGCCCTCTTCATCGTGAATTTCCTCCTGATAGAAATATTGTTTCCGCTTTTCATAAAATTCACTTTCCCTCATCAATAGAATTTAATTTTATAAAGCACTTATGAATGCTGCTCCGATCATTGAGGAAAGCCAAGTTTTGCTGCGCATTGGATTACCCGTCGTAGTCTCAGGAGTGCTGAACCTCTCAATGCAGTTTGTTGACACCGTGATGACTGGACATGCTGGCCCAAATGAGCTGGCAGCAGTTGCCTCAGCAAGCGCTTTATTCCATCAAATCTTTTGCTTGGGCATTGGTGTGATGGTAGCCTTGACCCCAATCGTCGCTCAACTAGAAGGGTCAGGTAATATCCGCAAAATTAGCCCCAGTGTTCGACAAGGCATTTGGATTAGTATGTTGCTGGCTTTGCTTAGTATGCTGGTACTTCCTCATATGGATCATCTGTTGCGCTGGATGGACTATGAACCTGATGTTGTCAGAATCACTGATGGCTATCTGGAAGCAGTTATCTGGGGATTACCCGCAGCCTATGTCTTTCTGGCCATCCGGCATAGTCTCGATGGTCTTGGAATCACTAGGCCTTGCATGTACCTCACTCTCTTAGGCTTATGTGTCAACATTATTGGCAACTACGCCCTGATCTTCGGCAATTTTGGTTTTCCAAAGATGGGTGCTGTGGGGGCTGGATGGACGACCACCATCGCACATTGGGTAATTCTGATAGGAGCGCTGCTTTATCTGCAATCTAGTCAAAAAACTAAAACTATTCGCTTTCTGGGTCGATTTGACTGGCCCATTTGGAGCTATTGGCGGGAAATTTTGCGAGTCGGCATTCCAAGTGGACTTAGTTTCGGGGCAGAAGTCTGCATGTTCACAGTAATTGCCCTGATGATGGGTAAGTTTGGGGTAGTCGCACTGGCAGCGCACCAGATTTCCATCAATGTAGCAGGCTTGGCTTTCATGATCCCGTTGGGAATCTCTGCAGCGATCTCCCAACGAGTGGGTAATGCAGTTGGTCAAAAAAATTGGCAGGAAGTCCGTTTTCGAGGTTGGCTGGGAGTTGGTGTTTGTGTCGGCATCATGACCATGACTGCCAGCATTCTCGTTCTGTTTCCACACGCAATCAGTGGACTCTACACAAGTGATCCTGCTGTCACCGAACTAACAATCCAGATTCTTTGGATGGCAGCTTTGTTCCAGCTCTCAGATGGATTGCAGGTCTCCACAATGAGTGCCTTACGGGGACTGAAGGATACCCGCATTCCCTTACTAACTAACTTGCTTTCCTATTGGCCTGTTGGAATGGGGTTGGCCTATCTCTTTGGATTTGTTTGGGAATGGGGTGCTATCAGCGTCTGGGGCGGTCTGATCGCTGGGTTGAGTGTAGCCGCTGTTCTGCACAGTCTGCGCTTCCATTTGCTTTCGAGGGGCTCCCATCAGTTGGTATCCTTGCCGATTCACCCTTGAGAAATCTTTCCTGAAAGTTTGATCTCAAAGTAGGGTCTTCCCATCTTTCTCAATGTCGGTTGTCGTTGGTGTTGCCTTTGCTTGTCTGACGGGTTCTTCCGTGAGATTATTTCTGCCAACTCTGTCCCAGCCATTGAACAGGGAGTTCAGCGCCCGGGGAACTGTGCTGAACCAAATTATGAGACCCCACTTTAGATGCTTGTTGCTTTTTGCCTTTCTTTGTGTGTCAACCTTTTCTTCGGCTTTTCCACAAGAAGAGAAGGAGGAAAGTGGGAAGGATAAGACGCTTAGCTGGTTAGCCACCGGTCCCACTAAAGCCGACTTCAGAGCCCAGAATTCAGACCTGGCCCTGACGATGAATGGCACGCATAACGAGATTACTTTTTGGCAGGATCGTGGCTTTGATGGCGGACTATTGGACGGGTTACACTTGCTGAGTCTGTCATTTCAAGGGGAAGGAACTGATAGTTCTGGCAACGATCATGTTGTCGAATATCGCAACCTAAGTTTCGCTTATTCACTTGGCTATGATCTGCGACTGGGGCTTGCTCATCTGCAACCCTATGCTGCGTTTGGACTCGGCATGGACTACCACAATGCTACTCACACTTCAGCCTCAGGAAAAATCACACCTTATGAGGAGAAGAGTGAGTGGGGTTACCAAGTCTATTATGGCCTAAATTTGATCCTAGAAGTCTCTGGCAAACTTTGGTTGGGCTATGCGATCAGCTACTTTACAGATTCACTGAAGATTCAGTATCATGACATCAAAGCGACCATTACACCTCGACAAAGTCAAACCTTGATGCTGGTCTGGAATTGGGAACGACTGCATATCGAAACAATTGATCCCAATGCGGCTTTCTTTGGATTCTAAAATTTATTGAAGTCTTGTTCCTGATCACTTCGCAATTCCTATGGCAACCTTGGTCAAATGAGATTTTGTTGCCACACTGCTTTGGGGTCCATCACTCAGAACCAAACAGGAGGAAGCAGCTCCGGATCAATTATTGCCTCGTATGCATATGATAGATTAGACTCGTCTTTACAATGATATAACAACCGATAGGATCTTCAGGCGTGGAGATGATGATCGGGATACCGCTGTAGCTGAAAAGGTAGCAAATTCGTCAGCAGAGCCGGTGACTTCATAGCAGATACCGGCTAATTAGACCCTTCCAAATGCTTGCTCAAATCTAGCCTTATGATGCACCAGTTCATGGTCGACTGTGGTGCTAACTGTGCTCAGACCACTCTCATTGAGAGCATCCAGACAAAATTGTCTCAAAAGCCAAGATTCTTTTTTGCAAAGATGCCGACTCCCCAAAAAATTACTGCTACTGTAGTAACACAACCAGCACCAGTAGTGAACCTAATTAAGCATCATCTTCCAGAGAAGCAACCGTCCTTTTGGGACTGTTCAGATCGTTGGCCATTCACCGATCTACCATGGGGACCCCGACCAAAGATGCTCAATAAAGGCAAGCAAGCGAGGACTTCCCAGCCCTAGGGTTTCAACCATTTCCGGGCACTTATTGACAGCGCCAGTGATAGAAAACCCATCAGAAATCCATAGCGTTGCTAACTCATCAAATTTGGAGGATTTTTCGAACTAGTCATCCGCCCTCAATTGGTTTATTAGAAAGAGTCTACGTAAATTCCTTTTGACTCCCTTTCCGGTCAAGGGTATGCATCGGTAAAGACTTTGAATCACCATGGCAGGAATTCACTGCGGCTTCAATCGCCACCATCGGAAGGGGACGTATCGAACCAACTCGAATCACTCCCTGCCTCTGTCATCTCGTGCTAGTTTGTGTTCACAACAAATATTCACAGATCTCAACCCGATGGAGAATTCAACCATGCACCTACCGCTCTTCGCCAGTTCTAAGTTACTCATATCGAGCCTAGTAGCCTTGCTTGTTGGCACCACTCTGTGTGCCGTAGATTCAAAGGATTTGAAAAAGCTGAAAGAAGGGCAATGCGAAGGCTGTGATCTGAAATTTGCCCAACTCCAAGGGCGCGAACTACTGGGGGTAAATCTATTTGAAGCCAATCTTCAGAAAGCAAACCTTGTTGGAAGCAAATTGGCTGGAGCTAGACTGCTCTCGGCAAATCTAGTGGATGCAAAGCTTCGAGAAGCTTCGCTTATTCATGCTCAACTAGTCGGTGCAGATTTAGAAGGGGCTGACCTGGATCGCGCGGACCTGTTTGAGGCCAATCTGGAAATTGCTAACCTGCAATGGGCCAACCTTGCAGGAGCCTCGCTAGAAAACGCTAATTTAGGGTTGGCCAACCTCTACAAGGCCAATCTTCAGGGAGCCGACCTACGTGGTGCAAATCTAACTGGAGCAATGCTTGGTGAAGCAAACCTGAGTAACGCCAATTTGGAGGGCGCCCGCCTGATGGTAGTCAACCTAAGTCGCGCAAATCTCAAAGGCGCAAATCTCAAAGGCGCAAAGATCCACGAGGCAATCTTTAGTGGAGCGGATCTGACCGATGTAGAAATGACCGATGCTCAGATTTGTAGAACCCGAATGCCAGCTGGGAATATGGTTTATAAAGATTGTTGATTAGACACGATAGCAACCGCTTCTGAAAATACTAAAAACGATCGCCAGGCGGTAAAAATGAAGGCAAAGTTGGGTGACTTTATTGATGTGTTTGGTGCTTGTGGATTTCAATCAGTTGCTCGATTCCATGTTCATGGAACAGCGCCCCCCGAAAATCGACATTGATGATATAATGATCGTTTGCTGTGTGATGGGAGCGCACTACTAAAGCATGAATAGGCGAGCAGGCGACTAACTCCTCTGCATTAGCCTCTGAAGGAGTATAAAAAGTCATGCTGATTTTCGCATGAGGGCTGCAGTGATTATTCGCAATCATCTTGCACCCTCCCATGCTGATATCGAGTACTTTCACTACTCCCTCATTCTCATTATACAGGAGTGTCGCGGGTAGAACCACTGGAAAACGTTTGTGATATCTTCGGCAGTCTCCTCGATAGTGCTTGCTGTCAACAAATCTCACTTCATGGTTTCGCATCTTTTTTATCTCTGGCTGTGGCTATTTAATGAAAGCTTATTGTACTGATTGAATTTGCGACAGTTCGGGTCTTTATTTTCAATTACTGCTGAAGAGATTGCCTAACAATCTTCCGATTGTTGGAGTTAAATTATTATTTTTAACAATCTTGACAGGATAAAGCTTATTCTTGCCATTGAACCAACAACTGAGTCAAGTAAATTCGCTCTCTTTGAGTTGATACCAAATCACTTTTGATCAGACCTTCTGATCAGTACTTACTTCCGTAAAACAAAAGCCAACTACCGCAAATCTGTGGACAAACGACTAGCAGTCTCGTTCAAAAGGTTGGATTATCGTGACCACCAGCTCGGAGTCGAGATAAATCTGAGGCAGGAACCAGAGTCTGCTGAGCAAAGGCCTCTAATTGTTCAAAACTTTGTGAAGATACACGCACGCAGTATTGGGAGTTTTTTGTTCGAACATAAGCCATGTCCGAGTCAGAACGCGTAATCTTAACCTCCACTATCTTCCCAAATTCCATTGAAACCTTATCAATCTCTACACTAGGCTGAGCCGCCTCATTCATGAACAGAGACTGCTCCTCCCACTGAATTTTCAGCGGATGCTGAATTTGTCGAGCAGTCCGTGCTGCAAAAGCTAGAAAGCAGGGCAAACCCAACATAGACTCAATCACCAGCGAAGAAGTCCCCAATCCTTCAGGCAATTGCGCAAAATCCATTAGTGCCAGTCCACAACGCAATGGACAATGCGGAATACGACCTTCCTTCCAAAATTGAGGTGTTGGTGTTGGTGCTATCAGCTCGCTTGAGTGCATCAAGCTCAACACAACATCCTCACCGGGCAAACCAAACTTACTCAACCAACTCGCTGCCCAGCCAATTTCTTCTGCATCACTCCAGCAATAACCAGATCCCCGGGCGACCTTAACTACAAGTTGCTGGAGTTCAGACTGAGAAAACCAGAGGTCCCCAGAAGTGTAAAAATCTTCTGAGACTTGCTGATTCTCAGGAGACATCTGCACGGTTCAATTCATTTGGATAAGGCTCCCCTTGAAACAAGCTAATTCGCACCCAGCGGTCAGAACGAGGATCAAAGTGAGTTGCTCCAAAAAAAGCTAATTTGCTTCGTAAGAGGTCAATGGGCAGCATTTCAGAAGAAATGAGATTGTCCTGGATTTCAGCAAAAGGATAATGAGCAGATAGTTGAACACGACGAACAATGGAACGAAACTCAGGATGCACCAACAATAGTTGAGCCACTGGAGTCTCATCAAACCACTCTCTGAGCAAATCCCGGAGTTCAGCTACTTGGCGACCAATGTCCAGGGGCTGTTCACGTTCAGCACCAGGTTCGCTGTGTCGTTCACCAAGGCGAGGTTCTAGTTTTTCTTCTGACACATACCAAAAGCGAGCGCATTGTTCTGGTTGCTGATAATCAGTTCCCAAAGCCCAAACAAAGTTACTATGCAAATGCTTTCTCAACTCACCAATCAATTGACTGCCATCGACCTTGAAAGTCACTTCTTCGTCTGTGGCCATCTGATCTCCTAAATCATCAATCAACTCACCATGCGGCTCCAACAAGAGGGCTGCCAACGCCTCCTGTGCTTCCAGCGGCAGTTCAAGCTGACTCCAATACCAGAGTGCGTCCCATGGGTATTTTTGCGCTATATCCCACTCTTCATGAACAAATGTATGCAGCTGCCTCAAGCCTTCCCGCAGTTCCTTCAACTTGACTACCTGAAGTGGATGCTCACTCTGCCAATGATTTGCGTTTTCCTGTTTTGCTCTGAGTACTTCACAAAATTGATCAAGTGTTTCTGAAGTTAACTTTGGTTGGGAGCGTACCCGCGCAAGCGCCTCTTCACGAGCAGCAAACCAGTGATGAATCAGCACCGGATGACGTACCAAGAAGGGAGCCATGCCTAAGCCAGTCGAGTTGCCCACTCCCAACAAACTTCGTAATGCAGGATCAAGCTTCACTGCTTGTGCCCCTCCCAACTCTGCTGCCAGATGCTCGACGAGATCTACCGTGAACGCTCGGGTCAGCCAGACAGAGAGCATCTCTGCTTGAAAAGGTGCTCGCATCTCTGGCCGATCTTCCAAAACGCCCCTATCGGCTGCACCAAATTTGCCAGTCCCGTAGACCGCGGTAGTACGCATCAGGTAACCCGTGTGCTCCAGGCGACTACGCTCAGGCTGACGTCCCTGAGCTAACTCTTTGACCACATATTCAAAGAGTCGTACGGAACGATTGGCCCGACTTAACGATAGCTCCTTTGCTGAGATACGTCCTGCTTCTTGAAGAGGGACATTTCGTTCCAGCCGTTCAATATCAGCAGTGCTAGGAGTACCATCAAATAGAGTGAACGTAGCATCCCAAGCAGTTGCAATCACCCTGTCTGAGCGCATCTCCTCTGGAAGATCATGAGAGAAAGCGACCAGGCTATAGCAGCGCTCGGGGCCTTGAGCTTGGTAAACGGCGTGACCAACCCCTCGCTGGTTAAGCTGCCAGACTGGACGGTCAAAGCTCCAATTTTCTTTCTTAAGACGTCGCAGCAGTTGACGTAGAAAGGAGAGGCGTGTTGGGTGACTGCAGCCCATTCGAGCAACTCGCATCACCTGTCCGGGAGAGCGATAGAACCTAACTGGAATTGGTTGCTCGTTAGGCCTCACTTGATGTCTTCCACTCTTGCAGAGAAGCTCTCCGCAAAAAACCTGGCCCAGTTGTTCCCCAGAATGCCAGCGACTTCCTTTTCTGCAAAGCCTACCTCACGCAAGCTATCTGCAAGGCTGCCAAAGGCCCGGTTGTCTGGATACCAATCTGGCATTGGTGGGAACCCAGGAACTTTTGCACTCCCTTCTCCGTAATCCATTGATTTAGTCCAGCGTCCGTTACGCATCCACTCCACAATCTCGTCCGGTTGATCCTGACAGAGGTCCGAACCAATCCCTATTTGAGTCACTCCCACCAACTCGGCGGTCTGGGCCACCATCTCGCAGAAGGATCTTCTAGTACAGTTGGTCCCTTCTTTCAAATGATGTGGATAAAGTGAGAAGCCAAGTATTCCACCGGACTCACCAAGAGTACGCAATACCTGATTGGACTTGTTACGCAGTGCAGGATGCCACAGGGAAGGGTTGGCGTGCGTAATGGCAATTGGTCGGCTTGAAAGTTCAATCGCTTCCAGAGTTGAACGCTCCGCGGAGTGACTCATGTCTATCACCAAACCCACCCGGTTCATCTCCTTGATCACTTCGCGTCCCATCCGTGTCAAACCCGGATCTTCTTGCTCATAGCAACCAGTCGCTAGCAGTGATTGGTTATTGTAACTAAGCTGCATGAAGCGCAGACCCAAGCGATGAAGAATCTCCACCAGCCCGATGTCGTCTTCCATGCAACTTGGATTCTGTGACCCAAAGAAGATCGCTGTCCGACCACTCAGTTGAGCTTGTTCCAAATCACTGGCGTCAAATCCCTGGAAAATCAAATTTGGGAAATGCTCAAACCATCTATTCCACTTTTCCATCACAAGCACGGTTTCCCGAAAATTTTCGTGGTAGGTGATTGTCACATGGACCCCATCCAGCTTACCTTCACGGAGTTGACAAAAGATTTTCTCAGACCAGTCGGCATACTGCAGGGCATCGATGTGAAAGTTCATGCGTACCTTTTCTTATCAGCTGCTATCAGAGTGTCTTATCAGCAAAGCGCAGGTGTAACAGGAATTTTCATCAAATGCCACCCTTTGTCCAAATCTGTATAGATTCATTTCACCATTTTATTGATTGGAATTCATTGACGGTTCTGCTCTCCTCAGTCATCATTATTAGAAATAAACCAAACTCATTTAGCGGACTTGCAAGATTCAAAGGTAAGGAGGTGTGCCAATGTTCATACACGGCAGTTGGCAGTACAGAATTCACCCAATGACACTAGTTTGCTTTGGTATCATCAGTATCAATCTGGGAGCTTGCCAGAGCAGCTTCCTTCAACAACCCCTAGCCCTGGATCAAGAAGATCTCGGGAAGTTGATGGAGAACAAAGACTGCCTAGGCTGTAACCTGGTTGGAGCCGATCTTAGTGGAATGAGTCTCGAGGGAAGTGACCTCAGCTTTTCCAATCTCCAAGGAGCCCGACTACGTGGAGCCAACCTACGACGTGCCCGACTACGTGGAGCCAAGTTGACGGAGGCGGATTTCAGTGGCGCAGACCTCTTGGACGCCAACCTGGAAGAAACAGATTTGGAGAGCGCTCTGCTGAACGGAGCCAATCTGCGTGGTGTAGAACTATGGAACTCGAACCTGAGAAGCGCTAAGCTGCGAGGCACTTCTCTCGAAGAAGCAAGCTTGCGAGATACTCGCATGGAAGGCGCCGATCTCAGCGGAGCCATCTTGCTTGAAGCCAATTTGGATGAAGCCAATTTAACCGAAGTGAACCTCAACGCAGCCGACCTCCGTGGAGTCAAGATGCGTCGTACTAATTTGACCAACGTCAAGATGGAAGGGACCGATCTAAATTATGCGAAGCTCTGCGGAACGATTCTACCAGATGGCGAGGTAACGGTTCGGGATTGCTGAAAAGAAAAAAGTCGGAAGAGGTTGGGGGAGATGACTGAAAAGCCCCCCCCCAGGATAACACCGAAATTCCTCTCTTACCCAGAGAAATCAGCGAGTTGGGCAACTATGGAAGGTCCATGCAATTAGCGTAGTATGTTGTCGTTGCAGGCCAATCACTGAAGACTCCGAGTACTCCAACCTGCTGTGCGAGCACGTCTAACACCTGCATCACGTCCCCATCATTATTGATTGCTTCCTTAACCGTTTGATAGTACCACCCACCTCCTCCAGTCAACGGTCCGGAACGCTCCAGTGTCCAGCTAATCAAATCAATTCCTGCCTGCCGGGCTTGACGTGCATACGCCGAGGGCACAATATCCCCACCTTCAACATCCAGCAGAGCATAGATAGGTGGAGCTAGTATACGTACTCCCTGCTTTGCCAGCTCCTGCATATCTTCCAGCGATGAGCGAAAGTCGGGACGATAGGTCCGACCGTCCAGATAGACTGCCTGCTTTCCAAATTCTGGTTCCTGTTCAACCCAGTAGAGGACATCATCCAAACTAAAGGACTGAGGGTAGACATCATTTGGTGCGACCCCAGCATCCTTGTATTCTTCAATCAGCTTTTGGGCATAATCCTGCTGGCTAAACTCGTCTTCATAGGGCATTTCCTCCTTGGCTGACTTCAACTCTGGAGTGAACTTCACTCCAAGCTCCTTGAACAATGCAATGCTCTCTGCGTGGGTCATCAAGGTGCCACGAGTTGCGTAAAGGTCTGTGCGCCAATTCGCAGTACCCCTCATGTACGCTTCAGGAGTGGCAGCAAACAGATTGGCTGCTTCCATCTTTCCTTGTAAGCGTTTGAATTCAGCCAAGCTTAGATCCGATGTACGGCATTCTACCTTAGCTTTCTTGCCGCTGGCTGGATCTCCTGGTTCGAAAGGAACTGTACACTTGGCTGCCAGATCAGGATGGGCCAAAATATCGGTGGTCGTATGCAAATCTGCTTGTGAATGCCGACAGACCAACTGACGATCTTTGGTGAAGGTCACGTCACATTCCAAGATGCCAGCACCCATACGTGCAGAAGCTAAATAGGATTCACGCGTGTGCTCGGGAAACTGCAGAGCAGCACCCCGATGCCCGATCGAAAAATCTCGCTTGCTAACCGGTTTCCCTACGCATTGACTCAATTTATTTTTCAATAGGCTCTCGTCCATATCCTCCACCAAGAAGAATGGGCGCGGCCCAAGGTGAATCGACTCGACTGCCAGCAGTTCTATTGTGCTGAAACAGATCCAACACCAAGCAATCAATTTTAGTCCTTGTTTCATCGGAAACTCCTCACAAGATCGGAAAGGGAACACAATCTTCTTAAAAGCCACTCAGTGTAAGCGTAAATAGCCAAATTCATAAATTCCCATCGTATTCTGCTACTCAATGTCTAACAGGGCAATTGTGCATCTTTTTAGGCTATCAATTCTGTCACAAAAAAAGCTTACAGAATCAACGCAAGGTTATTAATTTCGTTTGTGTGAACAAACAGTATCTCCTCATACTTGACAAAAAACTTTGGTTCGATATCAAAAACCTGAAAAAGTAAATTTTCTTAAATTTTTGATTACTTCGCAAATGGAATGGGTTTAGAGTTGATATTTCAAAATT
>JACLAC010010294.1_pt1 | contig 24336 bp, 29 predicted proteins | sample 8027881 | NCBI WGS metagenome assembly JACLAC01 (sample SAMN15725517, study PRJNA655200) | protist metagenome | isolation source: fluorescence activated cell sorting (FACS) single amplified genomes of... | place: Spain: Blaines Bay Microbial Observatory, Mediterranean Sea | collected 2016-01-19 | reverse complement strand
TGGATTGATTGTATTTATTTTTTCTTGGAATGAGTTTCCTCTTTCCTTAGTTCTTCTTCATGATAATGATATGCGCACTGCCCCTGTTGGGATATCACTTTACCCTGGAGAATATTCATTTCCTTGGGAGACAATTAGTACAGCAACTTTTCTATCGATTATTCCTGTTTTGATAATTACAGGTATTTTTCAAAAGCAAATTATTAGTGGGCTTACTTCAGGATCTAATAAATAAAAATTTTGTCATATGAAACGAATCCATCATCTTATCACCGAAAAATTAATTCAATTCACCAATGGATTAATTAATCAAGAAAAAGCTAAGGTAGTCATTCCAGCAAACGACCAGAAAAAGGGATATTGGTTTGGCGGTGGAAACATGATCACTGACGAGTTAGGCAACCTTTGGTTAGTAGGTAGATATCGAGATCACGGAGATTCAAGAACTGGAGTAGGAACTGGACCTCGCGGGCTCGAACTTTCACTGTTCAAATCTGAGGATAACGCTAGCTCCTTTCGAAAAGTAATGAGCTGGTCTAAATCTGATCTGGAAAATGATAACTTTAGTGTTCTTTCTATTGAAGGTTCAGCACTGAACAGACTCTCTTACAACACATGGGAAATATTTTATTCCGTGGAGAAATCACATGAATATCCTCAAAGCCTATCTAATTACCAGAAACTAGGTACTGGGGTATGGTCTGTTAGTAGAATCACCACCAATTCACTATCTGATTTCCATAATTCTTCGATTGATGAACTTCTAATATGTGACGAAAAGTTTGAACATTTGCATGTCAAAGACCCTGTAGTTTTGGGTTCTAAATCTTGTGACATTCTTTTTTGCACACATCCTTTTACCTGGGCATCTGGTAGTACTGGTTATGCGAAGAGGAACGACTCTAATGGTTTTGATGTTGCTGATTGGTGTATTGTGGAAAAAGGGCATTCCTGGGATATTGCCACCACCCGTATCACCTCTAGACTTTCTTTACCCCAAATTGGTCCATTCTTCGATTTAGCACCGTGTTCTATTTATTTTTTTGATGGTGCTGAATGCATGAACGAGTTACCTCAGAATACTTCTGGACTTCAACGACCTCGAGGCTATTCTTGCGAAGAACTCAGCGGTATCTATTTTGGTTTTGATGAAGATTTTCCTGCCTTACAAAAAATATCGATTTTGCATCCCCAATTTATATCTCCATGGGGTACTGGTTGTAGTCGTTATGTAGATACCCTCGTAACTGATGAAGGTATTCATGTTACCTGGCAGCAATCTCAGAAGGATCAATCACAACCACTAGTTCATAACTTTCTCTCTAGTAGTCAGATTTCTGAATTGCTCTCGTGATCAGTACTTCTGCACTGTCTACTAATATTAGCCCTGTCTTGCTCTGTAACGAAACTCCATGACATTTAATTCTGCAGATGTTTTATTCACTGATGCCAGCCGTGGAATTGGACGTCTTGCCTTTGCCTTTGCCTTTGCTAAAGAAAGCTCATTTGTTGGATGCTTACAATACAAATGAAGAAGCTCTTTTAACTGTTGAAGACATTCAAAGCTCTGTGAGCAAAGCGGAGGCATTAATTTCAGATGCCAGTGAGTTCGATTCAGTCTCTAAGACCATTTCTACTTTTGGCTCCTCTCGTCAAAGCATTGATATACTCTGCCTAAGGAACATGCGTGACATTGTTTCATAAAGCTCAAGACACTTTATGATTACACAAAGGATCATGAGCGGCTTGGACTTCAGGGAGATCGCCGACCTATGCGGGATCAGTGTTGCGCAGATCGAACGCATCTACTATCACTTGGATGACGAGATCCACCTGACCAATACCGTAGCAGAACTACCGCAAGAGATAAGACGGTACCATTGAGGTGATATAGAAAGTCGATATGGAAAAGAGTGAGAGACTGAGTGAGGCTATCCAGTTTCTATCAAGATATTGGATGGAAAAATCTGGACTTGATAAAAAGATTTCTCTTCTGAGCGTTTCAGTTAAGCGTAACTTAATAAGTAGTTATCAAGAAGGAGAACGTTTCCAAGAGACATTTGATCTGTTGAGCAAAGACAGTAAGGACTATCTAACGTTTTTGGAAGAAGAGGAAAAAGAAGAATTAATAAAATTATCAGGTGAAAATCAATTCCTAGTAAATGTGGAGTGGCAGGTTGGTGAGAAAATGGATCTAAATTTTCATGCTAGTCTGCCAGAAGATCCACGTAGGATGAATAGCGAAAGAAAAGGATTTTTTATACATTTGATGGTTAAAGACACCGACGGTGGAATCACTGTAGATTATCCAGATTTAGATGCCGAAGGAATTGATGATCAAAGTGTGAAAATTTTAGAAAATATGGTAACGCTGTATCGAACTTTATAAATTTGCTGGACAACCAATTGATGGTAATCAAGATATGGTAGGACCATCATAGCACAAAACATTTTTTGAATGATTCCAGCCCAAGCAAAAAATTACTCTCAGAACAAATCAGAATTTACTTCCTCAACCGTGTTAACACGATTCACACAATACTAACTCCACTGCTGGTCATAACTCTTAGTCACGCAATTCAATAGAATTTTCCACAGTCAGTGTACTCAGATCTGCTAGCTACGCTTGCACCTACTCCCTTCTTACTAGTTAATTCTATGATCCACCCAAACAACAGAAACCTAAAAAAATTAGAATTTGGGGGGACTGTGGACAGTGCGGCAATAGCATCACCTAAATTGAGCGCGTCTACTACCATCTCAATGACACAATACGCCTCACCAATGCGGTAGCTGACTACAGGCTGGATGCAGATGGGACGATTCGGTCGGTTTGAGCTGTGGTGAATCGTGTTGACACAATCTGAGTTTTTACCTACCAATAACTCAGTCTTTTCTAAGAATATTACTATAAATTATTTTAGCAATTAAGTGCTGCTCCATGAAAATATTTAAATTCACACTGTATTTGCTATTTTTCTTATTATAGCAATCTTGAATTCGTAAAATACTAAAAATTTTTTAATTTTAAACAAATTCTAAGAGTTTTCCAATGCTTGATTCAGACAGTTATCAACGCAACCGTGCATCCTTCTCATCACATACTCTCACTTCAAAATTTTTGCATTGGAGTTTCACTTTCTTGTATGCCTATGGGATTTTAAAGCAAGTCGATGACATCTCCCAACTTGAGGACACTTCCCTACTAGAATTTGAAGTAATTTTCGCTATCGTCTTTCTAGCAATCGTGATTTTTCGCTACTTCTACATGAGAAGGTTTCCCACTTTAATTGGAGCCCCAGAGAATATATCAAAAGTACACATCCTTGTTGCGCGTTCCGTTCATGTAGGCATGTATTTTAGTTTGGTTATGCTCCCGGTCTCTGGGCTGATGATCGCTTTTCTGTTCTCCCTCGGTTTCAAAGATGGGTTCCTGCAGGCCGCAGCAATGGGATTGCATGATTTTTCAGCCTCTCTCAGCTACTGGCTCATTGGAATTCATATTCTAGCTGCAGTTTATTCGCGTCTGAAAGGAGAGAATATTTGGCGTGCAATGGTTCCATTTTGGAATGAAGACAGGACAATCAAGATACCTGACAGCTTCGTGAAAGTAGAATCATTCGTATTTGGTACTTTAGAAAAAATTCTGAACCTAAGGGCGAAAACAGATATGAAAACCTAATATTTGTCAAAGACAATTTGTTTTCCAATTTTTAACAGACTGGTGCCCAATAAGAATCTTTGCTGAAAAGAACTACAGAGGGTATATTTAGTAGATTATTAGATTTCTGGTGTCTGAACTGCGGCGATTAAATTTCTATCTTCAAAAGTAGATGTTCTTTGCTACATTCCCATAGAAACAACCTGACATTCCCTTGCGCGTCCATAAGAACTTTGACGCCGCCAGTTCTTTCCTCACCAAACTGAGAACTGCTGGCAAGAGCGCATAGGTTACTGAATTGGACCTACAACTCCTGAGTCACTACATCAATACGATTGACACTGAACTCAAAGAAATCTTTGATTACACTAGGCTTAAGAAGTTCTGACTCAAATGCACAAATCAGCCAAATACTGTTCTGAGCCGAAATGGCCGCTTTTCTGAATCGTGTTAGAACAGTTCATCCTTGTACCAAATCAGTTACTCGTCAGATCTCATAATTTTCAGATCAATACAACCTGCCATAGTCTGCATGCTCAGATCTTCCATCTCCGCTTACACCCATACGTTCACTTTTTTTGCAACTCTAAATCTATCTCTTACCGCTGAAAGTCAGAAATCTGAAAGGATGAATTAAAATTTAGGGACTGCAGGTATTTAATAAAATTTTTTGAAAAATCAATTATTAACGCAGCACTGAATCAATAATTTCTAGGGTGGTTCGCAGATTAGCGAACATTTCCAAAATTCATTAACGGAAGTGGTGATGGACTGTCGCCATCCATAAAATATATTTTGGATGCTGGATCTTTAGAAATAGCCTTCAATGCTTCCAATGCTTGGAGCTTTACATAATTGGGATTACTACCAATAGCACTATTGATTTTTTCAATTTCATAAGCCTGAGCATCTGCAAGCACTCTCTTTTTCAATGCTTGTTCTGCTGCAGCTTCACTTTCTGCTTTTGCAAGTGCAACCTTTTGCTGTTGCTCTGTTCTAAATCGTTCTAACTCTGCTTTTTGCTTCTCAACTTCTTGCTCTCGCTCTTTCTTAGACTCAATAGCTTTAATAATGAACGGTGGCAATGATATATCACGAATCAATACTGCCCCGACATCCACTCCTTTTGGAGTTAAGTAATCTTTGAGGCCTTCCAGTAGAGATATCTGCATGTTTTGCTGAGTTTCCTCCAGAAAGAAATCTTCAGCGCGCTTAATCGTCTTTCCTTGCTCTCGTAAAAGTGATCTTAATTTTGGAACAATATGGACGCGCAAGACATCAGCAGCTTGGCCTGTTTCCTGTAAAATTTTAGGGGCATTTTTACTACTTAATTGAAACTGTACACTCACTTGTATCTTTGTTTGAAGCTGGTCTTGACTTGGAACATTTGCTTCTTCTAAGTGAGATTTTTGCCTCACATCATAGAAATACCATTCGTAGAATGGGTTTACAGGGATGTGTAATCCTTCTTCGTAAGGACTCTTCTGAACTTCTCCAAACAGTGTTGCTACTCCAACATATCCTGCTGGAACTTTTTGGTACAGAGATGATGCAAACCATACCAAAACAAGCGCAAAAACCACTAATATTCCAAGCGAAGTTTTCAACTTATTCATGAGTCCTCATTAAATTAGCTTAAAAGATATTATAATATTTTATATTTTGTGAATTAACAGATTAAATCAATTCATAAAAAATTAAAAATATATCGTGTTGAGACATTAATTTTAATCAAAATGTTATACAGTATTTATATATACTATTCTAATACTTATAAATCTCAATTAAATACAACTAGATATCCCGAAAAAAATAATTCATTCAACTATATGTAACTTAAGAACCTCTTTTAAAAAGAGTGAGATTCTTTATATTATTCAAAGATCAAGCAATAAAAAATCTTCATTTTATCCATTCTAACTACATTCTCTTTGGAAGTAATTAGATTATTTAGTGCTAACATTACCAATGCTTGGAGACAAATTTTTGAGGAACTATCAAGAAGCAGAGACTTTGCTCTCAAAAAAACAGACTCAAAAGCTTTATTTGAATAGGCCTCACAACTACCAAAAAATGATCGAATTTTATAAAAACAAAAGGTTCTCTTTGCCAATCTAGTAGAATTGTTAGTTACTAAAAATCAACTAAATATCAAAGTTAACTTCTTTATTGGGTACGACAACAGCTGTATTCTGTTCAGAACAAATTGAAATACTGCATCTGAATAGTACTACCCAGGAATTTTGATAAGGTATTCAGTTTTTGATGGCTGCTGCGGCTTGAACATAACTATTCGACTGGAAAGATGCTAACTTGCAATGTGGTGGAGTAATTATAAGACCAAGGCTAACGGACAATTTTGGCAGTTCAACTAAGAGAGGTGGGAGGAGGGTATATGAAAGTTAGATGCTGCCAATGGTATATTCGCAGCATCTTCAGGATCATAGGAGAATGATTTAACTTCTACTCGCTTGATCAGTCTGTCTCTACCACCGTGATTTTTCTCGAGGTTTGGCCTCATTCACTTTCCAAGCTCGACCATCTATTTGATGACCGTTTAAAGCCTCAACAGCAGAATTCCCCTCTGCTGCATCATCCATCTCGACAAAACCGAAACCTTTGGATCGATTGTTTACTCGATCCATAATTACTGAAGCTTTGCTTACTTTTCCAAACTGGCTGAACGCTGATCGCAACTGGTCTTCAGAAACGCTAAAGGCCAAATTTCCTACATAAATATTCACAAAAATTCTCACGAACTGGCTTGGAACCTTAAAAGCTGTTGAGTGATTCCAAGCTTTAAGTCACTCAACGTCTCCAATACTATTAATTAGATTGGCAATAATCACTATACTGATAAACAAAAATTAAAACACTTTATTTTTACATTACATCATCAAACACCAAAATATTTCAGTTGGAGCATAAGTTTTTTTCATCATGGATCAGCAATTTCCCGTGAATTGCCTGTTAATATTGATTCATTGAAAATCAGTCCTGCTGTGTATTAGGGAGAATGTTAGACAACATCATCACCAGCTCCAGCCATAATAAGTTTACCTTCTTCTTCGAGTTTCTTGACTACTTTGATGATTTTTTGCTGAGCACCTTCCACATCAGCTACTTTCACAGGACCCATATTTTCCAGATCACCATTGAGCATCTCAGCTGCACGAGTTGACATAGAACTCAGAATTAACTCTTTAACCGCGTCACTCGCTGTCTTGAGTGCCATCGCCAGATCAGCTTTATCGACGTCCTTCAAGACCGTCTGCATTTGCTTACTATCAATCAGTGTCAGGTCCTCAAAGGTAAACATCAGTTCACGAATTTGTTCTGCCAAATCTGGGTTAGACTCTTCAATCGTAGAAAGAATCCGCGTTTCAGATGCTTTGTCCATCGCGTTCAGGATTTCAGCGACCGGTTCCACTCCACCAACTTTGGTCACCATGCTACCTGCTTGCTTCATTTCATCCGTCAAAACTTCATTGAGTTCATTGACTACGCCAGGAGGAATGCTATCTAAAGCGGCGATACGATAGACCACATCGGCCTGCAAGTTTTCTGGAAGACTTCTCAGAGTGGTTGCTGCCTGGTCTATGTCTGTCAAGTAGGAGATAATCAAGGCTATCGTTTGGGGGTGCTCAGTGCGGATATAATTAGAAATCATGATGGGATCTATGTACCTCAATGCTTCTAGCCCCATGTCTTCGCTCTGGGAACTCATCGCAGCACCCAGTTCCTTGGCCTTGTCTGGTCCTAACGCCTTGCTGAGGGCATTTTTGATGAAGTCGGGTGAAGACATGAGATCACCTCCCCCATCACTCATTACTGATTGACGGTAGAATTCTTCAAGTACTTGATCGAGTTCTTCTGAGGAGATGTCATTGAAGCGAGTCATGAAGTAGCCGACCTGTTGAATCTCAGCCTCTTCTAAATTCTGCATCACTGATGCAGCACCTTCTTCGCCCAAGGCAAGGAATAAAATTGCAGCCTTTTTAGGGCCCGTCAGTTTGCCAACTGCCATTCGTTCGTCTCCGATAAGAGATAAAATTCCTGCTGGTTTAGCAAGAAGCAAGGGGACACGACTGAAAAAGCTTGGCAAAACCGGTATTAAGTATTCTCTCTGTTGTAAAAGAGTAGACCTACTGCTGAGCAACAAATTTTAATGTATCTCAGCGTTAAGACACGCTTCTCATTTGTGTTGTGCAAACAATTTTTTTGATTTCACCTCTGCGAAACTAATGAAAAGTCCTTAACCATTAAAGCCAACCTGGATTAGAAGGTTAGATAGAAACATCAGGATCCATTGAAACCAACATAATCTTAGATGCTTAGTAACCACAGCTGCACTTCAGATCTGTAGACTTGACAATTCAATTTTTTTACCGCTAATTTTTCGATACTCTCACTTTAACTCAATTAAACATTTTATATGAGCATTTAGTTTGGAGGAGGATTTTCTTCTAAGTTACTTTTGTTGGGCAGCTAATCACCTATCACTTTAGTAGAAAGATGCTAGAGATAAACTTGAATAGGTTTATGAGCATTGTATCTTCTAGATTTACAAGCTACTGCTTCTGCCATATTACTCTTGAGATTAGCGCCATCTAACATAGTTTTTCTCATTGAGTCGTGAGTTTGGTTGATGCCTATCGGGTGCGCTCATCCAGCATATTCCTGCTCATCAAATTGTAATTCCTGCTCATTCTCTTTGAATTAGTAATGAGCTTGCAGCCCAGGCAGCTTTTTCTCTCAAGTAGTTGAGTCATCTCCAGTTGTTTGACCCCAAAAGATGATGTCGTGATTGTCAAAACATCTAATATGAGTAGAGCTGTTTTTATTGAGACTGCTGATTTCAAATGATTTTCACGATGGAATGTAAGAATTAGTGCAAACTAAATAAACTCAATCTCACACTGTAAGTATTAGTTTCTAAATCATCCCAAAAATAATTTTTCTGAAAAGTAGATTGGCCCTACTAACGCTGTTTTTTTCTCCATTCCGTAAGAAATAGTAACCTGATCAACAACTATTTGTTTTTGGACTCAGTTGCATCTTGGAAAGTTCGATGAAAATTCCAATAATTTCGTTCTCTAGTAGCTGAACAGTATCCAAAGAATTACCCAACTTTTCTATCTCTGGATTTAATTTTAACGGTAGTGCTACCAAACGATTTTTGATCTCACTCACACTTTGCTGGATGGCATCAATTACCGTTGTCTTATCACGCATTTTCTCTTTAGGTGATTCTTAAAAAGCTATTTCACCGAGTGGTATCTCAGCTTCCTTTTGTTGACCAAACTCCTCTGAATTTTCTATTCTTTCTTGAAAATTTAGTAGCCATTTAATGGCTTGTTTTAGTGGGACTTCTTTGTAGCTACAGGGCATTCCAAGATTCACGTATCGATAGACTATTGCCAAACCATGCCCAGTTAGTTCTGCAAATTCTTCCGGACTTACTGTCAATCGATCAATTCTAGTTTCTTCGTTCATAAAATAATCCTAAAAGGCTTTCTAAGAGCTGATACTCTACTATGAGCACCCAATCAATCTGCTAGAACAATTTCCAGTAAGATTTTGAATTTCTTTGGATTTAACTAATTTTTTAGTCGAGGCAGACCGAGAGACATCAACTGAAGTGACGATTCAGTAGGTATGAAGAGACTATTGTTTCTTCAAGAGGTACCCGTTCCAGCAAACCGGTCGTGGCTATGGTCAGCGATTCGTTTGGAGTGCTTCTGAAGTGAAGTACAGTCCGTTAATCCGGAAAAATTCTATGCTGGACTGTCGTTATACGGCTGGTTTAGTAGCGGATGTTTGTTGTTGATAATTATTTTTCTAAACTAACGATACATCTTTTGAAAAAAATGTTGGAATTATTTTCATCGGAGTCGTTGGTTATGAAAAAATCTTCTGTGCACAGCCATCGGATTTTACGAAATTTTCCTTACAGCAAATTATATAAAATCGGACTAACTCTGCTCACAACTATGCCTACGTGCGCTCACAGCCCAACTCCACCAACTAGCTGCACCTTACACTGTGAATGGTTTTTTCTTCCTGTAAAGCAGGCTCGCCACACTATCTTCGATCTTTTTCTTGTTCCAAAAGCTTCTGCTTGCGTTCGATACCCCACTTGTACCCTGCCAGATCTCCAGACCCACGAATCACCCGGTGACACGGAATCAGAATTGCCAAACGATTAGAAGCACAAGCTCTGGCCACGGCACGGACGGCCTTGGATTGTCCGAGGGACTGGGCGAGTTGGGTGTAGCTTGCCGTTTCTCCAGATGGGATCTCGGTCAGGGCCCGCCACACCTTTTCCTGAAAGACCGTGCCTCGAATATCCAAGGGAAGTATCATTTCGTTTGACTGCCTTCGATGGGGATCATCAATCTGGGCCACCACCTCAGATATCCATTCTTGCCAATCTTCCTCTGCTTCTTGCAGCTCTGCAGAGGGGAAGTTTTTCTCCAGTATGCCCAAGACTTCTTCTTGCTCTACAAACTCGACCAAGCAAATTCCACGATCGGTTGCGCCAATCAGAATACTTCCAAGGCTTGTTTTGCGTTGGGCATAACGGATTGTTTCTCCCTGAGCCCCTTTCTTGTGTTTGCTTGGCATCAGTCCTGGTGTGGTGTTGTCAGTGTAAGCTCGTGATGGGCTATCGTAACCGGCTTCATAAATTGTTTGGGTGACATTCCTTGAAGACTTCAATTCACCGCGGAAGCTCTGTTTCCGTAACGCTATCGCATACTGTTTTGGAGACAAACTAACCTGTGCCTTGAATACGCGCTGGAAATGACCTGGGCTGAGACCCACTGATGCTGCCAATCTGGCTAGATCCAGCTTTTCTTCTGCCAACTCGATTGCTCGGCAAGCCTGAGCGATGGCTTTGCTATGCGATAGAAATTCTACTTGATTGGGTTTGCAGCGTTTACAAGCTCTATAGCCCACAGCCTGAGCCTGTGAAGATGTGTCGTGAAACGAAACATTTTCCCGATTGGCTCTTCGGGAAATGCAGCTAGGGTGACAGTACACACCTGTCGTACAAACTGCGAAAACAAAGATACCATCCCACGCTTGGTCCCGATTACAAACGGCTTGCCCGCGTTGCTCATCGATCTCTTTGGAATCGTTTCTCTCTTTTTCTTGGTTTTGCTGCATATCACGACTCTCGTATATCCCAAAGCACCCTTAATTTCTTCCAGGGACGACCATCAACCGCAGCCATACCTGCGCCGATCAAAGCCATTCCCACTAAATATTTCAACTGTAGACTCTCATCCAGAAAAGCAATTCCCAGCAGAATGGCGCTGATTGGTGTCAGGAAGGTAACCAACAACAAGTTTGTTGCTCCAGCTGTAGCCAAGATTCGGAAATAGAGAATGTATGCTGAGGCTGTCGACAAAACAGCAATCCCCACAAGGCAGGCAAGGGTAGCTACGCTTGGCATTGGCAAAGTCCATGGTTACTCAACCAAGATCACCATCGGTACAAGAAACAAACTGGAGGCTGTTACCTGCCCTATTGCTGTGATTATCGGCGACACCCCCATCGCTTTGAATCTACGCCCAAAGATGCCAGCGAAAGCGTAAGAAAGTGCTGCATAAAGAATTGTCATGTGTGCCAAGAGATTTGCACTTATCCCTGCAAACATATTAGTGCCTATCATAGTGAAGACTCCCAGAAAACCAATAACAACCCCCAAAAGACGACTACCATTCATTTTTTCATCCGAGGTCATAAAATGCGCAACTACTCCTGTGAATAGAGGTGTCATTGCGTTGAGAATTGAGTCAACACCAGAAGCAACTCATATCTGTCCCCAAACAATCAAACTGAATGACACGACGTTGTTCAACATTCCCATCCCACAGAAAGCGATCCAAATTCTTGGATTCCTACGGAACTGTTGACCTGTGACTCTCATCACCAGCAAGAGTACTGCAGATGCTAAGGCGACCCGACCAACCACAGTGGTGAACGTTGGCAGTTCCCTGACCGCTACACCGTTAAAAAAGAATGAGCCACCCCAAAATGGAAAGAGCCAACAGCAACCCCCACTCACGAAAAGTCATGAAAGTATTGATGGTTGGCTTTGCAGACATGAGTTCACCCACAGATAAAGCATATTGGTTAGGTGAAGTATCTCCTTGGCTATCAAGAAAAACATCCCGTTTCTTGCGATTAAATGCGAAAAGTTAGCTTGGAGGTTGAAGTGGTCAGAGTTTGAAAAAGTCTTGGCACAACAGTGCCTTTGAATTGACCACAGTGCCTTTGAATTACTCACGACCTCGAACGAATTTCTTGTAATTTAATTTTTTAATTCATAAATATCAGTTATTTAAATGATGGCATACTGAGTGCTGCTCAACGCCTTGATTCGAAGGGGAGATAACAGTGGAACTACGCTTTTTTGAAATTTATCGCAGTCCTGAATATCTGCTGCTGTTGGCAGAAGGAATCCTGAATAGCGCTACGCTCACGATCTCAGCTGGTGTGATAGGCTTTGTCTTAGCGACCCTGCTGGCCAGTGCCCGTCATCACAGTTGGCTAGTACTAGGGCAACTATCAGCGACCTTCATAGAATTTATTCGCAACACACCGCTCATCGTTCAGCTCTTCTTTGTTGCATTTGGACTACCTCTGCTTCTTGGCTACCAGTGGGCATTTTGGGCCCATGCACTGTTGGCGCTGATCATCAACTTCTCAGCCTACTTTGCAGAAATACTGCGCTCCGGCTTCCTCAGCGTTCCCATTGGACAGCTTGAAGCAGCAAAGACTCTGGGGATTCCAAGTTTCATAGCATTTTGGAAAATTCTCCTACCTCAGGCGGTCGCCACAATGTATCCCTCTCTGAGTAGTCAATTTATTTTTCTCTTCCTAACGACAGGTGTAATTGCAGAAATTGGGGTGCGTGATCTAACGTTTGCGGGCCTATTCATAGACAGTCGGAGTTTCCGGTCTTTCGAGGTCTTTTTTACGCTTACGATCCTCTACATTATGATGGCTCTCTCATTCAAAGGAATTCTCCGATTGGTCTTCATCAAAAAATTTTCATGGTGGTCAGCACCATGAAAGAGATCTTTGTATCCGTCTTCGGCAAGCCCTTTGGGATTGTCATATTCCAATTGCTGGAAGCGACCCAATTTACCATTTACCTCTCACTATTTGCCTTTTTCGGAGGTGGAGTGGTTGGGATCGTCATTGCCCTGCTTCGCATCTATCCGTCACAAAAATCAAAGACCGGAGCGGTAGCCTACATTTGGCTGTTTCAATCTGTGCCACTACTGATGCTCTTGTTTCTCTTTGGCCTCGGAATACCACGACTCTTCGGCCAAAATGTAGATCCCTGGATTGCAGCAATCGGAGCTCTGACTCTCTACACATCCGCCTACCTCGCCGATGTCTGGCGAGGTTCCATAGAGGCTGTACCTAAAGGTCAATGGGAAGGAGCACGATCGTTGGGATTTGGATTCTTCAAAACTTTGCAACTAGTAATCGCTCCGCAGGCAATCCGAAACACCCTTGCCCCAACGGTTGGCTTCATGGTGCAAATCATTAAAGGCACCTCCCTGGCCTTCATCATCGGTTTTCATGATTTGATGAGTGTTGGGAAACGCTGGGCCAATGCCCCAGTTAATGGTACCGAACCCTTCGTTATTTTTCCCCTAATGGCATTGATCTACTTTTGCCTTTGTTTTCCGCTCTCAGCATTTTCAAAGCAGCTGGAGCGCAAATTCGGAAGTGTTTCCAAGCGAGACCTTCCGACTGCCGTGTGACTCCTGTGGAGTACACTTATTTCGTTAACATCATCCGGAGAACATAATGCTCAAGCAAATGTGTAAAAGATGGTCGCTCAGCCTGTCAATGATGTTTGTATTGTTGATGACAATGACCGCAACACCAGCCGTGGCAGAACTACCAGACATCTTAAAATCAGGGCAAATCCGCATCGCAGTCCCTGAAAACTTTCCACCTTTCGGCTCCTTGGGTGAGGAAGGAGAGTATGTGGGCTATGACGTAGAGATCGCGAGAATGATTGCTGACGATTTGGGAGTTGAACTGGAACTGGTTCCGGTGACATCAAAACAAAGAATCCCTTTCTTAGAGACCAATCGAGTCGATCTGGTGGTTTCTGTTATGGGTGCCAACCCTGAGAGAGCGAAATCGATCTGGTTTTCTAGCGCCTACGCTCCATTTTACTCCGGAGCTTTTGCCAAGCCAGACGTTGAATTAGATTCCGTGAAAGGGTTCTCTGGAAAAAAGGTTGGGGTGACTGGTGGAACGCTGGAAGATTTGGCGATCAGCGCAAATGCTCCTGTAGACGCTGAGATTATTCGTTTCGGTGACAACGCAGCTACCATTTCCGCTTATGTATCAGGTCAGACTGACGTGATTGTCACTGGAAACATGGCTGCACTAGAGATCTCCAAAAACAATCCTGATTTTAATCTGGAAACCAAATTCATAATTGCCAACTCCCCATGCTATATTGGGGTAAAGAGTGGAAATCTCGATCTACTACAGTGGGTCAATGTCTTCATCTTGCACAAGAAGTTGAACGGAAAACTGAACGAACTCTCTTTGAAGTGGTTGGAGCAACCTCTTCCCGAACTTCCTACCCTCTGACATATACCTAGCGAAGCCAAGATTCATCAAGGACCTTGGCTTCGGGTTACTTTATAAGAAGTCTCCTACCAAAAAACTCCTCGCCATTGGACACCCACTACAAGCTAGCCCTTTCTGAATTGCTATTCTGCACATGGGAAACATACCATCACAATTCTCATTGTAGCTAACCAGCTATACTCCGATCCGTACATCATTCACAACGACAAAGTGCCAGGTGATCCAAATGGTCGCGCTTTCTACCATTCCGACCAGCGCTTCTGATCCCTGCGCACTGTGTTCCATTGAGCTAGTCTAAATGCCATCAGAGAATAAGCATCTTGCCTGCTCTCCAAAGGGCAGATAAATTTTGGTGAAAAGCATTTCAATCATTCTTATCCTTCGACTTTACCAAAAGTGTACCTCCCTCCCCATTTTGAAGAAACTGATCCTAGCCAGATTTGTAAGCTAATTGACAAGTTTCCTCTGGCTATTTTGGTAGTGCAAACCGAACAAGGTCTGGTAGACAATCACCTTCCACTGATGCTTCAAGAAAAGCAGGAACTGCTTGATCACCTTGCGCTGAACAACGGCTTACATCAATTTATTCCGTCCGGTAAGGAAATCCTTGCTATCTTTCGGGCAGAAGATGCCTGCATTTCACTAAACTGGTATCCCAAAAAGCCTGTTCATCACAGGCACGTACCGACCTAGAACTACCAAGTCATGCACATTTACAGTACGATCCACTACCAAAATGATGACAAATCCAAACTGGCCGTTGAAGTAAGCTGACAAAGAAGATGGAAGGGCAGACCCGTGGTGAGAACGCCTAGCGGATGGCCGATGTACCCAAGGACTACCTGAACGCCATTTTAGAAAACATCGTTGCGTTCTGGATCAAAATTACGAGGATTCTAGGAAAATCAAAGTTGAGCCAAAACCAGGAAGCCGTTGATTTTGAAAATGTAGCAAACGTACTTGTGGAAAGAGGTTATACCCGAATGGCTGCTCGAATGAACCAGATCAGAAAAACCCAAGAAGAGGACTGAGCATTCAGTGGGGAGAGCACAAAGGTTAGCAGCATGAACAAGGATAGGGTTGTCATCAGGCAAATTCAACATAACGAAGCCGACCATCTATTGGACGCTTCAACACGCTACATGGAGAGTCTCTATCATGCAGAGAGTAATCACCTTGTGGATGTGGAAGTGCTGCTGCAACCGAGGAATTATTTCTTAGGTGCCTTTGTCGAGGAAAGAACAGTGGGTTGTGTGGCACTCATCGCTAAATCAAGCTACGCTGAGATCAAAAGGCTCTTCGTGATGGAAAGTCACCGAAGAGCAAAAATTGGATTGCGATTAATGCAGGAAATTGAATCACTTGCTTCACAGAATCACATCCGATTGCTGCGCCTGGAAACAGGAATTCATCAACCAACTTCCATCCAACTCTATGAATCTCTGGGCTATCAACACGTTGGGCCTTTCGGCGAGTACCAGGCAGACCCACTGAGCATCTTCATGGAAAAGTCTTTGTCCCCTGTTTAAGATAATGTTTCCACCGCACTACTTGAATACCCTTGAGCATCCATGAATCCGATGAACACTCTCGCTGAGTTGCGGGATATTGTCACTCCACCTCCGCCTTCTGCATGGCCTTGGGCAATGGGCTGGTGGATTCTGCTCATTCTGGGACTCCTGCTACTCAGCACAAGCATCTGGTGGCTCTGGCGATGGCAGCATCGTAGTATTCCACGACGCTTGGCTCTGAAGCAACTGGCTCAGCTACAGCAGCATGTAGCCGAGCCACAGACCTTAAGGCAGCTTTCTCAATTATTGCGTGAGGTTGCCCTACAGGCCCATCCTTGGGAGCAGGTCGCTTGCTTAAATGGCAGACGCTGGCTGGAGTTTCTGGATCAGACTGGAGACACGACCCAGTTTACACAGGGTCCTGGTCAAATTCTGTCAGAAGGACCCTACCGCCCACTGAAGGAACCACTGCCCTCGCAACTGTTTGTACTGTGTCAAAAGTGGATTCAACTCCAGAACACTGCATCCCGGTTCCACAAAACCAAGAAACTTACCTTTCCCAACTGAACAATGCTCGAGTTTATCTGGCCTTGGTTTGCACTTGTTTGGCCCCTTCCCCTGTTGATCCGCTGGCTATGGCCAGCTACCCCAGTTCCTCCACAAGCCCTTCAGGTACCCTTCCTCGAACGTTTGCAACAGCTTTCCGATAGTTCACAGGCCTCCCACTTTCAGACAAAACAACTGGCTTTTCTACTGGCCTTGGTTTGCTGGACTCTGTTGGTAGGAGCCGCCACTCGTCCGCAGTGGGTAGGAGACCCTATTTCTCTACCTCTATCTGGTCGTAGCTTGATGCTCGCTGTTGACCTATCGGGGAGTATGAAGGAAGAGGATCTTCAACTATCTGGCAACCCTACAAATCGGCTGAATGTCGTCAAGAATGTTCTTCAGAAATTTATTACACGTAGAGATGGCGATCGCTTGGGCCTGATTCTTTTTGGAGAACAAGCTTACCTGCAGACTCCATTGACCTTCGACCGGAAGACCGTTCAGCAAATGCTGATGGAATCAGAAATTGGACTCGCTGGAGAGCGTACCGCCATCGGCAATGCCATAGGCCTTGGTGTGAAACGTCTAAAAGGACTGAAAGAATCGGAACGCGTACTGATCCTGTTGACGGATGGTGCCAACACAGCAGGAGACATTTCTCCAAAGCAGGCGGCCCGTTTGGCGAAGCAGGCTGGAGTTAGGATTTACACAATTGGAGTTGGTGCAGATGAAATGCTAGTGCAAACTTTTTTTGGTACGAGACGGGTCAATCCATCACGCGATCTGGATGAGAAGTTGCTGCAGACGATTGCTTCCCTCACTAGTGGACAGTACTTCCGAGCCCGTAGTACCGAAGAATTGGCTAAGATTTACCAACTTCTGGATGAGCTGGAGCCTGTGGAGCACGATGCCGATGTCTTTCGACCTCTGAAACCACTTTATCCTTGGCTACTTGCAGCAGCGCTACTGCTCAGTGCCAGTTGGATTCCAGTAAAGTGGTGGCGTCAGCACAGCCCAAAGAAGCTTCAGCTCTGACCCTTTGACTCAGCCTTAACAATTGGCAACAGGGTTTTCAAAACGTTCCGAGCGATGACTTGGTGACCTTCGGGGTTTGGATGAATACCATCCCGCAGGTTCATCTCCGGAATTCCTCCAACACCTTCCAACAGAAAATCAACCATAGGCAATTCATACTCACGGGCTAATTCAAAAAAAGCTTCTTGGTAGGCTTGGATGTAGGTTTCTCCATAGTTGATCGGCATCTGCATACCGGTCATCACCACCTTGATCTGGCGCTCCTGGGCCATCTGGATTGCTTTCGCCAGGTTTTGCTTCATGTTCCCGATGTCCAAGCCACGTAGGCCATCGTTGGCTCCCAAGGCAAGCAACATGATCTGGGGTCGCATCTTGAAATACCACTTGAGACGTGTACCCGCACTGGCACTGGTCGCTCCGCTGAATCCCCCGTTGATCACTCGCACTTCAAGGTCTTCCTCCTTCAGCAATTGTTCCAACAGATAGGGATAAGCTTCTTCCAGCTCAACACCGTATCCTTCTGTCAGCGAGTCTCCCAAAGCAAGAATTCGAATTTCTGCCATTGCTCCAAACGGTAAAAAAAAGCACAATGTAAACAATAAACAACACAACACTCTCATGACTTTTTTCATTTTAACTCTTTTGTGAAGATAACGGATTTTTCCGTTCCTATTTGAACTCTGAGGAAAAGACTGCGATGACCTCTTACATCCTGCGCCGCCTGCTCCTGATCATTCCAACACTGATTGGTATTATGACGATCAACTTCGTGATTGTCCAAGTGGCCCCCGGAGGACCCGTGGATCAGTTCATTGCTCGGATGCAGGGACACGGTGGCATGGACGTGACAAGCCGGATTACCAATACCAGCTCAGAGATGCAGGATAGTACCAGCACCTCTGATCAATCAGGACGTACCCGAGGCGCCCAGGGCATTGACCCCGAACTTTTGCGTGAGATCGAGCGCCTCTATGGTTTCGACAAGCCAGCCCACGAACGCTACCTGCAAATGCTGGTTAATTACGCCGTTTTCGATTTTGGTGAGAGCTTCTACCGGGATCGTACGGTGCTTGGGTTGATCTGGGAGAAACTACCTGTTTCTGCATCACTTGGAGTCTGGAGTACACTCCTAGTCTACCTTGTCTGTATTCCACTGGGCATCAGCAAGGCAGTGCGCCATGGCTCCCGTTTCGATATCTGGACCTCTACGGTGATCATCGTCGGCAACGCTATCCCTGTTTTTCTCTTCGCCATAATTTTGATCATTTTCTTCGCTGGTGGCAACTATCTGAATTGGTTCCCCTTACGTGGACTGACTTCTGATAGCTTTGCCGATATGAGCCTGTTCGGAAAAGTCCTCGACTACTTCTGGCACCTAGCCCTACCCCTGATTGCCATCCTGATTGGCAGTTTCGCCACACTGACGATGCTGACCAAAAACTCGTTTTTGGATGAAATCGGCAAGCAGTACGTAGTGACTGCCCGGGCTAAGGGACTACCGGAGCGACGGGTGCTCTATGGCCATGTCTTCCGTAATGCGATGCTGATCATCATCTCTGGCTTCCCCGCAGCTTTCATCAGTATGTTCTTCACAGGATCTCTGCTGATCGAGGTGATCTTCTCACTAGATGGGTTGGGTCTGCTGGGCTTTGAAGCCACTCTGCAGCGTGACTATCCAGTGATGTTTGGTACTCTTTATATTTTCACTCTGCTCGGCCTGGTCGTCAACTTGATCAGTGATGTGCTCTACACCATAATCGATCCACGAATCGATTTCGAATCGCGGAATTGATTTCCAGAAGAGTAAGGTTGATCTCAGTTGAAAAAACTAAACACTTTTCGCTTGGTAGCGATTGGAGAAGGATGAATCTGTCTGATGACGATCCACACGTCCATTCGCTGCTAGGTGTTCCAGCACCTTGAAGATTGTCACCTGCTGTTCTCCCATCTGAAGGTGCTGAGAGAGTTCATCCACCGTCCAAGAACGATTTGGCTGATCGTTCAGCGCACTTATCAGACAACCTTGCAACTGTAGTACAGCTCCAGCAGCTTTTTTCCCAGCTTCAACTCCGGGTTGATGATAGGCGTTGATGCCCACCAAATATGCATAAATCCCCACAGCTCGTTCAAAAAGAGCTATCAGGGCCCCAATGCTACATGGTGTTATCGAATCCAGGGTCAATGTCATTGATTGACGCTGTTTCTCTCGTAAAGCCTGCCGCGTTCCTAGCAGGAAACCTAATAGATAGTCTCCTGAGGTAACATTCGAATCAACCGCTACAGCGGGCCCTTCCTGATCTTTCAGCACTTCCAGAAATTGGGCAAAGAAATCATTTCGTCCTTCCCGAAGTTGTTGAACATAAGCGTGCTGATCTGTGGAACCTTTGTTGCCGTAAACAGTTAGTCCTTGACGAACAACACGCCCTTCCAGATCACGCTCTTTTCCAAGGGACTCCATCACCAATTGCTGCAGGTAATTACTGAACAAGGACAAGCGATCCTTGTAGGGCAATACCACCATAGCCTTTTCACCACGACCATTGCCTGCGTACCACCAGTTCAAGGCTAACTGGGCTGCAGGATTGCGGGAGATTTCTTTTTCCCGTCCGTGCTGATCCATCAGCCGGGCTCCCATCAGCAACTCTTTCAGGTCAATGCCCTGCAAGGCTGCGGGTAGGAGTCCCACTGCTGAAAAGACTGAAGTCCGACCACCCACCCAATCCCACATTGGTAGCCGCGCGTACCAGCTTTCTTGTATTGCCAGTTGATCCAACTTGCTTCCAGTGCTGGTGACGGCCACTGCCTGCTTCCCAAATGATAACCCTGCTTCTTGAAAAACATGCTGTGTGACCAGCATCGCATTATGGGTTTCCTGGGTACTACCAGATTTGGAGATAACTAGACACAGTGTCTGTGGCAGCTCTTCTCCCAACTCTGCAAAGACCTGCTCAAAGCCATCTGGGTCCGTATTATCTAGATAGTGGAGTTTCAAGCCTTGTCCCTGCTGTGCCAATGCATGGTCAATAAATTGAGGTCCCAGCGCCGAGCCGCCAATCCCAATCACGAGCCCATGTCGAAAATGCTGACCCTGCTTGTTGGTCCATTTTCTAGACAGTACTTGGGTTGCAATATCCTGAACTCGCTGGAGGGTCTGTTCAATGGCCTGACGTAGTTCGGGGGTTGGCGCAAGTTCTGGAGTACGTAACCAGTAATGACCGACCTGTCTCTGCTCATCCGCATTGGCAATAACCCCAGCTTCCAGTTCCTTCATGTACCGTAAAGATTGTTGAAGTGGATCGGATTGTTCTTCCCAGAAAGAAGTAGGTACGCCCATTTGAGAAGTATCCAAGCTCAATCCTGTGCCTGGGATCGAAAAGAAATGCTGCTGAAAATGAAGCCAACCTGAGGTATCGATCATAAAATTTTAGAAACAAAAAGTTGCGAACACAAGGAAGTCTGTATATTTGCGATTATAAATCCATTTTGCTAACTTATCTATTTTACGCAATAATTTTTTCACATCCACTTGGATCCTTAGCTAGCATGTCTGATACAGAACTCGAAAAGTTGCTCAAACGACAGGAAGAACAAGAAGAAATGTTGAGCGAACTTCGGAGCCGTTCCTTCAAAATAGATGGAACAGGCCGAACTGAGTTGAGCGAAAACGCCATCTATGACCTACATCAGCGTGATGATGAATTTTTCCTGAGTCTTGATGTGCCAGGAGTGATGGAGGAATCACTACATGTCGAACTGAAAGACGCAGAGCTACTGATTCGAGGTGAACATCCTACCTCTGAACCTGAAAATGCGAATTGTCTGCAACAGAATCGCCCTCGTGGCCCTTTTGAGTACCGATTTTTGCTGCCCGGTTCTGCATCCCAAATTGAATCCTATCAGGACCTTGGCGTCTTGTACTTGCGAATACAATTGAAATCATCTGAATAAAAATGCCACGGATTCTCCGGAACTATTTGATTAGTTTCTTGATTATCGGCACTTTACTCGGCGTTATTCATGGACTGGATCTCTACTTCAATCCACGACCCGCTGACAACCCGATCGACCAGCCTGAACAAACTGTTGAGTCTCCTCTCAAGAGCCCATGAGCGGCATACATTGGTCCCTATTGGGCCTGCTGATTCTCATTGAAGGACTACTGTTGATCCTGCTGGGGCGCGAAAATGGACTGCTGGGTACTATTCTCCTCAGTAGCATCACAGCATTTGGAGGGCTTTGGCTGATGCGAGAGGAGGATTTCTCAATCTGGACATTGGTGGAAGTAGAATTGCAGCAACGCCATTTGCCAACTGATGAACTCTGGCAGGCCTTCCTACTCTGGCTGGCTGGTGGTCTGTTGCTGGTTCCTGGGATACTGACAGACGCACTGGGCTTATCGCTAACCATACCGGATATCCGAAGTGCCCTGATTGACCAATTGAATCGCTACTTTCGCCAACGCTAGAATCCTGCTCAAGGAAACTAATCACTGGAATCGCATGTATAAGCTCTGGCTGCTGGGCTTTCTTTTTTGCTGGCTGGCCCAACCTCTTCCGGCGGCTACTCCTTCAGAAACTGACTCGGAAACCGCTGAAGTTTTGGAGCAATTGGAAACAGAATTTCAGGGGCAACAACTCCGTGAAGCGGAGGAAGCTCTACGCCAAGCCCAAGCCTACGAAAAAGGTAATGGTGTAGAGCAGGATGATGCCACTGCCGTTCGCTTCTACAAGGAGGCTGCAGAACGAGAAAATTCAGAAGCACAGTTACGCTTGGGAATTCTCTATCGACAGCGAAAGGGTGTGCAGGAAGAGTTTCGTAAGAAAAGCCGATTCAGTTTTGGGAAGACAGCTTTTGACTTCCTCTTCTCCAGTAAGATGGACAAAGAAGCATTCCGTTGGTTGAACGCTGCTGCAGGGCAAGGCGTTGTGGAAGCTCAATATTATCTGGCACAGTTTCATGAGCAAGGGATTGGCACTGATAAAGATCAGGATCTGGCCGATGCCTTTTACGCTCAAGCTAAGCAAGCAGGCTTTGATTCTACTCTGGTCATTGATTTACTAAGAATGGAATACGATGGTATTCCTCCAGTGGTGCGTGAACCAAAAGTAGAAATTGCAGACTTGGCTCCTGCTGAAGCTGCAGAAATTGAAATCATCAGCACTACACCCGATAAGACAGAAATTGTCAGTGGCAACTTCACAGTCACTATCAGCGCCTTCAGTCCCCTGCGCTCCGTTCAAATCAACGGCATCAACCAGGAACTGGCAGATGACAGCTACGATGCAGCCTACTCACTGCCTTATGAATTAGAAATTGGTGAGAATTACTTTGACTTAGATGTGGTAACAGAGGCAACCCAAGCCAGCAAAGAACTCATCATTTTTCGAGAGACAGAGGAAATCAAGAAACCCAAGCCTAAGCCTCCTTTTCAACTAATCACGATCTTGGGTCACACAGAGGATACAAATGCTTCCAGCGCTCCCGATGGCAAGGAAAAAATTCGTACACTCAAGAGCAACATCGTCTTGGTTCCGAGTTACACACACTACATCAACTATCGTAACTCCGTAGCAGCCAAGGGCCTCATCACTACGGATCGTCAATGGATGGAGGATCAGCGAAACAAGGAGATTTTGCTACGCCAACTCAGCGTTGAATGGGAACGCAAGTACACCTGGCTGGGTGATCTTACAGCAGGTTTTGGAGCTAACTCACTCGGACTGCGTGATGTTCCTGAGAGTCCAGATAGCAGTCGAGACAGTTGGAACAGCGATTTCCGTCAAGTATCCGCAGACTCCTTCCTCTTTGGACAGTTCAAACTGAAAACAGACAACGACATCACTTGGCAGGGCAAGCTTGAACACAAGTGGAAAGATGCAATTGGTTCAACGACTGATGATGGAACTGCTGACAAATTGGAAGTGAGCAATAAGTTTACACTAGCTGATTGGAAATACGGCACTAAGCTTAGCTACACCCTAACGGATCTAAATAACGACAAGAAAGACAAAGCTGATCTGAAATTTTCTGCAGATGTCACCATTCCGGTCAAACCAGTCAGCTTCAAAGTGAAATACGATGTATCAGAGAGTGAGAAGAGACTCGCCAACATTGACGGTGTGCGTGAAAGAGATCGTAAGAACATCACAACTGTTGGGGTAACTTACCCCTATGCTCCTTGGGTGATCATCAATTTCTCGCGCAAACTGGAAACCAAGACATCCAACCTAACTGGTAAGGACTACTGGAAGTACCAAACAGCACTCCAGTTCACCTTCATCTACAAATAAGGCTCCATGTTTGTTTCACTCCGGCCACACAAGGCTATCTGGATTACTGCTATCTTACTGCTACTGATCGCCTTGGCTTCGCCAGTAGAGGCTCAGCAGCGAGGCCAGTTGGTTCTTGATCAGGGCATGGTCAAAGTTAGCAATGGCTCTCGAGTGCGTATCTACAAAACTATTGGCACAAACGTACTGCTCAACGTAGATGATCGTATTCACACTGCTAGTAATTCAGCTGCCCGTGTGATCCTCAGTTCCGGTGATGAAGTAGTAACTCTCAAGGCCAATACCGTCTTCAAAGTGGAGGATGCAAATGAAATAGAAGGTGAGAGTAACACGCGTCTGCTGACCGGCAACCTAACCTTCGAGATTAATCCTAATCGATCCCTAGTCAATGGTCGTAAACGAGAATTCAAGATTCGCACAGTAACAGCAGTTATTGGGGTGCGTGGCTCCAAAGGAGGTGTCGAATTCAGCCCAGAAACCGGTGAAACAGCGCTCGAGGCGGAGTCCGGTGAGATTTATGCCGTGCCACCTGAACTAGAGGGTGATTCAGATGCTGAGATCTCTGTTCCGCCTGGTGAAAGTGTTAGTCTAACCCAAGAAGCTATTAAGCTACCTGGCGCTAGGACGGCTATTTCAAAGAATGCTGCGATGTCAA
>JACLAC010017700.1_pt1 | contig 24346 bp, 42 predicted proteins | sample 8027881 | NCBI WGS metagenome assembly JACLAC01 (sample SAMN15725517, study PRJNA655200) | protist metagenome | isolation source: fluorescence activated cell sorting (FACS) single amplified genomes of... | place: Spain: Blaines Bay Microbial Observatory, Mediterranean Sea | collected 2016-01-19 | reverse complement strand
TAAGATTGGGCTTGCTGTTTTGATTTGATGCGAGTCGGCTTAAGCGAACAACTACTCTTCATTAATGTAAACTACGATCGATCCCAGCGATCTTCACTTTTGAGCGCTTTCCACAAAAAAACTTTTTCACAAACTCCAGGTCAAGATCCGCGAGAAGATCCTGAAGCCCGACTGGCAGGGCTTCGAATACGGCATCCGCGCGCCCGAGGCGGGTGTGCGCGTGTTATCAGCGATTGACAGGGTCAGACACAGTTACGACGATGTGAAAAAAATTTTCTTCACCAACGCCAAGGCGCAGAACTCCTTCAAAAAATAGCTTCTGGTAAAACATATCGGCGAGATCGAATGTCTGTTGTGACACTTGGTGGAGGGCGCGCTGATCAGGCCGTTCTTTAGCCCGCACCACGTCCTCACAGCTAGGGATCACAAGGAGCACAGGGAGAAGTGGATCCGCGACCAGCAGTCCGAGATCAGGAAGTAGCAAAGGGCCATGCAGGAAGAAATGGAATGAGAGCAGATCAGGTATGAGCAAGGTTTATGATGAGAAGGGGAAAAAGAGTTCAGGTAGAAGGAGGTATTCAAGGGTCGGTGACAGATCGGATTAAATAGTTGAAGTGGCGAGGAGGGGTCTGGCGACGACGACGTTTACGAGGGCGTACATAGCGCATTTGCTGCTGACGGCGGCGCGGGTGCGGGTGGCGCTGGTCGTGAGATCGAGATCCACGACCTGTCGGACGTCGAGCTCGAGGAAGGGGATGGGGTTGCAGAAGATGAAAACGACTACCCACGTTACTACGTCTATGGCGATAAGGAAGAAGAGCACAACACTTTGAAGAGAGAGCTGCAGTTGCAGGAGAGACAGTACTATGAGGACTTCGAGAGCTATGAACAAGACTCATTGCGCAACGTAGCCAACGTAGAACAAGAGGGAAAACACGCCATGCCGATGGTCACCGACAATGCCGGAAATAGAGTGGTGAGGCAGACGCAGGTGCCGGTTGTAGCAGGGGCGCTGAATCAGCAGCAGAAAACCAGCGTGAAGTTCAAGGACAACGGCACGACCTAGTAACATAGTTATCGTGCAGGATGACCCAGAGCTCGAGCTCGAGCTGACGAGCCACGGAGTTGATCATAGGTGAGAGTTCGATAGGTATTCGGGAAAATACGTGGCGAACAAGAACGGCTGGAACCCCGATAGACATAGGAAGCGGGACATTGAGGGCAAGCTGAAGCGCAACTGGGAACAGGGCGTGCCGCGCAAGGTGAACTGGGACAGCAAAAAAATTACCCACGTCGTCTTGAATAAACATGGGGAATAGCTGGGTGTCAATTGGGGAGCGGACATCAACGGTAAGATGCACTAGATGATACCTAGATACACTACTGTCAAAGCGTTCTCATTGGAAGACACGTCATCTGTAGTAGTTCCATACCTCCTCCTCGCCGTCGAAAACCTGCAAATTCATTTCAAATTTTTTCTCAATTAGGCGAACGCGTCTTCGACGGCGAGGAGGAAGTGTGGGACTGAAGGCCGCCGCCCTGCCCGCCCAGACTGTGTTAGTAGGTTGGCGGCGTACCACTGGAATATTTATAAAAGACAAAAGGCGCACCCAACTGATGTTATGGCCAAGTTCTTCTGAGTTGATGAGGCGCGTTTTTCGATGGATATGAAGGAAACCGTCGTGCGCGGCGGCGAGGTGGAGAACTTGAACAGGAAACAGGTGGCCACCTTAAAAAGTTTATTTTCCGGCGAGTCCGCGAGTGTTTTGCATCAAACCCATCATCAACATAATTTAGAGAGGCAACGGTTGTGAAGGGAAGAGAGCGCGGGCTGAGAAGGGAAGGAGGAGCCGCAGAGCGCCAACCTCGTGGCGCGGCGGCCTAAAGATTTAGTAAAAAATTATTATTAGTTGAGATAGGTGACGATTCGAAACATGGGACCCGGCCTGGTGTGCATCTGAGGACGCAGTGGCGCGGGCAAAACGACGCTGTTGCGTGCTATGGCGGGCGAGCTGCTGACTTAGTAACGCGAAGTTCGGCCAGAATGCGAAGCGCGGGGCTGGCCCGATTGTGGAGGGTGTCATAATTGGTGCTAAAAGGAGGCATGTGACGTACGAAAAATTCGATGCCGAAGGTATATTGTTATGAAAGGCGACGCTGAAGAAGGACGGTGAGCTATCAGTATCATTAATTCTAGTGCGAACGGGTTTCTTGGTAAACCTCTAGCTATTGCCAAGAAATTTGTTGGGTGATGAATTTTTCTTGTATTATGAAATATGTAAGTAAACTTCTGGTGGAGCTGCGTGCGTTTTTCGCGAATATTAGCTTAAACCTTTATTGTTTATACAAAGTTGCGATAATTTTTAGATAAGCGCTAATGCCAACAAATTTTTCGCGTAAGAATTGTTTAAACTTAGCAAGGTAGAAAGGAGGTGCAATAAGATTTGAGTCGTTGTTCGGATTTGTTGGTAGCCGTCTTAAGCGTGCATCAAGTAAATTAATTCATCAAAATTATTTCATTTGCACCCAGAGGAATAGGTCAGAAATCACCCACGGCTTACGAAAACAAAAAAACGTTTTTTCACTGGACTGTTTACACCTCAGGAACTCGCGTGCTCCTCACCGGCTCCGCGAAGGACCAGGCCAAGCAGGGCGAACTGTACGACGAGGAAAAGCACGGCGACTACCAGGAGTGGTTGCGGGAAAAAAATAGAAAAAAAAGGGAAGCCGGCAGCGTCGAAGAAAACAAAATGATCTACAAGATGGGCAGCATCGCGAACATCGCGCAGGACTAGAGCAGCTTTTTCGCCCCCTCGAATAAGTCGTATATGGGCTACTGCGACGGTCAGCGCGGCTCCGCGCTCTTCAACAAATCGCACCTCACGCTCGGGCAGTTTTTGAAAGAGTAGAATAGCGTGTCTCAAAGATTTTTAAGTGATGAATTTTGCACCAAGTAGCTGGAGCTGGTGTGCTTCCCGGTGGCGGAGTACAGCGAAGAACAAAAGGCGAATTACAAGCTGGAGTACTACCATAATATACTCGGTCAGTCACAGTACTCGCTCGGTCTTGCTGATGACTTGGAAGAGGAATGAGAAGAACAAAAAACCTCGAGTGACAGTGATGAGGGTGGCAAAGACGACATCTCTCAACAGTAGTAGCGTTTTTGGTAGGAAGGTGCTTTCGAAGTGAGACATTCAAAAGCAGCGTGACAAGATGAAAGAAAAAAGAGCCAAGAAAAAACAAAAATATTGGGAGCAGCAGGTGGCCCGCGAATGAAGGATTGAGATGCGCGCCGAACGGCTCGAGGCGAATAAAAAAGCGAAGGATGCTGAAATTTTTAAGTACAGCATGCTTGAGACTACGATCGATGTGCTGACGCAGGCTGAAAGGTGACAGTTGTCATTATGAAAGTGATTAGTGTGTGAGCCCTATGTCGTTATTTGAGATGGAGTACTGGATATGATAACAGATTGTACGTTGATTGCGAGGATTCTAAGGAACCTGCACAAGTGGTGCGCGAACTACGACGACGAGAAGAAGAAGGCTGGGATCGAGTTGAGGCGGCGGACGGTCATCATCAGTAGCTAGTAGGTAGTAGCAGTGCTTTTTTGAGGCGGTTTGATAGAATTATTGTGCTGGAGCAGGGCAGGAAAGTCTAGTGATGGAGATTACACTGAAGTTTAGAACGTCTTGTAGTAACAACCCGCACCTGACGGAGTGAGCGTACGACGTTTTTGGCACGGAAGGGGAGAACACGTATGAGCGATACGACTAGTGAGGAAGAAAGTGACTCCAGCCTCGACAGCGACTCACCCTTCGACACGTCGAGTGAGGACTGAGATCATAGTAGTGATATCGGCACGGAGTACGACTCGGACGGGAATTCGATTCGAACTGATCCCCCCACGCCCGAGGAAGTGGAACAGGTGGAGAGCTCGAGCAGCAGCAGCAGCAGTAGTTCCGAAGAAAGTATAAAGACCCCAGAGCCGCCGACGGAACTGGTGTCTCACTTAAACGACCTGAAGATGTTGGACGTGAAGTTCGAAGTCACGATATCGCTGATGCCGATCATCGGGGACGAGGACTATGAAAAACGGAGGGAATAGCTGGTGGACCACCGCCAGGAGAAGAAGGTTTTATTGTTAAAAATTTGTGAGATTTTGGACGACCAAGTCGACGAGGCGTAGATCGAGAACGGGTGGGAGGCGCTGGGGCCGGAGCACTCGCGCAAAATGTAGGAGAAGGAAAAATTAATGTGAAAGATCATGGAAACCGTGTTCGACTGAGAGGACGACGTGAAGGAGAAGTTCTTCCCCAAGGACAGCAAGGCGGCGCAGATACTGGAGAGAAGAGTTTTAGAGGTTCGCGACGTCGACAAGGAGATCCAAGAGGAGGGGGTGGGCGACTACGCAGGTTACTTGTTCTCGAAGTGGATCAAGGTGAAGGAAAAAGAGAACTGGCGCAAGCGGCTGGTCCGGGACGTCCCCGCTGCTATACTGTAGGAGATAAATGCGAAGATCGCGAAGGAGGCGGCGGTCGCTGCGCGGGCGGCGAGCAAGGCGGCGAGAACGAACCGCGACAGCGTCACCAGCGGCCAGGAGGGCGACGACGACGTCGACGGCGAGGGGAAGACAATATCATTCGCGGACCAAGAAGGCGGCGAGGGGCTGGCTGCCGCGGCGGCACTGAAAAATATGTAGAGGCGTATGCGCGGCAAGGGCGGGAAGATGAAGAAGCTGTCGCGCAAGGCGCTGAAGAAGAAGCGGTCGAAGGAGTTCGTGGCGAAATTTAATCACAAGATCAAGAACCTGTCAGAGATCACTTCAAGATTTCAACTTGCATGAAAGTCGAAACACAACAGATAGCGATTTTATCAAAATGAAAAACAACGCTTTAAAGCTTGAGTTTTTATGTGTTTTCAAACCGCTATACGAGTCCCTTCGTGAAGAAACGCTTTCAAATTTCAATTAAATCCAGGTTCCGCGACGAGGGCGACAAGGAGTTCCACAACCTCTCGCACAACGACATCCTCATCCTCCTCGAAGAGTTGTATTTGGACGGCGAAGTAGGCGGCCTGGACACGGGCGAGCTCGAGGCTCTGATCCAGTACCTGATCAAGGACAAAGATGATCACGACGTGCATTTTTTGGAGAGTACGAAGAGGGTTAGGAGGAACTTTATCGGCAAGCTGAAACACGAAGAGGACACCAAGCTGAACGGCGCGTGACTGAGGCTGCAGTGCTTTTACAGGATGAGACTGGGCCAAAAACACGCAGATTTTTTGCGCATTAGGAACTGGAGGATCGAACAAGGCTTAGATCCGGATGCCGCAGAGTAGTTGGCGCGCGAGTGATGAGCGGAGGCGGCTGAAACATAGAAATTGCATGCTGATTTTGAAGAGTCGCAAAAAGTGCCCGAGCCCGAGGAAGAAGGGGAGGAAAAGCCACCTGAGCACAAGCGGTGGGAGCTGATCGAGAAGGCGGCTGCGAGGGACGACGCGATCAAAAGGCGGAACATGGAGGCGATGGCCAAAAAAGAACAGGAGGAGAAACAGCGGAAAGAGCAGCGGTACATGCGGCTGAAAAAACACGTCGAACTGGCTGGGATACATACTTTGCCGTAGGAGCACCAGGAGGAGTTCCTGGAGCAACAATATGAAGAGCACTGGCGAAATCAAATAAACGAGTTCCACATGCAGACCGGGGGAGACGATCTGATGTTGCACGAAAAAGAGCCGGAAAAAGACGAGGATGGGAATGTGATAGGAGAGGAAAAAACCTTTGAGGAGAAGGCGATTCTGAAGCAGAGGTGAGAGAAAGTTTTTGCGAAGATGAAGAAACAATTCTGAGAGGAAGAAAACGACGAGGACACCCAGTGGTGGTGGAGTAAAGACGAAAATTGCTGGTACCTCCGCGCTAAGATCAAGGACGACAAGCTGCTGGATCTGCTGAAGAACAGGTCGCACTCGCGAAAAAGCGCGGTCAGCGCGGAGTACGGGCATGGTGAGTGGAGGAAATTCATCGAGCCGCCGAAGTCGATTCTGAAACAAGCCGCGGCGGGGAACGATGGCACTGCGCACGGGAGGTGACGCAGCCAGTGGGGACATTGAGCTCTGTAGCTTAACGAGGAGGAGAACGTTCTGAATGCGTTTGGCTGAGCAGGACGAGGCAGCTAGACTTCGAGCAGCGGCAGCCCGCAGGACGCCGCCGCTTGAGCCGCGCAGGTGGGTAATCCCCTGACAGGAGATGTGCCGCAGCGCAGCCTCGGCGCGAGCCTGAAGGTCTGAGCGTTTGGGAACAAGCTGAAGATCTGAGCGGGGGCGCCGGGCGGCAAGAAGCTGAAGCACAGCTGGGGGCAGACGGAGAGCGCGAAGACGGCGGAGCACCGCGAGGTGCAGAGTGCGCTTAGAAAGCAGGCGGACGAAGAGTGGATGCTGTGACAGCAGCAGTGGCAGGCGCAGATGGCTGCAGGGGGCGCGGGGATGTGGGCGGATCCTTCAGCGGGTGCGGGTGGTGGGGTTCCCAACTGAAGCTCGAACTGGAGCACCGCGCCGGGCGGAGGTGATATGTTCGTGGAAGACTATGCGGCGTGGGGCTCCATGGGCGACGCGAGCCACTGGAATTGGGACGAGCAGCCGGGCTGAGAGAGTGCGAACTGGGACTGATCGCAGTGGGCCGCTTGGAATGCAGAACATGGACACGGAACAAACAGCAAAGATGCGCTGGGCACTCCTGGCACGCCGGGTGGTGCGCAGAGTGGCGCGGTTACGGATGCGTCAAATTGGGAGGGACACCACAGCATGGCTATGCCTAATCACTTTGAAGGGAGCCACAACATGGCAATTCCATCGAGCGTGAGTCCAAGCATCAGTCATCCTAATGGTACCCCGGAAGGCTCACCAGTGACTTGATCGCCTGTAACTTCTATCTGACTGTCTCTGAACGAACTGATAGTGGAGGAGAATCGACGAAGGGCGGCGGAGCAGGCTGAGGCGGATAGCGATGATGGAGACGATGAACTCAGCAAGCAAATTGAAGCAGAACAACATCGCGAAGACGTCTTGGCCGAACATGTGCAAGTGTCGAGCGCTATTCGCAAACAACGAGAGAGGTGAGCGTGACGGAAAAGGGCGCAGCAATCTAGGTCACATACTGCCAAGGCCAAGCGCATGGTTGACACACTCACAAGCGTTTTTGGCGGGGGTGGTAAGTCTAAAGATCTGAAGTTGACCGAGCACGATGTGGAAAGGCTGATACCTTATCCTGATCAAGTCAGAGATCAATACAAAGATCAATACAAGGACGAGTTCCACGCCAACTACGTGAACTACTGCGATGAAGAGGATAGGGTACTCTACACGTATCCAAAGGGCAAGGGTAAGGGCAAGTCTGGGAAGGGCGGCATCGTGGTTAAGGGGATGGGTAAAGGATATCCGTAGACAGCGGATAGAGGCACCTCTGGTAAAGGCTCTGCTGCTGCTGGTAAAACAGGCGCGGGTAAAGGGTCTGGCAAAGGCGCGAAGGATGGGAAGGAGACTACGGACAGCAAGTACAACTCCGTAGAGCACCTCGTCAAGGACATCCAAGATTCTCTTGGTGACCGCTTTTTAATTGAAGAAAGCGAATACGCTCACGAAAAAGAGGGTCGCAAGTTGGATCGCGAAATTACCTGAGAAGATGAGGCGTGATTTAAGGAGGCTTGGGAGGAACACTGGGGCAGTAAACAGCGCAGGCAATTTAAAAATCTTTGCAACGCGAAACCGGTCGCGAAGCAGCTGGAGAGCTTTATCGGGTGGAAGCCTAGGTCGTTCGACGATGATGACGACGACGAGGGTGACGGGATGTTCGACAACCACGCTAAGGGGGATCACGGCCACAAAGTTAAAGGCGGTGCTGGGGTAGGCTATAATGACAAGGGACCGAAGATAGGGAAGCGCAAGGATTTGGATAGCGATCAGCCGTCGCCTAACGAAGCTGGTGAGGGCGGCTTAGGTAAACCCAAAAAAGTTGGTGAAGCTGCACAGCCCGGTAAGTCAAATCGCCGTAAGCCAAAAGATCCGAAAGACTACTTCAAGTCAGATGGAAAACCTTTAAAACCGGAAGGCTACCCAAGTAAGAGAGTGAGTTTTGCGGACAAGGTGCAGGACCACATGGCGGCGGGGAGCGAGTTCCAACAGAAGATGTGAATGGACCTCGAAGAGGGTGAGCATAACGCTGAAGGAGGCTCGGAACACTATGCAGGTTCCTCTGACTCAGCATGAGCAGACGACGACAGTGACAGACTAGACTCCGACGACTTCGACTCCTCCGACATCGACGCGCTGGAATCCATGCCGCTAAGCAGGAGGAGGCGCGGGTACAAGCCGAGCCATCCAAAATATGGATATGATGATTGAAATTATTGGAAAGAAATTCACGAATACCAGAACGAGGACGAGGAGCTGATGTCGGGTTTTAACAATGCGCATTATTACGGCGTCAATAGCGGAGATTACAAGAAGTGGCAAAAAGAGTTGATGAAGGAGGGTGAGCACAGCTTGAGTATGGCGAAGAAAAACAAGATCGACGGGTGAGAAAATTTCATCCACCAGAGCGAGCTGCATGTGCTGAGGTGTCATTATGTTTACACGGAGTATACCAGCATGTATGCATGGAGAAAACTCGCGCTGAAGATCGGGCTGATCGTGCAGCTGACGTATGTTTTGTTCAACTTCTCCAACATCCTCTACCTCGTCTAGTAGCCCGAATTATGGGGTTGAAGGCATAGTCAACAATGCGATAAGGGATGGGGCGGTGCAGTGCCTCGCGCTGCTGACGGGCGAGTTCCTAACGGCAGCGGGCGGCACGGCGACCACTCCTTTACATGTTGCGTGGAACCTGGCGATCGACTGCGTGACCAAAAATCAGTACGTGGAGTTCGCGTAGAACCTGTCTTTATATGTGCTGAGCAAGATCGGGTACACCTGGTTCTTCATCCAGAACGAGCGCAACGCCTTGAACAACTTATTCAGTCTGGCGGTATGACGGTTGCATTTTTTAAATAGTGCAGCTGCATCAGCTGACGCGTCTGATGGCATCGGCGACGAGTTGGATGTAGAGAATATGCACAATGTGCACTAATAGCGTGAACTAGTAGGTCGATAAGGCGGAGTATGGATTTATTTGATGACAGCGTGCTGAACATCGACCACATAGAGATTGAAATTGCTTCATGTTTCATGTTCGTCTTCCTCTACCTCGTTATGAACTCGCAGGACGAGTGGAAAGTGGTCTAGAAGCTGTACGCGTAGGATCAAGATACGTTGAGGTCGCCGGAGTACCAGTGAGACGTGCTGAGCTTTTTGAGGTGATTTGCGCTGGTCGGAACCATTTTTATATTTGTCCAGCTGATGGGATAGTTGAGCAGGGAGATGTTCGCGATGATGGTTAACCTGTACGCGCTGACGGAAGAAGAAAGGGCGAGGATTGTGGATAATGCGAAGATATACGAGACCAACCGCGAACTAGCTCGCGTAAACGGGGCCGACGGCTACTACCACGCGCAGCATTTAAAATAGGTGAACCAGAACTAGAAGGCGCAGTACGCGTTCCGCAGGGCGTTTGCGTAGAACGTGTTTCTGTAGTAAGATCTAGCGCTCCATGTTCATCGTGATGATCCTGTTCCACCTGCTCGGGTACCAACAAGTGCACGAAGAAGAGCTCAAAAAAATAGAAGACGAGAAGAAGTGACTGGAGCGGAAGAGGATGTGAGCAACGACGACGACGTCGACGACGACGACGAACACGCTGACCACCACCATGCGCATCGAGATGGCCTACATGTACGACCAGTCGTACAACAAGGTGCCGGTTTTGGATGCCAGCGGCAACCATTTGTATATTTACGGGTATGAGACGAAGACGTTCGACAACGGCGACACCACCGTCGCGCCGGTGATGGGCGCACTGCACCCGGCCTCGACCACTACGACGACGACGCATCCAGGGGCGTGGTGCGACAAGACGCACCCGCTGTCGGAGCCCGCGTAGAACTACTACTTCGAAAACTGGACGTGAGATACGGAGGACGTGGACGAAACCGACCCCTAGGTGAGGAGGCTGAACGAGCTGGCGAACGAGGCGAATCATCTGAATCTGAATCTGAATGACGTTAGGGCCAGGAGTGGCGACTACAGCAGGAGCGAGGCGGTGCGGGACTTGTATGCGGGTGAGAACGAAAATGGAAAAGAAAGCCAGTACGGAAGCGACTTCCAATATGATATCAGTGGGAAAATAAAAGGGTCGGAGCACTTCTACTCCGCCGCGTTCCGCAATTTGCAAGCGGATTTGTACGCCACGCAGCCGCCCACCACGAGCACCACGACGATGCCGCCGTGCACATTGTGACCTCCGCCGCCTGAACCTGAATGTTTTGATTGTAGCAAGTGCAAGTGCCCGGACCCGGCGCCGCTGAAGAGCGAGACCAACATCTTTCTGGAGAACATCTGAGATTTTGACGAAAGAACTGGGCAGGACCGCGGCAGCAACTTCGCGTGGAGCATGCGTGCGAGGTAAGGAGCTACTAAGTATTTAGGATTTGCTTTCGTTGTTGATTTTTCGTTGTTGTACTCTGACTCTGTGTGAGTACTTTTTGTCTTGACTCGCTTTTTTATTTTTCAGATACAAAACTAACGGCACGGTATAATGATGAACAACAGTATTAGCTCTATCCGATGGACTGCGTCCGTTTGAGGAGTTAATCAAGTTCCGTAAAGAGATTTAGCCTGACCTGCCTTCACAATCACAGCTTTTTCAAAATTTAAATACCAAAGAGCAGCGGATTTGATTTCACATTATTATCAAAAATATACATGGGCATGACCACCATTTCTGCTTTAGGTACGAGATGATGCTCGTGCTGCTCTTCGTCCTCGCCTCTGAGAACTTGGCGAAAGAGGAATACTTTGCTGAATATATTATGTACATCATGAGCCTCTGAAAGCTGAACATCGAGGCGCCGCCGCACGTGTCGCTGTGGGGGGTCACTACTGTAACTTTAAGGCTATCGCTACACTTCAAATAATACTGATCGTTGTACATGCAACTTCACATCGATCGCCATCAAATCAACGCTTTAATCGTTTCCTTGCTTCTACCTTGATTGAATCTTATCGTCAGCATTCTCTCAGCCACTTCCTTCGCCAATTGTGTTGTCACATCATCAGTAAACGAAATTCTTGTATTGTGTTTCTGAAAAAGTTTACTAAACGCCAAGCCTAAGCCTTTAGCTTTATTGCTTTTTCAAACAAACTGTCTTCAACAACTCACACGCAAATTTTAGCGCAAGTCTCAATCTTCAATTGACGCATACGCTAACCAATAGCCTTACACATTGAAAATGCCTCTCACTCGCGCGGTACTCAGCGGAATTGGCGCAAAGTTAGTACTGACGTGCATTATCACTACTAGCACAACTGAACCAGTACGCAGACATTTTTTGGGACACGTGGCGCCATGTGTACAAGCTTTGTCGTTCAAAACCAAAAGGCGTATGGAACCAGCAGTTATGGTCAAGCCTGCTTCCCGAGTTATGGTGTGGCAGCATTCACATGATGCGGTGAATTGGGAAAATATACCATATATGCCTTGGTACATGAATTATTCTCTTACTGAGGCTTATCTACGAAGCGATGAACAATATACCTATGCTCCATCACCCAGAGGTAGAGATTTTACGATACATTTCAACGAAACAAAAAAGGACGACACACAGACACAACAATACTTCTACCAGGCTGCTATCCTTCACACGTTCAACTTCGAGCGCGTCGAGCAGCTCACAATGAAAGATGGTAAGCAAAGAACAGTCTTAGGTGGTAGAGGCGACATCTTCAGTCCATTATATTATTCTGAAGAAGATTACTATCCCTATGTTAGAGCACTTGAGTGGAAAGAACTCAATTACGAAAGTTTTTCACTCGATAGTATATCTGAAGATAATACGCATCCGAAATATGGGCACGACGAAAATTGGTCCATAAGAACACTTAAAGACCCTCGTAATGGCAATAATGAACAAGTGTATCTTAAGGCTCAAAGACTGACTACTAAATTCACTGAATTAGAGTTTACAAGAGGCAAGAGAGCAAGAGTATCACCAGTGCCTGTTGAAGGTGGTGAACAGACTACAGCAGTCGGAACTTCTACTGAGAGAGAAAATCCGCTCAACATTCGTACGTATGGAGGAATTGCGTTTCCAAACCTTAGCGACGTAATAACGGCTCAGCAGCATGAGGATAAGAAATAGAGATACAAAAATATGTCCATGGGAGACAGAATAATGTCTTCCGTGACCAAAAGAAGTCCATTAAAGTGGATCATGCCTAATATTTTCGGAGGCTACGACCTCTTGAAAGAGGAGGAATAACTTAGTACGCACACTACATACACATACACTAAACAACTACAAAGACGTAAGAGAATAAAATTTTTAGATATCTTCATCAAGCCCTCAGGGAGGTCTTCATCAAGTCAAACTCAACTTATCATTTATTTATTTTCGCTATTCATTATCTTATAGAGCTTTCATGAACGCACACTTCACTTGAACGACTTCACGAAAATTATTATGAACGAACTTATCTTATGAACTGATATCCTTATGGATCTAAGTACAATCAAGTAAATGTAAAATTAGATTTTTTCTTTCAAAAGTGAAATTTAGAAAACTAATATAAATTAGAGTCGTTCTCTCTGTCTCACGTAGTAATAGCAAGTGACAAGTAGAAGCACTTGTACTGACAATACATCAATCGTAAAAAAGAGATACATCGTGAGATGAAACTTAGAACAATTTTGGCCAAGGCATCTGCCATACGGACTGCTTCCTTCATATTTTTTACCTGCTATCCTCAAGCTCAACTTGCTCCTACAGAGGTGCTTTGTGCTCCACGCTGTTATCATCTGTTGTTCGAGTCGGTCCTCCATTCTGTGTACGAAGTGCTCGCTACTGAACGCATAAATCGTAAATCAAAAGTACTGCGTGCCATTCTCTCCCCATGAAATCATTTTCCCTACTTCATGCGCATCGGCTTCTACACTAATTAATTTTAAAACTCGTCAGACGGTCACTTTACTTTATTTCATTTTTTCATTATCACCCCAGGCACCTGCTCGAGATGTCCATCATGAACGAGTACTGGGGCATGGGGAAGGCCAAAGCAGAGCGACGAAAAGACTGGAACAACTTCCGCTACAAGAAGCGCAAAGAAGAAATCGAGAAGGAATATGCGTTTATGCGCAGCCACGCCGGCTGGTGGGAGTGGGACCGGTGGCAGAAAACTAAAAGTCAGAAATTACTAATGTACTTGAAGCGTAGTGAATGAGTCACAGATGAAAAAAAAATGCGTTACCACGAACAAATGCATTTTAAAAAAATGGCTGGATACGATTAATTTTTTTGTTTTCCATTGACTAAAAACCGTGTCTTAATAGCAAAACTCGAGCACCTACACCTTCCGAACTGATGTCAAAAGTAAAACTCGTTTTTTGTGAGTCATTCTCATTCACATTCACTACTCATTCACCGTGCTTTAACTACTCATTCTAGGTCAGAAGTGGAAGGACAAGCACGGCGACCGGGTCGTGCTGCATTGGTGGGAGGGTATGTTCGACGAGAACTGGCACCCGCACATGCGGCGGCAGTCCATTCGCACGGCGCTGGCGTGGGAGTACCACTAGAACCTGAACTTGTGAGACAAGCGCGAGGCGAAAAAATTGAAAAAGATCAAGAAGTAGTAAGAAAGCGCGGGTGATCACGCGGTACATGGCGCGGGCGAAAACCGAAGAGGCGCACGTAAAACAGATCACCGACTTCCCCTTCAACAAGTGACGGTACTGCGTGAAGACCATCAGGGAGATCCTCGATCCTTTGTCAATTTGCAAGGACGACGACCTGATGTACCGCATTTATAGGGAAATCGTTTTAGGTACTGCGTGGGACAAGGACGGGACTGGCAACCCGGTGAACGGTTGAGGGCGGCCTTTGAAAATGTGAGATAGGCTGAAGCCCAAGGAGCTAGCCGACTTCAAGATGTTCTAGTAAGTTTGCGAAACATGCGTCGTTAGATTACGTGGCGAGACACGACCCGGCGGCCACTTGAGAGGGATACGAGGCGATGCTGCTGGCGCAGGAGGAAGATGATTCGACGAGTTCGAGCGAAGATGAGCAAGTGGACATGTTCGGACAGCCGCTGGACATGGGCAACGGCAACAGCAACGACCGTAGTCGGATGACCAAGGCCCAAGTAGGTAGATAAACTGATAAAACCGACGGGCGCGAAACGGTTGTCGTTTCTAACAAGGACAAGAAGGCGGCGTTTGGTTAGGTCAGGGGGAGGACGTGAGAAAGTTTAAGGAAGGCCGCCGCCGACGCCCAAGAAGATTTAGTAATCAACGAGTTCCTGCGCGCGCGGCAGGAGCACCGCCTCTCCTTAAGAAACGGCCACTCGCTGGACACGCTGTCGCTGACGGAGGACGTGTTGAGCTATAGTGAGCGGAGGCTGCTGTATATGGCCCGCAAACTCTTATATGGTCTCTACTACTACAACTACGACAGCCGGATCCGCTTTAGCGGCTTCTTCGGCCCCTGGCTCGCGCCCGAAAAAGAGATGCAGCTGCTCCTCTGGCTGCGAAAAAAGGCGCGAACGCTGAAGTGCCGGTTCATGCTCGAGTCTGAATCGGATGGGCTGATAGACAACGCGATGGAGTTGCTGTACTCGGACAATAAGGACCAGAACTTCGGGATCTACAACGTGAAGAAGGCCGAGGACAAGTTCAAGTACGGCATGGACTAGTGATGGGAATCCATTAACGGAGGAAGATCACCAAAAATTTCTGTGAAAAATGGACGAGTAGTGAGCGGAAGGAGTACGAGGCGCGCACCGCAGTCGACGCGTACGATAAAGTTGAGGGGATCTTGCTGAGGCCCAAGTTCATCACTGCGTTTAATTTTATGAAATGTTCGGTGTTTTACGGCCCCGTCACGACCACCTACTAGAAGACCGACTACAGGGACGCCGCGCTGATCAAGAACCGGATCAGGGCGCTGACGGACCCAGAGCATCCCGAGCACCAGGAGATGAAGGCGAAGCATCCCAAGGGCGTCAACTTCGGTAATGTGTCACTTCATTTCATTCAAAGAAGTGTTGCTTTAAATTTAAACGTTTTAGTACTTTGATTGGAAAACGCAATATAAATATTCCCAAGAGTTCGAAGCACCTTCGGGACCCGATGTAAAACTTTCCCACAAAATTTTTGCACTTTCTTGCTTAAACTTTTAGGCGATGACTCCGACGACGGCCTCGTCGACGAAGACGACCCGGAGACCGCGCTGAACGAGGTGTTGTGAGAGCTGGACGTGATCGAGAAGCAGGAGGCGGCGGACCGGCGCATGCAGGCGTACCTGAAGAAGCAGAATACGATGACCACGGGCATGGAAGCTGAAGTCAGGTTTGACAGGAGGGTGGGCGAGATGGGGAAAACCGACCGCGCCGCACTGAAGGAGGAGCTGAAGTGAGGCCAGCACTGATTGAAAAAGTCGCACACCACGTGACTCGACCACAAGGCCGGCGGGACCATCGAGTACAAGCAGGTGATCGACCAGCAGAAGCTCACTAAAGACAATGAGTGATTAAATTGAAGGTACCTGAAGACCTGAAAAAATGAGTCATGCAGGGCCGGGTATTCAAGCGACTTCAAGCCATAGGAAATTGATGCGTTTCCACTAGGTTTTTACTACTCGAATTCACTTCTGAAAAAACACTAAAATCGTCACCTTTTTCGTCATTCTAGGGCGCTTGAATTTAATCCTCATTGTACATATCAGGTAGAAGCCCACACATGTGTCGCGGGAGAGCATGGCGGTGGGCGCGCGGGCGAACATGACCTGACGGGAGATGCTTGTTAACGACGATGAGACTGGCCTAAGGGATAAGGGACGTGTGGGCAAGCATGATATGGACAAGTTTGATGGGAAGATCCCTGCTAAGACGGGGTCCAAGGAGAAGCAGACGGAGTAGCAGAGGATCAAGGCCGAAGCGGAAGCTAGAGAGGCGCAACGGAAGAAGGAGGCTGAGCTGAAGAAACAAGAAAAATGAAATTTAATCGGAACCATCGGCATGCAAAAAGCTCAAGCCGCCAACCTGGACGGGTCGGTGTCGAAGAGCGGACCAGGTGCTGCGGGGGGTGCGAAAAAAGAGGTGGAAGGAGCTGCTGCGAGAGAGCTGGCTAACGGTGCGGGGGCTGGGGATGGCAGTGCTAGCGGAGCTTCGGGTAGTGAGGCGGAGGGTAAAAAAGGAGGGTGGCAGCTGCCTTCGAAGAGGAAGAAGTAAATTGGTGACAGCAATTAGGGAGGAGAGCTGTATTAATGATGAGCATGAGATTAGATAGTGTTTAGTCTTAGTAAAGTGCGATATAGATTATTTTCCGAAAAATTTTCCTAATACACGAGCAGAGCAAGACAAGAATTTGTAGGAGATAAAGAACGTGGGAGTGTGAGTCAAATCATGTGCGAAATTTTTTTCCGGTGATCAAAGTATCATCGAGTTGGGTGTGGTGGACGAAGACTAAATTCGGAATCGAAACTTCAAACAATCGAATTTGCACACTGCGTAAGATATTCTGTCGCGCATGGTTAGCTCCACTTATCATATCGCATGGGATGCTGATATCGCTATCCTCGTCTGTGTCAGTAATGCATGCACGAAACTCACGAAATGTCTGTTCCTAATTTTTTGTAGACATAAATTATAATTAGTGAACCAATAAAATAAGACAAGATGATGCGGCTCGTCCTCATCACCGTTTGCGCCCTCACCCTCTTCGCGCAGCACGTCGCCGCCTGCTGCTGCCGCGGCTACCGGCCCAACTCCGGCGACTGCTTTGGGAAAGGCTGTAGGAAAGTTCCTTACCAACCAACTGATGCTCATGGAAGGACACCGCCCACGGACACGTACGGTAAGGTGGACCACAAGATGGGCTATAGTGGGAGTTATGACGGGTGGGGTGCATACGATGCGGCGCTGCATGGTGGGGCGAAGTCGCCGTACGTCCCTTCTGACAAAGTCTATGGTTAGTGACGGGCATCTCGAGGACGTTCCAACAGCAGATGGACTTCATAGCGGGTTGGGAGTGAATCATGTTTCGAATAGGAACAGCGGGAGCTAGTGAGTGAGCGGCCGGTGGTGGATCAAGCAAAAATTTTTGCCCGCCTCAACGTGCGAATCTTTGATAGCCGGCGGGGTGCTTTCACCGTGGCTAGTAACAAGAACTGCGATGGCATCTGCTGCATCAACTGCAACCCCAACATGGGGTGTGGCGATACGTTTTTAACCGGGGGCAGCAGCACTGATCCACATTCGCAGGAGTAGTAAAACGAACTAGTGACGTGAAGACGCGGCCTCAGGCGTACCCGGCCCCGCCCGGCGTGCCGCTTGACCCTACTCATCACTGGACCCCAGCGCACCAAGACCTGCACATTTTCAATGTGGGAGGATATGATGGTATGCAAAGAATTATTCCGAGCAGTCGGCTGCTGCAGGGACTTGGAATAGATGCAGATGGATTAAATTTGAAGGGCTCGGTGCTGGGGCGGATCAGTAAAACGTCGACGTCGATGCGGCGGGTGGAGGTTGAGGTTGTCACGTCTGAAGGCGGTGCTGAGAGTGGTGATGCAGGCGAAGCGAGTGCGGTGGAGACGACGGGTGCGACTGGTAAAAAACAGGTCAAGGTGTTGGAGTTCGTTGAACACCCTGACGGCTATGTTCTGAAGGAAGACAATGCCAGTGAAAAGAGCGTGAGTGATGTCAGTGTATTGCGAGGAAAACACGGCCAAACGGCGCTGCAGGTCGACGCAGCTGGAGAGGTGTCGAAGTAAGAGCGCAAATTAAGGAGCGGGAAAGTTTTGTGATTGTGAATTTCTTAGTTTCGAATTCGATGCAGATGCAGCTATTACGATAGCATAGTGAAGTCTGAAAGCAAGAACAATAAATTTCGCTACCGCAGCAATTGCTGTCTAGTACTTATGATGCTTCACTATGTATGCGTATCTTTCTATGGGTCGTATCCTCAGGACACTATAGGTATCCAATTATGGGTAAGACGAGATGAAATATCTTATTCAGAATCAGAACGCGACCAAGACCTAAACCAACCAAATAGACTAGTCACCGTAAGGCGCCCAGGTAAATAGACTGCAAACATGATGAACATCCGCGCGGCATTCAAAGTGTCGCTCTTCCTCTTGATCTTGAACTTGATGCTTCCTCAACACAGTGTCTTCGTATCCGCCTCCTGCTGCTGCTGCAACCCATAGTAACGCGCTGGACATGTGTGACTGAGGAGGAGGGGCAGACGACGGCACAAGCGGAGATGCTGGATAGTAGCGGCTGAGGCTGCATCACCTGATGCGGCCACTGCGTCGGCGACCGGTACTCGCTGTGATCGGACAGTTATTAGGACACGACCAACAATCCGTGGGATTACTCGAGTGGTAGTGACTAGAACACCCAGCTGCGCAACATGTGCATGTAGACGACGCGAACCGGCTCACTATGGAGAATACGCAGTATATCGGAGGCCCGCTAGAGTGAGCGTAATCGGTCGATTTAGTCAATTTTTCATGAGTGATTTTGAATAGTAAAAAGCTATTGAAAACGCATTAACTTTGCTTTGCTCAAACTCATCTGAACACCCGGCAGTTTTCGACACTTTCCGAAATACTCTTTGACACATTATCACTCTCAGGAACCGGCATGATCTGTGATGATTGCGACCGTCACCGGCCGCAGCTGCCCCGCTGCACCTACTGGGTGCATGGCGTGGCGCTGGGCTGGCAGGGGTACAACTACTCGCGCAACTCGGTGCTCGACGCGGTGCACGTGGCGTAGACGTACGGGTGCCACGGGGGCACGTGCGCGTCGATTAATCACACGGCCTCGACGCTGACGCCCGCCGCCTGCAACACACTGACCACGGAGGCGACGTGCACGGGTCAGGCGTTCACTTTGACAATCTATCTTCTGTATTTTTGTTTCGAAGCTTTTTCAGATGTCTTGTCTACAATCGCGTCAAGCGACATTTTATTTCGTTTGCAACTAAGTACGTGTCTTTTTACATTTACATCTACAGCCTCGGAGGAGAGCCGTACCGCCACCCTGGACGGGTACGCCATCAACGGCGAGGCGTGCCACTGGTGCTGCGGCAACTCCTGCACCAACTCCACGAGCACGCCGACGCAGTGCGAGCCCAAGAACTGGCTGCTGGGCCACGGGCCTGCGGAAGGCTACGACGGCAAGAGCACGAACGGGCACGGGTACGACACGTGCAACACGACCAGTACGACTACGACAACGGCTGGCACTTTATACGATCTGTCTGGCAGTGGCACTAGCTTCGCGGCGGTGTCGGACTCGGCTACGCTTGAATCAAATCCCACAGTAGTAGGTAGCGAGAGGGCGAGGGCGTTGAAAGTCAAGCGACAAAGAGCGCAACAGAAGGTGTTGAGGAAGGAGGAAGTTGTGGTAGACGCAGCTGGGGAGGTCGTGAAGTGATCAAAGTATCGTGCAGCGAATGACACGAAATAGTGATTGACATTGAACAGATATCCATTGAATTCACATTTGATACGACTCGACTGTCCCAAACCCAATGTTAGATGATGTGTATCGCTATTATCGCATGGGAGTCTCTGCAGCATATGGGATCGTCACGACACGTTCCAGAATTTGTGTAAACAATACCTTAAGTCACATTGAGTACACTGGTCATTAGGACAACATAAAAATGAAGATGCTCGTTTCCTCACTATATTTTCTTGCGCTTGTTGCGCTCTTCCACGCGCCTCTCCCTGTCAGCGCCGACTGCTGTTGCTGCGCCGTCGGCGACAATTCGGCAGCCTGTGACCAGTGCACTGCACAATTTTAATAACGGCTAAAGCTGAAGCGAAGCCTGCGCGGCAACGCACACAGGCGTCGTGTGTGACGGCAGCGTGTGTGACACTAGCAATGGTAACTGCGCGAACTACAGTCCTGGGTAGAGCGGCATGGCGTACTATCGGCAGTGGCCTGCTGGGATTGGTCCGACTAGTGCTGGTACGGGGACTAGTAGTGGTTCGGGTACGTCGAGCAACTGCGAGTAGAGCGAGACTGTGGGTGGGGGATGTGTTACTGCTGTGGACGCGGCGTCGGCGGTTGATGTAGCAGTAGATGGTGGGAAAGCTAAAAAAGATGGAAGGGTGAGGGTGAAAGCTGTGAACAAAAAGAGTAGCAACCGGGAGATGGCGCATAGGCGTACTCATCACCACCACCACCATCACCACCATAAACAAAATCAGAAGCGGGCTAAATTGCAACAACAGCAAGACTCGCTGCGTGTAGACATGAATGATGCAGTCGATGCTAAGGACGAAGCGGCGCGACAGCTGCTCACACGAGTGAAAGTGGCGGCGGACGGGGAGACGTCTAGCATGAGAGGTGGGTGAAGCTAAAAAATGAATGAAAGGTTCAGACCGAAAATTTGTAGATTTGAGATCTGATATGTCACCTGATCATGGGTAGTATGACTATGAGTATCTCTATCTGTCCTATGCCTAGCCTATCGCTATCAATCGCTGCCGAAATCAACCTGAGGAATCACTTCACTGTGTCAAAAAGAATTCTAAGAAAGCAATCGACGAAAATCAGCCACAAGCACAACCAAGATGTTCCTCGAGCTCACCCGCTCGCTCCTCAACATCGCGCGCATGTCCTTCTACCTGTTTATGTTCGCCTTCCTAAAGCTCCCCCTACAAGGAGTTGCGTAGTAGCTGCTGCTGCTAGTAGCCAGAGCGTGGGGAGCGGCATCGTGGACCCTGGAAGCGGGATAAAACACTAGTAATAATTTAGGGAGATGTAACGGCGATATGTTCGACAGCGGAGAACTCATAGAATGGAATGGAGGAGAGGCGTCTAATACTCACGTAATTCCAGGGAATAATGCAGGTAACAAATGAGTATAAGAGGGCGGAGGCAGCGTGAATCCCACAGTCGCTGGCCACACGAGTTTTTGCGGCGGCGAGATCTGCGGGAGCTGTAGGTAGCTGGGGATCGGGACCGGGTGCTTTTAGTAGCATATCGGATATGCGGTAGTGAGTACGGTGTGAGCGGGATACCAGACTGGCTGCGGGGAGTGACGGGCTTAAGTGGGAAGAACGGACAGACGCATCAGAGCAAGGTGCTGACTGGTGGAGTAGTGAAAAAGAGTGGTGCATTGCAGCAGAAAACACTGAGGAAGGATGATGATGTGCGCGGGGTTGCGGTGAGTGCGGATGGAAATACTTCGGAGACTACTTCTGAGAAATAATTTTAAAAAAAGACTGACTAGAATTTATTGACATGGATGCGCTTGCGCTGCGTGAACTTGATGACGATTCGATGGTGTATCATATCCGGAGTTATGGGACGTATCATGGGTGCTGCAAAAGAACGATATTACATCTGGAATATAAAAACGCTTTGTAGCTCTTAGAAGTCTGTAGTCATAAGCTGCAAGGAAACGGAAAGATGTTCACGCGTACGCTTCTTTTGCTCTCCGTAATCGGCACCTTATCAGCCCTCGCCGTCGACAGGCAAACGCCCCCGCCCAACACATGCTGTTGTTAATAGCGTAGGTACCCCGCAGGGCGCGGGTCAGTGTCCGCCGCCGTAAAATGGGTAAGTCTATCCAGGCTGTTACGACTCGGGCGACTACAAGAACTGCTGGGGGGTGTGTTGTACTGCGTGTACCCTGGAGCTGGGCGGATGTTGAGCGTGTGGGTGCGACTTGATGGCGTGAGGGTCGTGAAGCAGCTGATTGGAGATGATGAGATCGTGATCGAATTCGAAGTCAACATAGGTTGAAAAAGTTCCGGAGAAGGTGGAAGCCACATCAAAGGTTAAAAAGAAGACGCATCATGCGGTACTGCGGCGGGACGTGAGCGCTAGTGGTGAGGTAGGTAGCGCGCGAGAGGATATTGGGTAGTGATAGATACAAAATAGAATTGAGATGGACATAGACTACTCAACTATAACTGCGGTGACATTTCATGAGGTGATGGTGAAGTGATGAAGCCTGTGCATGCAACTGAGTTTTGTTGAAGATGGTAACTTTGTTTTCTATCCGTATCTGATGAAGTATCTGCTTTGTGAAAAACTTTATGGGAGAGCGCGAGCATCGCGCGCTTTGTTATTTCGGTGACAGACTATTTAATCCGCATTTACATCAAACGTAAAGTAAGAGCAGCTCTTAGAAACTACAACATACACATACTGATGGTGTCGGTTCGTTTTCCTGTGCGTAGCCTCGCGGTGGGCGCGCTGCAGCTTCTTGTTTGTCTTTCATTCGCGGGCGGCAAAGCATTCGTGTCGGCATGCTGCTGTGATGCTGCTAAAACGCAGACCGTGCCGACATCGCGTGGAACATGTATAGCTGGAACGACGAGTGCTGAATGCGCTGCTGCGGGTGCAGCATATTATTGTGGTGGCTGCAGTGCAGGATCTGGATGCAATCCTAGCACTCCCATGACTGCTGTCGGCGGTAGCTCTGCTCCAGGTCCAGCAGCTCCATCACCATCTCCTAGTCCATCACCATCTCCTGATGATGCAGCACCACCACCAGCAGAAGCTCCACCGACGCAACCATCAGCAGGGCCGCATGGTGCGACTGCCGGTGGCGAACCTGCAGCATTAGAACTGAGTGCTTCGTCTAAAGGACATGATCAACAAGCTACCTCAGCATCGGAGTTTCTCGAGACTGCAGACCTAAAGCCAGTCAAGACCGGCAACTTGAGGCAGACAGTGATCAGCAAGTAAATGCAGTCAAAAAGTGACTGCTAAGTTAGTAGACTAGTATGAAGTGAGATAATTTCCAACGACGAGTAATCGTAGTGAGGTATTTTCCGACAACGAGTATTTTTTGAGCAAAGTATCGGAATCGCGTTTCTATTTCAGCGAAAAAAACAGCAGGAAAAAAACTGATCGAAGTATTTTTTCATGACTTTGCATGACATGTCTTGTCGAAAGTGTTTGTCGTGTTATCTGCTATCGGGAAAAGCCAATCAAAATCAGCTAGAGTACTTTGGGAATATGACGTCGTCCGTATCTTACCTTCCAATCACTTGTGCTATCGGTTATCACTTCCATATCTCATCGACACGTACATAGAGCGGGAAATAAGATAGACCAAGACCATAAGTGTCTAGGGTAGCTAGCTAGCAAGTAGCAGTGTAAGAACACTCTGAATAAGAACCGAATAAGTCGTAGTCGAGCACAATGTCTTCCTACATCTTCCACTGGCTGAACGAGGAGCTCGGCTTAAGCCGTCCGGTGAAGTACATCGAGCGCGACTTCGCCTCGGGTTTTCTGTTCGGCGAGGTGTTTTCGAAACTAGGACATCTCCATCCGGATGACTTGGCCTGAAAATACATGAACGAAAAGCTTTTGCTGAAGGCGGATCTGTCCAAAAGGGAGGGCAGTGATATAGATTTGGCGGCGATTAAGAAGAACAACTTGAAGCAGCTGGAGGGGCTGTTCAAGACGCACGGGCTGATCACCACCGCGAACAAGGAGGAGACTATGGGAAATATTTGACAGGAGGATCGGGGGACTGCGCTGCGGTTGCTGTGAGTTCTGTTTAAGTTGTTGTTCATGTTGCTATGGTATGAGCACTATGCTTGATGTTTGGCTCTGCATTGAATCTGCAACTGCATTGATTATTCGCTCAATCAGAATGTCCGGAAGCCAGAATTCAACTATTTCGACGCACAATTCAACTATTTCCGACATTTTGTCATCGATTTCGCTGCCTTTTCGGTCCATTTTGCCTACTATAAAAACTGTCCTGACTTCGATGTCGGCTAATATTCTCGTGCCGATATAGCTTAGTGGTAGAGCGTCTGCTTCGTAAGCAGAAGGTCGCGGGTTCGATCCCCGTTGTCGGCTTTTTTTGTTCAACGCGCAACTTGGTTCGATTCCCGGTGCGCGCACAAACGTGCGATGCTGAATGAAACGGTAAACAATTCGCGTGCGACTAACGAGTTTACCGTAGATGTCTGACTCACTTGCCGTGATCTGCGTGTTGCACGTTCATCGAGTACTGCAAGGTAATATGCACAGCGAAAAATCCAATTCTGGAACTTCTGATATATCAGGTACAAGCTCCGCAAGTCCCTCGACGTCATCCCGCCTCCTCCTGAACTCGAACATACTGCGAAGATCCCGTACGACAAGACGGACATGTACGACAGCAACTGGGCCAGGGGGAAGGGCGGCGTGGATCCCGACGGACCTCTGCTG
>JACLAC010015453.1_pt1 | contig 24349 bp, 33 predicted proteins | sample 8027881 | NCBI WGS metagenome assembly JACLAC01 (sample SAMN15725517, study PRJNA655200) | protist metagenome | isolation source: fluorescence activated cell sorting (FACS) single amplified genomes of... | place: Spain: Blaines Bay Microbial Observatory, Mediterranean Sea | collected 2016-01-19 | reverse complement strand
CTTCTTCGCAAACACGCTACCGAACTTCGGGTCCACCTTCGCAGTCGTGATGCGGTTGGTAGACCCGTTATCCTTGTCGTCGCTCATGCCCCGACTCTCCGGCGACAGCGCTCGGTTCATGCGAGCGATCTTCTCCGCCGGCGTCGGCTGCCGCTGCTGCTGCTTCGCCTGCCGCTTCAGCTGCTGCATCTTCGCTGGACTGGGCGCGCACTCGCAACTTTCATTTCCAATTCATCCAACAGACCCATCTATGAGTGCAGGATTTGGTCCACACCGGTCCAGGACGTCCTTTTTGATATGCGCCTTCGTCGTTTTCTTGCCGACAAGCCACGGACCCATGGGCCCGCCCTTGGGATCACGGATACCGCGCACACCTATCTCGTACTCCACGAGGTTCAGCCGCGTGGACTGACTCGCGTGTCCGATAGTCTGCATATTGAGATTGACGAAGTAAGTATGTTCAAGTCTTGACCTTGACGACGTCAATGTCGTCGCTATATGATATGTTTTTATGTACTACAAATCTTAGGCTGTAGTAACGGAAAGACAAAGCAAACTAACGGAAAGAAAAAGCAAACTTGGGGGTTGATGTTAGACTTAGATGTAAAACAGCAACGAACACGGGTAAGACAGAAATTAATTTGCGGAACGCATCACGTTTTTTAGAGGCAAGGAGTCTAGACATAAAATGACTTAAAGCATTTACAACAGACGTAAGACAACAAACGAGACCACGACACTCTCACTCTGACGGAACAAACTCAAACTGTAAGACGTCAACGTTGACACTGTTACAGCACTGCGCATAACACTTCCCGTTTGATGAAATTATTAACAATATCAGAACAACAGCAAAATTTGAGTCGTGTTTAACAATGATCCCCATTCAAAACTCCTAGTCATCAATCAGCTTAAGCTCCCCCTGCTGACGCTACCTTACCGTTAGTGTTACCTCGTGTAGCTTCTATCTGTCCATTCTGCTTCATTACCGAAGACGACGACGTCTCATCATCCTCCTCAGCACACACTGGTACGCACACTGGCACCTGCTCCTGCAGAAGTCTTTCCTGACTCACCCCCTTGATTGCGACAATGAAGGAGTTCCGAGTCGACAGCACCGCCGGGTCAACCACCACCTGTACAGATCCTCGACGTTCATCGCCAACTACTTTATCTTTATCACCGTGAAGCTGCTCCTCGCACAGCTTACTACAACAGGCTCACCAGCAGGTTGTACGGCGCGAAGTCCAGCTTGTCACTACGCCGCTCAACTCGCCCTACTAGAGTTGTTTGTTCTGCCGGCTACTACTGCGTGACGCTGTAGCCCAGACTGCCCTTGATGCAGCACGGCGTCAGCACAAGTGCATCTATCGCTATCCCTTCTTCGCCGTCACGGTCACCGTCACCGTGCTTTACTTGATTACTAGAACAGGTCGATCAACCTGGGACTCAGCGCGCCGCACAGGTGCGTGCCCACAGCTATGCACACGGATCGCGTAATCGAAGACGACGTCGTTTTGCGACCAATTCAAGCCCTTATTCTGTCCGCCGCGTCTCACGTGTACAGGTCCAGGTGCTCGAACCGCACGTGCTCCTTCCGCGCCGTCACATGCGTCAGGTCCATTCCTCCGTCTCAGTCGAACATAACGATTTCACTAGTCAGGAAACATGTACGACAGCAGAATGCTGGTCAACCCTTTCCCAGAACAGACGTCCAGGATCGTAAGTCCCTCGCCTGATTTCTTCGTCTCAGGTGCGACGCCTCCAGTTTTTTCTTCGTCTAGTGTCTCCAGGATCGCGCTCACGCGAGTAAAAACGCCATAGCACTCACTAATCTCTTTGGCCACCTTGTTCTGCCTACTACATTAACGTTCGCAGGCTGTCATCCTGCAGCAGCGTTCGCAGACACCCGTCTCCGTCCTGGTCCACCTCTCTCACAAACTCACTAAATGTACGGACTACTGCGCTCGTGTTTGCGAATCCGATCCAACACGGCGTGAGGCGGAACAGTACACCGTTTAGGTACGGGTTCTTCAACTTTTTTAGGTACGGGTTCTTCTTCTTTCACAACCTCATCTTCCTCGTCGTCGTCGTTTCCCCCGACGAGTTTCTGAATCTGGCTCTGGCTCTGGCTAGTCTGCGTGGATCGCTCGCCCTTATTAAGCAGTGTTTTAGGCGACATTGTCGCCCTTGTGTGCGCGCCGTGCCTTGAACATCATCGTCCGCGCAGCCTCGAGCAGCGCCGGAAAAGGGTCTTCCACATCAACTTGCACATCACCGTCAACCTCAACACCACAACCAGCTTCTCACCTCGCCTATGCCACGGCCCGAGCTCTGGAGCGGCCTCGCTTCTGCTCTTCGGCCAGTGCCGCATTGCGAGCCCTGTACGCGGCCGCCCTTCACAGATAGCCCGGACTTCGCTCTCGTTCTGTTTTTTTCGGCATTGTGAATACACTGTTACTTGCTGTTCACACCAACAAGACCAAGAAATCAAAGGTCTACTTTTTTATCTAAGTATTTGTCTTGAGTAAAAATTAAGTGATACTATTACAAGTTGTAGAACAAATCAAGCTAAAGGTGAAACTGCTGCCGTTAGAATGAATTGAAACTCAGACTGGCGCTGGGGAGAAGAAGTTCTTTGAGATTGAGACAAGTGATCGAGACAAAAAAAGCAAACAAAATCGCGCACAGGAGGCAAAATGAAAATCCTACATGCCCGAAGAAAGCATAGTGTGCATGTAGACAAAAGATCAACGCAGTGTAGGTCATGTCATGTCATTACATCGGATTAATCAAGGCATACGTAACCATATCAAGCTTCAGTCGTGTAATCGTTGCAAAATTTTCATCGGATCGTGGTTCATTCACTCAACAGGTTGGTTCATTCTGAAACAGATAAGCACATTCATCAAACATTTTAAACAGTGGCTGCCGCATTATCAACTTCTCTGCTTAGAACTGCGTAGTAGTTCGCGTTGTTCTACTCGCCCTGCCCATCGGCTGAGTTGTGACTCGCGTATTGTAGGCTGCCGTTGCCCGCTCCTCAGTCGCCCGCGACGGCGGGCGGCTCAGCCTACTCAGCCGCTCTGCAGCGCGCTCGGTTCGCCTCTCCGGCCGCTCGATGCCCAGCGCTTCGGCCTCACCATCCTCGAAAACGCGCGTGCCGCGCGCCTCGTAGTCGTACGGCATAGGCATCGTCATAGACTTCCGCGCTTCGTAGTACGCCGGGTACGCGTAGAAGTCGCCGGGGAACTGCGGCGGCCGCGGCGGCGCCGTCACCGCGGTGTCGAATTTGTTCGTGAATTCCTTGTTCACGTCTTCGTGCTCGCTGCGCACCGGCACCCAGTAACCGTACCGGTCCGTCTTGTATAGCCCGTACCGTGGGTCGTCGAACGGGTTGCCGTAGCGAGGCCCAGCGTAGGTGGCCTCGCCCACCAGCGTGTCCCTCGGTCACAGGATGTCACCCTGCCGCCCCGTGCGCATGTCCCACCTTCGCTCACTAGATCCAGATAAATCTGGGGGCCCAGAAGTACAGGTTGTGCACGGCTCAGAGCACCGGCGCAAAGCAGCAGAAGACCGTGAAGCACGGAAACTGCAAGAGACAGGACAGGTAGCAGTCGCTCGTAAAACCCTCGTGGCACAGAATAGATATCGTAGGATTGCACACGCGATTGAGCTCGCTGGTGGGCTCGCAGGCACAGTACTCTACCTTTTCCTCGTTGAGGCACGGCAGACAGAGCTAGGGCACGTGGTTGCAGTCGTTGGAGCAGCCGTACACACACACGTTGTCACTCGGGAGCTGCTCGCTGCAGCACGCGCCACAGAGCGCAACCTCACCTCGCGACTCGGGAGTGGAGAAACGGTATGTGTTCGGTGGCGGAATAGCCGGGTCGAAGGACTTGACTTTTACATTTAGTGAACTCATCTTCTTATTTGTTCTTGAACTTGATTCTTGAATTGATGTCGATAGTGAAGATATCTAAAAATGTATGGAAGACAAACAGCGAACAAACTCAAGTATTATATCGTCATCTCTCTCATGCTGTAGCTCGACATATGAGTGTTATTTAGAGTAATTAACAATGCGTGTTGATAACGCGTACCCCTTGTACAGTGTTGTTAGTAAACTACACGATGCCTGTAAAAAAATTTGCTGATCTACCAACCTGAACGAACACAACCAAAGGATAACAGAAATAGGCAACGACATCAAATCGATTCCATCCGCGTTCAATACTTCCATTCCTTAAAAGTTCTTGCTTCTGTATATACGAGAAACAATCTTCACTTCCACTTCTATCACAATATACAACTCATACTAATTTCGCTACTGCGGCGGCTAACTTCCAGACCATGATCATGTTCATCATTCCAAGTTGTGTGCCACATCTTCGAACAATATGTATTAGTTTTTATTAAGTTGAAGGTAGGTCAATTAAACTTATAGTAGTATACTGTATATACGTACGCACATGTGTTTAGAATACCATTTATTTTTAGATATTTTTAAATACAGTTACTGCTTACCTTCATATAGTCACATTCTCAATCACTACCACACATAGTTTTAGTACTTGGTACTTATACCATGGTGAAGATACGTAGTCGCCCTCATTCTTACTTCTACCAGTAGAAGTTACTGGCCAGAAGGTAGCGATTGAGGTGGTGGTGGTGGTAGTGCTGGCGGCGCAACTGGTGGCAGTGCATTTGTTTTTCCTGAAAAAATTTCCAATGACAACACCGTACTCAAAAACTCTGTCCAGCTCCTGATAGCTCTGTATAGGTCATGTCCTGGACCAAACATAGCCCAACCCACTACCCAGAAAATAGTCGTTATTTTGCTAACTGTGCCAACAACACCCCACTTGCTTTGGCTAATAGTGGTCCGATGACATAAAACAGCATCGGCTAGCCAGCGTGAAACGGGTCCATCTTTATTATACTCAGGGTCGCTAACAACATTTGCTGTAGCCAAGAAACTCTGAAGAGTTCCCATGAAACAGACCCCCTGTCCTACGTTCATCATCAAACTAAATAAAAATCTAATGAAGCTAAACTTATACGGGCTGTCATCGGTATCTATAGCTAAAAGCGGACCATACGCAGTATAAAAATTCAAAACATCCTTATTATCTTCACCGACGCGCTGCAATCCAGTGCCCACGCCATAGTGAATGGCGAATAACGCGCCGGGAATAACTATTCCTCCTACCACACCTCCAAAAAACTGAAGCAAAAAACTTTTCATCCACGGCGTTTTCAGCTGCTCGACATCCGCCCGGAGTGCTCATAGTTGATTCTTCCTGTTCTGTGAACTAGCTGCATGACCAGATTGTTGTACCCCGCCCTGTTCCAAATCATTTTGATCCTCGTTCTCCATTTTTCAAATCTCTTTTAACATTCTTTCGGGAAAGATTTGCAAATACGTATGTATCTGGTTGTGTATTATCAACCAGATAGCAAATCATACACCACCCTGAGAAGCAATGTTAGTGATCGTCTATAAACCATATGTATCCCCCGAATACAAAAATATTTGCCCGACAGTTTTACCAATGCCAAACGAGTTTAATCCTAGAGTCCACCGCAATACATTGCTAGATATACTTTGCATATCCATTTTTTCATCGATCAAATTCTGCAAATGCGGATCACTTCGTGCTGCGTAATCAACTAAACTATCCCCTAGACCACGGTCTTTATTTCTACCTTCTTGTACCGCTTGAATTCCATCGAAGACTTTTTAAGCAGCTAAATAGTCATGCAATGCTTTCTGCATCGGACCTCCAGCTTCTTCTTCAGAACCTAAATCATCATCAACATCGCTTTCTCTAAAAAGACTATGATATCCCCCTGAGTATGATTCCATTCCTCCCAAAGTACGGCTTAACAACCTTGTCGACATGTCCTCTGTTTTCCGCTACGGTAGGACCCCTGATAAAAAGTTATCGCTACCCGACATATGATATCCGATTTGTCATTCTTGCTGACTAGGACTACTACCAGGAGGTGGAGGCATCTACGCTAGACTAACCGCCCCGCTCAGTATTGAGGTAGCCATTAAGGCATCTAAATCCACAGGCTTTTTTTAAACCGTAGTTCTACCACGCAACTTTCAAATCACCTCCTACGTCAATACCGCACAGTTTTTCTAGCCCAACTTATTGTTATTTAGGATATCCCCGATATCTGAAAAATTGCCATCAAGATCAAATGCATGCACTGCGTTTTCTCGACCATACCTCACTCAGTCCACTTCTCTACGTAACTCTGGATTTCACATGACCTGCTAAGCAAGATCTTACATATCAACTTCAACACCTATCTCTTCTAGATTAACTTCTGGAGCACCACGTTCCTGTGAATGACTACTAGATCCACTTCATCCCGCCGCTTGCCCGCCCCCAGTCGCACTTGCTCATAATCATGATTGACCCTACTCAGCAGCGCCTTTGTATTGTTCTTCTCTTTCACTATCCCCTCATGTTGATAACTTTTCTAAAAAGTCTAATTGCGACCACCGCACAGAAGCAGCAGCTCAACGTGCGCCGGACGATGGTGTGTCACCCCACGATCATCGCAAACCTTCCTGCATTGATTTCTGATTCTCCTAGTTTCTCTACCTCTGAAGGCTCGCCTTTATGCGTTTATTCATAACATCAGCTTGAGCTAGTATCTGCTCCGTTTCTCTCTCACCCACCTCTCTTCTAGCACTACCAGGAACAGGTTGACGTTTCGGTTGTACCTTCTGCTTCCTTTTTCATTTTCAACTCATTCCTTTTCCTTCCGACGCCATTCCATGTAATTCCTGTATTCTTTTAACTATTCATCAACGTGAAGATGGATCTCGATTTTGAACATCATGCGCAGAATCAGCTGTTCATCCTCTGAGACGGCTATGTCTTTTCTTAGCAGACCAAGGGCTAGTTGTATCTGCCTCATCGCCCAACGCAAGCAGCTCAGTACCAGTCGCCATGCTACTAAGTACTATTAAAGTTAAGTCCGGGTCGACGCACTGTCTGTACCGTGGACTGATCCGCTCGCTTAAGCGAAAGCTACTCCACCGATGAAGCCACATTACACACATTGGCTCACCGACCTGCTGCATCAGAGTCAGACTCGGACAGTGTCACTCCAGTGTATATTGCCCAGGCAATAATGGCCGTGGTGCAAGAACTGAGCCGGACCGCCTTCCTGCCCTTGTTGGGCTTAATAATGAAATCTAATCCATACATTCTGAGTGTTGACCAAACTGTTTAAATGGTGAAGCGCCGCGCGTAAAAAAAGTTAAGGAGCTTAAGTTACAAATACAAGTACAACTAGAACTATGGCAGGTACAATTTAAGTTAGTTGTTGAATTTGAAAAAACGTTATTAAATTTAAACTAAAGACTAAGTATGTATGTGCGAAAAGCAAAAGAAAAACACAATTCAAAATCACTATATCTTTTTCGGAAATTGTATTTTTTGTGTACAATTACAAGAATTAGATGATAGCGGATATCTGGAGTAGCGATTCAAGATATTTGATATAGAATGAGATCATTGTTCATTTCATTGTCGAGTATGATGTGATAGACCATGAGCACAACTACATCATGAACACGAAAAACTTAGATGACTGGCACTGGCAGGTAACCACGTCTATTATACACTTTGTATCAATCTGTCCCATTGATTCAACCACCACAACACCCGCGTTTATTGCGCCGCCGCTTTGTGTTACTTTACGTTTACTCAGATTTAAAACCTTAGTGTATGAAGCGGACGAGGATCGTGTTTCCATCGTTCACTACCAGCGCCAAAATTTTTGGCTCTCCTCGTGTTTTGTGCGATCACATCGTGAAATGCTTTACCACCCTCCGTCTTCCGCAGTGCTTTTTTTACCTCCACAGGAAGCGCATCGTTACACTCCGTTCTCAAGTTTCTTTTCCGCTTAATCTGTCTGTCCAACAGAGCGCTGTTTGCACAAAGCTTAGACACCAGCGAGTCTTTTCACGCATTCAAGCCTCATGTTGCAGCAGCTGTTCTCCCGGAACAGTATTTCAAATCCGCACCCTAAGCCGTGCCCGTAACCACCTCAGCACTGTCCAAATGAAACAGCAGCGTGTCCTCAACCGCCACGTTGTTTGCGACCGCGTGCGCTACCGTGTTCAGGTGTTCTTTCTGCCTCTGCAAGTAGGCGCTAAGCCCTATCTGCCGCGAGTCGTGCAGCTGCACCCGCTCGTCCTCTGCCCTTTTAGCGAGAACCCGCTCCACTGTGCCTGCGTAGGTTTGTTCAATCTTAGTCGATCTCCATTCTTTTTCTTACGCTTGACGAAGTGAAAGTACTCACACTCATTTGCTGTCTCGTGAGTCCTGAGGCTAGGACTGAATATTCCTCGTGTTTCATATTCAAACATCACCTTGATGATTGTCCACGTGATCAGGAGAAACACTCTATGCACACTCCTTCTTCTCTTCAGTCTGTCCGCAGTCTTTGTTTAGAGGCACGATTCACAGTTCATCAGTCGCTTTTCGTCCAAGGATTTCACTCGTGTTTGCGCTTGTTTACGACGAGGACATCCAATTCCAACAAGCTCAACTCCTGGACTGCGCATAACTACGCTTGAGCTAGTCTGACGACCTGAATGACGGCGTAAACCGAAACAATGTATCTGCCTGTGGTGAAGGAACAATCAGTCACAACTGAGTGGATAGCACCCCGCCCTCTATATCATCGACGTCTCAACCCAACTGTTGCGTCAGGAACGTATCACCTACAACATCGTCATCGTTAACCTCGTTACGCTCACTCTGCACTCACGCTACAGCACCACCGTCAGATGAAGATTGCTGCGTAGGCTTGCTTCGTGAACGCGCCGATGATCGCTGCAGCGCCAAGACGACCGTTTCCCGCTTCGTCGTTTCAACCATCTGTGCCCGGTTAGTCGCCAATTCCTTCGTCGGTGATGCATCGCGTCCTCACATATCATCTTCCAGCTCTGCGTCGTCCACATACGATTTCATCCACGCACCTCGCTTCCACGACTTCTTCGGCTGCGCGAAACCGCATCACGCGCAAAGATACTCGAGTTCGGACTGGTTACTAGCACATGTGCACCCACCCTCGATCCTCGTCCACCGCTGTGCCACAACCGCCGCACAGCTACCGGCCACCAGGGTACTTTCATCACGCTTACAGCGAGCCACCGACCAGCGAGACGTTCAGGTCTGGAAAGTCGTACGCCTTGCCATATCTTGTGCACTGCGGACTCATGCCGAAGCCGGCTCTGTGTATAGCGTCGACGAATGCCCGCGCGCCGCGGCCCTCGTTGACGAAGTAGTCTTGCGCTCGCTCCCAGCACTCAAACAGCAGCGCGTGATAAGCCACCTCGACTCGACCGGCAGCGGCTTCGGCTTCGGTTAGCTAGTCGTCTTCAGCCACCACTTGGTTGACATCTCAACTGCGACCACGTGGTCGACGTAAAGATGCATTTGTATAGCCTCACTCGACGTAGCGCCCACCAAATTGCGCGCGCTCAGCCTCTTCGACGACCGCTTGCGCGAACTCCGGAAAACGCTCGGGCGACCTCACCACACCTTGTCCTCCCACGTGCGTACGGACACCCAGCGAGCGGAAGCTCACCTGGCCGCGCGAAAACACGCCCTGCCGCCCCAAAAACAGCGGCCGCTCACGCGTTCAGTGCGCCAGCACCCCGCGGTAGTGATCACTAGATATTCAGTACACCGAATCGGCGCGCGCCGTCCACAAATTTTTTCGCGCTGAACTGCGGCGCGCGCAACTCGTCGTAGGGCGTGTACAGCGCCGCGTACGCCTCTTCCAGATACCGCGCCCTACTAATCCGTCTTCACGCGGTTCTCGCTCAGGAAGTCGCGCACCCTCACGTTCAGCCGGCGCAGCCGCTCCCGTTCTTCCCGCTCGCGGCGCAGACGGTCTCGCTTCCACTCGTCGTGGTCCGAGTTGTTGGACTCGTTGTCCCACAGGCCGCCGTCAGCATTTCCCTACACCGTGCCCTCCAAATCATCAACGTCCTTGAGGATGTCGGAGAAGCGGCGCTTCACGAGCCTGATATTCGCCGTGGAGCCGCGCCGGTCCGTGGAGCCGCGCCGCTCCGACAGTCGGGCATTGGAGTCGCGACGCTCCAGCGACCGCCGCGTCTGCGAGTTGCGCCGCTCCAGCGAGCGCTTAGCCACCAGCTCCTCGCGAGATCCACGCCGTTCCAAAGACCCTCTGCGCCGCTGCTCCGCGCCCTGCGACCCGCGGCCACTGCCGACGCCGGGCGAAGCAGGTGACCGGTCAGACACCGTCCCGGTAGCTGTACCGGCAGCAACACCTGCGCTCACAGCTGCAGTCGCGACCGAGAGCAGGTTCCGCCCGGCACTTAGCTATTCGATCCCTCTTCCCGGGTTGGTTCGCGATGACGGAGAGCTCGGCAGCGGGGACAGAACGGGCGACCCACTGCCATCGATCGAAACGAGTCGACTAGACGCTCGCGACGTACGACCGTAACCGAATTCAGCTGATACCCGACGACTAAGCTGTCGCCCATTTGACGATCAAGAATTAGACTTGAAGATGCTCTGCTGTCAATCCGATTGGAATAAAATCTAGTGGTCTGTCTCTTTCTACTCCACTCTTTCCATGTCTTTGGCTTTCCGCACCATCAGCGCCACCGCGATGGCCGCGAGTTCCTGAGTCTGCAGGCCGCACTTCAAGCCCAAATACCCGCTGTACAGGCTCAGAAACATGTCGTTGTCGTGTAGAACACTGTTCTGCCGCAGCAGCGAGCTGCGCCGGCGCCGCAGCACGCTCGCGCGTCTCTTGCGTTCCGGATCGTTCTCAAAGACCACGTCCTTCCCTTGCTGCAACTGCTCTTCTCACTCCAAGTCGTCTGTGTCTCACATGGTGTAGTCTGTGTTGAAGGTCCCGCGCTCGCGGAAGTTTTCGCCGTCGGCATCATCGTCCAGTGCAGCGAGGTCTGACACAAACAAACTCGATGGATCAGTTCTCCCACCGAGATCGCCAACATTGGCATCAGCATTACGATTTCCTTTTCCGCCGGACACATAGACGTAGCCCGCGCCCGCGTTCGCAGAAGCCGACCGCTAACGCCTAAACGATTTAGCTTTTTGCTTTTCGTTTGCGTGCTCGATCATGTCCATCTGAAGAGTATGGAGTCAGCGCTGCAGCTCCTTCAGATCCCTGCGCCTCAAAGCATTGTTCACATTCGCTTGGTGTAAGAAGAGCCAACGTATTCACTCTTTTCCACTCTGCGTCGTCGTCGTCGAAGTACTGGTAGAACCAAATCGATGATTGGCGTAGACGCACTACAGCGTGCCAAGACCAAACATCTCGACATCATCAGATGCTTCACAACGCGGTGCAACGAGGGTACTCCGCCCTTCGCCGAACACGAAGCTATCATGCGCCACAGCAAGATGCAACTCTTTAGGCTTCTACTGCTCGAGTCGGATTGCCGGCAACTCATCGTCGTCGCTAAAGTCGCTGTCATTCTCTCCTCGCCCTACATCGTCACGATCATCCGGCCGGTAGCGAGCTAGTTGCAGCAACTCTGGATCTGTCCAGACCTGCATACGCTCTTCGTACTTTTGGACTCAGTTCTTGTTCCGTAGACGCACGCGTGTACGCTGCTCACGCGTGAGCGACGACATTTTCTTTTTAGTCATGGTGATTGTACGAAAAAGTTGGGGACGATACTAGTCAAACTCAAAAGATAAAGAATGAAATTTAGCTGGGGATGAGCCTCTCACGTCCTAGCTTTTTCGAAATATGAAATATTAGAAGAATCTTTCTTACAGTACTTACTTATAAAAATCACACTCAAAGCGCAACAACACTATATGAGACTGTGCGAAGAAGAAGAGGACGGAACAACATCGATCACTAAGGAAGAAGGAACAAACACTACTTGTACTTTTCTTTTCATCCATAAATTTTTTCGAAGTCAGTCTTCTTTCATCATTCTCATTTGAGACCTACAGACATCAACGACTACCTACTTTCGCCTTCAATACAGATCTTGTTCCTCACTTCTGCTTATTTTCAAATTACAATACTGCTACGAAACATCCTCCTCAACGGAAAATCACATACACTCCTCAACGTCAAAAACTCTCAAAGTCGAAATCGCGTACAACTTGCTATTTTACCCTTCTTGATACACAGAAAAAATGTTACGAAAAAAATACTCGTGCGAGAGCCACCTCCTACTTTGTCTCGTGTACAACTCGTGTACTGCGTGCATTTAGTTTACACTTCACTCACTCTCAAGTCTCACCTAAACACATCTTCCGAATTCTCATACTCTTACAACTCAATGTCGAGTAGACCTATCTCGCTCGATGCACCACCTCTGCCACCGACTTGACCTCCGACACTATCTTCCGCACTCGAACCAGCACCAGACACGCCAGTGAAATCCACCACAGCCTTGTACAGCTCCGCACCCACGCCAGACGCAAGGTCGTTGATTGGCGCGTGAGCAAACACCAATTCGTACAGCGTGTGCACAATAAACAGGACCAGCGATACGTTGAGCAGAATCAGCACACCGTCGAACGCGAAAAACAGCGACCGCGTTGCAGTCGACCTGCCTCCTTTCTCGTTCTCTTTCGCAGCGCGCACCGACTCCTCTACTTGTTCACCCTTTTCGTCGGTAGCGTTAGCGTTAGCCTTAGCAAAGGTCACCACCTTCCGCTGCGACTGCGCAGAGCCAGACGACGCCGGGCTGTTTGACGCGCTGCCACTGCCGCTGCCACTACCGCTGCTCTCACACGGAGAGCTAGCTTCAGCCTCGCTGTCGACAGCAGTGCTCACGCGGCTCGTCGTGGCAGTCTTTTTGCATTGCAGCTTCACGTCCTCGGCGTACAGCCGGCTCTCGTAAACAGCTCTAGTAGCCGCCCTGCTGGCTGACAGCCGCTTTTTGCCGTTACGCCGGATCTTCAACAGTCGCTGCGCAACGCGCTCCGGCTGCGGCGGTGTGTGCGCCTGCGCCTGCGTTTGATTCTGACTCCGACTCATCTGCGCGACCACCTCGTCAAGGTTGAGGTTCAAACTGCTGCTCGTCGCGGTGCCACTGCCACTGCTCGAAGATCATGAGCCATCACCGCTGCTTGTGTCACTGGAAACGGGACTTGTGTCTGCTTCGTGAACATGCTCGTGCTCATGCTCGTGTTCGTTCACATCGTTCGACTTCGGGTGCCGCACGTGAATGCTTCTGCTGCGTCTGTGGTTTACCTGATACGGGTTCTTCATGCGATAATTTACCGGTGACATCGATGTCGATGAGATATCCTCCTCGTGGTCTACTCATACTCTCCCTTCTAATCCTGCAGATTTAGATCTTATACTCGTTGCATTTCCATGATTTGACCGTTCTTCACTTCACCTATTTACAGGCGGCCGTGTAGATCGTAAGTACTGCGCGTGAATCTCGTTGCGGTCCCGCACGACGCCCTCGCCGGCACCGCTGCCTTACGCACCTCACTGCGCCGCTTACTTGGTCGCGCCCAGCGCGCCCAGCCAGTCCAGGTCGCCCATCATGTTGAACGGGTCGCGAACGCCGTAGGAGCGCGTCATCATGGCGCGCGCGTACAGCTCGGGGTTCCCCGCCGTGGCGCCCTCGATGTCGGCGTCGGTGCTGAATAAATGAGATAAAGCATATCTTAGCTATGATTGAACGATTAACATGAACAAGCAACTATCAACCAAGCTCAAGCAGTCAAGTTTGCTTAATATGCTCAATTTTTTTATCAGAGCCATGCAGCTTAACCACAATAAAAAACTTTTTTTTTGGGAGTCAGTCGAAAAAACCCACAAGAACACTCTGCAGGTCATACTAAGTGTTTAATCACTATGCTTAGAATAGTTCGCTTAGGGGATAGGTCATTGAAGCACCTTACATCAAAACCTATCATAGTCACAATCTTGATCTCAAGTACATATAACTCACGGAAACAGGTGCCGCCCCTTCTGGTACAGCCCGATCACCGGCTTCTCGTTGTAGTCGCGCTCCATCAGCACCTGCGCCATGGGCGTCACCTTCATCTCTCTCCCGCTGCCTGCCGCCGGGTCGCGGTCCGAAAAGTCGTTCACGTTCGGGATCGTTCTCCTGTATATGGAGTTCCAGTTGAGCGGCATGGGGTAGCCGTTACTACTCATCTTCCTCGCCGTGGTGGATGTTCATGCGGCCCATCGGCGTCGTCGTCTTTCAGTCACTGACTGAAGACGACGACGATGGGTCCCCTTTGACTCTGTGCCGCCGCAGCGGGTGCTGGCTCAGCCCGTCGCCTCTTAGGATCTGGTAGTGCTCCTTCTTCGTGTGGTACGGCACGCAGCCCACCATCCGGTCTCTCGAAACCGTCGACAATAAATCAGAGCAGGCCAGGCACTTGGCGTTCTCGTTCGGCTCCAGCTCCTGCTTGTAGAGGTCCCTCACCGGCTGCAGGTACTTGTGCCGGCCCGAGTCCGCCGTCTTCCCAAGATCATGTCGACCGTCTTTCATCTTCCATAATGGGAGACCCAGCTGCGTGACGTTGTGCATGTTCGGCACCCAGCCGCAGCCCATTTCCTTGGAGTCGGGGATGGGGTTGTTCGGGTTGAGGTTCGGGTCGGCGAGGTTGTCGTCGTGCATCACGCGGCCGCCGCAGACAACGCCGGCGCACGCGTCGGCGTCTCGGCCCTTGGCGGTGAAGCTGGAGGTGGACGTGGAGTGATCGATGAGATAAAAAAAAAGTTTTGTTCAAATATGATTTTGCTTTTGGTGCCAAGTAGAGCTTTTTATCGAGAATACACTACTTCCAATGCCGTTTTATTATTACGGCAAATGATATACAATACACAGAAGACCGCTTAAGGTAGGGTCTCCAAAATCGATCTACCACCAACTCACCCCGTCATCGCGCTCGACAGCGAGCTCGCCCGGTTCCTGCAGCCGGTGATGGTCGGCTTGCAGCAGTACTCGCACTGCGCCGAGTCTCACTGCTGGATATACCCCCTCGGATCGTGCAGCTTCGGCTTATAGAACTTCTCGTTCAGAAAGCCCACCATGTCGATGATGAACGACGTTTTCAGCTGACCCGTGCCGAAGAACTCACCGCCGCTCGGCGTCGGGTTGTTGTCCACCACCGCCCAGCTCGGGATGTACTTGTAACTGCCATGACCCGCGTGCGCACCGACGCCGGCGGCCTCCTCGGTGACGCCGTTGAAGCCGTGCACGCCAGGTCCCGCTCACCCTCTTCCTCCGACGTGCGTGTCGAAAAACGAGGTGTACGCCTCCATGTGGTGCGGCGCACCCTGGGCGGTGCCGTGCCGGTGCCGCGACGGACGACCGCCACCCTGACTCGCCATCTTGATCTGCTCCACGTTATCTTGTGTGCTGCTTTGACACGCGTTATGAATAATTCACGGACGACTCACTATTCAACTGTCCTGTACTGTACTTCTTAACCCGCACTACACCATGTATAGTTTAGATAGGTCGTCAGGAGTTAGATCATACGCAAAAGCTTTCCTTCCCAGCATACTACCCATGTAAATAATTTGATAAAAGTAAAACCGATAAAGATATGAGCCAGATAAGCACAAGATATCGGATAGAGTTCCACTTAACTGCATTATTCTTCAGTAACTGACGTCAAGAACAAGATAGTCTATCCTTCGGTTTTCAATTTTTCCTTCTCGACGATCAGAGCTCGCACGAATTGTCGTGTAGCTGTAGCTCTAGCAGTGAGTGGTTCATTTTTAAAAAGTTACAATGCTCAACTTACACGTCAGATATGACCTCGCGTAAAGACGATCACGTTCATCCAATGATCACAGCTTCGCTTGATGCTGATGGAAATACGTACAGTTATTCATCTTGCTACCTCAGCACCACTGGTATTGTTCATCTTCTAGTGTACAGTCTTCATCTAATCTAAAGTTCTTACAGTATGTGCCTCGCAAAATTTGATCCAGCAGCAGCAGCAGCAGCTGCAACTTCAGTGGCACGCGCTCTTTTAATGAAGCTCTTAAGCTCCTTAATCGCACTCTTCCACGTTGCCCGGCGGCGGCGCGCCGCCCATGCCGCCCATTCCGCCCTTGCCACCCATGCCACCGAACATGCTCGCGAGATCGGGCATGCCGCCCTTGCCGCCCATACCCGGCATGCCGCCCATGCCGCCCGGCATGCCACCCATACCGCCCATGCCGCCCGGCATGCCGCCCATGCCGCCCATGTCCGGCATGCCTCCTTTGCCGCCCATGCCGCCCATCTTGCCCATGAGCTTGGTCATCACGCCCATCACTTCCGGGTCGTTCTGGTACTTAGCCATGGCGCCCTGCGGGTCGCTCATCATCTCGCTCATGCAGGCCATCACCTTGGGGTTCTGCATCGCGGCCATCAGTTCCGGGTCGGAGAACAGCCCCTCCATGCCAGGCGGCATACCGCCCATGCCGCCCTTGCCGCCCATGCCGCCCATGTCCGGCATGCCGCCTTTGCCGCCAGGAAAGCCCTTGCCGCCCATGCCGCCGGGGAAGCCGCCGCCTGAAATAAGCAAAAAGGTTTTGATCGTACAGGGTGGATTATTAAGCAAATTGAAAACAATTAAGAACGGCACTCATGCCTTAATAATTAAATTAACAGGGACTTGTACGCTTAGCCGGCACCTTCACGATCATCGAAATGTTGAGAAGTACCTACAACAACTTCACAAATACTCACCCATTCCCGCCTCCGCGTCTCTCTTCGCCTGTGCCGCCTTCGCCTTCTCGATCTCCTTCATGCGCTGCTTCCGCAGCTTCTTCTGCTGCCGCTCCTTCAGCAGCTCCGCCCTGTTCCGCTTCAGCGTCTCCACCTTCTGGATCTCCTTCCACCGCTTGTCGACGAACTTCTGCGCGTCCTCAAGCGAGTCGTCGAAGTCGATCGCCATCGCCTTGCTGATGTGCGTGTGCGCGTCCGCCCAGTTGTGCAGATACCGGCTGGCTAAGCCCTTCACCTTGTGCGCCTTCGCGGACTCGGGGTTCAGCTTCAGCGCCGCATCGCAGTCGAGGATGGCCGCCTTCGGCTTCTTCATTTTCAACAAAAGGTCGGCGCGCTTGCCGTACATCATGGCGGTGGCGCCGCCGACGGCAATGGCTTTGGTCATGCACTCGACGGCCTTGGCATTGTCGCCGTCCTCGATGGCCTCCTGCGCTTCGCCCTTGGCGGCATTTTGCGCGTCCATCTGCTCATCGGTGAGCTCGACCTCGCCTGGAATGAAATAATAATATTGACTCAAAGTCGTTAACCAATTGCAATATGCGACTGATGTATACGGTTCTTTGGGTGCCTTTTGTTGAGTTAGTACAGTCATGAAAAAGAGTTTTATCTTAGTGGACAAATGGACAACATCAAAAACAAGCAGCAGGAAGCACGATCAAAATTAGGTATATTGAATACCTCATGTACGCTTAAGCGCCAGGGTTTTGAGTAGTCAAAATACGCACATACTCTACCTCAATCCCATATAACACTCACCATCTGCTTCAGGTCCCATAGCCGGCGGCTCGTCAGACTCTTCCTCCATCTTCTTCGGATCCTCCTCAGTATCGACGTACTCTTCAATTTCCGGAAGTTCTTCTTCCTCTTCCTCCTCTTCTACTTCCTCGATCACGGGCTCAGGCTCCTTGCGGCTGGACGGGCTGAACGGATCCTTCGGGGCAGACTTCGCCTTCGGCGAGCCTTCACCGCTTGAGGCGCCACTCGCAGCAGAACCACCGGAAGTTTTGGCCGGAACCTTGCCGCCCATCGACTCGATGAAGTCCTTGAAGAAGGAGAGCGACGGCTCGTGCAGAAGCTGCGGGTTCTGCTTCATGAGGCCGACGAAGCCCTTGAGCTCCATCACCTTCTGAGGATCGAGGGACATCTTCGGTTGTCTTTCTCTCCTCGGTACTACGAACAAATAAAAGACTAACCTAACTACAAGTACAACTCAACTCTATACTCTAGGAATGGAAATGGAACAGGAAGAACGATTTTAGTTATTAAACTTAAAGCATTAACAAGTGGAAGTTGATTCACCAGAAAAAATTGACCCCAGTAAAGAAGACTACCCTTCAAAGATAAGACTATTTTCTAAAAAGAGAGAAAGGGACATAGCTAAGCGAAAAGCTGAAGAAGGTGTGGAAACACGAGACGGACGCGAATTCGAAAGCGAAAAGGAGCAACTGTTCTTGTATTTAAGTATTCCATTCAAAAAGTTTTAGTTCGAAGTCATCACAATTTTCGTGCGCGCTTACTCCACACTGTTTAACCAAATCACCGTCGCCTCTCGCGACTCCTGTCTCTGAACTCCTCATGACTCCTGCACATCCGCCCAGCCGCATCGCCTCCACGTGGCGCATCCGCATACTGTAGGTCCACCGGTTGGTCGCTGAACCCCTGGTGACTGAACAACGGGCCATCCCTGAACCCGTTTTGCTGCTGGTGCTGTTGTTTCGCTACCCGCGCTCAGGCGGCAGCGCCCTCGTCGAACGTGCGCGTGCCGCCCGCGCGGCCTGCCAAGCAGCCGCCCGTGTGGTCCCGTTGCGCGTCCAGGTTGTCGAAGTACCTCTGCTTGTCCGCCTGATACAGCCTTTTCTCCTTGCTCAGGTCGAAGTTTCCGCCCGACGCGGCCGTTGCCGCCTCGAAGTCTCTCTCGCGCCGCTGCAGCTCGGCTCTCGTCACCTAGTCCTCCTCACTATTTGCGCTCTCGGTTCCGTTTGCGTTCCTCGATCTCTCATCACACCGCCGTCATCTTGCGCTCCCTTTTCCGCTTCAGCACGCGTTCCTCCTTCAGTCTGCGCTTCACCTTCAGTTTCTCTTCGCTACTAGCGGCAGGCGCGCAGCTTCTTCAGCAGCGTCTCCGCTCTCGGGTCTAAGTCGAAGTCGTCGAAGTCGATTTTCTGCGCCGTCTCCAAGTCTTTTACTCAATCACGCCACTCGCCTACCGTTGCTCTTCACAGGCCGCGAACGCGGTACGCCTTCGCGCTGTCCGGGTTCAGCTTCAGTCACACGTCACTAGTCGCGAATTCACGCGCGCGGTCGCGGCGCCGGCTCCTCTATCTTCATCAGCAAGTCTCACCGCTTGGCGTACATCATGGCGCTCGCGCCGTTCTTGCCGCCCTTGGTTATCGCGTGCGTCAGTCACTCCACCGCCTGCTCGTACAGCTCCTCCTCGAGAAACTCCTGCGCTTGCGCCTTCCAGTTGGCGATCTCTGCCTCCTCCGCCTACCGGTCACGCTCTTCCAGCGAATAGTTGAACTCGTCATCGGCATCGGCATCAGCTTAAGCTCCAGCATCAGCATCCGCGTCCTAATTATTCGTCGCGTCGCCCAGCGTCTGCAGCAGGTTCCCGTTCTCGTCACTAGTGTTCCGGCGCCAGTCAAGGTAGCGGTGGCTCCTACCCGGGCTAGACAGATACAACGTCACCCATTCCACCACGAAACTCAGCCTCTTCCTTGATGATCACGTCCTCGAGCCGTCAGATGTCCCCGTCGAGGGCGGCTTCACTGCGAGAAGGCTTGAAGTCGTCTGGATCTTCCAAGTTTGGATCGTAGTCCTCCTTGTCGACGGTTACTTCAATGCCGTAGCGACCAGACTGCGGCTGCTACTGTTGCTGCCGTAGTTGTTCCGATGGCGCGCCACTGCTCTTTGTTACAGCCGGTTCTGCTCATGAAGAGGATGACGACGACGAAGATGAAGAAGATGACGAAGCAAATCAAGCAGACTTAGGCACAGCTTTAACGGGTCACGCCTAGTTGTGACTGCCTTCAGCCTGTTTCGCGCCTTGCTCTTTCTCAGGCTTCACGTACTCGTACTGCAGGTTGCTGCCACCACCCCACTTATTCTTCTTCACCTGCGCAGCGGTTTTCGTGACCCAGGTCTTCAAAAATGCGAGCTCAGGATGCTCGATACGCCTCGGATCACCTTATATGAAATCTACCACGTCCCGCGCTTTTCGCACGAGCAGCGGGTCGAGTTTGCCGGCCATTGTAGTATTTGATGTTCCGGTAAGTTACTTGTAAGTACAACTACACAATCCGGTGAAACTGTAAGATCATTTTGAAGACACAGTAGCAAGATCAAGAAGACATAAACGATTTTAAGTGTGTGAATACAGACAGACAAGCGAGCGACAAGGAGAGCAGAAGCATCGAAGAAGCATCAGCAAGGTGACATACTCGTCATTCTAACCATAACGTGTTTCATTGAAAAAGTTGATGTGCGTTCATTCAGTACGTGCGATAGTTGCACTTGCACGCGATAATGTTGTTCATTCCATGGAGAATCAGAAGTGGCACATCATGATTACGCGCCAACCTCTATGTACAAAATCTTTTAAATGTCGAAGTAAGCCCATGCTTTATTATGTCTATGATTCCGATCTCACCGCAGATCACAGTCTTCTTCCTTACAACTCGCCCTTCCCGCCCGAAGACGAAGAGAACACCGACAAAACCAGACTAAACCCACCAAACAGCACCGCCATGCAAATCTCCCAAACCTTCGCCAGCGCGAAGATCGCGGATACGCCTAAAGACATCACCAGGTATATCTTCACCTTCGTTAGCTTGCTCACCAGCACAACGTTACTCTCCTGCTGCGCCTTCACGTGCTCTTCCAGTTTCAGCACATACTCGGTCAGTTCTTCGTACGCGTCGCGCGGAAGAACAACCTCCTCCATGGGATCGATTAGATCCTTGTCGAGCGTAGGCGGGTGCAGCAGTTGCTCGGGCGAGTCCTTGTGTGAGAAAGGCGGTTTGCCCTCAAGAAAGGTGCGCATCTGGTTCTCAAGCGGGTAGGTTTGGGCGTCGTCGGGACGGTGAACGCTGGAATTATTGATGATGATGAAGTTGAAGAGTGGATAAAAAAGGTTTTTACTTATCGTGAAGAGTCAAGGTGAAAGAGACGAATAAAAAGTTCGTTCGATTAGATTCATAATCAAGATGACCGCTAAGGGTAAGGGTGTCTGATCCTCAAGCAAAACCAAAACCCCCTCATTTCAAACTATTTTAAGTGCACTAACAGTGAGGAGCAGAACGTAAGAACTAATAATCTCACTTCAGTATCATCCCCGGTTTGTCGACCACCACCAACCTCTGCTCGAACAAATCGCACTTCTGTATCTTCCCCCAGTCCTCCTTGGTCCACTCCAGCACAGTCTGCTCTTTTCATCACGACCCTTGGTACTTCTTGTCCACCTTAGTCTACTGAATGAGGAAGCGGTGCGGAAGAGAATTCTTGCCTCAGTCGGTCTCCAGGTCGGTGAGCCCAGGCTGCAGCATGATGGAGATCTCGATGTACCGCGACACCGGGATGATCTCCGAGCTCGGCCGGACCAGGTAAGCCCGGGGACACGTGGTTTTGATCTTGAACACAACGGGGTCGTCGGACACGTTGGTGAGGATCAACCGCTGCTCGTGCGGCTCGGCGGAATATAGGTCGAAGTGCAGGTCGCGGTGCGGCGTCAGGGCGAGAAGGCGCGGCCCTCAGTAATTCAAGCCGCGTTTCTTGCGCTCTTCGTAGATACGACGCTCTTCGACCTTGCGCGCGGCACGCTCCTCATCGGTCTCTTTTCGACGCTTGGAGCTCCCTCGGTAAGCATTTCCTTTACCGACATCAGCTGCGCTCGCCTCTGGAGCAGGCTAACTCTGTCCAATTCACGGTCAGAGCAGGCTAACTCTGTCCAAGCTAGATGACGAAGAAGCGCTCTGTCCAATTCACGGTCAGGGTCACGGTCACGCTAACGACTCTACTTAACCTCATCATCATGTGTCGACGTCAGGCGATCACGCGATTCCCGTGGGCAGCTATTCAATCACCATCTCCTGAACTGGTGATTCAGCAGGTGGACCAATCACATCTGATTCACCGTTCGCGCCGGCTTTTGATCATGTCACTTGATCGACGATCAGCAAGTCACCAGCAGACTTTTACTTGGGAGAAGCGCTCCCACTGCCGTCGCTGGTCGGCCCGGGTGAAACTGTGACTGTGACGTCCGCCATCTTTATCTTATAACTTGTAACTTCACCCACTTCACTTGCACTTTTTAGTTCATAATAAAATACTCTCTCAAGTTTAATGATTCGCAGTAGTGAGAGCAACAAAGAGGAGGACACACACACACATACCCGCATAGACAAGAAGAACATCATCAAGGTAAACTCCGACATCAAAGTGGATAATCAACTTCAACTCAGCAAGTATATCTTCACTATTCGCGTTCTACAGTGGGTGGTCATTGTCTTCTACTTTCGACTCAATCTTCAATATTGATTTGTAACTCATAACAGGTGTAGAATCAAACTCCGCCGGCGCGACGACTGCAGCATTACTAATGGGAAGTACTCGTACTACATTTAGTGTAACAAGAACAACATTGAGGAAAAGGTCTAACTCTATCATCTTGTTATTTCGACATTGGAAATAAAATCCTAGAAAAAAACTCGTTCACGCTCGTGTACCGGTCAACTCATCATACGCACTCAAAAAAACGTAATCGCTATGGAGACTGGTGCATTCGCACTAAAACTAATGTAACAAATTGTCAAAGATAAGGATTAGCCTGCTTACTTACTTACTTTAGCTCAAATTATCGGGTGTCTTCATCAGAGGCGCTGTCGGGCGTGTCGCCTCAGTCACGCTATCTGGCGCACGCAGCTTGCCGTTCGTGATGCTGTCGTTGTTCATGTTGCCGTTGCTCCTCGGTCCGTCTCCGTTGGCCATCTGAACTTTCACATCCATCTTCTGTACTATATCACGTCGATCACCATCACCATTAAGATTAACCATCTCGGCCTCACCCTCACTGGGCTCGCCCGGCGCCGTGTCCCGGCGCGGGTCCGGCTTGATGATGGGCACCTTGCGCGGCAGCGTGCGCGAGTGCACCACGTCGCCGTTCTTTAGCACCTTGTCCACGTGCGTCGTCAATTCCACGTGCTCGCCGTTCGGCGTAGACATGCGCCCGGTTCTCGCGTCCAGCACGAGCGCCACGTGGCCGTGCTCGTCCTTCTTCGCTGCTTTCAGGTCGTCGTTGCTGGAGATGCTCTTGCGCGAGTACGGGTCAGACGCGTCGTCCTCGCCCTCGTCGGAGTCTTCCTCCGGGAACGGGTGCCTCAGCGAAATCGTCTGGCTGCGACCGATTCTGTCGATCACCACATCGCCGACGGATGCAATTCCCGCCTCGACCTTCCTTTGGTGCATAGCTTCGAACTGCGACTTCAGAACCAGCTTCTCTGCGGCCAGCCTCCAGAAACTCGCCGCGAAGGTATACTCTTCTTCAAGTTCGACTCCTGAACTGTCCAGCTCTGCGCTCTTCTTTTTCCCTAACTTCGTTCCACCATTGGCATTGCTGCCCATGGTACCCGGTTCGGGAGCTCCACCTTTCACCTCGACACCCTCCTTCGCCTGCGACGCCTTGCGAATGAGCTGGTGCGCCATCACGCCGGCGCTCTCGTCCTCTCTCATAGTGCTGTCCTTATTTTCGCGCACCGTGCCGTCCGCGTTGTATCACACCGTCACATCTGCCATTTTGATGTGCGAACGGTCCGACAGCTCCTTCGAATTCGTTCGCGAGCCACCACCGGGACCGGAGATGAGTTTCGTCTCTTCGCCGCCGAACTGCACGTGCGACTCGCCCTTATTCGCCTTCGGCGTCTTTGGATCAATAACGAATGACTCTTTCGGGTCGAACGCAGAAGTGTCTATCTGTTGTACCTTAGCAGGAGTTTTATTCGGCTTGATCTCGCTCTCGATCCACGCCGCGTGGTGGTGGTCGCTGTGCTTCTTCAGCTCAGCCACCTCTTCCTCCGAGTGCGTGCTCGGGTGCCGCTCCGGAAACGGACCCGCCGCGTGCAGCCCGGTGTGGTGCGTCACCTGGTCGAACCCGTGCTGTCTATGATCACTCTCCTTAGCCTTCCTTAGTATGTCTTTCTCGCACAGCGCGTCGAGCATGGCCTGCTACTCTTTTGAGTCCATACTGCCTCATTCGTCCCCCAGCGCGATGTTGATGTGTCTTAAGGTAAAAAACTGCATCTGCAGGGCCGCAATGACCTTGATTAGGTGCTGCTGGTCCGCGGGCATGCGGTCGAAGTGCGAGAACGCAATGCCCACGATGCCCGGGATTTCCTGCGTGTTCAGGTGGTCGCGCAGTCTCTCTCTCGATGCTTCAGTCATGAAGAAGCAAGGCATGCCAGTCTTGGGGTCTGTTGATGTTTGGTTCTTCGGGTGCGGGAACCAGCTCCACGCGCCGGGCCTCATGTTGCCCGAATCGTCGGTTTTGCCCGGCTTGCGCTCCAGGATCTTTTCGTCCACCAAAAACTCCGC
>JACLAC010000252.1_pt1 | contig 24356 bp, 11 predicted proteins | sample 8027881 | NCBI WGS metagenome assembly JACLAC01 (sample SAMN15725517, study PRJNA655200) | protist metagenome | isolation source: fluorescence activated cell sorting (FACS) single amplified genomes of... | place: Spain: Blaines Bay Microbial Observatory, Mediterranean Sea | collected 2016-01-19 | reverse complement strand
GTCAGCTAATGGGCAAATACTGTATACGGGTGATAGAAAAACAAGAGTAAAGGGTTGGGGAGGCTTCAGTGCTATGTATACTTCAATTCCAGTTGAAGAATTTGATTTAGAGGAAGAAAGACTTAAATTGGCAGCAGAAGAGAAGGAGGAAATGTTACGCCGAATGCGTTCTGGTGGAGGAAAAAGCGATGGAATTAAAAAAGCATTAGCTGATCAAATGAGTGGGATGAAACTAGAAGAAGATGGAAATAGTAAAAAATAGTGTGTGTGCGGGGGGAAATCCGAATTAAAATTAACACACAAAATATACACGCCGGCTTTCGGTATAAAAAATTTAAATTTTTTTTATTTTAATTAATGCATGGTTGCTAAATACGTAACACACACTTATAAAAAAGTTCTCTAGATACACACTCCATAACATCGCGTATATACCACAAAAGTTGAAATATTTCTCTCTCGTCTATTTTTTCTTTTTTAATATTCGTACGATCGTACGAATATATAATTAAAACGTTCGTGCGCGCGCGCGCTCTCTCTCTCTCCAAATATTTTTGCATTTTCGTGTGTGTCAATTTATTTTAGTAGATCCTACTCCAGCGTTTTTAACAAGCGAAACAAACCAGCTGCTTCCCTAATTCTACTAAATTCAATGCAAAATGCTTGCACTTCAATAAACAAATCTTGCACATTAATAATTTTATTTCGTATCAACGATTGTAAAAAAACACAAACTAGTCGTACTAATCTATTTTGCATGTACTTATCTTTAATATTTTCACATGATGAAATACAATTTGAAATGTACATATGGATAAATTCTTTTGGCAAATCTACTGCGGTTGTCAAACGATTTACTACTTCCATTGAATGCAACGACATATCCATATTTACTAATGCTGATAAATAATTTTCAATCTGACTAGAATTCATTAATTTTAATAAACATTCAATGGCTATCATTGGGTTGTTTTTTACTAAATCTGGTAGGCGAGATGGTGTCAATCCACAATGATAAACCATCTTTGGATCTGAATTGAATTCAGATAAGACACGTTCGCTTTGTGCTGGTATTAACGGCCCTTTAAACGCTTTTAACATTAAACTGCGTATTTCTCCTCCACGTGATAAATCTTCACAAATAGTAGAATCCCATAACAGATCAGTTGGTTCACTTGGATTTAACCACACAACTTCGCTATTGGATGGTTTCAAAATCGTGGGACATGGGCGAATAAATTCTGGGCCAAAACCTTTTAATGAAAATATCCCATTTGTGTTACTATTGTTGTTATTTCCTACACCACCACCTTCATATGATATTATCTTATCAATCGATAAACTTGCCCTTGGTTCCACTGTGCCATTAACGGTGCCCTCAAAAATAACAGGACGTACATTAGCAGAAGGGATTGATTTAACATTTGGCACTTGTGAATTGTACTGCGCCATATATTGCGACAAATCAGGAATCAGCACCTTCTGTTGGTTCTTTTTATCATCTTCAATAATACCATCTGCACTAGCATTATTTAACTCATTTATCGAGCCAGGAGCATTTAATAAAGTTAATATTAAACGTTTTTCCACACGTTTCGTTCCATTACGTTGTAAACCTTTAATAAAAAACGGTATGAATGGATTCTTCATTGTATCGCCTGCATTACTTTCATATGCAGCGCATATCAAGTAGTAACCTACCAAACGCTCTGCTAACGTAAGCAATTCATCTTCCAACAATATACATATAGATGACGCAACTCGAAATTTCTCTTGTATTTTATTAAAGTCCATATTAAACTTATCTTTAATTTGTCCAAATGTTTTTTTCACATTGTTTAATAATAACAATACTTTCTGCAACTCTCCATTATTTAACACCTGAGACGTAGTCGCCATGGTGGGGTCTATATTAATTGTATATATATGTGTGTGTGCGTGTGTATGTATGACGTATATTTTCCACGAATGGCATTTTCTTTTTGTTATTATTATTGGATAGTGCAAATACCTTGGCATATATATAATATTATAATATATATACTTGCATATATATTTTACAGCAGTATCTTATATGGCCCACCATCATCTGGCCATCAATCCAGCAATCATGTTGATGCATGATTCCAAAATGATGTGTATCGAGAATATTCATTTTTTTTCCACGGCACCACGACAAAAAAATGATGATAAAAGAAGAATTTATTGAAGACAACAGTATGGACACAGCACAGCGAACCTAGATGATATAGGCATAATGTATGTAGTACTATACGGAGCAAAAAACGACATTTGTTGTTGGTTGTTGTCGCATCAAAACCGTTAGGTGGTTCTAAAAGTTTTTGAACTATTTCTAGTGTATAATCCTTATACTCTGGAGAAGAAGGTATACATATACGATTATCCAATCATAATATATATTATAACATCAGAATATATAATATACAAAAGTATTCAACGAATATATTGAATATATTAATACATAGAGAGAGGGAGAAAAAAAAAAAAAGTAGTAAAAATCACTAACGTAAAGTTATGGATTTAAAAGTTGGTGATAGGGTGAACTTACCACGATTTGGACGAGAAAATTGTGGTGTAGTGAAATATCGCGGAATTTTAACTGGGGTGGCTGGGTCACAAAACAAAGTATATTTAGGTATTGAATTGGATGAACCATGGGGGAAAAATGATGGTTCGATTAACGATCGTCGTTTTTTTACATGTCAAGACAAATGTGGATTGTTTGTAAGAACAAAATGCGCAGTAAAAGCTAGAAAAGCTGGTTTACAAATGACAACAAAAAAAGATGATAATATTCATAACGTTGTTTCATATGATAATACAGTTGTAGGAAAGAAAAATACAAATAGAAACGTTACAGGTACAAGACATAGCAATAATTCTCCTTCGGTTACTACTACCACTAGTACAGCTAGACGAAAGATGCAAAGAAATACTCGTACAAACAACAACAAGAGTGACCGTCCTGGTAATAATATTAATAATAATAATAATAATAATAATAAGATTGTTAAAAAAACACGTAAACCACGTGGTAGAGAAAACACACCACCAAATAATAATAGAGGATATGGTGTAGCAAATGATGGTGGGATTAATTATACCTCCTCTAGCACTGGCAATGGTAATAGTAAAAATACTCGTCGTAATAAGAAAAACAATTCTCGTATTAAAGTACGAAATAAGTTTGATTCTACTATTAGTAATCGTTATCGTGGAATAAAAGGTTTAAAAAATTTAGGAAATACTTGTTTTGTAAACTCTGTGTTACAAAACTTGAACAATTTACCAATTGTTAGAGATTTCTTTTTAAAACCTGTATTATGCCCTACACCGATTGGTGAAAGTAGTACACCGCAAAAGAATACGCCATTCCCGTTTTCATCATCAAGTAATATTATGATAAACGATTTGAAAACACCGATACAAAAAATAAAAAGTGGAAATAAATATAATAATATGACTGGTTTAGACTCTCCAATGATGGGAACTATGGCTGGTCCATTAACATGTGCGCTTGGTAATTTTATACGTTCCATGTGGTTGAATGATGATAATATTTTAATTCCAGAAAATATATTTAATGTCTTATGCAAAAATGTCCCTAAATTTGAATCAAAACGGCAACAAGATGCAGTTGAAGCGTTGAGATATATATTAGATGGAATTGATATGGAAGCTGATAAAAGATTGAAAGAGAAAAAAAGTGGCAAAAAAGATGATAATGACACCAATAATTTAGAAGAAGGTACTGTAACAACATTTGAGTCGGAAACAAAAGTCGAAATATTATCACAATCATTCAATAACTTGAATCTTGATAATACTGAAGGGAAGGAAAATAAAAATGACGATTCTTTAGACGACGATGACCAAAAATTATCAGGAAAAATACCAAATAACAACAATATTGTTGGAGAAGAAAAAATAAAAAATGAAACAGTAGCAGGAGAAATTGATAACATGGAAGAGAAAGGCAATGGTGATGACAAAGGAGAAGAAGAAATACAATACGGTGTAGTTGCAAAATTATTTCGTGGTGAACTTTGTAGTGAAATAACTTGTAGCTTGTGTCAAGCAAAAAGTTCCGTTAGTGAAAAATTTTCAGATTTGTCACTTCCATTGCCAACAAATGTTCGTAGAAATAGAAACAACAGGAAAAATAAAACGTCACCATTTAAAGGTGATGAGAATGATACTAGAAATTTTACTAGTGGCATCGAATTATGTTTAGATGATTTTATGAAAGCGGAAGAAATATCAGATAGGCAATGCGATGATTGTGAGGCAAGATGCGATGCAAGCAAAAAATATAGTATTAAAAATGCACCGCCAGTATTGGTCGTTCATGTAAAACGATTTGCACAAACTGCTAGAGGATTTAAAAAATTGAATACATTTGTCTCATATCCAGAGGAGCTGGACATACGACCATATATGTATGAAAGTAATAATAATAATAGTGACGACATGCTTTGCAAGTATGATTTAAATGGTGTTGTTGTACATGGTGGTACACTTAACGGTGGGCATTATAGTGCATTTGTTAAACGTCAAAGTAATAATAGACAGCAACTAGCTGTTATGGATAATAATAATCAACAAGATGGACAATGGATTTATATGTCTGACAGTCGGGTTCGAATTGCTACTAAAGAAGAAGCATTAGAGCGTAAAGGTGCATATATATTATTTTATACACGTAAAGGATACAATAGTGAACAAGTTGATTCGATATTACAACCACAGACTGGAATAGTGGAAATGCAACAAAATGCTATTAAGAAAGAAATGGTGAAACAACATGGTGAAAATACATTGGGTACACCACCACCGCCGCCACCGCCATTGATGCCAATAGCAACTGTTGATAACACATACAATGATGTTAACAATAATAATAATGAAAATAATACTACTCCAGTACAATATAATCATCATTCTAACAACAATGAAAATAATGCTGAAAATGCACGAATGAATAATAATAAAAGTAATAGTCCACCTGCGCCATTTATTAAATTACCAACACGTCCAGTCAGTGAAAACCGTAGCAATAACAATGTACGAGTAGGAAATAAACCGGTAAATACAGTGATGTCATCATCTTTACCAGTTGAGACTATTCTACCTGATTTAGACGATATTCGAAAAAATTTAAAATTCTTAAAAAATAAAAAGAAAAAAATGAGACCGCCGATTAGACGTCAAGTTTCGACTTAAAAAAGTAGGAGAAGGGTATGATATGTGTGCGACAGAAGTACTTATCATCTATCATCTCACATTTTTTTGAGATACGTCGTAGATATTTGAACACTTCACTTACATTATATTTATTTTGGAGAGTATCATATCATAGGAATTATCATGAGAGAGTAAATTAAAAATAAAAATATTATAATATATGCGTATACTGCAACTACTCGTAAATTACAAAAGTTCGTATAAAAATTTATTCCAAAGAATTTTGACAGAGAGGGTACTAATTGGATAGGTGCTGGTATCATAGTGATATGATATATATGCTCAAAATACGTATGATATGATAAATATATGTATCATATGATATGATATATGCCGCACGACTCTCGCTCACACTCTTTTCTTGTTCATTCTACTTTCGACTTTTAAATTAATCATTGTATAAAATAATCCTCCTTTCCCATTTAAACAATCCTTTCCAATTCATTTGCATAATTCAATGATTGTGAAATTAATTTTAAACTTGGAATTTCCAATTTTTGTGCTTCTGTAACTTTGAAAAAAATTCGACCATCTTTAACCTCCCAATCTGGTTTATTGTTTGAAATATAATTTGTTAATTCTTTTGAACCTTCAAAAAACATAATTTGTTGCGCATCTTTGACACTTAAGGAATCATATGCCTTCTCACTGCAGTTGGCAACATCATTACGGACAGCATCTTTTAAAAATGGTAAGAATAATGTAAATGGCTCATATGGTACTTGAGCTTGCGAGGATAAAACTTTATGGTAACTACCTTCTGCTAATGCTTGCTCTAAACCTACAACGTAAGATACTACTGCTGATTGCCTTTCCTCAAAGGTCAAAAGTTCCAACTCCATATGAAACTCCATTAATTTATTAACAATTAATAAACGTAATAAATTTAAAGCATACAATTCCAATTTTGTTGGGCTTGAAGAAGCATCTTCGAGGGATGAATTGTCCATACTAAAAATTTTATATTGCGAGAAAGCATTTTCAAATGCACTTGCTTTGCCATCTTCGTCTTCACTTTCTCTCCATTTCTCTTGTTTTGCTCTCAATAATACGGCATGTTTCAACATAGCCAATACAATTTTACGTTCATTTGTTGCGGATGTTGATTGGTCATTGGTATAAATAGATGCAAAATCAAGTGTTGCAAGCTATATTTGTGCGTGGATGGCGATAATCGCATTGTTAGTCATTTCGTTTTTTGTATATATATATATATATATATATATATATATATGGGGTTGAATAATTATATATGTATATATTTTATGCTACTTACGTTTAATTCTGTTAATAAGTCATTTGCTTGATCTAACTTTTTACCATTGACAGCAGTTTGAAATTTCTTCAATAATTTATCTGCCATCTTCTTTTTTTTCTTCTTTTACTATTTATTCAAGGTAAATATGTATAATATGCACGTGGGTGTATGTGTGTATATATATGTGTGTGCTGTATGAAATTGTTTTGACTATACTATATTTCTATATACCTAGTTTTAGTTGTTGAAAACCTTGAATTTGATTCTTCCGTTCTTTTTTCATTATTCAATTATTTTTTTGTTTATTATTATTATTATTTTCATTCTTCTTCATCATTGAAATCATGATCATCACCATGTACACAGGCCTTATTATTAATAGCAGGCCTTATATTCCCTTGCTAATGCTACTGTATATTTCAATTATTTGAATCTATCAATACACCCAACAATTTTGCCATTTTCATGCGGCCTAGAAAAAATTAAGAAGATGAACACCTTAACCTGGAACACATCTGTCTCCTGTCCCTGTACTGTACTACTTGTAGAAGACGACTATATAGGCTTTAGCATTTTTATTATAGGCAACTTTAACTTATATAATTCAAAATAATATATACATTTTAATTATAATAATAATTATAGAAAGCTCTTTCAGAAAGTTCTTATTTCTTTTTATTATACACACACACAATATTAAATTAACAAGTTCTATCAATCAAGAGATCATTAAGAACATATTATTGCGTAGACACGCAAATATCGTCAACGAAAATCATGGATGATACGAAGCAAATAGATATATTGTTAGAGTCAATGGATTCAGTAGAAAAAAATGTAAATTTAGCAGAAGCAAAAGTGAAAGAGTTTTATAGTTTACAAGTCCAAATTTCAGAAATACAAAAAGAAGTGAAAGAATTATACAAAAATAGCGAGAAAGAGATGAAATTTGTAGAGAAAAATATGAAGTTTGATGGATTGAAAGATGATATAGTAGCACGAATAGCTAATGTGCGCACTCGCGAAAAAGCTATGGAGAAAATCGTACCTAAAACTGGTAGTCTTTTTTTAAGTTGGATGCTTGGAGAAGTCAATGTACGTGTATTTACACCGACGGATTTAGACAATCTGAAGGAGCAATTCATTAATTTTAAAACACGCATGACTTACTTTTACATAGCAGTGCCTTCTTGCGTTCTCTTGCTACAATATAATTCAAGTTTTTTTCAACATACACATTGGTCATTAACGGTTCTCCAAGTATTTCTGCTGTATTATTACACGACTTTAAGTATACGTAGTTTAATATTGAAAATGAACGGTTCGAAAATGATGGATTGGTGGATATTCCATCATTATTTGTCTATGCTTATGGCAGTAGTGTTTTTAACGTGGCCAGATGCACCAGTATACAATACGTATAAACAACAGTATGTACTTTATATCTTATTTCAAGGCTTTGTCCAGCTATTTCAAAACAATTATCAACGTGCAAGGCATTATACATCTAGAGCATTAGGACATGCCGGATCCATGGATGTCCCTATGACAGAAACTATTACAGAAGTCCCTTCGATTTTATTAATTATTGTTATATACGTCAACCAATTTTTGCAAATCTACAATGGCAGTAGTCTGTTATATACATTAGTAACAGAATTAAAGTTATGGCAGCCTATGGGTAATTATAAGGAAGAATTACAATGCTTAACTTTAGGCATTTTAGTAATTACTGTTGGCATTGGTAATTTTATGGCAACAACGTATACTTTGTTACGAAAAAGACGTGTTGTTTTGAGTGGAGGAGACTATTTGAGTGTTGGGAAGAAACAACACTAATGTAAGCTCCAACAACTTGGTCTCTGGAGAACCATTTATGATAAAATGGTATTTCAGCATCCTGTTACGCGGTGACACCAGGATTTGAGAAAATGATTGGTATAAAAAAAAGAGAATAAATATTTTAAAAAAATTACACATACTCGTACTTCGTCGTACGAGTAATAAAAAAAGCAAAAAGCACATTTTACTCGCTAACATATTGATTGCTCTCCAATCTATCTTCTTTTCCTCCATAAAATTGTTGTTTCTCCTCTAGCTTTTCAAATATTTGTTTTGCTGTGCCAAAAGATTTTAAATTTCCATTACCTGGTTCCACTTCATCTACCGGTTTGCCAGGATATCTGCCTCTATTTGCTGTAGTAAGTGTTTTACCCCATCGATTAATATTCGACAATCCTTTGTATTCAACACTCGGCTGCTCAAAGAAATCTCGTTGTTTTTTATTATAAACACCTTTATATTTATACATTGACAACGGTATATTATACATATTATTATCGCCGTTCTTATTAAATTCATATATGGGATTTGATCTTGATAACATACGCCTTCTAGGTTTATTACTTTTTTTAGCAGGTCTTACCCTATTTTTTGAGAATGACTTTTTATCCATTTTATTTGCATTTGAAATAGCTTTTTGAGATGGAGATAATTTTTTCTTTGCTGGTGTTTCTACTTCTGCGTTTTTATTATCCTTCACTGAAGACTCGGCACATGTTCCCATTTTATATCCACCCTTACAATGGCTGCTAGCATAATTACAATTTATTACCGCTTGATCCAGTTTTTCATTGCCAATTCCCCATTTCTTAATTTTCGTATTGCCACAAAATGCCCATACACTATTTTCATGAAGTTTACATGTAGGATATTTACCTGGGGGGGCTTTTTCGCATTCGTTATCATCGTCATTCGTTTTTGAAGGAGTTTCATCCGACTTCTTACCAACAAAGCCTAGTCGTTTTTTATTTTTATTTTCCTTTTGCACTTCCTTTTTCTCATTATTTTTTTTACTTTTGTCAATAACTTCGTCACTCGCGGAAAACTGCCCAGCTTTATAACTACCTTTTTCATTTTTCTTTGAATTTTCACCTTGTTGCATAATTGGTGGTCCAGGTGTAGGAGCGAATTGCATTTTTTGAGGTTCCTCAGTATCATCTGAAGCCTTTTGCTCTTCCGATCCTGGTGTCGGTGCACCATCATTCTGCTCAACTGGCTTTTCCAGTTTTTGTTTCGATTCTTGTTCTGCACATTCATCATCTACATCCTCTACTTTTGCATCTTGCTTTGGCATCTCACTTTTACTTTTTTTACCACCTTTACCATTTTTGCTAAATACTTTACTAAAAGCAGTTTTCATTTTATTTGCTGCATTTTTGAATGCTTTACCGAGTTTTTTAACGCCATTAACATCTTTAACATCAATTTTTTGTTTAATATTTGCTTGTGCTTGTTTTACTGCTTCCGCCACCTCCGTACTATCTTTTTTTTGACCGTCGGCTTGTTCTAACATTACTTTCTTTCCATTTACACATTTGAATTTTGGTTCTTTTTTTTTTGCTTTTTGCTCTTGTTTTTGCTCTTGTTTTTGCTCTTCTAATGCTGGTGTTGGTCCTTTCTCTTGCTTCTTGACTTCTTCTTCTTTCTCCCCGAGAGCTTGTTTTACACAATACATATCTAACAAATCATTGCAAAGACCTGGACATTCTGGAGAATTTTCGCAATACGATTGGCGTACAAATGGCGTGCATAGCAAACCAGGCAATGCCGTGCAAGTTCTATAACATAAACGATCCCATACTAATCTATAATCAGGACAACTACCACCATGCGTTTGACGTAAACAGCTAGATACATATTCTTCCCCCATATTTGAACAATCTAAATCAAAAGCAATATGGTCATATTTGTTATGTTGGCATCTGTCTCCAAAATGCTCAGGTTTACAGTTACATTTATTCATTACAGGGTCACATGGATCTCCACTGCATATTGATGGTGGGTCCGTATGTGGATTTATTAAATGCAAGTTTTCCTCGGGATGATTGATATCACAATAATGTCCCGTACTTAATGTTGACGCAACTTTATAAGGTAACTCATCCTTCGGTAGAGGTCGATACACTAAGTTTACTTGTGGCAATGGTGTAGGTTTAAATTGGAAACTACCAGTTTTACTACCACCTTTTGATTTCTTATCACCCCCAGCTTTACCTCCTCCTTTGGACGGTTGCTTGCCAGTTTTACTACCACCTTTTGATCCGCGATTACTTTGCGAGCCACCACCACCTTTTGAACCACCACTACTTTGCGAGCCACCACCACTTTTAGAGCTGCTACCACCACCGCCACCGCCCCCTTTTTCTATCTTATCTGATACGGACTGAAAGCTCATTGGACCATGCTGTTGCTGTTGCTGTTGACTATTAGTGAAAGTAATTGATTCCGAGTTCCTCGACGAAGAAGCAGTTATTGCGTCTGTTTTACTATTGCTATTTGTTGATTGTTTATCAAAAAAATCACCATGTTTTTGTTTATAATTTTCCAAAACCTTTGGTGAAACGCGTTTATATGTTGCAGGCTTTTCGGCATTGTGTGAAAAATTGCTTTCTTCGTCTTGTAAGACTATTGGCGAGACACTTTTATAACTCTTTTTATTACTATTTGTCTGATAGTTTCTTCTGTACAAATCAGACGCTATAATAAAGTAGTTATCATTAACTACAATGAAACTATACAAAAATAAAAATATGCATTTTAGGTACTTCATCTTCATGCGTAAATATATCTTATATGGTTTCAATTTATATATCTACCTTTTGTAATGACTATGTATCTGTACGAGTCGTTGAAATTGTAGTGTTTGTAACGAATATCTGTGATGCATATTGTTTTACGACGTTGTATTATTTATCAATATATAGGATATATATAATGATGGATGGGACGACGACCCCTTTTTTTTTATGTACTTTTTTTTTTGATGAAGGAGGAATGAAAGATGATATTATTATAAAGACTGTAGCAATATTAATACTAGCTATTATACTGGTATAATACTATTATACCTGGTATTATAGTAACATTATCTTCATGCTGTATTCTACATGTGTTAGCTGTCGATTCCATCCCCATTGTCATCAAAGTCCTCTCTGTCAGAGTTGATTGGTTGATCAAGTAGTAAGTATGGGATAACGAAAATGTGGCAAAAATTTACAACTTTTATTGGCTTGTTTCACTATCTGTACAGTATATTACATGGTGTAAAATAGATGGGAAAGATTGATTTTAAATCAAATTTTTAGTGCCCATACGCATAATTCCAGCCTTTTTTTTGGTGAAGTACTGCCGGACTGGCCTACTATAGAAGAGCACAAGACGTACTAACTATTTTTTTGGCTTTTTTTAATTAATGTTTTCAATAAAAAAATAATAATCTTTAAACGGCACGTGAATATCAAGATAGAAACAATATATTAATTAGATTGAGAATCAGTATAAGTCTTAATTCTTTGGCTCTGTTGCCATTTCAAGTATTATTATATTATTACTTACTTATACAGTCAAAAAGTTTTACCCCGACATGGAGTTCCGATACGAACTATCGATAAATGTAATAATAATCGTCTTGTTGTTTAAATATGCTCACTCCTTGGGAACGTCAGAGTTTGCGATGGCAAATAGAAATTTGCACTTGCGTGTAGCTGATCCTCGCTTAAGCGAAAACATTACAGATGTAGACAAGGAGCTAATGGTTGATGCTATCCGCCAATTGAAAATAAAACGGTTTATACGTCAACATGAAGGTACATCATGGAATCATTTACCACAGTACAACTTTACCGCATCGAAAAGAGCACAATTAGGTGTTTTAGTTGAGGACGGCGATATTGTTTCATCCAGTGCAATTCATTCATCCACTAAATTGTTGAAAGATGCATATGGACGTCCGCGAAAACTTAGAAATTTTCAACAAGTTGATATGGAAGAACTGATGTTACAATCTGTGGGTGCATTGCAAGAACTTATCGAGATAAATAGAACATTAGTAACAAAATTTTTACAACGTACTACAATATCTTTGCAATATTTGGAACGGAGAGTTAATGAGTTAACTGGCAGCGTTGCTTATTTAAATACCAGTGTATTTGAAGAGACGCGAAAGGCAAGAGAAGATGTGGTTCGATTAGCAGAGGTTGAGGAACGTTTAGTTTTTGCACGTATTGAGGAACAAAGAAATCGATCTGTTGAAGGTAGAAATTTAGCAGACCATTCACATACATTGGCTCTTGTATTGGAAAAAGAACGCAACGATAATGAAAATGAAAGATTGGAAAAAGAACATCACTTGCAAATACGTGTGGTATATGAAAAAGAAAAGGCAAGAAGAGAAACGGAAATAGAAATTGAGAAAATACGAAATCAAACTAGAGTAGAAGCAGCAAAAGAAGCGGAAGTTATTGCTGCTGCCTCTCGTATAAAGCAAGAGCGCGAAAACGAGGACATTCGCTTGCGTATGTTATTAGCACAAGCTGAAGCGGATAAAAAGAAATGGAAAGAAGCTATTGAAACTGCATTTTCGAGTTTTGGTGCTGGTTTTTATGGTTACTTGAACGATTCGAAAAGTCTACGAACGTCATTATTTGTGATCGTCTGTATCATCGCAGGGATGTATTTTTCAAGAGAAGGTGCAAAATTATCAATGGAAGAAGTTAGAATGTGGTTAAAAAAGAAACCTGCATTAGTACGTGAAACAAATTCAACAACAACAATAGGGCATTGGCTTGCGTACTTATGGCATTTATTGATAAAATCTGAAAAAACAATGATGGAAGGTATTATTTTTGACCAAGGCTTAGATTTCCGTTTGCGTTCACTTGCTACTAGTTTAAAGAACACAAGAAAGCATGGTGCACCATTACGTCATATATTATTTCACGGGCCCCCTGGAACCGGAAAGACTATGGTAGCAAGACGGATTGCACAAAATTCTGGATTGGATTATGCAATCATGAGTGGTGGTGACGTAGCTCCATTAAAAGCAGAGGCTGTTACTGAAATACATAATTTAATGAAATGGGCGAAACGATCTTCACGAGGATTAATGCTATTCATAGATGAAGCGGAAGCATTTGTTGGTACACGCGCGCGCTCAAATCAAAGCGAGCATTTAAGGAATGCATTGAATGCAATTTTGTTTCACACTGGTACGCAATCAAAAAAGTTTATGATGGTTCTTGCAACAAATAGGCCACAAGATATAGATGCGGCTATAATAGATAGGATTGATGATGCCATGGCATTCTCATTACCAACACTTCGTGAAAGAAAATTATTATGTAGGTTATATTTCAAAAAATATATTTCAGAAGAATTAATAAGTTCAGTTGTTGCGCAAGTCGGGGCAGGAAATTTATCTGTTGATACCGGGGCAACTACTACAACCACAAGCAATAATGATTCAGATGGTGGTACTGCGACTGCTGCTAAAAGTAAAAGTACAAAAAAGACTAGAGGTAGAGGTAGAAAAAAAAAATCTACTAGAGCAAAGAGTAGACGTGGACGTGGAGCATCACGTGGTAGAAGTAGAAGTACTTCTCGTAGTCGTCGTGCAAATGCTCGTACTAATAATAAAAATACACAGGAGGAGGAAGAAGAACAAACACAAACGAATAATGTTGAAAAACCAATGAGTCCTACTTCGCCAAGAGGTCCGTCTAATACATTGACCTGGGCACAAGTTGCAAGTCGGGCAGATGAATCCAATACAGCTGCGACAAAATTAGATGAAGGAAAAAGTGCTTTCGATCGCTTGTATGAAACTGTGTCTTCCATGTTTGGTGCATCGTCTCAAATTAAAATAGAAGGCGTTTACGAGGAACACATTGATGAAGTTGCTGGAAAACTTGAAGGCTTTTCCGGGCGCGAGATTGCTAAATTAATGATAAGTTTACAGGCATTAGCATATGCACAAACAAATGCAACTATCAATGCAGAAATATTAAGATTGCTTGTAGAAGCTAAATTGGAGGAACATAAACTAAAAGAACTTGCACGGCAAAGTAGTGATCAATATAATCATACATTATCATCGTCGTCTGGGAGAAGATAAAAAAGATAGTTTTTATAAAAATATGTAAAGAACTCTTAATAATAATATAGTACTACTGTGGGTGCAACGCTGGGCTTGCTGGGCTTGCCTTTATTTAGCCTGCTTTCCTCTCCTATGAAAAGTCTAGGACCTAGACGACTACCTCTCCTATGATATATCATCTTTTTTTGATTATTGAATCAAGTAGTACTTTTAACATTTTTTGATCAACAGAAAGTGAAATGACACAATGGTGAAGTTGTACATCTAATTAAGTAATCCATCATACAAAAGTTACAATTTGTTTTACATTTGTTACATTCCCATCATATTTATACATGTTTTATTTTTATTTTTTATTTAATTATGTTTTTTTCCCCTCAAATATTGGTTGAAATCTCTGGTCTAAGTACGGAGTAGTTGTACCAGGTATACTAGAAATATTTACCTATATAATATGTTATTTATCAATATCGGCCAGCAGAAAAGTCCTCTCTCAGATACATCGGGTCATATATTTTAAAATTATAATACACTCTGTAAATACATAATAGATATTAATAGATTTAGAAATAAAGGTATATTATATAGGTATATATAAACAAAGTAATAATATTGATATTATCCATTTACAATCATGGGGCAATGTCTACGTACCCTTGGTATATCTTCGTCAGAACCATATGATGAATTGCAAAATTCAAATTTACCAATTGTTACATTGGATAAACGTTGGAAAGGAAAAGATGTAACAATATCCAACTTTACAGTTGCTGGTAAAGGTATAGCGTTATGTACAGCTGCGATACATCAAAGTAGAGCATATTATGAAGTGACAATTAAGAAAGATGGGGATATATGTATAGGTGTTAGTCAAAGGTCGAAAAAATTGAATGGTCATTTAGGTGATATAAAACGCAAAAGTTGGGGTATTCGATCGAATGGACGTTTTAAAGAAGATGATGTTATTGGTGTTGGTATTGATTTAGATACATCATCGTTAACATTTTTTCATAATGGCAAACAATTAGATAATGATAAAGTTAGAGGTGTAATGGGTCTATGTTATCCAGCTATTTCCGTATCTGGGGGGGGTAAAGTAGAATGTAATTTCTCACAAAGTTTCACACACGATCCTAAAGATATTGGTTTATTTGGATATGATGGTATTATTCCAGCACGAGATGTTTTGTAAAATATATTGAGATGTGTAGTATTAAAATATACGAAGTCGTAAATATTATATGTGATACGATCGTATCATTTTATATGTGCATAGCATATTTACATATATATATATATATTATTATATATTTATATACGTAATATATATGTATATGATATATCATATGAGAGAAAATATCAAGAGAAAAAAAAAAGATGATATTCCGGGAAATTGTGTGTTTGAGAGAGTAATAATTTTTTGATAAACGTGTTTCTAAAAAGGCGTAAAAGGTGGGCATATATATCCCTCTACTTTCTAAAAACCTGAAATATCCCAGCTAAGTTTGATTTTTGCCAATCAAGTGCACCATAAATACCACAGCATACCACAGCATACGTAATAACATGGTATAGCAGCCACAGAGCATGGGGAAATATTTAGTCGAAACACATGCGCTCATATAGGCTCGGAGAATCCTTACAAACAGGAGATATATGAGATAGGAGATAGAAACTAAAAACATTTTGTAAGGTATTAGGACTACCCCACCATTTAGCACATAAACCTGCCATTTTGGCAGGTTTATGAACAGCAAAAGTAGATGCATATAATGTGGGCAAGCCCAGTTAGATTTAAGGTTAAATAGTTTTCGCGGTTTTCGCGCGCTCTTGGCACCTTTACTATGGACATACCATTAATACATATTTTGTGATTTGTTGCGAAATTATGTTTTACTTTGCACCTTTGAAAAAGATTTCACAGCCTCTACTATTCTCATGCTACATGTATACTTTGAAGATCTTTTACTCTTTATTATTATATGCCCTATAATACACAGAGTTTTGCCAGAGAGACAGCATATGCATATCATACTGTATATATATATGTGACATACGACTATTAACAAAAACAAAATCATCACATTACTACAACTCAACTATAGTAGAACCAGACATAACATTAATATCCAATACAACACGGAACATTATTAAACAAAAAACAATTATCATATCATATTATTTCGATATGCCAAAAGAAAATCTCATGGCGAAAAGGTTAGCAAAAATAAAAGCAACCGGGGCAACATCAGCACTACTACAAAAAATAAAAAAAGGGAAAGCACCAGCTAGCAAAGGGTACACTGAATCATCTATATCACTTGCTGAAATTGCTGTCGCTGTTGTAGAATATGCTGAACTGCACGTCACTAAGCAGCCTAATAATAAAATTCTTGATCCACAAAAGTGTTATATGAAAATAGCAGATAATATAGGATTAGGAAACAATCGTCGCAAAGCAATTACTACCGTAACAACTACTGCTACTGCTACTTCGCCTAACAAAGCGGCAAAGAAATTTTCAACACGTGTATCTAGTCCAACATCAATTACACAAGTAGATAGTACCAGTCATCTTCCTTCATCTTTACCATCGTCAAAAAAGACGACTGCGGTTGCCAAGAAAGTCAATAAGGATAGGAGATCGAAAGAAAATATTGTCAAACGACGTGTCTTTGACGTATTGCATATACTTGAAAATACTGGTATATGCAAACGAGTTTCTCCAAATCGTGCGGCTGGATATTATTATTATGGTTTGAAATCATTAGCAAAAGGGTTGAAAATATGGCAAGGTGCTACCAGAAGTTTCAGTGCACAGCATGAAAAAACTCTTCGACATTTAAAAGTACCAATTCTATCAACGATTTCGTATATGTTTTTACGTGTATGTATAAATACAAACGACAAAAGTACGACATTAAAAGAGGCAGCTGGCAAAATTTTCAAAGAATTACTATTCAAATTAAAAGATTCAAAGGATAATAATAAATTGCCAACTCAAAAAGGTGTTGAAAGAAGATTATATGATGTAGTAAGTGTCTTGGCAACGGTTGGTGTGATCACGCGCACGAGAAAATGTATTACGATTCCATATGAAATTTTGAAAGTAAAGTCTTGCGATGCACATGCGAAGCAAGCAATGTTGAAAACGAAACAAAATCCACAAAAGCGACGAAAACCACGTACATCGGAAGAAGTTGCATTGGATAAATTTTTAAAAGCATTACAAAAATCAAATCCAGGTAGTAAAAAATCTATTACTTATACTGGTAAATATAAGAACTTTCTTCCAACAAAGGTCATGAAGAAAAGATCGAACGGTAGTAGCATTGCAAAATCATTAGAAGCAAAGAATGCGAAAAATTATATTTCTGATAGCTCCAAAAAAGCTTCTACCTCATCGAAAAAACGCAATGCAAACGTAGCTGAATTAGTAGAAACAGTGGTTGATAGTAATAGAGCGTCACCAAAAAAGTTAAAACGGGCTATAACTTTATCATCTATGCAAAAGAAGAGAAAAGTTACGAAGAAGAAAAAGTATGAAACTGTGAAAAGGGCATTTCAACAAAATGCAGGAAGTTATACTATCGGTACAAACGTAATTTTGGCGTACGACAAAGCAGAAAAAATTGGTGTTGAATTAGATGATGTTAAATTGTTTGTCACTGCTATGACGGCCCTTTGTTTTTGAGGAAACAAAAAATTTTCAGAACACAATAATATAAAATGAACACATAAAAGTACAAACACGTAGAAAAAACAGAGAGAGAGATTTTCTAAAAAAAAGAGTGTGATAATATACATAGAGAACACGCGTGTTATTATTTACGCTCGAGGGTACAATTTATTAAAAATACGTACACACGCATATATCATACATATATATATATATATATATATACGAGTATAAATAAATTCGTAAAATATTAAATATGATACGTATGATACGAAAATTTTTATATGCATATCATATGTGCTGTTTTTACACTCTCCTTTCCTGTTTTTTACGCAACTTGATCAATACCTTGTTGTACTTTCGCTTGGTGTTTTTCATTATTAATTTTGCTGAAACAATTTTGTACAAAAGATGCTTTATCTATACCACCGCTAGTAATACAATTGCCAATGATTTCGCCAATCCATTTACCTGCAAGTGGACTATCGATCATGACATCATCTAGAATTTCAAAAATTGGAGCTAAACCATTTGCAATTTGTGCCTCGCTTAATACTTTATCTTTAGTGACATCCCCCATCAATTTAAATATTTTTCGGCGGTTGCTTTCTTTCTCATTTATTGCAATCTCTGCACAAGTGCCGACAAAATATGCTTCTTTTTCCATATCGCTTGGCAACTCTTTTAAACATTCTTTCAACTCGTTCAAATCTTCAATCATTAAATATTCCTTCACGGTACTCTTTAGACTTTTTTTCATTTTATCCAGTGACATCGTTTTTTTATTATTTGACGATGATGAACTCATGTTATCATTATTAGGACGTCTGTTTTGACTAGAAGAGTTGTTGCTATTACTCGCTCTATTGTTACTATTACTATTTCGATTGTTATTATTCATTCGGTTTGCGTTTCCACCACGTGGATTAAATGGGCGTAAATCTTGCACCGGTGGTGGCTTCGATGGACCTTGTCTTCCCCTACCATTACTACGATTATGATGATTTCCCCTTCCACCACGATTGTTACCTTGATTATTATTACGATAGTCATTGGATTGGTTACGATTTCTGTTATTATTACGATGTTCTGCTTGTCTCAACAATGCTTCTTGCTCCTCTTTGCGCGCTTCAGCTTGTATCTGAGCTTTCGATTTTGAGGTTTGTGCCTTTTCCCTTCTTGGTACCCATTGGTTATTTCTTAGATCAATCAAATCATATATCATGAATTTAACTCGGTTTGGCAGTTTCTTATCTTTTCCTGTTAAGTTATTTAAGTTGTTAAAATACACTTCCATTTGTTTTTTCGTATCTTCTTTCTTTCGACCTTTTTTATCGAGTAGCTTTCCAATAGTTTCAAACAGTTTACAAAGTGCTTCGAGGTGTTCCTCATCTTCTTCTTGAAACAAACTTATTATACAACCATGCATGATTTTCTCCGATAGCATGGAACGGCGGAATAGCCATCCAATGAATAAAACATTTCCAATTGCACGTTTTTTAATCTCTTTCATACGTTTTTCAGCTGCAAAAATTTTTTCTAATTTTTCTTTCTCCTCCAATTCCGTATTCTTTTCTAATTCATTGATTTCTTTTTTCACTTGGATTTGCAATTGACCTTTTTGGAACTCAGTTTGACATTTATTCAATAATACTCGTTTAAAATGCGTATTTTTCGACCCTGCTTTCTTGGCAGATTCCTCCGTGTCAAATCCATTTGTTGGTTCATCATTATTTGCAACTTCCTTATTTTCCTTATTCATTAACGCGCTGCCTTCTTCGCCTGCGATCCAATACCACTTCCCACCAACTTGCTTAGTCTTTAAAAATTGATCTTGGAAAAATGAAAATTTATCTGCAAAACGCTGACATAAGTCTGCATAAATATCAGTGAAAAAATGTTCCCCTAGCGCTTTATCGAAGATGGTGTCAATAACTGCACGTACGACGGATACGCCTGGTGACATATCAATAGTCTTCTTGAAGCTTTCAAATATTTTTTCAAAGTTATCTTTAGTCAATTTATTCAATAAACCTTGAGATTTTAATCTAGCTCTTTCAACATTATCCGTTACTTCTTTTTTCTTCCACGTTTCGGACTCTCCACGCCTTGCTGCTCTTAATTCATTGAATTCTTTTGCCATAAGCTCTTGTTGACGACGTTTCTCTTTCGCTTTTGAATCTTCCTTGGCTTGATCTGGAGCTTTGGTACCACGTGCCCATGATGCTTGTTGATCTTGTTGACGTCTACTTCTCGAATTCAATTTTCCTTTATTTGCAGCTTCAAACGACATGCTAGGATTTTTGCTATAAATACCACCTCTGCCACCTGGTGGTCTTCTCCCATAACCTTGTGTTCTTGGACCACCAAAATTATCAAATCTTCCTTTCGGAATTGGCCCCTCACGGCTAGCTGGATCATCCACCGTAAAATCCCAATCGACTAAAAATTTCATCTTAGTTGTTTTGCTATTATTTTTCTCATCATTTTCTTGTTTATCATTTTGACTATTGTTATCATCATTCGTACTATCCGTTTTCTTACCTCGTAAGCTCCGCAAGTCAGCCATTGTGTACTTTCCATCCTTTCCGATTACTCTACTTTTTTCAACAGGAGCAGGTGCAGTATTTTTTCCCTTGCCTTCTTCAGCATTCGCTTTTTCTTTCTGTTCTTCACTTTCACCAGATGTCACCTTTGCATTATCAACTACTTTAACATTTGCCATGTTTTTAGTTACACTTTCCACATCAGCGTCAGTTTTTTTACTAGTTGTTGCGTCTGACTTTGAATTGGCTTTCTCGGTTGCTGTTGCTTCTGCTTCTTTTGCCTTCGCCGCTTCGGCTTCTTTTGCCTTTGCAGCTTCTTCTTCTTCTTTCGCTTTGTTTGCCTTGATAATATTTCCATTAATAATATTGCCATCCTTATCTTTAATTTCTAATGGTTTACGTTCACGTGGTGGTTGTGACGCTTTTTTATTTGCAGCATTGGAATTTTTATTTTTCTTGCTTTTTCCTGTACTTTGTTGGTTATTATTGCCATTCTTTTTACTATTCTTACTATCATTACTATTTGGTGGTATCCATGGTTGCGCGTTCGGTTGGAAATGATTTTGTGGTGGAGGTGGTACACTGAAATTTTGCTGTGGAACAAACCCTGTGACATTTGGATTAAAACCCGCACGTTGTTGACCAGGCTGTTGCTGCTGCTGCTGCTGCTGTTGGTGGTATGCTGCTTGAGCTTGCTGCTGTTGATGAAATGCTGCCATCTGGTGCTGTTGTTGCATATACATCTGGTGCTGGTAAGCTTGGTAAGCTTGTTGTTGTTGTAACGCTGCCATTTGTTGTGGGGTCATGTTGTTCGGATTATAGTGTCCTTGTTGATTACGGTTGTTGTTGTACTGATGTCGACCACCACGTCCACCGCGTCCACCACGTCCACCACGTCCACCACGACCACCTCCACGACCACGTCCACGGCCACGATAGTTGCCACTATGGCCTTGATATCCTGGATGACCTCCTTGGTATTGTGGTGGATATTGTTGAGGTGCGTAACCATACATTTGCGGATTATATTGACCTCCTGGAGTGAAACCTTGAACGTTTGTGTTGAAATTACCTTTACCTTGATAAGTAGTTTTAGAATTCTGTTTCTTCTTCTTCTTCTTGCCTTGCGATTTGCTGTTTGATTGCGATCCTCCTTTCGATTTCGTTGATCCTCCAGATGAAGCTTTTCCTTTTTGAGTATTCATATCTGGTGGCGCGGATGCCGTTCTTGGTGGTGCAACGGAGGCTAATACTTTCCCTGCAACTGATTTTGCTGGTTCTTTCCCAGTAGACGCGTTTGCTAAGGCACCAGTAGGCTTCTCGGAGTTACTCCATGCATTGGCAGTGGCAGTATTGTTAGTATTATTGTCAGCATTCACAGTTTCGCTATTGCCATTGCTTGTTTCGCTACTTGCAGTTCTGCTGTTTGTAGCATTACTACTATCATTATTTGTTTCTGTTGACGACGGTGTTGACATTTTCTTTTATATAAAAACTAAAAAAAACTTACTAAAAAAAATGATATATATATAAAATGTAATAATATGTACTAGAATGTAATATATTTATATATATATATCTAAAACGTTGTATTATGAAATCTTCTTATTTTGTATATTTGATATCTTCGATGATATATGTCTGTAATATACAAATAAAAAAGAATGTTCGTTGATAATGACTGTGTGTATTATTGTTGTTGTAGACTACCCTCTTCTGTATGTACATATATGTCCATCTTATAGACGTACACTACTTTTATTATTCATTTTTTATATCCACTCAATTTACACAATAGTAATTACATGCTGTCCGCACGGGTTTAGGTTGATTGATTGATTTTAATTTTGAGATTTGAAAACAAAAACTAATAGGCGCTTAGTATCAATTTTATTATAGTAGCATCAATATAATAATAGAATACGAAATGTCCTAGTAGATGGATATAGAAAAATATTAGATGATCATATCATTGCAACACACAGACAGGACAGAGAGAGGAGCCGCCTCCTTTTGTACTGTACTGTACAGTAAATTACCTCAGTGGACTCAGGTGATATGTACATGTAATATTAGAAATATACCTCTGGTTATTTTCATTATTAGAATTATAATTAGAATAATATTACGGTATAATATGGCATAAATGAATTCTACTGGTATCGCACCTTCCGGCAATCTTGATATTGATGCACTCCTCTTCTTCTTCAGATGAAGACTCTTCTTTCTGACTGTGAATGTAATATAAATATACAGTAATAGTATGATATCTGATCTACAGTCGTCTCGATAATATGGATCAATAACATATAACATATAATAAGAATAATATAAGAAACAAAGAACATAATAATAATGAGTGTGAATAATAATATTAAAATATCAAAAACATTGGAACAAGCAGAGACTAGGACAAAACAATATGTACCGAAAATTATATCAGGCTTTTCATCACAAATTCAAAATTTAAATATTGAATTAACACCAACGCAAACAGAACAAGTCGAAGAAGTATATAATGGAAAGGTACGTGATCGTTACACGATGAATGATAAAGTAGTTTTAGTTGTGTCTAATCGTTTGAGTGCATTTGATCGCCATTTAGCTGAAATTCCATTCAAAGGGGCAGTATTGAATTTAGTATCACAGTGGTGGTTTAAACAAACATCTCATATAATTAAAAATCATATTATTGAACAAGGTAATAATTTACATACAAATATCACCGTCGGAAGAAAATGCAAACCATTCCCCATTGAATTTGTCATGCGTGGTTATATCACTGGGTCGTCTGGTACGTCCTTGTGGACACATTATAACAAAGGTGTTCGGGAATATTGTGGCCATACCTTTCCTGATGGTTTGAAAAAAAATCAAAAATTAGAAAAAAATTTATTAACACCAACAACAAAAGCAGATGATCATGATCAATTAATATCTGCTGAGGAAATTGTAAAAGATGGTTGGATGACACAGGAAGATTGGGATTTTTGCTCTGAGAAAGCATATGCAATATTTGAACATGGACAAAAATTAGCAAATGAACATGGTTTTATCTTGGTTGACACAAAATATGAATTTGGAAAAGATTTAAAAACTGGTGAAATTTTATTAATTGATGAAATTCATACTCCGGATAGTAGTCGTTATTGGTTAGCGGAGACATATGAAGAATGCATGAAAACAACTGGGAAGCCGGAAAATATTGATAAAGAGTTTGTCCGTTTATGGTTTCGTGATCATTGTGATCCATATAAAGACGAGACATTACCAGATGCACCAAAAGACATGTTGGCAGAATTATCTCGGCGTTATATTATGTTGTATGAAATGATCACTGGTGAAATATTTGATATTGATGCATTAAGTAAACGTGGTGCTAATATTAATGAAGCATTGGAAAAAGCAATGACAGTGAAAATGAAACAATAAAGAGGAAAGATATTTTTATATAAAAAATATTGAAAATTTTAAAATATATATATATATATATATATTCTATTTTGGTGTGTGCGTGTGTGTATATAAGAGAAAGGTGACGCGGATGGGGTGAAGATCTGTGTGTAATAGATAAATCTTATCGATCATGCTCAATCAAAATCTCATTAATATCTCGATAAGAAAATATAAAAACCACATCATCATATTTAAATTTTTTATATGGCATAATAA